>FTDG01001148.1_pt1 | contig 11150 bp, 4 predicted proteins | sample 1639751 | NCBI WGS metagenome assembly FTDG01 (sample SAMEA3914869, study PRJEB12502) | metagenome | biome: forest; material: soil | place: USA | collected 2012-03-12 | depth 0.1 m
AGCCCGAAGCCCGAAGCCCGCTTTCACGCTCTCGCCATCGCCTGCGTCGGCGGGAGCGAGCCGGTCGCGGCCTCGAGCAGGATCAGCACCTGGGTGCAGCCGTTGTTCTCGTCGAGCTGCACGTCGGCGCCCAGCGTGCGGAGGAGACCGAGCGAGGCGGTGAGGCCGAGCGACGGCCCGGGCGCCGAGCCGCGGCCGCCGAGGAACGGCTCGGCCAGCATCGCGCGGGTCTCGGCGGAGAGGCCGCTGAAGTCGGCGTCGATGAGCAGCCGCACCCGGCCCTCGTCCGGCATCGCGCGCAGGCGCAGGTGCGAGATGCGCGACTGCGGCGCGGCGGTGACCAGCTGCTCGAGGATCTCGCAGAGCGCCTGCTCGAGCAGCTGCCCGCGGCCGCGCAGCCGCAGCTCGCCGGGGATCTCCTCCTCGACCAGCACCAGGTCGGGCACCCGCGGATCGCTGCGCGACGAGACGGCGGCGCGGACCGCCAGCGAGACCACCGAGGCCAGGTCGTAGTTGTGGCCCTCGCTCTCGGCGATGGCGGCGCGGCTGAGCATCAGGAGCTGGCGCACGGTGCGCGCGATCCGGCGCGCGGAGAGCAAGGACTCCTGCACCGTCGCGCTCGAGTCGGGCGGCAGCTTGCCGCCGCGCTCCAGGCCGAGCGAGAGGTACTCGAGGTTGGCGATCAGCGCCGCGCCCGGGTTGTTGATCTCGTGCGCCATGCCGCCCGCCAGCCGGCCCACCGCGGCCAGCTTCTCGCTGCGGCTCAGCGCGCGCTGCGCGTCGGTCAGGTCGCGCGTGCGCTCGGCGATCATCCGCTCCAGGCTCGACTGCAGCGCCTCGTGCTCCGCCACGTCCTGCCGCCAGCGCACGGTCAGCACCAGCGCGATCGGCAGCACGCTCAGCGCCACGCAGATCGGCAGCAGCCGCGGCAGCTCGAACAGGCCGGCCAGGGTGAGCACGTCGGTGGTCGCGCCGGTGGCGAGCAGCACCAGCGCCGCGAGGTGGGTCAGCGCCTGCGGCCGCCCCTCGATCGCGGCGACCAGATAGCGCCCGCCCACCAGCGCCATCCCGCCGCAGAGCATGAGCAAGAGCGTCACGCCGGGCCGGGTCAGCTCGGCGGCGCGGTAGACGTAGCCGATCGAAGGGAGGGTCGAGACGCGGAGGTAGCCGGCGAACATCCCGGGGCAGAAGGCGAGGGTGAAGCCGAGCGCCAGCGCGCCGAGCTCGCACGTCCGCTGCCGCCACCCGCGCAGCGGCCCGAGGTCGCGTCCGGCATAGGCCACCCAGCAGGCCACGTGCACGCCCGCGCAGATCAGCTGCAGCCGGCTCGACGTCACCTGCGCGAAGAGCGACATCGGCTCGGTGTGCACCGCCTCCAGCGCGGAGAAGACGCCGCCCGAGAGCGCCACGCCGACGAAGTGCCGGTGCTGCTGCCAGCGCCCGACGGAGAAGAAGCCGATCAGGAGCAGCGCCGTGTAGACCGAGAAGAGGCCGGTCGCCAGCGCCAGCCCGGATGGGAGAGAGATCTCCACGCTTCACCGTCCGACCGTCAGGTTCGATGCGCAATGCTGCGCGGCGAGCGCCGGGTCGCATCCTTCCAGTCGGCCAGTCTTCTCCTCGGCTTGAGGAGGGCCGGCCCGGTCCAAGGTCGTTACAGTGACGTTGAACAGTCGCACGTTCCCCCAGAGCTTGCGCGATCCGCTCGGGAAATGCACGCCGCGGCGTGTTTCAGCCCCTGACGCGGAAGGCCAGCTGGGCATCCGGCGCCGGCTGTCCGGGGCGAAAGAGGCGAAGCCGGTGCGGGCCGAGGTGGGCGGGGACGCGCGTGGAGTAAGGGGCGGCGAGCGGGAGGCGCGGCCCGTCGTCGATCTGCAGCTCGAGCGCGCTCGCGCCGCGCGGCGCCAGCGCGCGCACGGGGATGGTCTGGTCCTCGTCGGGCAGATCGCGATCGCGGAGGAACTCGTCGCCGTCGGCCGGGAAGGCCAGCTCGGCCAGCGCGCCGCCCGACTCGGCGCGGGCGAGCGTGTCGACCCCCTCGCGCGCGGCCCAGTCGTAGAAGTGCGGGCCGACGTCGAGGCCCTCCTCGCCGTGCATCGAGCAGGGCTTCCTGGGCGCGGTCCCCGGACGGAACCGCTCGCGCACCGTGGAGGGACAGCGGGGCCCGGCCAGCTCGCCCGAGAGCGCGCAGACGGTGTGCTCCTCGAGGCTCGCCTCTTCGAGCGGGGCGGGCGTGGCCACGCTCTCCATCGCGAGCAGCATCGCGCGCTGGAAGAGCGGGCCCGCGCCGGTGATGCCGCTGACGTGATGCATGGTCGCGCCGCTCATGTTGCCCACCCAGACCGCGACGGTGCGCTCGCGGGTGAAGCCGGCGGTCCAGTTGTCGGTGAACGCGCGCGAGGTTCCCGTCTTGGCGGCGACGGGGAAGGGAAAGCGGAGCGCGTTGTCCAGGCCGAACGAGGGCGCCCGCGCGCCGGGGTCGGAGAGGATGTCCGCGATCAGCGCCGCGGCATCGCTGCCCATGAAGCGCCTGCCCGCGGCCGGTTTCTCGAGGGAAATCGGTTTCCCGTCCGCGCCCAGCGCGGCCTCGAGATATCGCAGCGAAGGCACCGAGACGCCGCCGCGCGCGAGACCGAGGTAGGCGCGCGCCAGCTCCTCGAGCGACACCTCGCCGTCGCCCAGCACCAGGCCGAGACCGTAGTGATCCGCGTCCTGCGTGAGCGAAGCGAAGCCGGCCTGCCGCAGCACGCGCAGCACCTCGGGCGCGCCCAGCTTCTCGGCCACCCGCACCGCCGGCACGTTGTACGAGGAGGCGAGCGCCACCCGCGCGCGCACCGGGCCGTGGGCGCGGCGATCGTAGTTCTTCGGGACGTAGTCGCCGCCCGGGGTCGAGAAGTGGCTCTCCACGTCGGGCAGCAGCGTGGCCGGCGTGATCAGGCCCTGATCGATGGCGGCGCCGTACACGAACGGCTTGAGCGCGCTGCCCGGCTGGCGGTGGGTGCGCACGCCGTCCATCCGCCCCTGCGCGTCCTCGTCGAACCAGTCGGGCGAGCCGACATAGGCGAGCACTTCGCCGCTGTCGTTGTCGAGGATGAGCGCGGCCGCCGAGGTGGCCCGCTTGCCCTCCAGCAGCGAGAGCTCCTCGCGCACCGCCTGCTCCAGCTTGCGCTGGAGCGAAAGGTCGAGCGTGGTGCGCACCGCGACCGCGGCGCGCGGCGATTTGTGGCGCGCGATCTCCTCGACGAAATGGGGCGCCTCGAAGGCCGCGGCGAACCGCTCGCGGGCCAGATCGAGCGGCGCCTCCTTGGCCAGCGCCAGCTGCGCGTCGTCGAGGAACCCGTGCTGCCGCATCGAGGCCAGCACGCGCCCGGCCGCCGCGCGCGCCCGCGCTTCGTGGCGCAGCGGATCGAACGCGCTGGGGCTGCGCGGGATCGCCGCCAGCAGCGCCGCCTGCAGCGGGGTCAGCGCGCGCGCCGGCCGATCGAAGTAGAGCCGCGACGCCGCCTCGATGCCCCGCACGTCGTTCCCCAGCGGCACCCGCGAGAGGTACTGCTCGAGCACCCGCCCGCGCCCCAGCGTGCGCGTCAGGCGCAGCGCGAAGATCGCCTCGCGCGCCTTGCCCCACAGCGAGCGCGGCCGCGGCTCGATCATCCGGGCCAGCTGCTGCGCGATCCCGGAGCCGCCTTGCGCCAGCTTGCGCCGCTTCAGGTCCACCGCGGCGGCGCGGGCGAGCGCGAGCGGATCGATCCCAGGATGGGAGAAGAAGCGCCCATCCTCGGCCGCCACGAAGGCCTGCCAGACGTGCGGCGGCAGCTGGTCCAGATGGGCCGGCGCCGCGTGGCCTTCGCCGTCCCGCGCCACCAGCTCGCGCAGGAGCGAGCCGTCGCGCGCCTCGACGCGCAGCGAGGCCGCCTGGGCGAGCGCGGTCTCCTCCTCCGGCACCGGGACCGCGATGGCGATCGCCAGCCCGAGCAGCGCGACAGAGGGCAGCGCGAGCAGCGCGCGGCGAATCCGGCGGTCCACGATGCGCTCCGCCTACTTCGAGGCGACCGGATGTTGGGCGACCACGGTGATGGTCCCGCCTTCGCTGCGGCCGAACACCTCGGGCGTGTACATCTCCTCCGCCTTGGCCGGCTTGAGCAGGAAGGTGCCCGGAGTGGTCGCGCGCGCCACGAACGACTGCACGTGGACGCCTGCGGGCAGCGTGTCGGCGAAGTAGACCGCGCGATCGTCGCGCTTCTCGCTCCAGACGAACGGCGAATAGAACGCGCCGGCCCAGGCGTTCTCGGCGTGATCGTCCTCGTCGTTGCCGTTGTCGCCATTGGCGCCGTTGTCGTCGTAGCCCTCCTCGCCCTCGCCCTCTCGCTGCTCGTCGTGGGGTGCGGCTGGCCCGCGCGCGCTGGTGGCCAGCTGCAGGTCGACCGCCTCCAGGCCGGCCGGCAGCGGCACGTCGACCGCGACGTAGTTGCGCTCCATCCGGGTCGCCACCCGCACCCGCACCCGCACCAGCTCGCCCGCCTGGAACTCGGTGGCCGCCTTGCCCGCCGAGTCGTACGGCTCGAGCCAGCGCTGGACGAACATCCCCTCGTCGCGCGGCTGCATCGGCATCTTCTCCGGCGCGTAGCGGAAGAGCGCGCCGTACTGCAGCAGCCCCTGGCCGTCGAGGGTGAAGGTGAACGGCGCGCCGGTCTTCCCTGCTTTCCTGGCCGCCTCGACCACTTGCGCGATGGGGATCTCCTTGGTGACCACGTCGAGCGAGCGGCCCTTGAACTGCTGCGAGACCAGCTCGGCGCCGCCCAAGCTGATCTTGGCGGTGAAGTCGGGCGGCGTCCGCTCGCGCACGCGGACCACCTCGGTGAGGCCCATCAGCGCATACGCGGCCTCCTGGGTGTTGCGGAACGCGCCGTTCTTCTTGCGCACCGAGGCGAAGTAGCGCGCGATCTTGCTCACGAAGGGATGCCCCGGCTCCAGGTCGACCAGGGTCATCAAAGCCATGCCGGTGGTGCGGGTGTCGCTGGAGAAGAGCGGCGCGTAGGTGCTGGCGTCGGTCTCCTCGAAGTGCACCTCGCCCTGCGTCTCCTGCGCGTGGTCGAAGAGGTCCTGCATCAGCGCCTGGGCCTTCGGCCGCTTGCCCTTGCCGAGCAGGATCGCGTCGGCCAGCAGCGCCTTGCCGAACAAGGGCATCTTGTCCTTCTGGGCGTAGAGCTCGTCGTAGTAGGCGGGCAGCGGCGAGCCCATCCGCGCCAGGACTTGAAGGGCGAAGGCGCGCGTCTCCGGGCCGACCTTCTCGTACCAGCACTCGCTCGAGCCCGACGCGCGCGCGGCCAGGAAGCGCTTGGCGCTCGCCAGCACCTTCTCGTCGACCGGGTAGCCCATCTGCTTGGCGCGGTAGAGCGCGAGGGTGGCGTACGCGGACGGCCACGCCGACGCGCAGGTGGCCGCGGGCCAGTAGCGGAAGCCGCCGCTCGGCGTCTGGAGATCCTCGATCTTGCGCACCGTCTCGGCGACGACTTGATCCGGATCGGAGGGCGTGGGCGCGTCGTTGCGCTGGGTGAGCCAGCTGAGCATCTGGTTCATCGCGTCGGCGGCCTCGGACGACGAGACGTTCTGGCCGGGATCGACGCCGAACACCTTGGAGACCTCGCGCACGGCGACGAAGGGGATCAGCCGCGAAGAGAGCTGCTCGAGGCAGCCGTAGGGATAGTCGACCAGCTGCTTCATTCCGTCGGAGAGGCCGCCCAGCGCGCTCGAGCTGAGGGTCAGCCGCAGGCCGCCGACGTCCGGACGAATCCCTTCGGGCGGGAGCAGGCTCTCGACGCTCTTCTGCGCCGTCTCGCCGTAGACCGCGACCGCCTCCAGATCGGTGGGCAGCTGGACGGGAATGGACTGCTCGACGCCGTCGGCGAACGGACCGCCTGCGCCGGGGCCCCCGGGAGACGACGCATGGAACGTCAGCTTGGCGGCGCCGCTGCCGGTGGCCTTGAAGCGGAAGCGCACCTCGCGCGCGACCCCCTCCTCGACGGTGACCGTCTGCTCGGCGGCCTGGCTGGCGTCGAGCGCGATCGGTCCGGAGAGCTGCGCGCTCACCTTCACCTCGTTCTGCGGCGCGCCCAGGCCTTGGGTGTTGACCACCACGCCGGCCTCGAACGCATCGCCCGTGCGCGCGAACCGCGGCAGCGCCGGCAGCACCAGGAGCGGCAGCGAGACCCGCACGTGGCTCTCGCCGGAGCCGAACCGATCCGCGTCGGTCAGCGCCACCGCCATGATGCGGAAGGTGGTCAGGTTGTCGGGCAGCTCAAGAGTTGCCTTGGCGTGCCCCTGCGCGTCGGTCTGCACCGTGGTCCAGAGCGCGGTGGTGACGAACTTGTTCCTCGTGTTCCCGGTGCCCTTGCCGCCGCCGCCGCCGGGCTGGATCTCGCCCTTCTCGCCGAACTTCTGCCGCCGGACCAGCGAGAGCAGCGGCTCGCCCAACGCCACGCCGAGCGGGTGCGGCCGGTACATTTCGTCGACGACCGGGGGCACCTGGTAGTTGGTCAGCCGCAGCACTCCCTCGTCGACTGCGTAGAGCGTCACCTCGGCCTGCCGGGGCGCGCCGGTCGAGTCCTGCACCGCCACCTCGATGGGGACGCTCTCGCGCGGGCGCCACTCCTCCTTGGGCACCTTCACCTGCACCGCGAGCCGCTTCACCGCGTTGCCCACCGAGAGCTGGATCAACCCCGCCTTCACCGAGGGGCGGCCGGGATCGTCGCCCGGCTCGATGCCGCCGGCCTCCACCCGCGCGCGCTGGAGCACCGCGCCGACGTAGACGTTGGGGACCATCGACTCGTCGATCGGGACGTCGATGGTGGTCGCGGTGCCGGTGAGCTTCTGCGCGCGGCGGCTGATCACGCCTTCGCGCTCGATCGAGATCAGCGCCTCGCACTCGGGGTAGGGCGACTTGACCAGCACGTGGGCCACCTCGCCCACCGCGTACTCGGGCTTGTCGGCGATCAGCTCGACGCGAGGCGAGTCGCCGCGCGCCCAGGCCGCGAACCCGGGCCCCAGCACGTAGAGGCCGATGGTCGAGAGCACGGGGCGGCCCTGGTCGTCCTTCGCCTCGGCGCGCAGCACATAGAAGTCCGGCTTGGCCAGGCTGAGCGAGCAGCTGACCGCGCCGTCCGATTTGCTGCTGACGTCGCAAGTTCCCGCCGGCTCGTCGACCGACTCGGTGACGTTCTCGTAGACGTTGCCCACCCCGCGCTTGCGCACCGAGTGCCAGGTGCGCCGGAGCGCGGTGACCTTGATCGCCGCGCCCGCCAGGTGCGCGCCGTCCGGCTTTGCCGCGATCAGATCGATCTTCACCGGCTCGGTGACGCTGGCGAAGATGCTCCGGTGCGCGATGCCGATGTAGAAGGCGGCCGGGTGGACCAGCACGCTGGTGCGGCCCGCGACCGTCTGGCGCGAGACGTCCTGCACCTCGGCCTCCACGGTGTAGGACGCGGCCTGGCCAGCCATGCTTTCCGACTTGCCCGCGTCGATGGTGAAGTTGCCCTGCCCGTCGATCACGCCGTCGCCGCCCGCGGTGAAGCCGCTGTCGGGCGGGGGCGCGTTGTCGTCGTAGCCCCACGTCTCGCGGCCGAAGCTGTAGCCGTCGTTGTCGGGCGGCGAGAAGAAATCGGTGGTGCGGGTGGCGTTCCAGGTGACCTTGGCCCCCTTCATCGCGCCGCCGAACAGGTAGCGGGCAGAGACGGTGGCTTGGAGCGGCTCACCCGCGAGGAGCTGCGACTTGGGCGCGAGCAGGTCGACGCGGAAGGTGGGCGCGCGGTACTCGGCGACGGTGAAGAAGCCGCTCCAGTTGCCGTGGCCGATCGAGGGCTGCTCGATGCTGATGCTGTACTCGCCGAGGCGGCCGTCGGCGGGGACCTTGGCGTCGAACGAGAGCGTGCCGAAGCGGGTCAGCGTCGCGGAGGTCTCGGCGATCGTCTTGCCGTCCGGATCGTCGACCTTCAGCTTCACCTGGCCGGATGCGGTGGTCAGGCCGGTGGGGTTGTCGCCGGCGCGCCGGCGCAGGAGCCCCTTGATGTGCACCGTGTCGCCCGGGCGGTAGATGCCGCGGTCGGTGAACACCGTGCCCACCGCGACCGGGGCGAGCGCGTCGAACGAAGCGCCGTCGATGTCGTGATCGATGTCCGACCAATCGGTGGTGACCACGCCGGTGTCATCGCCGTCGGTCGCGCCGACCAGGATCTCCGGCGCCTTCCACGACTCCTTCGGATCGCGCGGCGCCAGCTTGGCGAGCGGCGGCAGCGTGACCAGGCCGTCCTGATCCGCGGCGCCGCGGAACACCTCGTTGCCGCCGCCGCCGAGCACGAACACCTGCGCCCCCGGCCGCGGCTGGCCGCTCTTCGCCGAGGTGACCCAGACCGCGCCGGCCGCCACGCCCACCTTGGCGTGCGCGATCACATCGGTGACCTGCACCAGCACGTGCGAAGGCCCTTGATCGTCGGGCAGGCCAGGCGCCCAGACCTTGGCCAGCACCAGCCCGGTGGTCTTGCCTTTCAGCGCCTGCCGCAGATCGACGCCGTGCAGGCGCGGCTCGTTCTTCGGGTCGTCGATCTTGGTGCGCGGCGAGGCGTCCGGCGCGCGCGCCGGCCACTTGCACTTGTCGTTGTGGCAGAGGTGCATCGCCAGCCATTCGGCCGGCGTGAGCTGCCAGAGGTCCGCGTCGAGCTCGCTCACGTTGGTGGTCTGCGCGGGGAGCTGGCCGTCGCCCGAGGCCTCGAGCAGGCCGGTGTCGCGGCCGATGAACATCGACGGCGCGAGATCGTCGAGGTCGACCTCGCCGGACCAGGCCGGCGCCGCCTGGCCGAAGCGATCCTTCACGCCCGCATCGAGCGCGATCGCGTAGTGCGTGCCCGGCTTCCAATCGGCCGGCAGCCGCACCTCGGTCTGCAGCGGATCGGTGACCAGCGGATCGTCGCCCCAATCGGCCTTGGCGGCCGGCGTCAGGTGCAGGCGCGCGCGCAGGTCCCCCACGTCGGCGAGCGGATTGGAGAAGTGCAGCGTGACCGGGCCGCGGGTGCAGCGCTCGGCGCCTTCCCAGCAGCGCGAGACCGCGGTCACCTTCATTTCGCCGTAGGTGTGGCAGGAGCGCTGCCAACCCTCCTTCGGCGGGAGCGGCCCCTGCGACGCCTTGGCCGCGGTGTCGAGGTTGAGCGTGAAGGCCGCGTCGCGCGGCAGCGCGCTGGCCGGGCGGATCCGATAGAGCGTGACCTGGCTCTTGAACTTCAGCGCGTCCGGCGAGGCGCGATCGAAGTGGCGCCGCTTGGCAGGATCGGTCTCCGCGTCCTCCTTGGCGCGCCGCTCGTCCTGCTCGTTGGCCGACCCGACAATCTCCGCGTCGACGCGCGCGCCGACGCTGGTGGCGAAGTAGAGCGCCTTGGAGGGCTCGGCGAGCGGCTGGTTGATCCGCACCTCGAAGGCCTGCTGCGGCGTGGACCACTCGCAGAGGCCCGCTTCGTTGACCAGGCCCTTGCTCGCGGGGTCGGGCGACATCGTGTCCGCGCCCTGCACCTGCAGGGTGGGCGTGGTGAAGGAGAAGCTGTAGGCCTGGGCCAGCTTGCTCCCGTCCAGCCCAGCGACGCCGGCCGGCACCGTCACCTTGAACTCGGTGCTGTAGGGGAGCTGCGCGTCGGGCACGAACTCGACGGAGGCGCTCCCCAGCCAGTGCCAGCTGCCCGCCGCCTTCGGCTCGATGGAGAACCCGCGCGCGGGGTTGGCCGCGTCGCCTTGCTCGAGCGTGGCCATCGCGGCTACCGGCTTGTTGAAGGTGATCGTCGGGTGGTTCAAGCCCAGAAGCTCTCCCTGCGGGCGCGCGACCGCGACTTGCAGCTCGGCGCCCGGCATCCCCGGAGCAGGCCCGCTCGGAGTCACGTCGGGCGCCGGCGGGGGCGCCTCGAGCTTCCGATCGATCCCGACCGGCTTCTTCGGTTCATCGCCGCGATGGCAGGAGCTGCTGGCCAGCGCGAGCGCGATGGCGAGTGCGAGCCGCTTCATATGAGGCCTCCCGAAATTCAATCCGTGCTGCGGGGACACGGTATGCGAATCGCGCGCCACTGTGTTCGAGCGCGCGAGATGGACCGTGAACCCCTGGTACCATGCGCGCCATGAACGCTGACCGCGCACGAACTTTCGTCCTCTCCACGCTGCTGGTGGTGGCGACCGTCCTGGGGAACAGCGGCTGCGCGAGCATCGTGCGCAGCTCGAAGGGCGAGATCACCTTCCGCAACGCGCCGTCCGATCTGAAGGCGTTCGAGGAAGACGGCGCGGCGCTGCCGATGGAGAAGCAGTCGGACGGGTCGATCAACGGCCAGATCAGCTGGCACACCCGCGAGCTCAAGCTGACCAGCGCAGACAAGACCACCAAGGTCGAGCTCGAGACCCGCGTCTCGCTTGGCTACTTGATCTGCGACTTCCTGCTCGACGTGTTCCCCATCGCCATCGACGCGTTGACCTCGAAGTGGACCAACTTCGAGGAGGTCGACGCGGGCGCGGCGCTGGCCAAGGCGACCGGCGGCGGGCCGGCGGCCGATCCCTGGGCGGCCAAGGGAAGCAGCGATGCCGACGATCCGAAGAAGAAGTCCAGGCCGTTGATCCAGATCGCCACCAGCAACGACGGTCCGCTGATCCAGACCGCACCGCCGCCCTCGCGCGATCCGGCGCCGCCCCCCTCGCAGCGAGCGCGCCCGGTGGTCTCGAGCGGCAAGCTGGCGGTGCTCGACTTCCACAGCTTCAGCGACGCGCTCAAGCCGGAGGACGTGCGCTACTTCACCGACGTGGTCCGCGGCGCCGTGCTCAGGGCCGCGCCTGGGCTGCAGGTGATGACGCGCGAAAACCTCCTCGTGCTGCTGCAGGCGACCGGCAAGGACGCCTCGGCCTGCGAGGGGGAGTGCGAGGTGGACACCGGCCGCCGCATCGGCGCCGACGCGGTGGTCAGCGGCGAGATTCTCAAGGTGGGCTCTCATTACAAGCTCAGCCTCAAGCTCCACGAGACGCACGACGGACGGCTGCTCTCCACTTCCGTGGCGAGCGGCAAGTCGATCGACGAGCTCGACGAGAGCGCCCAGGGCGCCGCGACCGAGCTGATCGCGCCGGCGCGCTGAGCGCTCGACGAA
>FTDG01000447.1_pt1 | contig 11126 bp, 14 predicted proteins | sample 1639751 | NCBI WGS metagenome assembly FTDG01 (sample SAMEA3914869, study PRJEB12502) | metagenome | biome: forest; material: soil | place: USA | collected 2012-03-12 | depth 0.1 m
ACGCCGGCGTCCTCGCCCGGTGGCAGCGGCAGGTCGAGCCGGCTCAGCAGATCGGCCACCGGGCCGGCCGCGATGGTGCGGCCCGCCTCCATCAGCACCACGTGGTCGGCCAGCCGCGCGACCTCGGCGATCGCGTGGCTCACGTAGACGATGGTGATGCCCGACAGCGTATTCAGCCGCTCGATCGCCGGCAGGATCTCGTTCTTGCGCGCGGCGTCGAGCGCGGCGAGCGGCTCGTCCATCAGCAGCAGCTTCGGGCTCGCCGCGAGCGCGCGCGCCATCGCGACGCGCTGGCGTTCGCCGCCCGACAGGCCGTCGACCCGCCGCTTCATCAGCGTCTCGATGCCCATCCACGCGACGGCCTCGTCGACGGCGACGCGACGCTCGCCCACGGCGAGGCGCTTCCAGCCGAATTCGACGTTGCCGCGGACGTCGAGATGCTCGAACAGGCTCGCCTCCTGGAACACGACGCCGACGGCGCGCCGGTGCGTCGGCACGAAGACCTGCGCGGCGTCGTCCTGCCACGTCTGGCCGTCGACGACGACGCGTCCGCCGGGCGCGCGCTCGAGGCCGGCGATGCAGCGCAGCAGCGTCGTCTTGCCGCAGCCGGACGGCCCGAACACCGCGCTGACGCCGCGCGCCGGCAACGCGATGGCGACGTCCAGCGTGAAGCCGCCGCGCGGCAGGCGCAGCGTCGCGGTGATCAACGCGGGCCTCGCGCATCCGGGCGGGCGTCGACGACCGCGGCGCCGACCATCGCGCCGCGCGGCCGCAGCCGGTATACCCACCACAGTACCGCGAAGCTGAACACGAGCAGTGCCGCCGCGAGCCGGTGCGCGGCCGGGTATTCGAGCGCCTCGACGTGGTCGTACAGCTGCGTCGAGATCACACGCGTCGCGCCGGGGATGTTGCCGCCGATCATCAGCACGACGCCGAACTCGCCCACCGTGTGCGCGAAGCCGAGCACCGCGGCGGTGACGATGCCGCGCCGCGCGAGCGGCAGCGCGACGTGCACGAAGCGCTCCCACGGCCCGGCGCGCAAGGTCGCCGCGACCTCGAGCGGGCGCGCGCCGATGCTCTCGAACGCCGTCTGGATCGGCTGCACGACGAAGGGCGTCGAATAGAGCATCGACGCGATCACGAGCCCGGGGAAACTGAAGGGCAGGAGCCCGAGGCCCATCGCCTGCGTCGCCGCGCCGACCACGCCGTGCGGCCCCATCAGCATCAGCAGGTAGAAGCCCAGCACCGTCGGCGGCAGCACCAGCGGCAGCGCGACGACGGCCGACAGCGGCGCCTTCCAGCGCGATCGCGTGTGCGCGAGCCACCATGCGAACGGCGTGCCGACGGCCAGCAGCAGCGCGGTGACGACCACCGCGAGCTTCAGCGTGAGCACGACGGCCTGGAGGTCGCCGGCCCAGTCGACGCCGGGCGCGTTCAAGGCTGCATCCAACGCCGACGCCTCACCAGCTGTAGCCGTAGGCCTTGGCGATCTCGTGCGCCTTTTCGGTGCCCAGGTACGCGGCGAACGCTGTCGCGGCGGCCTTGGACTTCGTCGCGGCGATGACGACGACATCCTGCTTCAGCGGCGTGTACAGCGCGTCCGGCACGACCCACATCGAGCCCGGCACCTTCGAGCCGTCCGGAGGCTGTACCTGGCCGAGTGCGACGAAGCCGAGCTCCGCGTTGCCGGTGGCGACGAACTGGTAGGCCTGGCCGATGTTCTCCGCGGTCACGATGCGCGGCTGCACGGCGTCGGCGAGCTTCAGCGCGGCGAGCGTTTCCTTCGCGGCCTGGCCGTAGGGCGCGAGCTTCGCGTCGGCGACGGACAGGTGCTTCCACTTGTCGGACTTGAGCACGGCGCCGTTCGCGTCGACGAGCGACGCATCGGCCGACCACAGCACGAGCTTGCCGATCGCGTAGGTCTTGCGGGTGTCGGCCAGGCCCTTGCCTTCGGCGACGAGCTTCTCGGGCGTCGCCTGGTCGGCGGCGAGCAGCACGTCGAACGGCGCCCCGGCCTCGATCTGCGCGTAGAACTTGCCCGTGGCGCCGAACGACAGCTTGATCGTGTGGCCGGTGTCGCGTTCGAACGCGGCGGCGATCTTCTGGGCGGGCGCGGAGAAGTTGGCGGCGACGGCCACCTGCACGTCGTCGGCGTGCGCCGCGCCGCAGAGCAGGACGAGGGCGGCGGCGGCCAGCGAGAGGGCGGTGCGGGGACGGGCGATCGGCATGCGGGTTCCTGGTGGCGAGATCGGCCCATTTTGCGACAAGCGCTGTGTAGCGCGATGACCAACGTCAATTCCCTGGCTTTGGCGTGCCCCGGCCGTCCCGTGCGCGCACCTCGGTGCGACCGGCCGTGGGCTAGACTGCGCGCCCGACACGACGAATCCAGCGAAAGGACGCGCCCATGCCGATCGACGCCCACTGCCGACAGCGCGAGCACGACATGCCGCTCGCGATGTCGCGTTTGTTCGACGACGAGGCCGCCCGGCACGAGACCGCGGCCGCCGCATGATCGCGGGCGCGTGCCACTGTGGCGCCGTGCGCCTGGAAGTGCCGGGCCGGCCGGAGTGGCTGATCCTGTGCAACTGCTCGATCTGCCGTCGCTACGGTGCGCTGTGGGCGTTCTACGGCCAGGCAGACATGCGCCTGGATGGCCACCCGGAACACACCACAGGGTATGTCTGGGGCGAGAAGACGATCAACACGTTCCATTGCCGCCACTGCGGCTGCGTCACGCACTGGGAGCCGCTGGCGCACAAGGACGTGCCGAAGTTCAGCGTGAACATGCGCAACTTCGACCCGGCCGATCTCGGCGACGTGCCGCTGCGGCGCTTCGACGGCGCCGACTCGTGGGCCTACATCGACTGACGGTGGCTTCAGGCGGCGAGCGTCGGAGTCGTGTTCGGCGGCAGCGGCGCTTCCGCCTCGTCGTCGACCGGCAGCAGGTCGAGGTTGAGGATTTCCAGCACCTCGCCCATCCACAGCGCGTGCACGAGGTGGTCGCGGCGCTGGTCGCGCGTGTTCGGATGCACGAGCACCGTCAGCCCTTGCCGGTTGAGCATCAGCCACGGCACGAATTTGCCGAAGGTCGCGGCGTCGAACCCGACCTGGTACATCGGCCGCGCGTGCGGGCCGACCAGACGGTCGTGGACGCGGCCGAGTGCGACGGCGAAGCGCTCGCCGATGCGTTCGCGCAGCGCCAGCGCGCGCTCGCGCTGTTCGGCGCCGTCGAAGTAGACGTGGGCGTGGAAGCTCGCGATGGCCGCGAGCGGCTGGGAGTCGGCGTGAGGCATGGCGCACTGTACACACCACGCCGCACACCGCGCACGCGCCCGTGCAGACGTGAAGAGGCCCCGGGCGCATCGCTGCGGCCGGGGCCCGGGATCGACGCGTGTCGAAGGCTGTCTTAGATTCCTCGCCCGCTGATGAGGCGGAAGAGTACCGCGATGATCGCGATGACGAGCAACAGGTGGATCAAGCCCCCGAGCGTCACGGACGTGAGCATCCCGATGAGCCAGAGAATGACGAGGACGACGGCGATGGTGTAGAGCATGGTTGTTCTCCTGGTTCCTACTTCTTGATGCTGGTGTCGTTGACGACGCTCTGGACGCCTTCGACGTTTCGTGCGACGGATGCCGCGCGTGCCTGCTGGTCGGCGCTGTCGACGAAGCCGCCCAGCTGCACGATGCCCTTGTTGGTGGTGACGGCGATCTCGGTGCCGCGCGTCTGATCGTCGGCCACGAGCGCCGACTTCACCTTGACCGTGATGACGGAGTCGTCGAGCACGTTGCCCGCGGTCGACTTGCCGTCCTTGACCATCAATTTGTTGTCGACCGACGTCACGCCGTCTACGCCCTTGGCGAGCTGGACCTCGCGGTCGGCCTGGGACTGGCTGTCGACGAAGCCGCTGAGCAGCACCTGGCCCTTGCGCGTCTCGACGCTGGTGTCGGCGCCCTTGCCCTTGGACTCGCTGTCGGTCAACAGCGCGGTCTTGACCTTGGTGGTGATCACCGAGTCGTCGAGCACGGCACCGGCCGTCCGGTCGCTCGACTTCTGCTCGCAGCCGGCCAGTGCCAACCCGGCGAGCACGGCGGCGACGGCGGCCGCTATCCGTTTCCCGTTCATGATCTGTTCTCCTTGCTTGGCCTTGCGGCCTGTGCAGGGGATTCGGCAAGCACCGTGCCCGACCATTGGAGCCGCCACGCTTGCTGGCGCCCGGTGCCCCAGGGGCGCTCCGCGACGAGCCCGGCGAAGCCGGTTCTCGCGGCTCCGTTGGTTTTCCTTGGACAGAGGCGAGCGGCAGCGCCGGAAGGCGGTGCGGTGATGCGGCGCGGCGCGGGATACTTCGGCATGACTCCGGGTTTTCCTTCTTCGCCGCTGCGCGTCCTCGCGCTGTGCGGCAGCCTGCGCGCGGCGTCGATCAATGCGGCGCTGCTGCGCGCGGTCGCGCGGGGGGCGCCGCAGGGCGTCGAGGTCGCGATCCATCCGTCGCTGGGCGGGCTGCCGTTGTTCAACCCCGATCTCGAAGCCGACCTGCCGGCGCCGGTGCGCGCGCTGCACGACGCGGTTGCGCGTGCCGATGCGTTGATCGTCGCCTCGCCCGAGTACGCGCATGGCGTCAGCGCGGCCATCAAGAACGCGCTCGACTGGCTCGTGAGCTTCGAGCCCTTCATCCACAAGCCGGTCGCCGTACTCAACACGTCCCCGCGCGCGCGTCACGCGGACGCGGCGCTGCGCGAGACGCTGCGCACGATGTCGGCGGGGCTTTTCGGGGACCCCCCGTTCGTCGTGCCGTTGCTGGGCGCGCATCTCGACGACGACGGCATGGCGCGCTCGCCCGACGTGGCGGCCGTCGCGGCGCAGGCGCTGGCCGCGCTGCGGGCCGAGCGCGCGCGCCAGGCGGCGACCGGCATGCCCGTGTTTCCGCTGTCGTCGCAGGCCGCGGCGCGCAGGGCAAGTCCGCGATTGCCTCCGGCGGTCGACCAGTGGATACTTCCGCGCATGGCCATACCGCACGCAAGCTCAGGGCAGATCGTCGACATCCTGCCGTCGGAGGGCACGCTGCCCTCGCCGAAATCGTTCGCGCTGTTCAAGAGCAGCCAGCTGGAGGTCATGCGCGTCGTGCTGCCCGCCGGCAAGGCGTTCCCGCCGCACCGCGTGGCCGGCGAGATCACGATCCAGTGCCTCGAAGGCGTGATCGACATCAGCGTCGACGGCCAGTCACAAGCGCTGCGCGCCGGCCAGCTGATGCACCTGGACGGCGGCGTGATGCACGGGTTGGTCGGCACGGTCGATGCTTCGGCGCTCGTTTCCATCGTGCTCTGCAAGCCCTGAGCGTTGGTGGTCGTTCAGTCGTCCCTGATCGATGGATCTCGAAGCGTCCGGCGAACCGCGGCTGTGGTCGGCGCAGGGGACGAGCGCCGCGATGGGCGCGTTGCTGACGGTGTTGATGGCGATCGTCCTTGTCCTCCACCCGGCCGAGAATCGGCACTGGGTGCAGGACGCCTTGCGGCCGGTCGCGACGAAGATCGCCGGCAGTGGCGCGCGCGATTGCGGCTTTGCGGTCGAGCCGCACGATGACGCGCCCTGGCGCTGCGCGCAGGCCGCGCTGGCCGCGGACGAGGCGTTCTGGGTCGTCACGGTCTGGCGCGGGGACGACTCGAGCCGATGGCGCGTGATCCATCGCCATGTCGGCGGCGCGATGTATCGCACCGATTTCGAGAAACAGGCCTATCGCCCGCCGAACGGCATCGACCAGGTCAGCGCGGACGAGCCGTGCCCGTCGCTGGTCCGCGTCGACGCCGGCGGCGCGATCGGACCGCTGTTCGATTGCGGCGTGTGACGCTGGCGGCCTGATTTCACGCCACCGTTGCGCCGACGCCCCGCGCGCCGTCACGAATCGACACCCGCCGAAGAACTTGCCCTCGCCTCGTTGCTTTGCCACGCGGCACGCGTATAACCGCGCCGTTGATCGAGCGATCAGCGTCCCGAATCGCAAGCAAAGAGGAGAGCAACATGAAGCAATATGGCGCCGAATTCATCGGCACGTTCTGGTTGGTGCTGGGCGGCTGCGGCAGCGCGGTGCTCGCGGCGGCGTTTCCCGGCGTGGGCATCGGCCTGCTGGGCGTGGCGTTCGCCTTCGGCCTGACGGTGCTGACCATGGCCTACGCGATCGGCCCGATCTCGGGCTGCCACCTGAACCCCGCGGTGTCGATCGGCCTGTGGGCCGCAGGCCGCTTTCCCGCCGACAAGCTGTTGCCCTACATCGTCGCGCAGGTGTTCGGCGGGATCATCGCCGGCGGCGTGCTGTACGTGATCGCCAGCGGCGGCCCGGCCTTCGACATCACCAAGGGCTTCGCCTCGAACGGCTATGGCGTTCACTCGCCCGGCGGCTACTCGATGGCGGCGGCACTCGTCTGCGAGATCGTGATGACGATGTTCTTCCTGATCGTCATCCTCGGCTCGACCGACGCCCGCGCCCCCGGCCAGTTCGCGCCGATCCCGATCGGCTTCGCGCTGACGCTGATCCACCTGGTCAGCATCCCGGTCACCAACACGTCGGTGAACCCGGCGCGCAGCACGGGCGTCGCGATCTACGCGGGCGAGGCCGCGCTCGGCCAGTTGTGGCTGTTCTGGGTCGCGCCGATCGTCGGCGCGCTGATCGGCGCCCTCGTGTGGCGCACGATCCGCGGCAACGAGAGCGAGAACGCGTGATCTGCTAACGTCGCGCTCCTTCGACCGACCCGGCAAGCGCGACGGATGCCCCGCAACATCGAGATCAAGGCGCATGTCGCCGACCTGGACGCGCTCGCCGCGCGCACCGCCGCCCTCGCCGACGCGGGCCCGACGGCGATCGCGCAGGACGACACCTTCTTCGCCTGCCGCGACCCACGCGACCGCCTGAAGCTGCGCGACTACGGCGACGGCACCGGCCACCTGATCTTCTATCGTCGCCCCGACCAGGCCGGCCCGAAGGAATCGTTCTACGTGCTGTCGCCGACGTCGGCGCCGGCCGCGCTGCGCGACGCGTTGACGCTCGCCAACGGCCTGGCGGGCCGCGTCGTCAAGCGACGCACGCTGTTCATGGTCGGCCGCACGCGCGTGCACCTCGATCGCGTCGACGGCCTCGGCGACTTCATGGAACTCGAGGTCGTGCTGGACGACGGCGAGTCGCCGGACGTCGGCGTGCGCGAGGCGCAGGCGCTGATGGCGCGCCTCGGGATCGAGCCGCGGGCGTTGGTCGAGGGAGCCTATGTCGACTTGCTGCGAGCGCGCGTTCCGTAGGACGGCGACGCGGTGCCGACGTCGCCACCGATCGAAGCGGTGTGTCCCGGTGATCCCGTAGCGCTGGCACCTTCAGGAGCGCCGATCAGCTCGCAGCCGTCGCGCGCTCGACGACCGCCATCACCGCGGTCAAGTCGGCGTCCGCGACGTCGAGCCCGAAGAGGTCGGCGAGCGCGTCCGCGATCTCGGCACGATTGGCCAGCAGGCGCACGTCCGACGTGCCACCCGGCCGGCGCGTGGTCAGCCGGTCGTTGCGCAGGCCGAAGCGCGTGCCGTCGCGCCGCGGCCGCGACACGACCAGGTTGGTCTTGAGCGCGGCGCTCGGGTTCGTCGCGACGTACCAGTTCGCCACGTCGTAGTCGATCGGGCTCGCCACGCGCGTGTGGACGAGGTAGATGTCGCGCCACTCGCCGTCGGTCAGCCCTTGCAGCGTCAGCGCGGGCTCGCCGCCGTTGCACGCGTCGACGATGCGGTACGGCTCGCCGTTGACGCGCTGCTCGCGCCGATCGCCCTGCGCCATCGGCGCGAGCGGCGACGGCCCGCCGAGGCCGACGTCGACGAGCCAGGCGACCTCGTCCAGCGTCACGCGCAGCACCATGTGCGAGCGCGCGGTGTCGGCGCCGTCCGCGGCCACGCCGATGCGCACGCGGCCTTCGAGCCCGTCGACGACATAGCCGAGCCGCTGCAACACGGCGCGGAACAGATGGTTCTGCTCGAAGCACCAGCCGCCGCGCCGCTGCCCGACCAGCTTGGCCTGCAACGAGGCCAGGTCGAGCCGCGGCACGCGCCCGGCCAGGCCGTCGATGTTCTCGAACGCGATCGTCGTGCGATGCAGCGCGATGAGTTCGACGAGCGTGGCGAGGTCGGGCGTGGCGGCCGTGCCGGCGTGGCCGATGCGGCGGAAGTAGGCGGGGAGGTCGAGGTCGTGCATGGCCGCTCTTGTACCGCGGATCGATGCGCGGGCGCGCGCTTGCGGGCTTCAGCGCATCGACGTCGCGGCCCAGGCGAACACGGCGACGTTCAGCGCCACGCTCGCCCAGAACCGCACGCGGAACGAGCGCTTGATCGTCTTGTGCCGCAGCGCGTGCTGCGCGACGATCGCGCCCGGCCATCCGCCGACGATGCCGATCGCCAGCAGCGTCGACTCCGGGACGCGGCGCCGCGCGTCGATCGCTGCGGACTTGTCGACCGCGTAGAGCGCGAACGCGAGCAGGCTCGTGCCGACATACAGCCCGTCGACCCAGGCCGGGATGCCGCGCAGCAACGCGGCGACGAGCCACGCGACGGCGAAGGCGGTGATCGCGACGACGCTGGCTTTCATGCGCCGTCAGTCCGCATCGATGACCCAGGGCGTGTTCTCGAGCCGCGAGAGTGTGTCGAGCACGCGGCGTTGGAGCGCATGAAGGCGCGCGTCGGACAGGCGGCCTTCGACGATCGCGGCGACGTGGCGATCTTCTTCGGAGAAACGCGCGACGACGCCGTCGATCGCCACTCGGTAGACGCGGCAGGTCCCCTCGGCCTGCTCGAGTTCGACCGCCTCTGCGTCGAGAGCGTAGAGCCTGTTCAAGAGGCTCAGGTCGGGCTCGTGTCCGAGTTGGGCGCGCAGCCGCTCGCCGTCCGCGACCAGGTCGCCGAACGCGTTGTCGACGGCCCAGGCGCGATGCCGCAATTCCCACAAGTGGCTGTGACGTCGAACCGACGGCCGCATCGTCCATCGTTGCCAGTCCAGGCGCGTCAGCCGGGTCCAGTGCATCGTCGCCAGGTCGAGCGACCAGGCGTCGATGTTCTCCTGCATCGTGCGGTCGGTGCCGACATGGACCTTGCCGCCGGTGACCTCGATCGACCCACCGTCCGCCGCCAGGCGTGCTTCGTGCGCGTGGATCCACCCCGGGGCTGCGCCGCCGGTCTCGACGCGTTCGATCACCCACGAGTCGAGCGCGAGCGTGTACACCGGCGTCACGCTCGGCTCGCGTTGCGGCGACCATCCGAGGCAACCGATGAGGACGATGCGATCGCCGACCAGCGTCGCCGAGTGGAAGTCGGTCGGCTGGAACACGTCGAGCGGGTAGCCGAAGATTTCCACCGAGCCATCGGGCGAGACGACGGTCACGTCGTTGTAGATGAAGAAATCCGGATCGTAGAAGTCTTCGTGCTCGCCGGCGATGTGGACGATGCGGCCGTCGGGCAGCGTGGTCGAGGTCTGGCCCATGCGGGCGAAGCACCACGCCGGGGTGTGGCTCCTGTCGTCGGGGACGTGCAGCAGCTTGTTGACTTCGCAGGCCGCGCGGCGCGTGCGCAGGGCCCAGGCCCAGAGTGGATTGGTGATGACCTGCGGATTCGCGGCGCCGAACCTGGGCTCGCGCCACGCGACGATCGCCGGGTCGGCGGACTCAGGCAGCGGCCCGCCGCGCTGCCAGTGCTCGGCGCGGCGCTGGAGGCGCCGAAGGTGCGCCGCGTGTTCTTCAGGGCTGCGCACGTCGCGCCGTCAATCCACGATCCCTTCGATCCGCCGCGCCCGCACCCGCTTGCCCTTCACGAGCCCCGAGTTCAACTTCGACAACGCCTTGTCCGCAATGGATCGTTCGACGGCGACGTAGGTCGACATGTCCGTCACGTTGATCTTGCCGATCTGCGCGCCGTCGAAGCCCATGTCCTTGGTCAGCGCGCCCAGCACGTCGCCCGGGCGGATCTTTTCCTTGCGGCCGCCGAGGATCTGGATCGTCACCATCGGCGCGATGAGCGGCTTGTCGGAACCGCCTTTGCCACTTTCATCCAACTCGTCGAGCTTGTGCCAGCGCGTCTCGGCCTTCTGGATCAGCTCGATCTGGCCGACGCGGCCCATCTCCTCCATGCTCGCGAGGTTCAACGCGAGCCCTTCCTCGCCCGCGCGGCCGGTGCGTCCGATGCGGTGGATGTGCTGCTCGGTCTCGTAGGTGACGTCGACGTTGATCACGCATTCGAGCCGCTCGATGTCGAGGCCGCGCGCGGCGACGTCGGTCGCGACGAGCACGCTGCAGCTGCGGTTCGCGAACTGGATCAGCACCTGGTCGCGATCGCGTTGCTCGAGGTCGCCGTGCAGCGCGATCGCCTGGATGCCTTCGGCGGTGAGGACGTCGACGAGGTCGCGGCACTGCTGGCGCGTGTTGCAGAACGCGAGCGTGCTCGCGGGCTGGTAGTGGCGCAGCAGGCGGCCGACCGCGTGCAGGCGCTGGTTCGGCGCGACTTCGTACCAGAGCTGGCGGATCTGCGTCGCGGCGTGGCGGCTCTCGACCTTCACCGTCTGCGGGTTGCGCATGAACTGCTGGCTCAGCTTGGCGATGCCGTCGGGATACGTCGCCGAGAACAACAGCGTCTGGCGCGTCTTCGGGCAGGCACTCGCGACGGCCTTGATATCGTCGACGAAGCCCATGTCCAGCATGCGGTCGGCTTCGTCGAGCACCAGGGTCTTCAGGCCGGCGAGGTCGAGCGCGTCGCGTTCGAGCAGGTCGAGCACGCGGCCGGGCGTGCCGACGATCACGTGCGCGCCATGCTCCAGGCTCGCGAGCTGGTTGCGCACCGGCACGCCGCCGACGATCGTCAGCACCTTGATGTTCTCTTCGGAGCGCGCGAGGCGGCGCGTCTCGACCGCGACCTGCTCGGCGAGCTCGCGCGTCGGGCACAGCACGAGCGCCTGGATGCCGAAGTGGCGCGGGTTGAGCTTGTCGAGCATCGCGAGCGCGAACGCCGCGGTCTTGCCGCTGCCGGTCTTGGCCTGCGCGAGCAGGTCGTGCCCGGCGAGCGCGACGGGCAGCGCCGCGGCCTGGATCGGCGTCATGTCGACGTAGCCGAGCTGAGTGAGATTG
>FTDG01002837.1_pt1 | contig 11103 bp, 9 predicted proteins | sample 1639751 | NCBI WGS metagenome assembly FTDG01 (sample SAMEA3914869, study PRJEB12502) | metagenome | biome: forest; material: soil | place: USA | collected 2012-03-12 | depth 0.1 m
GCCACCCGCGTCGGCCCGCGTGTCGGGGATGACGCGCGAGCCGACCGCCACCGCGGTGGTCAGGCCGTTGTAGCCGTACTGTCCGTAGTTCTGCTGGGCGCCGCCGATGATGGCGCTGATCTCGCTGATGGTGCCCTGCACCTGCGCGTTGGCCTGCGAACTCTGGTAGTAGCTGATGCCCAGCGCCAGGACGATGCCGCCGATGACCAGGCCCAGCATGCTGAACACGAGGGCGTTGCCTCGTTGACGAAGGCGCGAACGGATTTCGCGCGGAACGCCGCGACGAACGATGGAAATCATGACTTCTCCTCGAGCAGGGTGATGGACGCGTCGCGTCCGAAGGCGTGCGGGCGCGGGTGTCCGCGCGGATGTGCAGGCGCGCGTGGGCGCGCCCGGGCTGCGATCAGTGCAGCGGATGCGCCGCGTCGTAGGCAGCGCGCAGGGCCATCAGGTTGGACGGCTCCATCAGCGACGCGAAGGTGCCGGGGACGGTCATCGATGCGACGCCCATGAAGGTTGCCACGGAAGCGAAAATCCCCACCAGCGCCAGGTTGGCGATTACGGCCGCTTTTTTCACGCGTGCCAGCACGCGCTCGCCTTCGGACGTGCCCAACTGGATCAGGACGTCGGCGAACGACGCGCTGGATCGGTTCAAGGTGGCCGCGCGCGCGAGCAGGTGCGACGACAGCAGGCCGCGCCGGAACGCATCGAGCGTACCCGTGGGGTTCTCGTCGAGCGCGTCGAGCACCCGCCCCAGGTGCCAGCGCATCCACGGCGACGCCCGCTGCGTCACGTCGTCGATGCTGCCCTGCAGCGTCTCACCGGTGCGCAGCAGCATCGCCATCGAGCTGAACAGCATGCCGGCCTGGAAATCGCGATACAGCCCATACACCGGCCACGCCTCGACGCGCAGCCGCCACGCACCGCGCCAGCGCGGCAACGACCACAGGACGGCGACCAGCCCGCCCGCCAGCGCCACGAGCGCCTCCGGCCCCCAGGATCGCGCGAAGACGGCGATGTCCCGCGCCCAGCCGTTCATGCCGGACCACAGCGCGTCGCGCGCGTAGACCGGCGTCGCGTCGTCGATCACCAGGATCACCTTGCCCAGCAGCGCGATGAGCGCGTAGCAGATGGGAATGGTGACCGCCGGCAAGGCCGAACTCGCCAGCATCAGGGCAAGCATCTGCTGCTGCCGGTCGATGGCCGTGGCGAGCGCGCGCAGTGCCTGCGGCTTGTCGAGCGCGCGGTCGACGGCGGTCAGCAGCATCGCGTCGGACCGCGGCACCACGCCCTCCAGAAGGTGCGAGACGCGGCTCGCATGCTCGCCGTCCTGGTGCCGCTGCAGCATCCTGCGCAACGCACGGGAACGACCGCGCTGGCCGGTGAGATCGGCGTTGGCGATCTCGCCTTCCAGGAAGCTCAGCAGCGCTTCGCTGCGCTGGTACATCTCGGCGAAGTCCCGGTAGAACCCGGCGCGGGCAGTCCTGAATTCGCGAAGCAGGATCCAGTCGACGAGACGACGCGACGCGTTCATGCCCGCTCCTGTGGCGCCGCCGCCTGCGCAGGCAGGATCTCGAAGCGCTCGAAGCCGTCGAACTCCTCGCAGTTGCGAACGTCGATCTCGCCCTGCAGCGCCTTGTACAGCGCGTGCTCGAACACGGTCTTGCCCGTCATGTCCGGGCTGTCGAACTGTCGGTTGCTGGCCGAGCGGAAATGCTGAAGCGCCGCGTCGTCGTCGTTGTCGCGAACGTGGCGCAGCCAGGTTCGGTCGGGCTGCAGCATCTCGGCGACGATGGTCTTGCCGTAGGTGCCACGACCCTGGCATGCCGCGCAACCTTCGGGCCTGGCCCAGCGCAGGCGCGAGGTCGCCAGGCCGAAGCGACGACCCAGCACCTCTTCGATCTCGCGCACCTCCGGGTCGACGCGCAATGCCAGCGCCGTCGGCAGCGCGCAGCAACGACACAGCTTGGGCACCAGCGCCTGGTAGACGAGCAGGTTGAGGATGTTCGGGCCGGTCAAGGCCTGGCGGCTGACGCCGATCTGGTCGTTGGTCAGGCGCGGGATGATGTTGGAGATGAGGTGCGCGTGCACGGTGCCCATCGCGAGGTGCCCGGTCTCGGCGATCTGCAGCGCGAACAGCGCCGTGAGCTTGTCGCGGATCTCGCCCAGCATCACGCCGTCGGGGTCGGATCGCATCAGCGCGCGCATGACCTCGGCGTAGCGTCGCCGGGTCTCGTCGTCGTTGGCCATGTCGCGCAGCACCTCGATCTGGTGGGCACCGGCGATCTCGTACTCGATCGGATCCTCGACCGTGTAGATGGCCTTCTGGTCGAGCCCCGGCAGCGTCTCGATGAAGCTCTTGAGGCTGGTGGACTTGCCCGAGCTCGTGACCCCGGACACCAGCACGATGCCCTTGCCCGCACGGCCCGCCAGTCGCAACAGGCGCAGATGGCTCGGAGCGTAGCCCGCGGTGGCGAAGCCGATGCGGCTCTCGTCGCCCGTCCGCAGGATTCGCACCACGGTCTTGGGCCCCAGGCGTCCCTTGACGTTCTGGTAGCGCAACTGGCCGGCAGTGCCGGGCAGGTCGAGATCGATCATGCAGTCGACGAACTGGTCGGCGCCGTACTGCGAGAGGTTGTTGCCCTTGCGGGTGCTGTTGTAGCCCGCCGCGATCGCGTCGACGGCCTCCTTGCGGCTGTAGCGGCCGCCTTGCCCGTCAGGCAACGGCTCCATGCGACCATCGACGCGGATGCGCACGAGCGCGGTGTTGCGACAGACCTCGATGTGCAGATCGGTGGCGCCGGTGGGCACCGCGAGCGCGATCCAGCGTTCGAACAGTTGCATGGGGCCGCCCCGCGGGCCGCCCTTGCCACTGGCGCCCGCGTTGCGAAGGATCTCCTTGAGCACGTGCGGCTCGGCCACCAGTTCGCCGACGACGCCGTAACCGCGCGCCCGCAACGCGCCCTTGACCGCCTTGACCGTTCCGTCCAGCGCCAGCTTGTCGGCGGCGGCCATCGTGGCGCGCACCAGCCGCGCCTGGCGGGCGCCGCAATCGAGCGCGATCAACTTCTCGTGCAGCACCGGTGGCAACTGATAGACCGCTTCGGGCCCGACGGTCAGCAAGGCTTGGTAGGACGGCAGTTGATGGAAGTGCGCGACGACGACTGGCAGCACCTCGCTGTCGCGCATCGGTCCGGACGGCATCGCCGGTTCGGAGTCTTCGATCCCGCGTTCACTGGTCGGCAGCTCGCGGAGCCGACGATCCAGCACGACCGGGGGCGACGCCACCGAAGAAGATCCCAGGCGCGGCTCGGAGGACGCGACGTCATCCGCGACCGTCCGCTCGGCGTTCCTGGCCAACGACAGGCCGATCGACTCGGCCAGTTCCCTGCGGCGCCACATCTCGAACAGTCTCATGGTCAAGCTCAACGCATCGCAGGAAGCGCGAACACCTTGCGCATCCCCTCGGCATCGGCGGCGCCAGGCGCGCCACGCCGCGTGAGCACGACACGATCGACGGCCACCGTGTCGACCTGCCACGACGTTCCCGGAACCGCCTGGCCGCGCTCCAGCAGGTAGGCCGTGGCGTTGACCACGACCTCGGCGACCGCGCTCGTGGTGGACTTGAAGACGCCGCTGACCTGGATCGCCGGCGTGGCCGACGGCGCGGGCGGCGCCACACGCAACGTTCGAAGCTCCGGGGACGCCGCGGTCGAGGCCGCCGAGGACGCTGCGCCGGGCGCCGACGCGCCGGCGCCGGCCGAATGCGCCGCCGATTGGGAGATCGCGGCTTCGAGGCGTGCGCGCTGGGCTCGGCTGTAGTCGGCGATCGTCTGGCCTCGCGCCGAGGGAAGTGCCGACATGGCCAGTATTCCGAACAAGGGCGCGATACATCTACCGTGATGCGACATAGAAAACTCCTGTAGCCGAGAACTTGAGCAAGCCGCGCGCATCCGAGCCCTCGCCGACATCGACGCGCACCGACTCCCAGCTGACGAAGTCCGGCGCCGCCGCCAATGCCTCGAGGATGAACGGCCCCGGGATGTCGTGCATGTCGACATCGCCGGCGAGCACGCCGGACGGCGGCTGGAAGGAAGGTGGCACGTCGGCCACGCGCGGCCAGAGCTGGGGCCTCTTGAACTCGACCACCACGTCGGCCGTGCGCCAGCGTTGCAACTGAGGCCCTACATCCGACAGCGCCGCCTGCAGGCTGCGCAGCGCGCGACCCGCCGGCAGCAACGCGCGGCGACCGACCGGAAAGGCTCGGGACGTGCGTGCAACATCCAGCGCCGGCACCGCGCTGCCTTGCGGCACCAGCATCTCGAGCGCCTCGTCGGGCAGCGCCTGGCGCAGGTCGTCGAAGCCGCCGCCACGCCGCACCCAGTCCCGCGTGCAGGCGCGAGCCTTCGCGCTGCACTCCGCCGAGGCCAGGCTCCAGCCTGGCACCCGGGTGCGGTACTCGAACATCTGGCGCGCGGCCGCGACCATCGTCGACCGGTCCGTGGCCATGGTCGCTTGCTGACTCGCCAAGGAGGTCATGTAGCGCGGCATCGGATCGGCCGCCCGGGCCCGCGCGATGGCCTCGCGCTCGGCATCGACGCGACGCACCTGCTGCACGAGGATCCAGGCGCCGACGGCGATCGAGAGCGCGGCCGCCGCCCCCAGCAGCGGCCACGGGTCGACGGGCATGGCCTGCAGGCGCGCCGATCGATCGCCGCCGGACGCCAGCCAGCCGAAGTCGGCCGGCTCGCAATTGGGGTAGGCGACCGGGTTGTCGCTCCAGATGGGACGGTCTTCGCCGCCCAGCGCGTTGCGGGCATCGATCTCGTTGCTGAGGACGTCGATCACCGGCACGCCGTCCTCGAGGCAGACGACGAGGGTCTTGTCCTCCTTGCGCTGCGCCGACGCCGGCACGCTGAGCACCAGCGCCGCGTTCGGTGCGCGCTGTCCCACCAGGCGCGAGAAGCAGGCCGCGGCGGCGAGCGTGGTCTTGGGCAGGCGAACGCCCTCTTCCGACGCGCGCGGTTGGAACAGGCCGTAGCGAACATGCGCATCGACCTGGGCCTGCGTCCAGTGCGTGGCATCGGTGGTCAGCGCCCGTGCCTCTGCAAGGGCACGGCCACGTCCCTGCCCCGCGACCGGCGCGCGCCAGAACAGGCCGCCCAGCAGTTCGCCGTGCGGGGTACTCGCGATCAGACGTTCGATGGTCGCCATCTTCGCGCTGCCTCAGAGGATGGTGGGCCGGACGAAGATGACGAACTCCTCGCGCATCCGAGACTGGGTCTTGCTCCCGCCCAACCCGATCGGCGAGTCGTCCGTCAGCGTCCGGCGATCGTCGCTGGACACGAGCCGACTCAGCCCGGTGATGACCAGGATCTGTCCGGCTTTCAACGCCACGGTGGCCTGGTCGTTGATGGCCGTGGTCTCGGGCGTCTGGACCGTCTGCTGCGTCGCGCCCGTGCCCGACGTGAAGTTGACGAGGTTGACCAGCGAGGACAGCCCGATGCCGAACTTCAGAAGCACCGTGTTGTTGTCGAGGATGAACGGCTGCGCCAGGTAGCGATCGCCGGTGGTCACGGTGGAGGTCACCAGACCGGGCGCGCCCACGCCGGTGGTGCTGGACGCACCGGGAATCGTCGCGCTCACGTACGCACGACCGCCCAGGCTGGACTTGCGATCCCACGTCCGGTTCAGCGCCAGCAGGCTCACCTCGCGATGCTGCGTCGACACGCCATACTCGCTGAGCAGCTTGAGCAACGCGTCGCTACCGCCGAAACGCCGCGTGGCGGAGGTGCTGACACCCGACTGCGTCGGCGTCAGGACGGCAAAGCCCAGGCTGCCGGCCGCGGCGCTCGCCAGCGTGCTGGGCGAGCCGAAGGTTCCGGTGTACGCCCCGCCCAGGGCAGACAACACCGCGCTCCATTCGATGCCGCGCTCGTCGGATTCGTTGCGGGTGACGCTGTAGACGTCGAACTGGACCTGCGCCTGGCGGAGAAGGCTCTCGTTCTCCACGCGCACGAAGTCGCGCACCTTCGACAACGTCTCCTTGGTGGTGGTGACCGCGATGCGGCCCGAGCCATCGGAACGCACCACCGACGAACCCGGGACGTCCTTGATGATCTGTCCGATGGCGGCCAGAAGCGACGCGATGACGTTGGACTTGCCATGCTCGCTGACCTCGTTGCTGGAACTGGCGGTGCTGCTCGTGCCGCCCGCGCCGTTGCCGGAACTCGTGGCGTTGGCCTGGTCGGCGCCGCTGAGTCCGAGGTGGTAGTCGGTCTCGCTTTCGAGCGCCGCGATCTCGAAGAACTCGGTGCGAAAGCGTTCGATGACGACGACGCCGTCACGGTACTCCCACGACAGGCTCAACTGGTCCGTGACCAGATCGAGGTAGCCCTGCAACGAACCCGACCACCGCATGGCGACCGCGTTGACCGAGGTATCGCGTGGAAGCGCGACCGGTGTCGACGGCAGGGTGACGGTGTCGCCCCGACTCGCCAGGGTAGGCAGCGACACCGGCGCCGGCGCCGCGGACACGACCGGCTTCGGCGCGGCATCGGCGCCCGAGAAGACATCCGCCTTCAGTCGCACGGGCACGCCGGTGACCGCCGTGACGCGGTCGGCCATCGTGCGCAGGCTCACCTTGCCGCCGGACGCGGCGTCGTCGAAGTTGAGCCTGACGGGCTCGGTGAAGATGCTGGGCAGCCGCTCTCCACTGCCCATGGGCACGCTCACCGAGCCGACCCACGCGCTGCGGGCGCGGCGCAGGACGGGCTTGCCGGCCTGCTCCGCGGCACGCCGGTCCGCATCGACCGGCGACCCCGCCGCCGCCACGCCTTGCTGCGCCAACGTGCGGCCGGCGTGCAACGGCGCGGTTCCCGCGGCGCCGAGCGCATGGTCGGCCTGGACGTGCTCGGTGACGCCGGGTTCGGCACAGCTCGTGGTCGCCGCGGCGACCACGAGCATCAGGCCCCGACGCGCATGACGCGCGACGAACATCGCGACGCGGCTCATGGCGCCTCGCACTCGCGCGCCTGCTCGCCCTGGCGCGTGATGCGCACGAGGGGCGGCGTGTTGGCGTAGATGCAGGCTTCCAGCGGATAGTCGCTCTGGCGGATGCCGGCCGAATCGAGGACGGCCTTCAGTGCCGTCTCGAAACTGCCCTCGACACTGTCGGGCGCGCCGATCAGGAAGTTGCGCTGCGCGTCCCACTTCACGCGATAGCCGGCCTGCGCGCCCCAACGTTCGAGCGTGCGCGCGAGCGTGATGTCCTGCACGAGCACGGTCCAATGTCCGGACGCCGACGGCGCGGCAATCGCGGGCACGTAAGGCTCGACAGGCAGCACGGCGGCAGGATCGGCGGCACGCGCGGCAGCTGCCAGGCCGGCCAGCATTGCCGCGGCGAAGAGAAGTCGAAGTTTCATCGAGGTGCGCTCCTGGCTTGATGGAAGGAAACGACGCGGCATCGCGCCATCAGTCCGCGCTGACGAGGCGGATCAACCGCTCGGACGCCCGCTGCGCCTGCACCGGATAGCCCTGCGCCCGCAGGCCCGCGACCACTTGCCGCACGGCATCGGGGAACGACGGCGCGTGCACGCGCAGGCCGCCTGTGATCGGTGCCTTCCAGTCGACGTCCCAGTCGAACTCATAGCCGCTGGCTTGCGCCCAGCGCCTCAGCGTGACGGCAATGTGGCCATCGGCCGGCAGGACTTCGAAGTCGAGCGCCCCCATCTCGACCGACTTGCCCGCGGCCTGGGCACTGCGCCAGCGAAGCACGGACGCTCGCGCCGCGCTGGTCGACGCAGGCGCCGCGGCGTCGACCAGTTCGATGCGCTGGGGCGCGACACCGCGCGCCAGCAGCGCGTTGCGAAGTGCCTGCGCGCGCAGCGTGGCGAGCGGGTCGGCTTGGCCTGCGTCATTGCGCCCGATCACCGAGATCGACGCGTCGTGGCCGATGCGCACCACCAGCGCGGACAAGGCGTCGCGCACTTCCGGCCGCAGCGCGGCACTGCCCGGTGCGAAGACCACCGGCTGCTCGTGGAGCGCCGATGCGAACGTCGCCGGCGCGCCGTAGTCGACGCCGGGCGTGAGGCCGTCGACCGAGGCCAGCTGGCGTCCTGCGTCTTCCTGCGGGAGCACGACCTCGTCGCCGAGCGCCGCATCGCCGCGCCGCACGACGGCGCGCGCGCCGCCCAGCACCAGCGTGAACTCGCTGGCCGACGTGCGCGCCGTGAAGTACTGGCCTTCCGGTTGCGTGACCAGCAGCGCGAGCTCCTTGCCGGCGAACACGGCCGGCATGGGCTGGTTGGGGCGCGCCTCGAAATAGACCTTGCCGCTGCCGTCGTCGAACACCTGCGCGGGCCGTGCCGGCCTGTCGCCACGGACGGCGTAGCCGAAGTCGTAGCGGCCGACGTAGCGCTTGCCGGGCAGGCTCAACGCGTTGCCAGCGACGGCCAGCAGCAGTGCGCCGCAGAACGCTTGAACGAAGGCGCGACGGGCGCGCAGGGATGCGATGGAATCGGCTCTCATGGTCGAGTCGATTCTGCGAGAACGGCGAAAAACTGCCCGGCGCCAAACCCCCGATTAAACGGCGTTTTGACGCGCGGTGTTTTTCACGCCCGGGTCAACAATGGCTCAATGCTTCTCGTGCGCCAACACCTTCTCGATGCGTCGATCCGGCACCAGCCAGATCAGGGCGGCCACCAGGTACATCGCCTGCGCGAGGCCCGTCACGCAGAACGACGACACGATGCCCACCAGATAGAGCACGGGCGACAGCTTGCCCTTCCAGTCGGAACCCAGCGCGCGTTTGAGCACGCCATCGGAGCCCTGCGCTCGCACGATGAGCGTCTGCAGGATGAACCACGACACGGCCGCCATCATCAGCACCACGCCGTAGGCCGCCGAGGGCAGCGGGCCGAAGTGGTTCTCGCCCATCCAGCCGGTGGCAAGCGGCAGCAGCGACAGCCAGAACAGCAGGTTCAGGTTGGCCCACATCATGCCGCCGGTGACGGTGGTGGTGGCGTGCAGCAGATGGTGATGGTTGCTCCAGTAGATACCCACGTAGATGAAGCTGATCACGTAGCTCAGGAAGACCGGCCACAGCTCGGCCAGCGCGCCCAGCGTGTCGCCGTGCGGCACCTTCAGCTCCAGCACCATGATCGTGATGATGATGGCCAGCACGCCATCGCTGAACGCCTCGAACCGCCCCTTGCCCATCGTCGCTCCTTCGCGCACCCTGCACTGTCGGGCATTGTCGCAAACGGGGCCGGAGATGGCCGCGCGAAGACACGCTTTTCGGGCCATCGAGCCGATGGGCCGCGCGTACCCTGCGAACATGGAAACACCCGCGTCCACGCACGCCAGCACCACCACGGCGCTGGGCCATGCGCACGCGCTCTTCCTGGAACACCGCGACGCCGACGCGTTGCCGCACGCGCGCGGCGCGGTGCAGGCGATGCCGCAGCGCGCCGATGCGTGGACCTTGCTGGGCATCCTCCAGCAGCGCCTCGGCCAGCCGCGCGCGGCGGAGTCCTCCTATGCCGAGGCCATCCGGCAACAGCCCGACTACGCCGACGCCTGGACCAACCTGGGCAACCTGCTGCGCGATCGCAACGACCGCCACGGCGCGCTGCTGGCGTTCCAGGGCGCGTTGCGCGCGGCGCCGCACTCGGCCGAGCCGGCCTACAACCTGGGTGTCGCGCTGGAGCACTTCGGCCAGTGGGACGGCGCCCTCACGGCGTTCCAGGCCGCCATCGAGTGCGATGCGCAGCACGTCGACGCCCACTGGAACGCGTCGCTCGCGCTGCTGCGTGCGGGGCGGTTCCGCGAAGGCTTTCGCGAGTACGAATGGCGCTTCCGGCGCGGCGAGCCCCCGCCGAGGGACTGCGCGCAGCCGGTGTGGGACGGCGGCGACCTCGGCGGCCGCACGCTGCTCGTGTGGGCCGAACAGGGCTTCGGCGATGCGCTCCAGTTCCTGCGCTTCGTGCCCGCGGCGGCGCGCCGGGGCGGCCGCGTCGTGCTGGAGGTGATGGACGGGCTGCAAGGCCTGGCATCACGGATCGACGGTGTCGATGCCGTCTGCGTGCGGGGCGGCGACCCGCCGCCCTTCGACACGCACGTCGCCCTGATGAGCCTGCCGCATGTCCTGGGTCTCGCGCCCGGCGCCGCGCCCGCGCCATACCTGCGCGCGCGGGAGCCGCTCGCCTGGCAATGGCGCGATCGCCTGAGCGCCGCGGGTCATCGACCGGGGCGCGAGCTGGCCTTCGGCCTCGTCTGGGCGGGCAACCCCGCGCTGCGCAACAGTCGCGAGCGCTCGCCGGGCTGGCCCACCGTGCGACCGTTGCTCGACGTCGCCGGCACGCGTTGCGTCTCGCTGCAGATGGGGGCGGGCTGCGCGCAGTTGGCCGGCGCAGCGCCGCCGCCGAACTTCGTCGACCTGCAACGCGAGATCACGACGTTCGACGACACCGCAGCCATCATCGCCAACCTCGACGTGGTGGTGACCTGCGACACCGCGGTGGCCCACCTCGCCGGAGCCCTGGGCAAGCCCACCTTCGTCATGTTGCCGCACAGCCCCGATTGGCGCTACGGCCTGGATCCACAGGCGAGCCCGTGGTATCCGAGCATGCGCCTATTCCGCCAGGCCGCGCCCGGCGATTGGACGAACGTGCTGGAACGCGTGGCCCAGGCGCTGGGCGAGGCAGTCGCATCACTGCCGTCGCAGGCTCTCGCGCCGGCGCATGCTCGAGCCGTCGAACGCGCCTGAGCGGCGGTGCGGCGGGGCCGCCGCCGCGTGTCGTCGCGTCAGGCAACTTCCTGATTGAAGCCAGGCTGAACGGCGAAAGTCCGCCGGCTGTCGGGCAAGCCGATTGCTCATGTGAAACCCGCAAGGATCGTGAAATCGATCCGCGAACGAGAAACCGACTGGGGTGCGCGGACGCGCCGGCCACGAACCGGCGCGCCACACTGGCCTGGAGACAACGCCGGCCATGTCGCCGTTGCCCGGCTCCGCACCGTGACCGTCAGACCGCCATGAACCGATTCGATCCGCTCCGAAAACTGCTGCACGTGGACGAGGCCATCGCCCGCTTCGCGATGCAA
>FTDG01002250.1_pt1 | contig 11093 bp, 11 predicted proteins | sample 1639751 | NCBI WGS metagenome assembly FTDG01 (sample SAMEA3914869, study PRJEB12502) | metagenome | biome: forest; material: soil | place: USA | collected 2012-03-12 | depth 0.1 m
GGCGGAGACCGACGCTCTCTGGCAGCGCGCCCAGGCAGCCTTCGACCGCAGCTTCGGCAGCGCGGAATCGGCAGCCCTCCGGCGGGCGATGGCGTTGCTGGCCTCGGATTCCTTCGGCGAGGAACTCGGCAAGCGGCTGGACGGCGCGTAGCCGTGCCGTCCATTTTCCCGCGCGGCCAGGTCTTCAGACCTGCGCCAGCCCGCCGTCGGCCTGGATGTCCGCGCCGGTCATGAAGCTCGATGCATCGGAAGCCAGGAACGCGACCACCTCGGCAATCTCCTCGGGGGTACCGGCCCGTCCCATGGGCACGGCGCCGGCCAGCATCGCCTGGTAGCCACGCATGGCCTCGTCGTTCGGCAGGCCCGCCGTGACGCCAGGCGTCAGCACCGGGCCCGGGCTGACCACGTTGACGCGGATGCCGCGCCCCTTCAGTTCGGTCACCCACGTCCGCGCGAAGCTGCGCACGGCGGCCTTGGTCGCCGAGTAGACGGTGCGGTCCCGCAGTCCCTTGGCGGCCGTCGTTGACGATGCCAGGATGATCGACGCGCCGGCCGACATCAACGGGAGTGCCTTCTGCACGGTGAAGATCGTGCCCTTGAAGTTGACGTCGAGCTGGTAGGCGACCGATGCCTCGCTGATGTCGCCCAGTGCCTCCTTGGCCTGGACGCCCGCGTTCGCGAACAGGATGTCGAGCCGGCCCGCGCGCTGGCGGACCGCCTCGTACAAGCGATCGAGCTCCACGAGCTTGGACACGTCGGCCTGGACGCCGATCGCCTTGTCGCCGATCTCCTTCACCGCGGCATCGAGCTCAGCCTGACGGCGGCCCGTGATGAAGACGATCGCGCCCGCGGCGGCCAGCCGCTTGGCCGAGGCCAGGCCAATGCCGGAACTGCCGCCGGTAACGACGGCCACCTTGTCGTGCAATTGACTGCTCATGGGTTTCTCCTGTTGGGAAGTATTGACATGGCGTCCGGATGGTCCGTCAGCCAGAGCTCACCGCGATCATACAAAGAATACAAGCATATGCTTGTATCAAGCATGGACATACGAGTGGCGCTAGGCGCGCGACCGGCCACGGACGGGCACGAACGGGCGCGAGACCACGTGATTGCGCAATTCGCCCAGCCCGCTGGCAGCGACGCGCACCACGTCGCCATCCTGCAGGAACCTCGGCGGCGACAGGCCGATGCCGACGCCCACCGGCGTGCCGGTGGCGATGATGTCGCCAGGCAGCAACGTCATGGCGGACGACAGCGTCGCGATCAGCCGGGGCACGCCGAAGATCAAGTCGGACAGCGGCGCATCCTGGCGCAACTCGTCATTCACCCAGGTTCGGACGCGGAGGGACTCGATTGGCGCCTGATCGAGCGTCGTGATCCAGGGACCGACCGGACAGAAGGTGTCCAGTGACTTGCCCAGGAACCACTGCACATGGTTGCGCTGCAAGTCACGGGCGGTGACGTCGTTGAGCGCAAGAAAGCCGAACACCTTCGCCAATGCCTCGCTCTCGGGCACGTTGCGACACTCCTGGCCGATGACCACCCCGATCTCGCCTTCGTAGTCCACTGACGATGTCGTCCCCTCGTCGAAGACGATCGCATCGGTGGGACCGGCCAGCGACGTGGTCGCCTTGGTGAAGATCTGGGGCACCGACGGAATCGCCGTGCCGCCCGAGGTGGCATTGAAGCCACTGCTGTCGAACTCGCGCGCATGGTCGACGTAGTTCTTGCCGACGGCAAACACGTTGCGGACGAGTTCTGACAGTGGCGCCAGAAAGCTCACGCCGCCGAACGCGACGCGCGTCGTGACGGCGCTCCGCAGTTCCTGCTCACCGATGCGACGCTCGATGACTGCCAGCACGGGATTCAGGTTGCGGGCCAGAAGGCCGTCGACGAGGTCGACTGCCTGATTCTCCTCGTCGACCAGCGCGAGGTGGACATGCTCCTGGTGGATGACGCGAGCGAGCTTCATGCGTCACGCCGCCTTGGGGGCGTACTGCATCTCGCCGTTGCCGAAGGACCAGTCCTCGCGCGCCACGTCGACCAGGTTGATCCAGACGTCCTGCTTTCGCATGCCGGTCCTTGCGGAGATGCCGTCCGCGACCGTCTTGTAGAACGCCTTCTTGACCTCGATGCTGCGCCCCGAGTTCCAGGTGATCTGGATGAGGACGATGCTCGGGGTGTACGTCACGCCCAGGTAGCCCTCCTCCGGATAGATCAGTTCGTCCTCCGCGTGGCGCGTGACAACCTGGAACTTGTCGTGAGCGGGCACGTTGGCGACGTTGACCATCGCGTCGTAGATGACGTCACTGATGGCACGAACCGTCTCGGCGGAAGCCGACTTGGCGATGTTGATTCTGGCGAGAGGCATGGTTGCTCCTTGGATGAGGTGGAAGGCCGGCGCGGCAGGCCCAGGCCCATGTCGACAAGGTACGCACTGCATAAGCATTCATCAAGCGAATGTTTTTCATTCATAGCATGATGCTTTCGCATACCTCAGAGACAACACACCATGCTGGACGAACTGAAAGCCTTCATCGCCGTCGTCGACAAGACCTCACTCACCCGCGCGGCGGACAGCCTGTCCCTGACCCAGTCCGCGGTCTCGCGCCGCATCCTGCAACTCGAGGAGACGTTGGGCGCCACGCTGCTCGATCGCGCGAGCCGCCCGCCGATCCCGACAGCCGTCGGGCGACGCATCTACCAATCGGCGACGGCCATCCTGCGCGACGTCGATCGGCTGAAGGGCATTCCGAAGGATGACGAGGAGCCTAGCGGCACGTTTCGTCTCGGCCTGCCGCAGGTGATCGCGGACGTCGCGCTGTTCGAGATCGCCATGCGCATGAAGACGCGGTTCCCCGCGCTGGGGTTGAAATGCCGCACCGAATGGAGCACGACACTGCAGTCCTCGGTCGCCGAGGGAGAACTCGACGCGGCCGTGCTGATGCTGCCGGCCGGCAGCGTGCCGCCCGACCGCATGGAGGTGCGGCACATCGCGACTTTCGACGTCCTCGTGGTCCAGAGCCGGACCGCGTCCGTCGTCCCAGCCCGCTCGACCATCGCCCAGCTTGCCGAACACGAGTGGGTTCTCAATCCGCAGGGCTGCGGTTACCGCGCGGCGCTCCAGCGCGCGATGGAGGGGGTCGGCAAGCCCCTGCGCCTGGGCGTCGACGTGCACGGGACGGAGACGCAGTTGCGTCTGGTGGCGGCCGGCGTGGGGCTGGGCCTGGCCCCGCGCAGCCTGCTGGCCGCCAGCGCGCACCTGGAGGAGCTCTCGATCGTCGACGTCGCCGACTTCTCGCTGTCGCTGGATCTCTGGCTGGCCCACGCCACGGCGCCGGGCAACCTCGCCCGCGCGCTGGACGTGCTCCACGGCGCCCTCACCGAGCCGCCTCGAAACGGGACCCTCGCGGCTCGGTGACAAGCAGTGGCTCCAACGCGAGCGGCCGAAGCTCGATGCTAACCCGCGTCGTGCCCCACCGCGTCATGTGCAGCCGAGCGCCGCGCCGCTCCGCAAGCCTGCGGACGGCCACGTTGTCGCTGAGCGCCTCGCCGAACAGCAGGTCGACGCCCCGGTTCCTGGCCTGGCGAAACAGTTGCACCAGCAATCGGTCGCCGAGCCCGCGGCGTTGCCAGTCGTCTGCCACCGCGATGGCCAGCTCGGCCTCGCGCGTGCCCGGGACCAGAACGCAGCGGGCGTCGGCGATCACTCGCGCTCCTTCATGTTCGACAGCACAGGCGATGAGGCCGATTTCCGCGATCCCGTCGGCCTGGGACATGCGCTCGCATTGCGCCAGCGAGACCTCCCGGATAGCCCGCTGGAACCGCATGTAGCGCGAGACCGGCGACAGTCGATCATGGAAGGCCTTGAGCCGAGGCGCGTCCGCTCTCGTGACCGCGCGGATCCGGACGAGCCCGCCGTCTCGGAGCACGATCGTGGCGTCCAGCGGGCTTTCGTCGGCAGCGGCCGCCGCAAGTCCGACGGCAGTCACGTTGCCGCCCGAGCGCCACCTTCGCGCTCGCTCGCGGCAACCAGCAGGAAGTCGATCGCCAAGCTCATCGCGATCGCGACAGCGGCGATCGCGAACAGCAGGCGATGGTTGCCGCTGCTCGCGTTGAACAGCGCCGAGTAGGCGTAGCCCGACAACGCCTGAGCGGCGGCGAACACCGTCGTCGCACGGCTCCAGGATCTGTTCTGGTGCGTGACGTCGTGCGGCTCGAGCTCGCGCACGCGCGCCAGCACGAGCGGGACGATGCCGGGAGGAAAGGTCCCGATCACGACGGCCACGGCCGCCAGCACATGCGGCGTGCGCAGGGTGCAGAGGCTGATCACTGCAAGCGCCTGCAGTCCGAGAACGACACGCAGGGCGTTGCGCGCGCCGATCCGGTCGCCCATCAGGCCGTACAGCGGTGGCCCGATGATGGCGCCGACGCCATACAAGGCCCAGAAGACCGCACCGACATGTGCCCGCTCATGAAGGCCACGGATGACGAAGTCGACCAGGAACACCATCGCGGGAACGAGGCCGATCGCCATCAGCGCGTACTGCGCGTAGAGAACGAGCCAGGCAGCGGTGGACGCGGCGGGACGCGCCAGATGCTGGCGTGCCGGCGCGACGACGTCTGCCGCCGACGCGGGCCACGCGAACCAGCTGATCGCCGTGAAGGCTGCGGAGAGTGCTGCCAAGCCGGTCCAGGCGTTGCGCAGCCCGGATTCGAGCAGCAGCGGCACCACCGTGCCCGACCCGGCGATCCCAAGTCCCAGGCCAAGAAAGATCGCGCCGCTGGTCAGGCCCCGGCGGGCCGGCGGCACGTGGGGCAGCAGCGTCGCGGCGACCAGCACCATGATGACGCCGCCGGCGACGCCCGAGATCAGTCGCCATGCGAAGAACCACCCGGTCGACAAGGGAAACGCGCAGGCCAGGAATGCGACCGTGACCGCCAGCATCATGGCGCGGAGCGAATGCGCGTTGCCGTACCGGGCCGCCATGGGCCGGCCGGCGAGCGCGCCGACGAGGTAGCCCGCCAGGTTCGCCGCGCCGAGGCTGACCACGTCCGACGCTGCGAACCAGTGCGCCTGGATCAGCGGCGGGATCAGCGGCGTGTAGGCGAACCGCGCAAGTCCGATGCCCACGAGGCTAGCGGAGAGGCCGGCGAGCACCGTCCGCCACGCCGCGACATGAATCGGATCCCGAAGCACCGACGCGTGAGCCATGATCTTCCTTTCGGACATCCGGGGGAGCACGCCCCATCGGAGTCGAATCATCTTTGACAACATCGTCAAGATTGACAATCTAGACAAACTTGACAACCCAGTCAAAGACGATTGGAATCCCCCTTGTCCGGAAAGTGACGACAGAAAAGGCGATTCGATGGTCGGTGTGCGGCAGTTCGACGAGCAGGATGCATTCGAGAAGTCCATCACGCTGTTCTGGCGCAAGGGCTACGCCGAGACCTCCATGAAGGATCTCGCCGAGGCCACAGGCGTGCAGCGCGGATCGCTGTACAACGCCTATGGCGGCAAGGATGCGCTGTTCTTGCGCGCGTTCGAGATCTATGCAGCGCGATACCTCGAGAAGGCGCGCCAGGCGCTCGCCCGCCCCACTCTCAAGGCCTCGCTCAACGGCTTCTTCGAGTTCATCATCGGATGGCTTCTGGAGGGCGAACCCGCTCGCGGCTGCCTGAGCACGAAGATGGTGTTCGGCGGCGAGGCGGTGGAACCACCCATCCGCGAGGCCGTGGCGAATCTGCTCGACGGGCTGGAAGCCGTGATCCGGGAACGGCTGCAGCAGCCGGACAAGGCCGGCAGGCTGGCGCTGTCGCCGGACAAGGCGGCTCAGCTCGTGCTCACGGTGACGCGCGGGATCGTCGTCCTGGAACGGGTTTATGCAAGCGATCGCAAGCGGCTGCGTGCCTCCGCTGATGCGCTTCTCGCCGTCCTGTTCGAATAGATAGACGGGACGCGGGCGGCGGCCGCGCGCCCGGTCAAGCGGGCAGCAGCCCTGCCGCCCGGTAGTTGTCGATCATCGCGTCGAACAGCTTGATGTCGGAGCGCCCGCGCGCCATGAGCTGCGCGCCCGCAACCGCGGCGAAGATCGCATGCGCCCGCTTCTTGGCGTCGCGCGCCCCGACGATGTCCGCCTCCACCAGCGTCCTGGCAAGCCAGGCGACGTTGGCATCGGCGAAAGCCTGCACCTCTTTCCTGACGATCTCCGGCAGGTCGTCGTACTCGGCGGTCATGAAACTGCAAAGGCAGATGCGGTTGTCGTTCTCCAGCGAGGCGCGAAACGTGCTCGGGAACTTGCGCAGGCGGTCTGCCGGATCCTTGTATTTCGCCGAGATGCGCTCGAGGTCCGCGGCGGCATCCTCCCAGTAGCGCTTCGCGACGGCCGACGCCAGATCCGCCTTGCTCGGGAAGTGGTGATAGAGACTGGCAGCCTTGATGCCGACCTCCTCGCCCAGCGCGCGCAGGTTGAGTCCGCCATAGCCGTGCGCCTGCGCGATCCGCGTCGCGACGGCGAGGATCTTGTCTCTGGAACTGGTACTTGACTGGCTGTCCACGTCTCTACCTCGACAAAAGCGAGCTGGCAATCGTCGGCCCGAACCACGAACCGGGAAGTATCGCGTCGAGCCGACCCAAAGCCACTGCTTGGAAAAGGGCTGAAATCCGTCTCCAATTCTAACAAGCGTTAGGTAGCTAACACTCGCGGCGCTGTCTTTCGGGACAGTCCGGCGACGCAGCTGTGGCGATGACGACACATCCGCAACGCTGCTCTCGGCAATCTCCAGCAACCCTCTGCCCCGGAAAGGCAAAGACATGTCCCACTCATTCGATGCCCAGCGTCGCCGCCTCCTGGGCGGCACCTCGGCCCTGGCCGGACTGGCCTTTCTCAACGCGTCGGCCCCTGCACAGGCCAGCACCGTCCCGCCGACGTTCTCCTCCGCGTCGTTCGAGGCCATCCGCCAGATCGAGGCCGGCGGCCTCAACATCGGCTATGCGGAGCTCGGCCCCGCGACCGGCCCGGCGGTGATCCTGCTGCACGGCTGGCCGCACGACATCCACAGCTTCGTCGACGTCGCCCCCATGCTCGCCTCCGAGGGCTGGCGCGTCATCGTTCCCTACCTGCGCGGCTACGGCGCGACGCGCCTGCTGTCTGCCGACGCACCGCGCAACGGGCAGCAATCCGTGTTCGCCGCCGACATCATCGCGCTGATGGACGCGCTCAAGATCGACAACGCGGTACTCGCCGGCTTCGACTGGGGCGGACGTGCGGCCAACATCGTCGCCGCCGAATGGCCCGAGCGCTGCCGTGCGCTGGTGTGCGCCAGCGGCTACCTGATCGGCAGCCAGGCGGCCTATCGCAAGCCGCTGCCGCCCCAGGCGGAACTGCAGGCCTGGTTCCTGTACTACCTGGCGACGGAGCGCGGCGCCGAGGGCTACGCCAAGTACCGCGACGACTTCAACCGGCTCGTCTGGCAGAACGCGTCGCCGCAGTTCAAGTTCGACGACGCGACCTACCTGCGCACCGCCAAGTCGTTCGACAACCCCGACCACGTGGCGATCGTCATCCACAACTACCGTTGGCGCCTCGGCCTCGTCCAGGGCGAGGCGCGCTACGACGACCTGGAACGGCGGCTCGCCCTGGCACCGACGATCGCCGTGCCCACCATCACGCTCGAAGGCGACGCGAACGGAGCGCCGCATTCACCGGCCGCGGCCTATACCGCGAAATTCACGGGCAAGTACCGGCACCGCAACGTCAGCGGCGGCATCGGCCACAACCTACCGCAGGAGGCGCCCCGGGCATTCGCGGACGCGGTTCTGCAGGTCGTCACGCTGTGATCCATCGGCGCGGCCATGACAAATATGTGCATATGCCCTAAAATGTCGAATTCCACGCCGATCGACTCTGCCATGCCCCCGTCTTCGCCACCCATCCCCTCTCGCAGCGACTGCTCGGCGACCGCGCTGCGCAAGGCGTCGCGGAAGGTGGCCCAGCTCTTCGACGAGGCGCTGGCCCCTTGCGGCCTGCGCTCGACGCAGTATTCGATCCTGGTCGAGATCTCGCGCCACGAGGGCGATCCGCCGACGCTGCAGGCACTGGCCGACACGCTGGTCATGGATCGCTCGACCCTGGGTCACAACCTGCGGCCGCTCGAGCGCGACGACCTCGTCGCCATCGTCCCCGGCGTCGCAGACCGGCGCCGGCGCCACATCGAGCTGACGCCCGCGGGAAAGCGCAAGCTGCGCGCGGCGCACGACCTGTGGTTGAAGGCCCAGACCTTCTTCCACGAGGTCTACGGCGAAGCCGCCGCGGCGCGGCTCCGCACCACCCTGCTGGACATCGCCTACGACGATCGCCTCGATTCCCTGACCGCCGCCCCGCACTAGCCCGCGAGGCACGGATGCCCGGTGGCCTGTGCAGCCCCGGGGCATTTCAAATACCAAATATGGGCATATGCCCTCTATCAACTCGAAGAACACACCTCAGCGAGGCCCGACATGACACCCCAACCCGACATCTTCTCGACGAAGCGCCCACGGCAGATCCTGCTCGTCGCATCCCTCGTGTGCTGCCTCGTGATGCTCGACTCGAACATCGTGGCCGTCGCGCTGCCGACCATCGCGCAGTCGCTGTCGGCGAGCTTCGCGGACATCCAGTGGGTGATCACGGCCTACGTGCTCCCCTTCGCCGCGCTGCTGATGGCCGCTGGCTCGTTCGCCGACATCGCCGGCCGACGCCGCGCCGTGGTGCTGGGCCAGGCGATCTTCGGCATCGCCTCGCTGCTGTGCGGGGTGGCCTCCTCGGCGCTGATGCTCAACCTCTCTCGCGCGCTGCAGGGCGTCGGCGCCAGCCTGCTGCTGACTGCGGCACTGGCGGTGATCAACAACAGCTTCCAGGGCGCGGCTCGCGCGCAGGCCTATGCGTTCTGGGGCGCCTGCATCGGCATCGCCATCACGAGCGGGCCCATCGTGGGCGGCATCATCTCCAGCACGCTCGGGTGGCACTGGGCGTTCCTGATCAACCTGCCGATATGCGTGGTGCTGATCACGGCCACGTTCAAGGTCCTCCCCGAATCGCGGGACCCGGACGCGCGCCGGCTGGACTGGCTGGGCATCCTCCTGTTCACGGGCGGCCTGTTCCTGCTCACCTGGGCCGTGATCTCCGGCAACTCGCTGGGCTGGACGTCGTCGACCATCCTGCTGCGCCTGGCCGCTGGCGTCGCGCTGCTGATCGCGTTCGGGTTCGCGGAACACTGGCAGGCCCAGCCGATGGTCGACCCGCGGCTGCTGCGTACGCGCGACTTCGCCGGCAGCGCCGCGGCGATGGTGGGCTACGCCGCGGCGGCGCAGGTCATGATCTTCTATCTGCCCTTGTACCTGCAGAACACCTATGCGTTCTCGCCGGCGATCGCCGGCCTCGGCATGCTGCCGTTCGCGCTACCGATGTTCATCGTCCCGCGCGTCGTGGTGCGGCTCGCCCGCGCCTGGTCGTCCAAGGGCATCCTGGTACTCGGCCTGGCCGTCACGACCGTGGCCAACGCCGTGCTGGCGATGCTGTCTGTCGCCCAAGTCGGCTACGCCGCGATGGCGCTGGGCATGGTCCTGGCGGGCATCGGCGCCGGCCTGCTCAATGGCGAGACCGCCAAGGCGGTGCAGGGTACGCTGCCGGCGCATCAGTCCGGCATGGCATCGGGCATCAGCGCCACCCTGAGGTTCAGCGCGCTGCTGATCGGCGTCGCGGCGCTTGGTGCCGTCCTGAGCGCGGTCACGGCGAGTGGCGTGCACGCCGCCTCCGCGCTGTGGGGGCTCGATCCGAAGATCGCGTGGGAAGCCGCCAAGCAGTTCGCCGCGGGCGACGGCGTCGGCGCGCTGCATGGGATCAGCTCAGAGCACCGCGGCGAAGCCACCATGGCGCTGCGACAGGCCTTCGCCGGCGGTTTTAGCGTGACCGCGTGGGCGGCCTCAGCGATTGGCATGACAACCTGCTGCCTGACGCTGATGCTGCTGCGCGGCGGCTCGGTCCACGAGGTCGGTGTGTTCCATGTCGCCCCGGGCGAGTGAGCGACATCGCCCAGGCCTCGGGCCACTTCGCGACTGACTCGGGCCTCGCTGTTGATGGCTAAACGCTTGCGTCTGAGTTGCAACCGGAGCTGACATCGGAAGGCGCAATCCAAACGACAGCTACCGCTGCGTAGCAGAAATCGCTACGAGATCGCCGACCGCCGCTGAACTGCCCTAAGGCGACATCGGCCGTTCTGATTCAGTTGCTAGGAAGCTGACGTTCGGTCTACCTAATGCCTAGGAGCGCAGCTCGCTTGCCGATCTGCGCTTGTCACTCGATCGCTCAGCGACGGCGAAGCGTACTCCAGGGCCGCTATGTCGTCATATGCCGAGTCAGCGCGGAAGTCCAGACGTCCTCATGGGTCACGAGAGCGACGTTCTCCTCTCGATTTTCCAGAACCTGCGAAGAAGGACACCTTTTGCCAGTCGAGCCGCGGCATGGGCTTCGGCGTAGCGCGATCCGAAATGGCCACATGGGCTGTTCGACCGGGTGATCTGGTGGCTGGCACAACCTGCAGCCTGCGACAGGCGCGGCGCCGATCCCCTGATCGATCGTCAGGCCTTTCTCGCACATCTTTGACTAAGTAAACGTCATCGTTTACCGTCTGTGCATTGGGTAAACGCCATCGTTTACTTTGATCTGCACACCGCGGCGACATCTTCTTGGCCATCTCGGAGCCCCACAACCATGACAGATCTACTGGAAAAAGTGCTGCACGCACACGGCGGCCTAAGCAACTGGCAGCGCGTGAACACGATCGACTTCAGATTGACGCTTCGCGGTCGCGCGCTCGAGATCAAGCAGCAACCCGACGGACTACGAGATGTGTTGGTCAAGATCGACACGCGGCGTCAGCGCACGCTCATCACTCCTTTTCCGGCGCCCACCCATCGCGGAGTATTCGAGGACGGTCGGGCCTGGATCGAAACGAGCTCCGGACAGAAGACCACTGAACTCGACAAACCTCGGGAGTCGTTTGCTGGCTACCGCCCGCAGACCCCTTGGAGCGAGGGCCAGCTTCTCTAC
>FTDG01000957.1_pt1 | contig 11074 bp, 5 predicted proteins | sample 1639751 | NCBI WGS metagenome assembly FTDG01 (sample SAMEA3914869, study PRJEB12502) | metagenome | biome: forest; material: soil | place: USA | collected 2012-03-12 | depth 0.1 m
CCGCAGTGGATCTCGTAGCCGTCCGCTTCGACGCCCGACCAGTCGCGCCACGCGCCCGCCAGGTCGCCGAAGCGGAATCGCGCGCGGCGAACGCGCTTGTCGCGCTCGTAGCGCGTGACGATCGGCAGCAGGCCCAGCCCCGGGCCGTCGAAGCGGGCTTCGCCGTCGTGGCCGTCGGGGTCGACCAGCGCTTCGCCAAGGATCTGCAGCCCGCCGCAGATGCCCAGCACCGGACGGCCCGTTGCGGCGTGGCGCGCGATGGCGGCGTCGAGCCCGTTCGCGCGCAGCCACGCGAGGTCGCCGCTGACCTGCTTGGAGCCGGGCAGCACGATCCAGTCGGCGCCGTGCAGCTCGCCGACGCTGCGCGCCCACGCGAGCTGCACGCCGGGCATGCGTCGAAGCGGCTCGAATTCGTCGAGGTTGCTGATGTGCGGCGGACACAGCACGGCGATGCGCATGCGGCCCGCGCGCGGGGCGTTCGGGTTGCCGGCATCGAACAGGCCGTCCTCGTCGGGCAGGCCGTGGTCGCGCACCATGGGGATGACGCCCGCGAGCGGCACGCCGGTCAGGCGCTGGAGGTCGCTCGGGCCGGGTTCGAGCAGCGCGGCGTCGCCGCGGAACCGGTTCAGCACGAAGCCCGCGAGCGACCCGCGCAGGTCGTCGGGCAGCAAGGCCCAGGTGCCGTAGAGATGCGCGAACGCGCCGCCGCGGTCGATGTCGGTCACGAGCAGGCTCTTCAACGTGCCGAGCTCGCGTGCCCAGCGCGCCGCGCCGAGGTTCACGTAGTCCTGCGGCGCGAGGTTGATCTCGGCGGGCGAGCCGGCACCCTCGATGACGACGAGCTCGCAGGTCGCGGCCAGCCGCACGAGGCTCTCGCGGGCCGCGTCGGCCAGCGTCGCGCTGCGTTCGCGCCAGCCCTGGCGCGACAAGGCCGAATCGACGCGTCCCTGCACGACGACCTGGCTCGCGGTGTCGCGCTCGGGCTTGAGCAGCACCGGGTTCATGTCGACGCCTGGCTCGACACCCGCCGCCAGAGCCTGGAAATACTGCGCGGCGCCGATCTCGGCGCCGAGCCCGTCGAGCCCGGCGACGACGCGCGCGTTGTTGCTCATGTTCTGCGCCTTGAACGGCTTCACGGCGATGCCGCGGCGCGCCGCCCACCGGCACAGCGCCGTCGCGAGCCAGCTCTTGCCGGCGCCGCTCGACGTTCCCCAGACCATCACGAAGCGCGTCATGCGTCGGCGTCCAGCGAGAGTGTCTCGAAGACGAACGTGGTCGGTGCGAACGGCGGTTGCGACGCGACGACACGTCGCCCCACGCCGTGCACGCGCAGCGTCCTGGCGAACCCCGGGCCGCCGGTCACGAAGGTGTGGAACTCGCCGTCCTCGCCGCACGGGCATGCGGTGCGAGGTAGCCGATCGAGGAAGGCCGCGTCGTAATCGGCACCGCAGAACGACGCGTCGAGATGCGCCGTGTCGACGCACACCACGCGCGCGCGCACGCCGCGCGCCACCAGCTCGCGCGCGAGCGCGCCGCGCGATTCGCCCCACAACGGGAAGACGGCGACGAGGCCCGCGCGCGCGCAGGCGGGCTCGAGCCAGTCGCGGTGGGCTCGCAGGTCGATGTCGCCGAAGACCATGTGCGTGTGGCCGTCGGCGACGAGCGCGCGCAGGCAGGCGTCGAAGCGCGCGGCGTACTCGCCCGAAGGCACGCGAACGGCGAGCGAGGCGCCGCCCAGCGCGCGCACCTGGGCGTCGACCAGCTCGGGCGCGAGTGCGTGCGACTTGCTCGTGCCGTCGTCGTCGCACATCGTGACGAAGGTGTCGACGACGAAGCCCTGCTCGCGGGCGCGGGTGAGGGCGAGCCAGGAGTCCTTGCCGGCGCTCCAGCTGATGGCGGCGCGCGCACAAGGGTTGGGCGGGGTCGCGGTGTCGGCGGCTTGCGGGGCGGCTGGTGCTGGAATCGAACGGGGCATGGTTCGCGAAGTCTAGTTCCGGTACGCGCGGGGGGCGTCCCGTTGGCGGATCGGCGCGGCGATACGTCATCCCGCATGGAACCTCGCCGGCCCGCCGAATTGGATGCGTCACCCTTCAAGATTTCGAGGACGTTCCGGACGGCGATGACATAATCCCGCGCTTCCAAGGGGGGTAGATGTCGAACAAACACGAGGCTTCGCGCGTGGCGCAGCCGATGGAATGGCGCGCGCACGGCAACCTGCTCGCAAAGCGTTTCAATGTGCGCGCTGCAATGCTGTCGATGGCGCTGGCGTTCGCCTTGCCCGCCGTCCAGGCGCAAGTGAGCGTCCCCGGGTCCTTCGCGGTCAAGCCGGACGGCTCCGCGAGTTATTCGATCCCCGTGCAGGTTCCTCCCGGCATCGCCGGCATGGAGCCCAGGCTGGCCTTCGTGTACAACAGCCACGGCGGCAACGGCCAACTCGGCATGGGTTGGAGCCTCGGCGGACTGTCCACGATTTCGCGCTGCCCCCAGACGCAGTATCAGGACAACGCGCGCGTCGGCGTGAGCTTCGCGGCCACCGACCGCTTCTGCATGGATGGCCAGCGCCTCATGCTCACGGCCGGCACTTATGGCCAGACGAGCGCGACCTACGCGACGGAGATCGAAACCTTCTCGCGCGTCAAGCAGGCAGCGACCTCCGCGGGCCTGCCTTACTTCACGGTGCAGGCGCGCGACGGAAAAACCTACGAGTACGGCAACTCGACCGACAGCCGCGTCATGGCGCCCGGCTCGACCACCCTCGTGCGACTCTGGTTGCTGGACAAGGTGATCGATGCCTTCGGCAACTACATGTCGATCACGTACACGTCCGACACGACGAAGGGCAACGCCTACCCCAGCACGATCAGCTACACCGCCAACGACAGCGCCTCACCGCCGCTCGCGGCGACCAGCAGCGTCGTCTTCAGCTACGACCTGACCCGCACCGACATGGCGTCGGGCTACCAGGGCGGCTACCTGGTCGGCAATCGCGCGCTGCTGACGGGCGTCACCACCTACAACGGCAGCACGAAGGTGCTCAACTACACGCTCGGCTACGAGTCCGGTTACGACACGGGCCGCAAACGCCTGAAGACCGTGAAGCTGTGCGACGGCGCGGGCACGACCTGCCTGCCCGCCACGACGATGAAATTCCCGACGACCTCGTCGGCCACGGCGACGTCCACCGAGCCGGGCGTCGTCAGCGAGAGCGCCGGCAAGCTGGGTAACACGAATGGCCAGGACCCGTCGCTGCTGTACTCGCTGTGGCCCGGCCAGAGCTGGTTCGCGTTCGACTACGAGAACACGGGCCGCGTCGGCTTCGTCCACTTCAGCGGCTCGACCGGTCCCGTCAGCCTCAAGCAGTGGCACTCGAACGGCGACGGCACCTTCGCCATCCATGAAGGGCTGGTGCTGCCCGGACAGTTCGGCACGCAGATCCCCAGCACGCTCTATCCGGCCGACATCAATGGCGACGGCGCCGCCGACATCGTCGCCAAGATCACCGGCATCTTCGACAGCACCTGTCCGAACGGCGGCCTGAACTACCGCAAGGGCGTCTACCTCAACAACGGCAGCGGGGTCTACTCGGCGCTGTCCACGTTCGCGAAGGCCTGCGTCGACGGCATCGACTTCCCGATGGACGTCAACGGCGACGGCATGACCGACCTCGTGCACCTGGGCGTGGTCTCGCCGCGCACGATCGACGTGGCTCTCGCCGTGGGTGACGGCACCTTCGCCCCGCAAACGCAGGCCAGCACCACGGTCGACGTGTCGACGGCGGGCTCGTGGCAGCAGCTCGACGTCAACGGCGACGGCATCCAGGACCTCGTGCACTTCGTCGACAACAGCGGCAACTACTTCGTCTGGAAGGCCAACGGCGCGAACGGCTACACCGTCACGAAGGCGACGGCCTCGACGATCGACAAGTCCCTCACCACGGGCACGTGGCTGCAGCTCGATCTCAACGGCGACGGCTTGTCCGACCTGGTGCACATCACCACCGCGTCGGGCGCCAGCCAGGGCACGGCCTACGTGTGGATGAACAAGGGCGACGGCACTTTCGCCGTCACGGCGCTCAGCACCACGGTCGACAAGGTAGTACCGAAGGTCCAGACGATCGACGAGAACGAGGAGCCCTCGACGGCCGATGCGTTCGTCATCGCCGACTACAACGGCGACGGCCGGGCGGACATCGTCCACCTCGCCGACACCGCCGGCACGTTCTATGTCTGGGAGTCCAACGGCGACGGCACCTTCACCATCGTCAGCCACAAGCGCAACGACGACCTCGCGCTCACCACCGGCTACTGGAAGGGCGCGGACATCACCGGAACGGGCGTCACCGATCTGGTGCACTTCACCAACGATACGGGCGACTTCAAGGTCTGGTCGCTGCCACGCGTCGACCGGGATGTCCCGCTGTCGATCGACAACGGCGCGGGGACGGTCTACGGCTTCAACGAGAAGACCTTGCCCCAGATCCTCGGCATCGACGGCTCGCAAGGCGGCAGCTACACGCGCGCCGCGGTCTCGCCCTATCCGGCGACACAGACCACCGTCGTCCCGTCCTTGCACGTCGTGACGGACTCCTCCGAGTCGGACGGTCTCGGCGGCAGCTATCACACCGGCTACAACTACGGTTCGGCCCGCGTCGAGCGTACCGGTCGCGGTTTCCTCGGCTTCGAGTGGTTCGAGTCGATCGACACCCTGACGTCGCTCACGACGCGTACGACCTTCAGCCAGACGTTCCCGTATGTCGGCCAAGTCGCGACGCAGACGCGCGGCGTGTCGCACGCCGCGTACAACTCGCTGTCGACGACGACGAACACCTTCGACTGCATGGACCCGGCGGCCGGCAGCGCGGGCCAGGCATGCGCCGTGGCGCCGAACCGACGCTATTTCCCGTTCGCCACGCGGACCGATGTCGCGCGCACCGACCTGGACGGCGTCAGCAAGTTGCCACTCTCCCGCACGACGATCGCGCGCAGCGACATCGACCTGTACGGCAACGTCACGAAGGTGACGCAGACCACGCTGAACGCGGACGGCACGTCGAACGCGGCTGAGGACTATTCCTCGGTCACCACGCGCACGTTCAACAACGACACGACGAACTGGCGCCTCGGCCGCGTGCTCACGTCGACGGTCACTGCCAGCGGGCCGACCGTGCCCGCCGTGGTGAAGCCGGGTGTCGGCTCGAACCTGCCGCCCCCGGCGCCGGCGCCGAAGACTCCGCCGCAGGTGTTTCTCCCGATCATCCTCGAACTGTTGTTGGGCGACTGATCGTGAAGAACCACAAGACGAGGAACGGAGCCGCTCGCGCGAGCTCCGGCGCCGGCCGCGTGCATGCCGCGGCCACACAAGAACGCGTTGAGGGAGTTGCAGGAATGTTCAAGTTGCCGCTGCGTCGTGCCATCGCGATATGGATGGGGGCTCTCTTCGCGACGGCGTCGACAGGCGCCGCCGCGATCACGCAGACGTCCGGGTACGATTACGACGCGAACGGTTTCCTGTTGAAGGAAATCACGGAGCAGGGCGATACGGCGGCGTGTGTCGCCAGGGTCTACACGCCGGATCATTTCGGACGGCCGCAGGATGCGCGCCTGCGCAACTGCAACGGTTCCGCGCCCACGCTGGCCGGCGCCCCGACGGAGGCCGCGGCCCCCGCCGCGGGCAGCGACACGCAGTTTCCCGACCGCGACTCGACGCTCGGATTCACGAATCCCGCGAACACGGCGGACACCGAGCGCCGCTTCGCGTTCACGGTGACCAACGTCCTCGGGCACGTCGAGACGCTCGCCTATGACCGGCGTTTCGCGCTGCCCGTCAGCGTCACGCAACCCAACCTGACGAAGACGCAGATCGCCTACGACAGCCTCGGTCGCAAGATCCAGGAGATCGGCGCCGATGGCAATGGCGTCCAGGTCGACTACCTGTTCTGCAGCGGAACGAATGGCGGCACGCTGGCGTGTCCGGCGCACGGCATCTGGGCCGAGCAGCTCACGCCCGTCTCTGGCGCGATCATCACCGCCGACGCCAACGGGGTCACGTCCCTGACCAAGGGCACGAAGAACGGGCCGGTCAGCGTCGTCTATCACGACTCGCAAGGCCGCGTGATCCGGCAGCAGACGCAGGGCTTCGACGGCACGCCGGTCTACGTCGACCTGAGCATCCAGCGCAAGGCCACCGGAAACACGGTCAGCGTCAGCATGCCGTACTACCAGAACGCGACGCCGGTCTGGAAAGTGACGACCAAGGACATCCTCGGGCGCGCGACCGAGATCGACACGCCCGCGGCCATCGGCGCCACCGCGACGTCACGCATCGCGTACGCGGGCCTGACCGTGACGATGACCAACCCCGATCCGAATTCGGACGGCGGCACCGTCAACACGGTCGTCACGCGCAACCGCATCGGGGAAGTGGCGTCCGTGGTCGACGCGGCGGGCCACACGATGACGCACGCCTACGACGCCTTCGGCAACCGGGTGCAGACGATCGACGTGGCTGGCAACGTGAGGTCGACGGTCTTCGATTCGCACGGTTATGGCCGCGCTGCGACGAGCTACGACCCCGACCTGGGCATCTGGGGCTACACCTACGACGCGCTCGGCGACCTGAAGTCGCGTACCAATGCGAAGTCGCAGAAGAGCACGCTGGTCTATGACGGCCTCGGCCGCGTGACGTCGCGCTCCGAGCCGGATCTCAACAGCACCTGGACCTACGACAGCTGCACGAACGGCAAGGGCGGCTTGTGCGAGGTGACGGCCGACGACGGATTCGATCGCACCTACACCATCGACACGGCCGGGCGCGTGACCGGGCTCAAGCTGACGATGCCCGGTGGCACCGTCTACACGGGCTCGCAGCATTACAACGCCGACGGCCGGGTGGACACCGTGACCTACCCCGCTACCGGCGTGGTGGTGAGCAACGCCTACAACGCCACGGGCTATCTGAAGACCGTCACGGACGCCACGCCGAACGTGAGCGCCCATCCGGTCTACTGGACGGGCGAGGCCTTCGACGCCGCGGGGCATCCGACGCAGTACACGTACGGCAACAACGTCCGCACGATCGACAGCTATTTCGACGACGGCCATCTGAAGGTGGCCACCGCCGGCCTGGTCGTCAACAACGTGCCGGGGGGCGAGGTCTCGAACAGCCAGTACAGCTACCACCTGGCGGGCACGCTCGGGACGCGCATCGACACCGACGCCCCTGGCGCGGTCGGCATCACGGCCAACTATGCGTACGACTCGCTCGGGCGCCTGACCGGAGAAAGCCGCTCGGGCGGCGGTCTTCCCGGCACGTCGACGCTGGCGTGGACGTATGACGCGATCGGCAACATGACCTCGCGCACGGACAGCACGGCGCAGGGCGGCTACGTCAACGTCTACAACTACAACGGCAGCGGCGCCGGCTCGGTGCTGCCGCACGCGGTCGCGAGCGTCAGTGGGTTCGTTGACGGCATCGCGGTGCCCGCGTACCACTACGACGCCGAAGGCAACATGACGTCGGGCGCCGGTCGGTCGATGAACTGGACGTCGTACGACATGGTGCAGTCGGTGACCAAGGGCACCACGACGCTGGCCTACCTCTACGACACCGACCACCAGCGCGCCACCGAGACCGAAAGCGTCAACGGAACGCTGCAGCGCACGACGCACTACATGAATCCGCCGGTGGGCGGCGGGCTGTTCTTCGAGCGCCAGTTCGGCGTGGCAGGGACGGTCGAGAAGTCGTACATCAGCGCCAACGGACAGGTCGTCGCCGTGCGCACCTACAAGGGCGGCGCCTGGTCCACGCTTTATTGGCACAAGGACAACCTCGGCTCGAACGTGGCCGTCAGCGACGACACGGGCCACGTGGTCGAACGCCTGGCATATGACCCGTTCGGCGCACGTCGCTACGCCAACGGCGTGAGCGACACGACCGGCATGCTCGCGGCGCAGACGACGGAGCGCGGGTTCACCGAGCACGAGCACATGGACGACGTCGGCCTCGTCAACATGAACGGCCGCATCTTCGACCCGCAGCTCGGCCGCTTCCTGAGCGCCGACACGCTGTCCTCGGCCTACGACACGCAAGGCGGAAACCGCTACAGCTACGCGCGCAATTCGCCGACGGCGCTCGTCGACCCGTCCGGCCACGACACGGATCCTTCCTACGGCATTCCCCTGACGGATTCGCAGATGGATCTCGCCGGGACGTGGAACATCGTGCCTGCTCATTGGGATACGCCGGGGGCGTTCGGCATGACGACCTGGCCCAACGCGGGCACCGTCAGCGCGCCGGGCGCGACCCAGATCGTGATCGTCCAGTACTCGTTCTTCGTGTACGACACGACGTCCAACTCGCAGGCGAAGCCGCCGGGCTTCGACGATCAACGCTGGGCGATCGACAACCCCGCCTATACGCCGCACTTCCAGGCTCCGACGGCGCCGGCGGGCCCGAGCGTGGGCAACCGGGTGGCGCACGGTGCACTCGACGCCGCGGCGATGGTGCCGGGTTGGGGCACGATTCCGGCCCTGGTGTCAGCCGGCTGGAGTTTCTACGAGGGTGATTACATCGGCGGCGGGCTGTCGCTCCTCACGGCCATTCCGATCGCCGGGGATGCCGCGGGCGCCGCCAAGCTCGCCCGGAACGCGGAACGTGCCGAGCACATCGCCGAGGAAGTGGCCGACGCTTCGAAGTTCTGCCCGTGCTGCTTCGTTGCCGGGACGCCCGTCCTGACCGAATTCGGTCCGATGCCGATCGAGAAGGTCGAAGTCGGCACCAAGGTGCAGTCGCGCGACGAGAAGACGGGGCGCGTCGAGCTCAAGCCCGTCACGGCGCTGATCCACAACAACGGTCGTCCGCTGTACGCGTTGGTGATGCTGCAGGATTCCGGCAAGATGACGCGCATCGAGGTCTCCGACAACCACCCGTTCTGGGTCGTCGGCAAGGGCTGGATCGAATCGAGCCAGCTCCAACGCGGCATGCACCTCCAAGGCTTCGACAACAAGCCGGTCACCGTGGCGAACCTGCAGGCGCTGGGTCGTTCCGCGAAGACCTACAACTTCACGGTCGCGGACTACCATACGTTCTACGCGGGCGAGAACCCGGTGCTGGTGCACAACAGCGATTGTCCGTGTGCGGCCGCGGCCGAAGCGGTGGCAGACGCCGCGGTCACTAAAATCGAGTACGGCGTTCGCACGACGCGAAATAGCGCGACTCAAATCCATGTGGACTTGACGCAGAGCGAAGCGATTGACAATCTGGTGGCCAGCGGCTTCGAGAAGAGCTTTAGCAAGGACGGCACGGTCACGATCTTGACTGACGGAACCAAGACCTATCGGTTCTATCCCTCCTCGACCGGTGGCGGGATGATTGGCGCGCCGTCGGGAATGCCGTCCGCATCCGTGTCGATTTTCGATCAGATCGTGACCAAGCTGCGTTTCACCGGCCAATGACAGAGCCGTCCAGCTGGATGCGAAAAGCATGACGTACTTCAAGTTCGGGAAAATCGTGCCGGAGTTCGTGTTTTCCGGTTCGCATTCAGCTTATTGGTTTTTCGACGCTGACCTGTGTTCGTCGCAGGCCGCCTGGAGCGATCTGCGACAAGTTCATGACGCATTCAACCAGGTGGCGCCGGTCGAAGTTCTCGCTGCGTCCGATGGAGGATTGCTGGGCTACTTGCAAGCCGGCGACGACTGGAACACGCGGCTCAACAGCCTAGCGCGCAGGATGAATGCCGATGGCGATTACGGCGGCATTGCCTTGAAATCCATGGACGAGAACTGGAGCGTTTACCAAAGTCGTCCGGTCGACCTCGGCGTCTTTGCTGTGAATGAAGCAATTGGCGCGGCTTCTCTCCCGCCGACGTGGCGCGACACTTTTTTCGACGCGTCAGATATCGGTGGTTGGCTGGAGGGCACTACCGAGCGAGACGTCGCCATCGTGCAAACATACGGCCGAGACTACCTTCGAGCGCTTCTGGACAACTATCCAGCTCGATGATTCACGCGGAGTTCGCCAATGCGAGCGGGAAGACCGTGCGTGAGAAGGCGATGGATCGTGGCCTGCCCGGAGGGACTCGAACCCCCGACCTGCTGCTTAGAAGGCAGCTGCTCTATCCGGTTGAGCTACGGGCAGTCTGTGCAGCCCGCGATTCTATCGGGCCGGTTCAGCGCCGGGCATACTGCTGTTGCCCAAACAACATCTCTCGCGCCTTCGGATCGTCGTCGAGGCGCTTGCGCTGGCCCGAGAGCACGTCGAATCCCGATGGCAGCCCACTTTGGCCTGCCCCCTGTCAAGTAAAAGCCACCCCATGACGTTCAAGCTGGGAACCATCGGTTGGCCGGCGGACCCCCGCGAAGCATGCGACCTGTATACGGGTTGTGTGCTTCTGGTGGTCGAACGGTGCGGACTGGTGTTCGATGACGCGCTGGGCAACCCGCGCGAACTGGCTGCGCGTCGCTTGGCCGGGGAGGTTTCCGAGGAGCAGATCGAGCAGGCGCGAAACGCGCTGTGGGACTTCATCGCCAGCCGCAGGGCCTTTGGACATACGACGGAGCGCGAGCCGGTCATGGCCAGGCTCGCGCTGAGCCTGCTGCCGGAGCTCGCCCTGGGCGACTGGAGCCGCAACCTGGACCATGTGCTGGACCTGTTGCAGAGATTGGGTCGTGCCAGAGCCGAGCCGTTCGGCTGGATGGCGCAATACTTCGCTTCGGGCAGTTGCTCCAACGGGTAGAACGACGAGCCCTCGATGCCGTCGTGCCGGTTCAGCGCCGCGCGTATTGCTGTTGCCCAAACAACATCTCTCGCGCCTTCGGATCGTCGTCGAGGCGCTTGCGCTGCCCCGAGAGCACCTCGACGCCGCGCATCACCGCGGGGCGCGCGGAGATCTCGTCGAACCAGCCCTTCAGGTGCGGGAAGTCGGCCCACTCGATGCCCTGGTTCTTCCACGAGCGCAGCCACGGGTAGATGGCCATGTCGGCGATGCCGTATTCGCGGCCTCCGATGTAGCGCGACTTCGCGAGCCGCTTGTCCATCACGCCGTACAGGCGGCGCGCCTCGTTGGTGTAGCGGTCGA
>FTDG01000542.1_pt1 | contig 11060 bp, 9 predicted proteins | sample 1639751 | NCBI WGS metagenome assembly FTDG01 (sample SAMEA3914869, study PRJEB12502) | metagenome | biome: forest; material: soil | place: USA | collected 2012-03-12 | depth 0.1 m
ACAACGTCGCCAAGCAGCGCAACGACCAGCTCCAGGCCGAGGTCTCCGACCTCAAGGAAGGCCTGGAGATGGTCGAGGAGAAAGCGCGCTCCGAGCTGGGGATGATCAAGCCGGACGAGCTGCTGGTCGTCCTGACGCCCGGCAAATGACATCGGCCGGCCTCGTGCCGGCCTTTGTCATCCTGCGCGCAGTCGCAGGATCCACGCATGCTGCAATCCCTCCTCGCCCTCGCCCACCCTGTGCTCGTCCCGGCCTTCACGGCCTGGGGCGTGCCCATGACGTGGATCGAGATCGTGGCCTTCGTCGTCTCGTTGTGGATGGTCGGCTGCGAGATGCGCGTGCACGTGCTGGCCTGGCCGCTGGCGATGCTGTCGTCGCTGCTGTACGCGCTGCTGTTCGCCGACAGCCGGCTGTACGGCGAGGCCTGCCTGCAGCTGTTCTTCGTGGCGATGTCGCTGTGGGGCTGGTGGCAATGGCTGCGCGGCCGCGGCGCCGATGGCGGCGCGCTCGTCGTGCACACGCTGACGCGTCGCATGACGATCCTCCTGGTGGCGCTGGCGGCCCTCGCCTGGCCGCTCACGGCCCTGCTGCTGCATCGCTGGACCGATTCCGACGTCCCCTGGCTCGACGCGCTGCCCACCGTAGGCAGCGTGCTGGGCACCTGGCTGCTCGGGCGCAAGTTCATCGAGAACTGGATCGTGTGGATCGCCGTGAACGCCTTCAGCGTCGCCCTGTTCGGCTACAAGCAGCTGTGGCTGACGGTGATCCTGTACGCGCTGTTCACGGCGCTGTCGTGGGCCGGCTGGCGCAGTTGGCGCGCCATGCGGGGGCACATCGATGCCCGGCACTGAACAGGTCGAGGCCGTCCGCGCGGATGCGCCGCTGCGCATCGCCATCGTCGGCGCCGAAAGCACTGGCAAGAGCGACCTGGCCCGCGGCCTGGCCGAGGCCCTACAGCGCGAGTTCGGGCTGCGCTGCGGCGTCGTCGACGAGTGGCTGCGCGAGTGGTGCGACCTGCAAGGCCGCACGCCGCGCGCCGAGGAGCAGATGGACATCGCGCGCGAACACGCGCGCCGCATCGCCGCGGCCGCGACACAGCCGGGCATCGACGTGCTGCTGTGCGACACCACGCCGCTGATGGTGGCGGTCTACAGCGACCTCTTGTTCGACGACCGCGCGCTGGAGCCCGTCGCGCGCGATTGCCAGCGCACGATGGACGCCACGCTGCTCACTTCGCTGGACCTGCCCTGGATCGCCGACGGACTGATGCGCGACGGCCCGCACGTGCGCGCGCCCGTGGACGCCCGCGTGCGGGCGCGCCTGGCCGACTGGGGCACGGCGTGGTCGCTGGTCAGCGGATCGGGCGCGGCACGCGTGGCCTGCGCGCTGGATGCGCTGCGACCGCTGCTGCGCGAGCGGGCGCGACGGCAGCGTTCAACAGGGCTGTTCAGCCGGCTCGAAGGCAGCCTGGCCGGGCCGCCCGGGCCGCGCTGGGTCTGCGAGCGCTGCGACGATCCGGATTGCGAACATTCCAGGCGCGACGTCACTTGATGTCCGCGATGTCCAGTTCGATGTCGCGATAGGCGTCGACGTCCGCTCCCGCGCGCCGCGCCGGAAGAAAATGCGTGGCCAGGAACATCTGGCGCAGGCGGTCCAGCGTGGCGGCTTCCTCGTTGGCGCTGAGGAATTGAACGTCGACGCAGCGACCGCTGGCGTCGACGAATACGCGCAGGCGTATCGGCAGGCCGGACCAGGTCAGGCCGGACAGGCTGCTGATGTCGGGCGACGGGAATGCGATGGCGATGCGGTCGACCTGGGCGGGTGACAGGAAATCGTGCGTCGGCGCGATCGTCGGCGCGTCAGGTGACGGTGTCGCCGAAGCCTGGCGCTCGGGGGCGAGCGCGGCTCGGGTCCTTGTCGCCATCGGTTCGGGAACGGCGGCCGGAGATGCCTGCGGCGGCGCGGACGGCGCATGGGAAGGTGCGACCGCGCCATCTGGTGCCGTGGGCAGGCGCGCCGGCTCTGCGACCTGGGGTTCGACGATCGGCCCGACCACCAGCAAGCGCACCGCGGCCGTCTGGTGCGGCACGGGGCGCCCGGCGCCGGACGCAGCGATGCGCAAGAGCGCCAGCATCAGTCCTGCATGCGCCAGCAGGACGATGACGATGCAGGCCAGCAACCGCCCGCGTGCACGCATGCAGCGCAGGATCAGTTGGCCAGCGGCACGTCGCGCCAGTTCAGTTGCTTGGGTCCGGACGTGGTGATGACCTGGGTCTGGTTCGGGGTGCGGTTGCCCGCGCTGTCACCGGTGTTCAGGCGGATCGTCCCGTTCTCGTTGAGCAAGCTGAGGTCGGTGACGATGCCGTTCAGATCCGCGCTCGAGGCCAGTGGATTGCCCGTGCTGTCGATGAGCACCGTCTTGCCGGTGGAGAACGCAGTGGCGTAAGTCGTTCCCGTACCGGTCGGGACGCACGCGGAACCGTTGGGCAGGTTGCCAGCCCAGGCGACAACACCCTGCGTCGCGATCGGATCCGTGCTCACGCGCTGCGCGATGTAGGTGACGACGCCGCTGCTGTCCGTCTTGGAGACCACCGGCATGTCGTAATACCAGCCGATCTTGCCGGCCGTCGAGCCCGTGATGCCCGCGGTCAGGTCGGTCACTCCATTGAGCTCGCTGCGAACGATCGGGAAGGTCACGCCACTGGGCAATGTGGACGTGGTGTAGAACCCGCCGGTGCCCGACGTTCCGTCGACGAAGGCGTAGAAGGACTGCGGGTTGGACGTCGTGCTCGCGATGTCGGTGGTGCCCAGCAACTTGCCGGTACCCACCAGCACGTAGCGCGCCGCGGAAGTGGTATCGGGCTGGATCAGCGGGCGCGTGGTGATGGGTTGCGCAACGCCGTTCGCATCCTTGAGCGTGGCGATCAGCACCGGGGACGGATAGTTCACGTTCGGGGCCTTCCCCGTCACGTCCAGGCGCCAGACGTCGCCCTGCAAGTCGACACCATAGATCGAATCGGCCGTGCCGTCGGTGTAGTCGATCACGTAGGCGGTGTGCTGGCCCATGTCGATGGGGGACGCGAGCGATCCGCTGGTCGTCGCGACTTTCTCCAGCAGCTTTCCGGTGAGTGGATTGACGAAGTAGAAATAGCCCTTGCCATCGCTGTTGCTGTAGCCGGAGGTCATCACCACGACCCAGCCGTATTTCGCGGTCTTGACCATGCTGGGCGTCCCGTAGGTGTAGCCCATCGTCGAGTCGGTGAACTCCCACAGGACCTTGCTCGCGACATTGGCTTCGGTTTTCCACGTGGAGGGATCGGTGATGTCAAGCGCGTAATAGCCGTTGCCGCCCTTGCCGAGGCCACCGATCAGCAGCGTGCTCCACGCGGGCGTCGTGCTGACCGCCGCGTAGGTCCCGGTCGACTGCGCGGCGCTGGTGATGGTGTTGTTCAGGTCGACGTCGAACTGGCCCGGCGTGGCATCGACCAGGAAGTGGTGGGTGAAGCTCGGGTCGCCCAACAAGGCGAGCCCGGTGGTGGCAAGGGTCGTCGACGTGCCATCCCCGTAGACGAAGCTCGGGATGTAGGCGAAGAGCTCCTTGCCCGATGTGCTGGCGCCGGTGCTGCCGTCAAAGGCATGCAACATGCCGTCATTGGCTCCGACGTAGACCACCGTGTTGCGCGGCGTCGTCGTCGTGTATTGCGTCTTGAATCCGCTGTAGCCAGGATCATTGGCGTCGGAATAGGTCCCGCTGGGCACGCTGACGGCGACCGGCTTGGAGTCGACGATGTCCCCCAGCTTGTAGGTCCGGTCGCGGTAGACGCCCGTTCCGTTGGGCGCCAGTTCCTGGGTCGGGTCGCCACGCAGGTAGGCCAGGAAGTTGGCCTGCGATTGGGACGAGACACCCGGTACCGCGCCGAAAGACGCGAAGTTGGTGCGCGTGTTCAGGTTCGAAGCCGTGAACAATCCAGTGTTGAACTGCAGGCCTTGCGGTGGCGAACCCGTCGTGCAGCAGGTGACGACAAAGCGTGCTGCAGCCGCGGCAGTCGCAGCGGACGCAGGGCTCACGACCAGCCTGGAGGTGAGCAGGTCGCGCGCATACCAGTTCACCGGGCTGCTCGCCACGCTGCCGTCCGCATTGAACGTGACGGTCGACGCCGTGACTTGCCCTGACCATGAGGCGGCATCGTAGTTCGCCCCGTAGCTGACCACGCTCGAACCGGTTCCGATGGTGGTCGTGTTGGGCGTGGAGGTCGAGATCGTCGTGGTGCTGGCCGACCCGGCCTCGTTGGCGATCTCCGCGAAGGCAGCTGTCAGCCCGGACTGCATCGCGCCGGCGTTGTTGGCGGTGAAGTAGTGATCTGGCTGGTAGTTGAAGCCGCTGTTGCTGATGCCGTTGCCGCACAGACTGGTCTGCCAGCACGTGTTCGTGTTGGTGTGCCACTGCGCATTGGATTTGCTGGTGCTGTCGATGGCCAACGAGATGGTGCCGTTGGTGGTCGTGCCGTTGGTGGCCGTGGCGACCGTGGCCAGCGTGTCCTTGACATTGCTCGACGAGTAAGGCTGTACCGTGGTGATGGTCTGCGACGTGCTTTTCGTCCCGTAGGGATAGACCCCGCTCGGGTACGCGAAACCACCGTACTTGGCGGCGTAGTAGTACTGGTTGTTGGCCGCGTAGTTCTGCCCTTCCAGCACATCCAGCCAATAGGTGCTGATCGTTGCGACCGTCTGGTTGGCGGTACTGGCGCCGTTGTATTGCTGGGCGTTGACGCCGTCCAGGAAGGTGGTGCGGTTCCCGTTGATCCCCATGGTGTGGGCATCGTAGGCCAGGCCACCGATGAAGTAGGTGCCGTTACCGCCGGTATCGTGTCCTGCACCTGAAGTGGGGCCGTTCGTGCCCGCCAGCCCGGTCGCCGTCCCGGTCTCGAGCTTGTAGATCATGTTGGTTTCCGTGATGACGCTGTTCGCCACGGAATCCGAGGCGCTCGGCGTCGCGTCGCTCGTCACGGCACTGGGCTGGCTGGGTTCGATGTAGTTGCTCAACCCCGCCGCATTCAACTTGTCGCCCGGCAGGTCGGCATCGTAGTTCGTGTCGGCGTCGCCGATGCCCAGGATGAAGTTCTTCTGGCAGGAATAGAGGATGGGATCGTCCGACGTCGTCGTCGACGCTGTCGTCGTCGTGCCCGACGTGACGATCACCGGGAATCCATCCAGCAAGGTCGCCGCGCTGGCATCGCCGGTGGGCAGCGGCGTGTAGTAAGTCGTGATGGGAGGCAAGTTCTTGAAGTAACGGATGGCCGCGTAGTACAGCTCGCTGACCGGGTCGTAGGTCTTGTACTGCTGGCTGCCGTAGCCGAACTTGTTCAGGTAGTTCATCACGCCGCTCTGCGAGATGGTCACCCCCGTCGCCCCGGTCGCAGTGGCGGTGTTGCTGGCGTCCGTCGGGTCCGGGTTCGTGGCCATGATCCCGGTGCTGCTGCTCCACTCGGGCGCCGCGTTGGCGGTCGGCGTCGATCCCGGCACCGGCTGGGTCGGGCCGATGAAATTCATGCGCGCGCGCAGCACGCCGCCGTCAAGCTTCTGGCCCGTGCTGGAGGGGTTGAGCGGGTCGTTGAGATAGCCCATCGCCGCATAGCGCAACTGGCTCGAATACGACTGCATCAAGCCTTCCGGCTTGTAGCTGGAGCCGTACAGGACGCAGTTGCTTTCCGCGAGCGCCGCACTGGCGCAGACCTGCACGTTCATGTACAGCGCATAGACCGTGCTGCTGCTGAGGGTCAAGGAGGGCGTGTAGACGGTATAGGTGCCGGCCGCCGGAATCGCGACGGAGGTCAACGACATCGCGCCGGTCGTGCTGACCGAGAACAGCATCATGGTGCCCGTTCCCGCGGTGCGCGTCGTCAGCGAAGTCCAAGCACAATTGGTCGTCGATGAACACTTGCTGGAGTTGAACGGCGTCGCCCCCGCGATCAATGCGGACGACCCGAGGTTCTTGTTCTGCGCGGTGTTGCCGCTGGACGCCTGACCCGAGTGGTAGGTCTTGGTCAGGATGGTCAGGCTCGAGGTGTCCGTCGTGCGGTTCCCCCCCGTCAGCACCCACCGGAACTCGTCCAGCGACTGCATGCTGGCCCAGTTGAGCCAGTTGCCGCTCCACAGCAAGGTGGAGGAGCTGGACGAGCAGTTGAAGTTGGTGGAACTGGTGGTCGAACCATAGGGAACGAAGTAGCTCGACGAAGCGGTCGTGGTGTTGTAGTTGTACGTGTAGCACTTGGCCGGATCGAAGTACCCCACGTACGAGGTGGTGTTCGAGTAGGAAGGAGTCGAGGGATACGCCGCCGTACTGGCCGTCGGGAATTCCACGGACAACGCCAGCAGCAGGTTGCCCGGTACCGACACCGACGAGAACAGCGGCGAATCGGCCAGGTCGAGAGCCTGCGCGGGCGAGGTGGCGGCCAGCAGGAAAGTCGTCGTCGCCAGGGCGGCCAGGGCACGGCCAGCTCGCGGAATGCGAATCATGGGATTACCTCAGTTGACGTAGGTAGTCTGGAAGTACGCCACGCTGTTGCGCGGCCCGGCGACCCGCACGCTGATGCGGTAGATGGCGCAGTTGCTGCCGTTGCAGTTGGCGGCGCCGCTGGCGCCGGCGAACACGCCCCCGACCTGCCTTTGCGTGTATTGCGACGAGCCGCCACCGCCGCCACTGCCGGGGCTGTTGGTGGTGTAGGCAATGAACTCGCAGGTGCTCGTGGAAAACGCACCCGTCCCCTTGCACTGGCGGTCGATCACGTAGCGATAGGTGATGGAGCTGTCGCCCGAGACGCTGCCGTCCGTGGTTTCCGCTTCATAAGTGGACTTGTAGGTGCTGTAGTCGTCCAGGACGGTCGGCACGCCGGTGCTGCCGTTGGCAAGCCTGACGGCCGAATAGTGCGTGGTCCCCGCCGAGCTGGTGGTGGGATCGAACGAACTCGATGCCAACGTCAGCTTGGCCGCCGCGATGGCCTCTTCGGCGCGATTGGTGAGATCGCGCCGGAACGCCAGGTTGCCCACCATGAGGCCGGAGGTGTCGGCGCTGCGGATCAGCCCGGCCAGGCCGATCAGCAGCACCACCATCGCCAGCAGCACGACGACCAGGATCACGCCGCGTTGCGCCATGCGCGCGCGTGGGAAGGAACGACGCGGGAAAGGCATAGGAGGCGTTCTCATGGCTATCAGTGCAGATAGGTGTAGGCGCCGTTGCGCACGGGAATCGTCGCCTCGACCGTGCGATAGCGGTAGTTCGTCTCGGCGCCGGTGAAGTTGCGCGTATAGAGCAGCGACGACGAGGCGCCGGCGTCGATCAGCGGCTGGAACAGCGTCACCACGCTCGAGCTGGAGGCGGACACGGGGTTCTGCTCGGGCAGGTCGGTGCGCAGGATCAGGCCGATGCGCAAGGCCTTGATCTTGCGGATCGTCGCCGCCGCCGTCGCCGTGCCGGCGGTCAGGTCGGACACCTTGTAGCCGGTGGTCGTGGGCGACACCCAGGTATCGACGACATCGTCGCCATCGGTGTCGACACCGTACAGCGCGTGCAGCTCGAACACGTTCTCGCCGCGCGACTGCAGTTGCGGCGTCTTCAATGCCAGCAGGTCATAGCTGTAGAGCGTGTCGTTGTCGCCGACGCCGATCAACTGGAACGACGGCGGCTGCGTGGAGGTGCTGGACGGATCCCCCATGTCCAGCACCACGCCGGTCGACGCGTAATCGGTGACCGCCGCCGAGCCGATGGGGGAAGAATACCAGTTGCCACCCAGCGGCAGGGACAGGGCAGTGCCGTCGGTGGTGCCGGTCAACTTGGCTTGCGTGATCATGCAGCCGGTGCTGCCGTCCGTGCGGGCGAGCAGGGCCATGTCGTTGACGTTGGCGCCCGAGAACGGCATCGTGTTGGACATGGTCAGCTGCGTCGCCGTGGCCGCGGAAATCGCGGATGGCCCTTCGCCGTAGCCGTTGCCCGAAGACATGAGCACCAACACGTCCGAGGTATTGGCCGGCGAAGGCGAGAGCATGTTGGTCATGTTGGGCGTGGTCGCGCCCGGGACGATCAGGGCTGGCATCAGGCGCAGGACGCCGGGGGTGGTGGTGTTCGGAAAGGAAGCGCCGGTGCCGAACGGCCCCAGGTTCACGGTGCTCGGCAGCGGCAGCAACTGGGCGCCGCCGTTGATCTTCGCGGAAAGCTGGCAGCCGTAGGCGTAGGAGTTGATGCCGGCGATGGTGGTGCCGGTGCAGCTGTTGCTTCTGACGCAGATGGGCAAGGTCACCATCGACGCGAAGCCGGTGCCGGCGCTGCGCACCCATTTGTCGAGCTGGAACATCGCGATGGCCGCGGCCTGGTCCAGGTCGGCGGCCGAGCCCTGCGTGCGGCGCGCGCTCTCCGAACCCACCCGGCTGCTGGTGGAACTGACCTGGCCGGCCAGGACGAGCAGCACGGCGACGATGAGAAAGGAGCCGACCAGCAGCGCCACCATCATCTCGATGAGCGTCAGGCCCCGTTGGCAAGCACGACGGATGCGGTTCATGGAATCACCACCGAGGTCACGAAGGAATGCGAGCCGTTCTGGTTGGACCAACTGATATTGATCGTGGAGATCTTCGTGGTGGTCGAGTACGTCACCGTGCCGCTGCCTCCGGACAGGCCGGACGTGGTCGGCGTCGACACGCGGCTCTGCCACTTGCTGTAGAACGTGGAATCGGCATTGGCGATGTCGGCCGAGTGCTTGATCCACATCTGGGAGGCCATCTCGTCGGCCAGCATCGACGCGCGCGCCCGGTCGCCGTTCTGCAGCGTGGCCTGCGTCAGGCGCGCCTGCATGCCCACCGCGCCCAGGATGCCGACGGTGAAGATGAGGATGGCGATCAGCACCTCGATCAGCGTGAAGCCGCGCGTGGCGTGACGTCGCAACGAAGAATGCGCGCGGGCGTTCATGGGCAACCGTCCGGGTTGGAGGTGGACAGCGTCTTGGCCGCATCGCACATGCGCACCCGGCCGCCGGGATAGACCAGCACGCGGTACTTGCGGGAGGAACCCGTGCGCGACAGCTCGAACGTGGTCGGCGCGGTATCGACGCCCGAGGATCCACCCGGCGTGGCGCACGTGCTGGCCGGCAGGCTGGTCTGGATGGTCGTCAGGTTGACGGTCTGCTGGCCCAGGGAGTTGAAGCACACCATCGCGTTGCTGTTCGAGTTCACGGTGACGTTGTGCTGGCGCGCCTCGGTGGAGCTCTGGATCAGGAAGGTGCTGTCCATGGTCTCGAGGCTGTTGATCGGATCGAGCAGCACCATCCAGTTGGTGCCGTTGGCCGCCGGCACCGCGTTGTAGGCCGGCGTGGAGCTGGTCACCGCGAACACGGTCACGTGGCTGCGCGCGACGGCCGTCGCCTGCGCCAGCCGCAAGCCGTTGGTGAACGATTCGGCCACGCTGCGCAGGCGTGCATCGCCAGCCCAGTTGGCGATGCCCGGAACGCCCAGCGCGATCAGGACGCCCACCAGCACGACGACGACCATCAGCTCGATGAGCGAGAACCCGCGCTGCGGGCGCGCGACGCGGACGGCCAGGGTCAGCATGCGTCGCCGACCTTCATCAGCCAGCAGCCGCTGTTGGTCGGCACGGCGCCCCAGGAGGTCGGGAAGGCGAGCGTCTTCTGGGCGTTTGTCTGGTCCACGGAATAGCTGGCGCCCTTGATCGAGCCACCGGTGGCGGTGGCCTGCAGCGTGTAGGTGGTTGCCGTCAGCGTCGGGCAACTCAGCGCCCAGGTGCTGCTGTCGTAGCTCTTGATCCAGTTCGTCGAGTCGGCGCATGGGCTGAGGATCGTGCTCGAACCACTGCCCACCGACGTGTATTGCCGGTTGTCCTGGTAGAACTGTTCCATGGCCGTGCGGGCGCCGGCCAGGGTGTTGGTCATGGAGACCAGCTTGCCGCGCGCGACGTACTTCATGTAGGCCGGCAACGCGACGGCGGCAAGAATGCCCACGATCGCGACGGTGATCATCAGTTCGATCAGCGTGAAGCCTGCCTCGCGGCGGCGGGCGAAGGTCGCGCGGGCGGTAGGAAGGTTCATCATCGTCGTGTCGTGGGTTGGTTGCGGGACATCCGGCCGCTCCTCGGGGACGATGGAAAAGCGGCCATGCAAGACTATCCGCACGGCCGCGCGCGCCGGCAGCCAAAGGCGCCAGCGGCGGGTTTCGACGGATCAGCGGCGCGCGCCCGCGGCGCACGCCCAGGGCGCGGCCGAGCTCAGTGCAACTGCGAGTTGGACGACGCCTGGCTGTCCGCCGGCGCGAAGAGCGCGCCGACGTCCACGGCGTCGAACCGGTACTGCTTGCCGCAGAAGTCGCAGCCGATCTCGATGTCGTCGCGCTCGGCGAGGATGGAGTCGGACTCTTCCCGGCCGAGGTTCCTGAGCATGTTGCGCACGCGATCGATGGAACAGCTGCAGGCGAAGGTGGGCGCCTGCGGCTCGAACACGCGCACCGGCTCTTCCCAGAACAGCCGGTGCAGGATGGTGGGCGTGTCCAGCGTCAGCAGCTCGGTGGCCGTGAGCGTGGAGGCAAAGTGCGCGATGCGGGTGAACGCTTCCTCGTCGAGCTCGGCCTTTTGCGCGCCGGCCAGGTTGCCCGCGCCCTCGACGGGCAGGCGCTGGATCAGCAGCCCGCAGGCGGCCTGCCCGTTGGCAGCCAGCACGATGCGGGTCTCGAGCTGCTCGGATTGGCGCATGTAGTGTTCCAGCATGGTGGCGACATCGCCCACCGGGCCGCCGTCGGGTCCTTCCAGCGGCACGACGCCCTGGTAGGGCTGCTGGCCGGGCTGGCGGTCGCGCGGGTCGAGCGTGATCGCGCAGCGCCCTTCCCCGTGCCGGTTGACGAGATCGGCGAAGCGCGCATCGGGTGCCACGTCTCCCTGCACCTTCGCGGTCACGCGAAAGCGCAGGTCCGACATCGCCTCGGCCACGGCCAGCTTCACCGGCCCGTCGCCGTGCACCTGCAGGATCAGCGCGCCGTTGAACTTGAGGTTGGCCTGCATCAGCACG
>FTDG01000116.1_pt1 | contig 11036 bp, 10 predicted proteins | sample 1639751 | NCBI WGS metagenome assembly FTDG01 (sample SAMEA3914869, study PRJEB12502) | metagenome | biome: forest; material: soil | place: USA | collected 2012-03-12 | depth 0.1 m
GACCTAGGCTGTATCCTCCCGCTATGGGCGCATCTAACGACGAGCGGGTCAACGCCATCGCAGATTGGTTCTCGCGCGCCGGCAGCCAGGTCAGCCGGATGAACGAGACGGTCACCGCGAGCAAGGCGGACGTGAAGCGGGTGGCCGCTCAGCGCGCCGAAGGTAAGCGCTCGCTCGCCGCGTCGAACAAACTGGCGAAGGCGGGGATCAGCTATCAGAAGGGCAAAGCCCCGACCCAGCAGCTGACACCGGCCGACACGCTGCACCTGATCAACGGGAAGGTCGTCAAGGGCACCGCGAACGACGGCGGTATCCTGGCGGACTCCGCCGGCAACCCGGTGAACAACCCGGCCGGCGCCCAGCCGGACCTGTCCAAGAACGACTTCCTGGACCAGATGGGCAAGCAGCGGAAGAAGGATCTGCCCGGGTTTCTCGGCGGCCTCTCCGACATCGCGACGAACGTAGCGAAGGCGACTCCGCTCGGCGACGTGCAGAACAGCCTGTTCAACAACTCCGACCCGCTCGGCCGACCGCAGAACTTCGGCCAGTGGGTAATGAACGCGCTCTCGACCCCGCTGTACGCGGTGGCGGAGGGCGCGCACGCGGTCGGCGAGGCTGCCGCCCAGAACGAGGCGAAGGGCCTGAAGCACGACACCAACCCATTCGCACCGGGTGGCGCCATCGGCTCAATCGGCACGTTCCTGGGTGGCGCAGGCCGCGGTGTCGCCGAGGGATTCGGGGCTCGGTACGCCGACCACCAGCCGCGGACCATTGGGTCCGACCTGGAGGACCTCGGCACGAAGAAGGCCCTGCAGGGTGCGCTCGGCAAGGAAGGCGGGAACGTCGCGCAGGGTATCCTCGGCGGCACCGCCGATGTCGTCTCTGACCCGTCGACCTGGCTGACGCTCGGCGCGGGTGCGGCGGCGAAAGGCGCGCTCGCGGGCGCCCGGGAAGCGCGCGTGGCTGCCCGCGAGGCGGAGCTGGCCGCACAGAAGGCGGCCGCCGGTGAATCGCTCACCGCGTCCCGCGAGACTGCCGCCACCCTGGCCGAGCGTTACGCCGGGAAGGCTCCGACGCCACGTCAGACCGAGGCGGCCACGAAGGCGATCCCCGCGGCGCCCGTCCCCGGCCGCCAGTACGGCACGCCGTTCCAACAGGCGCTCTCCGGCGCCAAGCGCGAGTTCAATGCGAACGTGCTGCGGCCCACCTTCTTCGACCCGGCCAAGTCGATCGCCCGCGGCTCCGACAAGGAGCTGAAGAAGGCGTGGAAGTCGCTCACCCCCGACGAGCACGCCGTCGTGAACCAGCTCCCGAAGGAAGACTGGGCGCAGGGCCTGCTCGACGCGGCCGCGCGGAAGAAGACCGGCGGCGAGGCGTTTCCCGCGGAGGAGTCGCCGACGGCGATTCCGAAGGGGCTCACCGGCGTGCTGAACCCGCAGGCCGCCGACGCTCGTGCGGCCAGCGTGCACGAGATCCTGCCGCAGATCCAGGCCCGCGGCCTGGACGCCGAGCAGGCACTGACCAATGGCGGCACGCTCTCTGACGCCGACCACGCCGCGCTCCAGCAGGCGATCGGAGCCGGTGACCCGAAGGCGATCGACCAGCTTGCCGTTTCGCCGACGCTGAAGCCGTTCCTGGACTCGACGATCCAGATCGGCAAGAAGTCGACGACGGTGGCTGAGGTCGCCCGGAAGCTCGCGTCGGGCGACCCCAGGACTCCAGAGTACCGAGCCCTGCAGCAGCACCTCGACGGTGCTCTCACGCAGGCGAAGGGCCGTGCTACCACGGTAGACGAGCCGGGTCTTCAGCAGGCGTTCCAGCAGCAGGGGTTCGCGCCGGATCTGGCGACGCCGGACCTGGTGCAAAAGCTGAACAGCGTGCCCTACGAGGCGCGCAAGAACCTGCTGCAGGAGATGTTCGCGCCGGGCCGCACATTCAAGACCTTCGACGACGCCATGCGCGCGGCGACGACCGGCCAGGTCGACGCCGGCATGATGCGGGTCATGCTGAACCGGCTCGGCATCAAGACCCGGGCGGCGAAGCCGGAGAACCTGCAGCGTCTGCTGAACGGCCAGGGCAAGACGCACTGGGAGCAGATCAAGGCGTCCGTGCAGTCCCCACAGGAAGTGCTCGACATCCACGGCATCGACGACTCCGCCGTCCGCGCCGCCGAGAACCTCGACCTCGGCGAGCAGATGCCGCGCCTGCAGGAGCACTACCAGCACACCGTGCAGGAGGAGTACGGCTACGACCCGACGAAGATCGCGCCGCTGAAGTCGAACGGGAAGATCACCGGCGACTCGACCGGGGCTGCCGTCTACGAAGCGCAGCGCGCGCTCGGCCAGCACTTCAGCAAGGGCGAGGCGACGGAGGCTTACGACATCAAGGCCGCCACCGACAGCCACCGGGCGATCACCCGCGAGCTCGGCCAGGTCGCGAACGTCCAGGGCCTCTCTGGTGCCGACCGGGTGAACTTCATGCTGCCGCGCTACCGCCAGGCGACGCGCACCCTGGAGGCGTCGAACATGGCCAACGGGATCATGCCCCGCCTGGTGTCCGAGAACACCACCAGCGACCCGCTGTTCGTCTCCTGGGGCCAGATCGTCGACGAGCTGCCCGACGACGTGCTCGGCCGCGCGCTGTTCGCGCCGGACTTCGGCCGGGCCACGTTCGAGGCGGAAAAGAAGGAGGCGTTCCGCAAGGGCTTCACCGCCTACCCGAACGTCATCATGGCCGGTGTGCACGCCGCCGTCACTCGCGGCGCCGACCCGGAGTCGGTCGCGATCATGATGCGGATGATGCACGGCAACATCTCCGACACGGCCGCCCGGCACGCGGTCGGCGACGTGTACGCCGAGCTCGCCGACGTGATCACCTCGCCGTCGTTCGTGCAGCGGATGCGCACCCTGGACGAGGTGCAGCAGCCGCTCGCCTACGCGTTCAGCCGTGCCGCCGCCGAAGGCATCGTCACGCCGCTGTCGCAGCGCGTGGTGGAGGCGATCAACGAGGTCGCCGACCAGGGCGTCACCCGCGACCAGCTGCGCGCCATCATGGCCGACGCGCGCAAGCAGGCGACGAACGCCGCCGGCTACCCGTCCCTGGTGTCCGACATGGTGCAGCAGCGGATGGACAACGGCTTCATCGACGGCATCCTTGGCGAGTACAGCTCGCACGTCCTGAACGCGCAGGAGCGGATGGTGCACGCCAACCGGGTCGCCAGCGCGGCCGGCGGCGGCCGCAAGCTGATCGAGCAGAACAAGGCCCGCCTCGGCACGCTCGACGACTTCGAGAAGATGATCGACGACGCAGCCGGCCTGCCGCCGAACGCGGAGAAGGCGCTGCTGACGCCGGAGGACCCGGTGGAGGAGCTGGCGAACCTGCAGACTAAGTGGGAGCTGATGGATGGCGTCACTGGCATCTACCGCACCACCCAGCGGCTCGGCGTCGCGCTCTCTGGCCGCTACGTGATGGACGGCATGAAGGATGCCCTGGTGACCGGGCAGACTACCGGGTTCCTGACCAGCGCCACATTCAACCACGGCCTGCGCGAGTGGCTGCACGGCAAGCCGACCGGGCTGACCCGGGTCGGCCGCTCCGGCGGGCTCGGCGAGAAGATCGCCGGTGCGAAGGGGCTGGCGGCGCCGGTCGACGACGCGGTGGCGATCCAGCACGTCCAGGATTGGTGGAATGCACTGGCGAAGGCGGGGAACAAGACCAGCGAGTACGAGCTGATCCGGGCGCTGCGTGTCGGCGTCCGCCAGAAGGGCATGGTCACCGGCTCGCGCGCCCTGGAGGAGTGGGAGATCCCGGAGGCGCTGCAGCTGAAGAATTTCATTGACCAGGTGTTCAACGAAAACGACTCGGGCCTGTTCAACCGATCTGGGGTGTCGACGGCCGACGCGATGACCGAGCTGCGCCGTTTCAAGACGTTCAAGCAGGACGGCGAGTTCGGCAAGATGCTGCCCGAATCCGGCAAGGCACTGGACGCGCAGGCGCACATCTGGCGTGACTTCGACATCACCGGGGTGAACCCGCTGGACCTGATCGACCAGTACTTCGCCGCACTGTCCGCGGCCGGCGTGAAGCCCGGCGTCGGCGCGCAGGTGTCGAAGCTGTGGGGCCGCTACAACCCGACCCCCGAGGAGATCTCCCAGCTCGGCCTGAAGCGTCTCAACACGGTGTCCGACAAGGCCGACCTGGCGCGCTACATCGACCCGAACGCCTACTTCACGCCCGGCGAGCGCCGCCAGCTCTCGTTCCTGCAGCAGGCGATGAACTACAGCCGCGACTTCCCGGAAGGGCTGGCGCCTGTCGTTCGCGCCTACGACGCCGTGACCCGGGTGCTGAAGTCCTCCGCGACCGTGTGGCGGCCCGGCCACCACATCACCAACATCCTCGGCGACATGTTTATGAACCTGATCGCCGGTGTGAACCCGCTGCACATCATCCGGGCTGTGAAGATGATGCGCACCTGGGGCAAGCTGCTCGACGCCGACATGGGTCCGCTCGCGCAGCTGGAGCGCGCCACCCGGCCGATCGGCAAGACGGTCGACGTGCCGATCGACGGCCGCTTCGGCAAGGACTTCATCATCGTGCACATCAACGGCAAGGCGCAGCCGCTGAGCCTCGGCGAGGCGATGCAGTACGCGCACCGCTCCGGCGTGGCGATGACCCACGCCGCCGTCATGGACATGGCCGAGACGGGGCCGGGCCGCACCGCCCGCTCGCGCAACCTCGTTCAGCGCGCGAGCGCTGCCACCATCGGTCGCGCCGACAACGCGCTCGCCGAGTTCTCCGCGCTTCGCGACAACCTCACCCGGCTGCCGCACTTCATCTCCGCACTGGAGAAGGGCGACCACCGAAGCCTGGAGCACGCTCTGGCGCACGCCGCAGCAGAGGTGCACGATTACCACCCGACAGCTTTGGCCGGGTCAGGATTCGAGCAGAAGGTGCTGCGGCGTGCCTTCTACTTCTACACCTGGACCCGCCAGGCTGCTAGCCGCATCATCCGCACCGCGCTCGACCGGCCCGGCCTGATCACCATCCCCTCGAAGTTCCAGTACGAGATGGCCAGCGTGAACGGCCTCAACCCGGAGTCGATCGGCGTGCCCATCGACCCGAACAACGAGAACATCCCCGACTACCACCAGACGAGCCTGCTCGGACCGACCTACTTCGGCGGCCTGACCCCGACACCCGACCCGACTGGAAAAGTGTCGTGGGGTTATTCACTGTCGTCGCCGCAGCTGGACGCGCTGAATTCGCTGTTCCAGGGTGCGAACGTGCAGCCTGGCCAGTCCGGCGCGCAGGGCGCGCTGCAGGGCGCCGGCACAGGGGCCTACGACCTGGTGGCCGGCAACCTGAACCCGATCCTGAAGGCGCCGAGCGTGCTGCTGGCCGGCAAGGACCCGTCCGACACGCAGTTCCGCGACGTGACCAAGAACAGCGACTGGCTCGGCGGCCGCGCGAAGTGGCTGGCCGACCAGGGCGGCGTCCTGACGACAGGCGCGAAGGTCACCGGCCAGTACCAGCAGGCGTTCCCGGGCGCGCGCGACCCGAAGACTGGCGAACCGTACAAGACGCCGGACCAGCAGGATGCGGACGCCCAGCGGTCGCTGCTGAACGCGCTGACCGGGCTGAAGTTCACCAGCTACGACGACGCGACGAGCGCCGCGGTGGCCGGTGCTCAGCGAAAGGCGCGCGCGCAGGCCGCCAAGCGTGCCAATTGACCATCAAAGTCATCACCACTATGATGAGCGCATGACCCTGACCCCAACAGAGATCGAGGCACGCGAGCTGGAGGCGCTCGTCATCGAGGAGCCGATGCCGGCGCTGGCTTTCCAGGCGCTGATGTCGGACAACCTCACCAAGATCGACGACGCGATAGGAGAGATCCGTGCTGACATCCGACGTAAACGACTTCCCCGCGAGCGACACCGGCGCACAGGGGCGCCAGCCCGGCTCGCCGCCGACGACATTCGATTCTTCCTGGTCATCCTGGGGGGAGTGGTGGCGTTCGCTCTCGCCAGCTTCACGGCAAGCTTCGCAGGCCAGTATGCGATGGCGCGCAACACGGGACTCCCTGAGTTTCTCTGGTGGCTGGTCCCCCTGTTTATCGACCTGCCGATCATCGTTCTGTCGCTCGCGACTCTCATCTTCCGGGCACGCGGACAGCACGTCTGGCACACCTGGGCCGTCGTCGTTCTCCTCACCGGACTCTCGTCCGCCATCAACGTGGCGCACGTCTACGCCGCAGCGGATGGCGATGGAACTGTTGGCCTCGCTCTGGGCGCAGTCGTGATGGGTGGCGCGCCCTGGCTCGTCCTCATAAGCTTCGAAGAGCTGGGCAGACTCGGCATCAAACCACCCGAGCGAAAGCGTCCGGCGCCGCCGGCCCGCAAGACCACCACCAAGAAAGCGAGCAAGTAATGCCTGCCAACGATTACAGCAACAGGAGCATCCTGGATCGGTTCACCAGCGTGCAGCTGCCGGAAAGCGCCATCATCACCTCCGCAAAGATCGAGCCCCAGCTGTGCAACGCCGCCTCGGCGATCCTGGCGAACACTGAGCGCAGCCGTGAGCAGTCTCTGGCGCTGACCGCGCTGGAGGAGGCGAAGATGTGGGCGCTCCGCGCGGCCGCCGTCGACGCGCAGGCCCGCGGCGAGGACACTCCGCCGCTCGCCGAGCACCTCCAGAACGGGAGCAACTGATGACCAACCTGCCACCCTACGGCGCGTTGTCGCCGACCCAGCGAGCCCAGGCCGAGCAGATGCAGCAGCACGCTGCCACGCTCGGCGTCCACCAACCGCAGGCCGGCCAGCAGGTTCAGGTGACCCTGCCGTCCGCTGGTGCCGAGCCGGTGCCGTTCGAGTCGGCGCTGCCGGGCTCCACCATCGCCGTCTTCGCCCCCGGGTTCAACTGGGGCGAACAGTGCCGCGTCATCCATCTGGACCCCGAGTTCGGCCCCACCAGCCAGCCTGCGCTGCACCTGGTGGACTCGGCCGGCGAGCGTCGCCTGCTGATGTCGACGGACCCGAAGGCACGCATCGAGATCGTCGTCTCCGCGGAGCAGCTCGGCATCGAGCAGATCCCCGAGGGCGCGATCCGCGCGCGCAACCGGCCGGTCGACGTGTCCGCGCTGCAGTGGAAGGGCGGCGCCGGTGAGGCGGCCAAGTTCATCCTCTGGGGGGCCAGGCACGCGCTGATCCGCTACGAGGAGGACACGGACACCTCCGACGAGTTCCTGACCATCACCAAGCTCGACAAGTCGGCGGAGGAGCAGATGCGCCCCGGCGACTGGCTCGTCAAGAACCCCGACACCGGCTTCACCGTGGTGTCCGAGGCGGACTCCCCCCGCCTGTACGAGGAGGTGGCTCTCTTTGCCTGAGATCCGAAGCAAGGTCGTCGAAACCGAAGCCCTCCAGTGGGACGGGACCGAGGATAACGCCTACGCCATCGCGGCCTGGGCGAACAGCTACGTGCTAGAGCACCCGGTCGAGATCGAGGACTACAGCGCTGACAAGGTGGCGATCTACAGCCAGCCGATCGACAAGAGCTACGAGTCGTCGTTCGTGGTGCTCACCCCGAGCGGCTGGGTAGAGGTGCCGCCGGGGCACTGGGTGATCCGCGACAGCCGGGGCCTCCCGTACCCGTGCGACCCGATCACCTTCGAGGCGCGCTGGGAGGTGGAGATCCCATGAGCACCAAGAAGCCGGAGCAGATGCTGGTCTACGTGGTGCTCGACGCCGTGCGGCAGGCGCCGGACGCGTTGGAGATCCCCGCCGGCTACGCGCCGCTGGCCCCGATCGGCTCCTACAAGCCGTTCCCCGGCGGCCCGAAGGGCGCGCGCGTCTGGACGGTCACGGACGGCCCGATCACGGACACCTATTCGGGCCACTTCGTCGCCTGCGCCGACATGGACTACTCCGGCGAGGAGCCGGTGATGCGGTTCGAGCCGCTCGCGCAGCGGATGTTCGAGATCATCTCCAAGGGCCTGGCGGCGGAGTCGCTCGGCAAGGAACTGGTCCGTGACGTGCTGAAGCGTGTCGGCGAGGTCGTCGTGAACGAGTCGCAGGCCGCTGCGCTCGCCTGGATCGCCGATCAGGACCGCAAGGTCGCCCGGTCCGTCTGAACCATAAAAACGCCCCAGGCTGGCGCTCAGCGCTTGCCTGGGGCGTTTTCGTGTCTACCGGTCAGTCCTGGTCCACGTCGATGGAGTCTTTCCGCTGGACGCGGATCTCCCGGAGGCGGCCCTGCCGGCTGATGAACAGCGCGATGAACAGGAACGTCGCCGACGCCGGCACGGTGAAGTAGACGATCAGGCGCAGCACGTCCCGCAGCGGGTAATCGCCGGGGGTGAGCAGCCGGGTGATCACGCTGTAGATCATCAGCAGCGACAGCGACGCCAGCAGGCTGAAGATCGAGACACCGGCTGTGGTGGCCGTCCAGCGGAAACGGAGGCCGTAGAGCAGTGTGAACAGGATGATCAGCACGGCACCGACCCAGAGCTCGCCGTTGGAGACGACATCCAGGATGGTAACGGGCGGTCGGTATTCGATGTGGACGGCGGTCAGAAGTGCGAGCTTCAGTGCGAGCATGTCAGGCGTGTCTTTCGTCGGATCGGGTGATGGCCGTGATGCGGTAATCCCGACCGAACCCGTTCTGCTCGCGCTTTCCGACCAGGAATCCCACGATGGATTCTACCAACGGCGTCTGACTATTCGCGGCATCCAGCGCCGCCTGCCCGGCGCCCCGCGTCAACTTCAGGCGCTCCAGCTCGGCGCGCTCCAGCTCGATCGCTGCGCGCGTTTCTTTCAGGTCGGTGCTGAGTCGCTTTCGGGTCACGTCTCGCTCGTCTCGTCTATGTCCCCCTTAGAGGGTACAACGGGAACCTCCTGGAAGAAGTGCTTCATGGCTCCCAGCGCATCGGTGAGGCCCGAGATCTGCTGATCCTTCACATCGATCGCTGTGAGCATCTTGTCACGTTCAGCTGTGACGACGGCGAGCTGCTCGCTTTTCAGATCGAGCAGCTCCTGCTTGGAGTCGAGCAACTCCTTCGTCCAGGCGCGCGGCCGCCAGGTGCCGCGAATCGTAGCCTGAGCAAGAAAGATGACGACGGCGAAAAGCGCTCCTGTCGCGCCGATCTGAATCCATGCTTCCCCCGTCATGGTCGTCAGTCTATGAGAGAGAAACGCCATCCCAGGTCAAGATGGGCACTGCCTGCAGCGTGTTGTCCGGCATCAGCACCAGGACGGGTTTCTGGTGCGGGGCCAGCGTGTTCACCGCGAACCCTGTCTTGCTCGCCGTGTACGGCGGCGCAGGAGGCGGCGGAGCAGTCAGCGTCGCGACCGCGTAGCCGGTCAGGCTGGCAGACAGGCCAGCGACCGGGCCGATGAGGATGCCCACCTGGTAGCCGGTCGGCGACTTGGTGAACACCCCCTTCGTCGGCCCCACCAGCGTCGCAACCGCGTAACCGGTCGTCGACTTGTTGAACACGGTCACGGCTGCGCCTGGATCCCGAACGCGAAGGTCCCCTTGCCGAGCCCGGTGAACTGGTAGGGCGAGGTGACGCCCTGCGCGATGGTCACAAAGTCGCTCTCCGCGGGGGAGGCGGAGGCGGCGATCCGGGCGTCGTAGCTGCCCGCGTTCGCCACCGCCGGCCAGGTGGCATCCTGGGTGCCGTCCGTGGCGGTGTCCGTGCTCGGGTTCTTGGTGGTGCCGAGAGTGACCACCGGCTGCGCGAGCGGGGTGGAAGGCACATAGTCAGCGATCTCGCTGCCAGCGCCGTCGTTCACCTGCAGGTCGACGATGCCGTGCGCGCCGACCGCCGTGCCGCCGCCGGAGTCGACATGGCTAAACTGGTTGGTGGTGAAGTTCTTGCCGGTGAAGTTCACGTCGTACAGCGGGGTCGGGTTGCCGACCGCGTAGACCCGCACCCGCACCGTGCCGTTGCCGGCGCCGTAGGGGGAGGTGTTGACGGCGACGAAGCTGAACACGTACTGGGTGTTCAGCGCCAGACCGCCGGCTGCCGCGACAGTGAACGGGGTGGCGTTCGACGAGTCCAGCATCCGCACCTCGCCGCTCGTCTCCCAGGTGATGGAGAAGCAGCGCCCGGTGGCGAAACGGCAGGCGAACCACTGGTACTGAGCGCCCGGCGTCGTCTCCGGCGACATCAGCTTCACGGTCGCCTGCATCTGATAGGACGGGGCATTGAGCGGGAACCGCAGCGCGTTGGACTGGCCGGAGGTGGCGGTCGCCTGCCGCACACCCGTCTGACCGTGGGCGCCCTTCGAAGTCTTCCACTGCTGCGTGCCACCCGTGCCAGGGTTCGCCAGTGTAGCACCCGTGTTACCGGTGGTCGCGGTGGTGCCATCCGGCTGCCCGGTGGTCAGGTACTGAAGCAGTGTCATCTCGGGCTCCTAGTTGGTGACGACGATGTAGTACTTCTCGGGGAAGTGGATGGCCGCGTTGAACGCGGTCGATGCGATCGGGATCAATGGTGCACCTTTCCAGGTCACCAGCAGCGGCAGCGCGCCGAGCCCGTTGTTGGTCAGCAGCGTCCAGTACGGGTTGATGCCCTGACTGTTCGGCTGCTTGATCACCCGCACCACCAGGCAGCCGTTGAACCGGGTGGGCGAGAGCGAAACAAAATCGTCGACCCGGATCTGCTGCGCCATCGCGCCGTTGAACGAGGTGGCCAAGGTGATGTCGTAGCCGCCACCGGCCTCGAACCGACAGCCGACGAACCGGAAAGTACCGTTCGCCTCCTCGATGTTGCAGGCGGGGAACTGGTTCAGCCCAGACCCGGTGAAAGCGTCCCCCGTGTCGGCGATGCCTTCCACCTGCACGTTGGTGAACAGATAGCCGCCGTTGTCGCCGCCGCCGTGCTCGTGGATGGCGAACCCGGAACGCCGGGTGTCGTGAATCCAGCAGTCGGTCATGATCAGGCTGGAGCTGTAGTTGGGCATGAAACCGCCGGCCGACAGGGTACCATCCGGCAGCGTGCCTTTGATCTCGACGCTATACAGCGTCAGCTC
>FTDG01001670.1_pt1 | contig 11009 bp, 8 predicted proteins | sample 1639751 | NCBI WGS metagenome assembly FTDG01 (sample SAMEA3914869, study PRJEB12502) | metagenome | biome: forest; material: soil | place: USA | collected 2012-03-12 | depth 0.1 m
CATCGTGAATTCGGGGTTGTGCCGAACCGAGATGCCTTCGTTGCGGAAGCTGCGGTTGATCTCGAACACGCGCTCGAAGCCGCCCACGATCAGGCGCTTCAGGTACAGCTCGGGCGCGATGCGCAGGAACATCTGCTGGTCGAGCGCGTTGTGGTGCGTGACGAAGGGCTTGGCGTTCGCGCCGCCCGGGATCGGGTGCAGCATCGGCGTCTCGACCTCGAGGAAGCCGTGTTCGACCATGAAGCCGCGGATCGAGCCGAGCGCCTTGCTGCGCGCGATGAAGCGCTTGCGGGTGCTCTCGTCGGTGATCAGGTCGACGTAGCGCTGGCGGTACTTCTGCTCCTGGTCGCTCATGCCGTGGAACTTGTCCGGCAGCGGGCGCAGCGACTTCGTCAGCAGGCGCACGCTCGTCGCGCGCAAGGTCAGCTCGCCGGTCTTGGTGACGAACAGCGTGCCTTCGGCGGCGATGATGTCGCCGAGGTCCCAGTGCTTGAACTGCTCGTAGGCCTCGACGCCGACCGCGTCGACCTTGACGTGCAGCTGGATGCGGCCCGTCGAATCCTGCAGCGTGCAGAACGCCGCCTTGCCCATGGTGCGCTTGAGCATCATGCGGCCGGCCACGCTGGCGACGACCGCCTGCGGCTCGAGCTCCTCGTTGGTGAGCGAGCCGTACTTGTGGCCGAGGTCGCAGCTGCGATCCTTCGGCTTGAAGTCGTTCGGGAAGGCCGCCGCGCCGGCCGCTTTCGCGTGCTCGCGAATGGCCTTGAGCTTCTCGCGGCGTTCGGCGATCAGCTGGTTCTCTTCGGGCGGCGGCGAGGGCGTGCGGTCGTTTGTCATCGTGGGCTCTGTTGGAACAGCCGCGATTTTAGGCTGCCCACCGGGGCGGCTTCGGGCGCCGACGCCGTTTGGGGAATAATCGCCGCTTCGTCCGGGCTGGCCACCAGCCGCGGGGTCTCCTTTTTTTCGAGCGTCACTCGTTGCAAGCAGCCACTTCTTCCTCGCCGATCCCACGGAACGCCGCCGAGCGTCCGTCGCTGCCGCGCCGCCTGCTTCGCCGGTTCGACCGCATCTTCGTGGGCACCGTGCTGATCCCCACGTCGCTCGCCGGCCTCTATTTCGGGCTCGTCGCGTCGGACGTCTACATCTCGGAGTCCCGCTTCCTGGTGCGCAGCCCCGAGCGCTCGCCCGCCGCGACCGGCATCACCGCGCTGCTCGCGGGCACCGGCTTCGCGCGCGCGACCGACGACACGTACTCGGTGCACGACTACGTGCAATCGCGCGACGCGACCGCCGAACTCGAGCGCACGATGAAGCTGCGCTCCGTGTACGGCCGCAAGGACATCGACGTGTTCAATCGCTTCGCCGGCTTCGGCTGGGACGACAGCATGGAGGCGTTCAACGTCTACTACCAGAACAAGGTCGACATCGAGTACGACCCGGCGACCTCGATCACGGTGCTCACGGTGCGCGCCTTCACCGCCAAGGAATCGCGCGACATCAACGAGCAGTTGATTGGCATGAGCGAACGCCTGCTGAACAGCATGAACGAACGCAGCCGCCACGACCTCGTCGACGAGGCCGAGCTCGAAGTGCGTGCGGCCGAGCGCAAGGATCTCGACGCGACGCAGGCGCTCACCGAGTTCCGCGCCTCCGGCAACATCATGGATCCGGTGGGCGAGGCGGGCATCGCGCTGACGCGCATCGGCCGCCTTCGCGACGACCTGCTGACGGCGGAGACCCAGTTCGACCAGGTGCGCCGCGTGTCGCCCAGCAACCCGCAGCTTCCCGCGCTGGCCGCCAACATCGACGGGCTGCGCAAGTCGATCGCGAGCGAATCGGCGCAGCTGACCAGCAAGGCGGCGGGCTCGCTCAACGCGAAGTCCGGGCCGCTGAGCCGCATCGGCCTCGAGAAGGATTTCGCCGACCGCACGCTGCAGGCCGCGCTCGCCGACCTCGACACCGCGCGCTCCGAAGCGCAACGCAAGCACCTGTACCTCGAACGCCTCGTGCAGCCGAACCTGCCCGATCGCCCGATGGAGCCGAGGCGCGTGCGCGGCGTGCTGACCATCTTCGCGCTCGGACTGATCGCCTGGGGCGTCGTCAGCCTGGTGGTCTCGACGGTGCGCGAGCATACCGACTGACGGACGCCGCGGGATGGAACAGCAGACTACTCTCCTGCGCTCGTTCGCGATCCAGGCGCGCGTCATCAAGGCGCTGATGATGCGCGAGGTGGTGACCCGCTACGGTCGCGACAACCTCGGCGTCCTCTGGCTGATCGCGGAACCCATGATCTTCACGATCGGCGTCGCGCTGATGTGGGCGGAATCCGGATTGCGGCATTTCTCGAACGTGCCGGTCTTCGCCTTCGCCATCACCGGCTATTCGTCGGTGCTGATGTGGCGCACGACGGTGAGCCGCTGCAACCGGGCCGTCCACGAGAACTTCAACCTGCTCTACCACCGCAACGTGCTCGTGCTCGACGTCTTCGTCGCCCGGATCGTGCTCGAGATGGCCGGCGTCACCGCGTCGTTCACGTTCCTCGTGATGCTGTTCAGCTCGTTCGGCGTCATCGACCTGCCGTACGATCCGCTGAAGGTGGTCGAAGGCTGGATCCTGCTGGCATTCTTCGGCGGCTCGCTCGCGATCCTCGTGGGCGCGGCGAACGCCCACTCGGAGCTCGTCGAGCGCATCTGGCACCCGATCTCGTATCTCATGTTCCCGCTTTCGGGCGCGGCCTTCATGGTCGACTGGGTGCCCAAGGGGGCGCGCGCGGTGATCCTGCTGCTGCCGAACGTGCACGGCCTCGAACTGCTGCGCGACGGCTATTTCGGCAACATCGTCGTCACGCACTACGACGTCGGCTACGCGGCGACCGTCGACCTGTGCCTGCTGTTCGCCGGCCTGATCCTGCTGCGCAGCGCGGCGCGTCGCGTCGAGTCGCCGGTCTCATGATCCGTGTCGAGCATGTGCACAAGGAGTACCTCACGCGGCATGGCCGGCGCGAGGTGCTGCACGACATCAACCTGGAACTCGAGCGCGGCCGCAACGTCGGCATCCTCGGGCGAAACGGCGCCGGCAAGTCCACGCTGATCCGGCTGCTGAGCGGTGCCGAGAAGCCGACCTCCGGCCGCATCGTCCGCGAGATGAGCGTGTCGTGGCCGCTCGCCTTCAGCGGCGCGTTCCAGGGCCACCTGACCGGCTACGACAACCTCAAGTTCATCTGCCGCATCTACGACGTCGACTATCGCCCCCTGGTGCGCTTCGTCGAGGAATTCACCGAGCTCGGCGTCTACTTCCGCGAGCCGGTGCACCGCTATTCGCACGGGATGGCGACGCGACTCGCGTTCGCGCTGTCGATGGCCATCGAGTTCGACTGCTTCCTGATCGACGAGTCGATGGTGGTGGGCGACAAGCGCTTCCACGACCGCTGCCACGACGAGCTCTTCCGCAAGCGCAAGGATCGTGCGTTCGTGCTGGTCTCCCACGACGAGAACGCGATCCGCAACTACTGCGAACGCGCCTACGTGCTGCACGCCGGCCGTCTGCACCAGTTCGATTCGGTCGACGAGGCCTACAAGTTCTACACCACGCAGGATGTCGCGCCGGTGGGGACAGTCCAGCAACCGGGGAGCGCCGAAGCTTGAAGATCCTGCTCGAAATGCGTGCCGCGCTCGACGGCCATGCCGGCATTCCGCAGGCCGCGCGCCTGCTGTTCCGCAGCTTCCGCACGCTGCCCGGCGTCGAGGTCGAAGGCCTGCTCCAGAGCAACGGCAAGGTCCTCGCGCGCGGGCTGCCGGTCAGCGACCGCGGCTGGAGCGAGGATCGCCGCATCAATCGGATGTCGCGCGTCGTGGTCTCGCTGCAGCAGGGCAACGAACATCATTGGGTGGTGCAGCGGCCCCTGACCGCGCTGCGGGCCTTGCGCGCATCCCTCGGGATGCTGTGCCAGAGCCTGCTCGGCATGCGCCAGACGCTGACGCGCTTCGAATCCGCCTATTTCCGCGACTTCGTCTGGCGCAGCCTGTTCGCGCGCACGCTGCCGCACGAGGACTTCGACCTCGTGATCGGCGCGAACCACCGCATCGCGCGCGTGCCCTGGGCCGCGACGCATGCCATGGCGCTGGCGATGCGGCGTCTCGGCGGCGCGCGCTATCCGCGCCTGGATACGCGCGGCTTCGACGTGATGATCGCGGAGACGCCTTACCCGGGGCGCGTCAGCCCGTCGACGCGGCTGGTGGTGCGCTACCACGACGCGATTCCGATGCTGATGCCCCACACCATCTCGGACAAGGCCTACCACCAGGCCTCGCACTACCACGCGCTGCGGCGCAACGTGCGCGACGGCGCATGGTTCGCGTGCGTATCGGATGCGACGCGCAACGAACTGCTGCTGATCTTCCCCGAGGTCGCCGCGCGCGCCGTGACGATCCACAACATGATCTCGCACGACTACTTCCCCGAAGAGTCGACGCCGGCGCGCATCCCCGAGATCCTGCGCATCCGGCGCAACCACGCCAAGGCGCTCGCCGGCCTGGGCGGCAGCGACGGCGTCAGCGAGCTGCGCCGCACGGCCGGCGGCATGGACTACCTGCTGATGGTCTCGACGATCGAGCCGCGCAAGAACCACCTGACGCTGCTGGCCGCCTGGGAGCAGCTGCGCACCGAACGCTACCCGAACCTGCAGTTGCTGTTCGTCGGCTCGCTCGGCTGGGACCACAAGGCGATCATCGAGAAGTTCCGGCCCTGGATCGGTCGCGGCGGCCTCCACGTGCTGGAGGACGTCCCGTCGGCCGAGCTGCGCCTGCTGTATCGCCATGCGCGCGCCACGGTCTGCCCGAGCTACGGCGAAGGCTTCGATTTCTCCGGCGTCGAGGCGATGCGGTGCGGCGGCGTGGTGGCGGCCTCGGACATCGCCGTGCACCACGACATCTTCGGCACTGCCGCCGAATACTTCAGCCCGTATGATGCGACCGGCATGGCCGAGGCGATCGGACGCCTGATCGCACCTGACGCCGGCCCCCGGCGCGACGAACTCCGGGAAGTCGGCCAACGCGTGTGCGAGCGCTATCTGGCCGAAGCGGTGCTGCCACAATGGCAGCGCCTCCTGGCAACCGTGTGCGCTGCTGACTGACCACGAATCGGCCAACCTCCCACATGACCTCTCACTCTCTCCTGATTCTCGGAACGCCGGCGGGCCGCTGGGAGGCCCTGGCGCGCGAGGCGTTCGGCGCCGCGTTCGCCTCGGTCGGCACCGATGCCTTGCAGGGTATCGCGCCCGATCGGCCGTGCCTCGTGATCGTGGAATCGCCGGCCGCGGCACTCGCCGGCGCGCTGGCCGCCGGCTCGGTGCCGGCCGTCGACGCCTGGATCGCCTCGTGGCGCGAGGGCGCGACGCGGCTGCTGCAGTTCCTGCAAAGGCGTCCGCAACGCTGTCTCGTCGTCTCGATCGCCGCGCTGACGGCGCCGGCGGCGCTCGCGGCGGCCGTCGCGCGCCGATTCGGCAGCGCGCCAACCTGCGCGTCGGTGGCGGCGCCGGCGACGCTCGACCCGCTCGCGCTCGCGATCGCGGAGGGCATCGTCGCCGGCGAGCCCGAACTGCGCGCACTGGCGACGGAGCTCGCGGTCTGCTGCGCGCCGATGGGCGCCGCCGCCGTTGCCGCCGCTTCGCGCGACGGCGCGCTGCGCCGCCTGCGCGCGCTCACCGACGCGGGCAGCGAAGCCGTGCGGTTGCGCGCCGCGCTGCAACGCAGCGAGGTCGAACTCGAAGAGCACTACCTCGCACACCAGGCCGTGCTCGCCCAGGCGCAGACGAACGCCAAGCCGCGGCGCGAGCAGGAGTTGCTCGAGCTGCAGGTGCGGCAACTGCGCGCCGAAGTCGAGCAGTACTACCGCGCGTACACGCAGCTCCAGGCTGCCGGCGCCGCCGGCGCCGGGGCCGGCTGGGGGCCGCAGGTGTCCGTGGGCGAGGTCTCCGTCGTCTCGGTGCGCAACGAGGAGCCGCATTGCGAATGCGCCTTCGAACTCGCCGACGTGCGACGCGGCGAGCAGGTGCTGGGCCGTCTCGAGCTCCGGCTCGTGGAGCACCGCGGGATGGCCGGCATCGTGTTTTTCGCCGACCCCCAGCGCCCGCCCGTGCTGCGCCGCTGGCATGAAAGCGGGCGCGAAGGTGCGCTCTCCTACCTGTTGCTGATTCCCGGCGACGCCAACACGCGCGCGGCGCTCGACGACCTCGCGGCGAGCGACTGGCGCCTGGTGAAGGCCCTGCTCGCGCGGCTCGAGCGGGCGACCTCCGACCCGCGCGCCGGCGCGCGCTGGCTGCAGGTCGCGCGACGCCTGCGCCAACAGCTCGACGAATTGCCGGCGCGCCTGCGGTTCGACGACGTGACGCTGGCCGCGCCGGCGGATGCGTCGGCGCGCGCGATCGATTTCCACTTCGACGACGCCACCTGTGCCGAGGCGATCGTCGACGGCCCGCTGAAGCTTCGCTGGTATCCGGATGCGGCGGCAGGCACGGCGGGCGGCCGGCTCGAGATCGCGCTTGGCGAGACGCCGTGGCCGTCGTGGCCGCGCGCGGCCGACGGCCGCCCGGTGGATCGTCTCGTGTTGCCGCTCGGTGCCGCGCTCGCGGCGCCGGGCGCGCGCGACGCCTGGCAGGCCTTGACGGCCGCCGATCGCGCGGCCGCGCTCGGCATCGTCCGCGCCCTGCCGGAGATCCTGGCGCGCGCGGGCGGCGACGCCTGGCCTGCCTGGGCCGAGCGCGCGCGCATGCAGGAGCACGCGCGCACGCTGCTCGCCGAGACGACGCGCCACCTGCAACCTTCGCGCCTGCGTCGCCTCGTCCGCGTGCTGCGCGACCGCGACCTGCAGGCCTGAGCGGCGGAGTCATGTCGATGAACGCGCTCTGCGATTGCGTCGAGAAGCTGGCGGCCGGCTCCCCGGTCGATACCGTCGTTCACGTCGGCCCGGGCGACCCCGCCCTCCTGGATCGCTACCTGGCGCTGTGGCCGCGGCAGGTCGTCTGGATCGACGCCGACGCCGAGCGCGGATTGGCGCTGCGGGCCGCGGCGGCCGCCTCCGCGGCCGTCCTCACGCTGGTCGATACGCCGATCGGCGCGAGCGCCGGCGCGGCGCGCTGGCAGCGCTTCGACCTACCGTCGTTCGACGGTCCGCTCGGGTTGCGCGATACGGAAGGGATGTATCCCGGCCTGCGCCTGCTCGGATCGTCGGAGGTCGCGTGCCAGGCGTTCGCCCCGCTTTTCGCCAGCCTCGTCGCGCCGTTGCCGGCTGGCGCCCGGGTGATGCTCGCGATCGACCGGCCCGGCCAGGAGCTGTCGTTCGTCGAGAGTCTCGACGCCGCATCGCTCGCGCGCGTCTCGTCGCTGCTGCTGCGCGGCTGCGCGGCGCCGTTCTTCGAAGGCGGGTGCACGCACGACCAGGCGCTGGCTGCGCTCGCCTCGCGCAGCTGGCGCCCGCGCGAAGCGAGCGCCGTCGCCCCGTTGTGGCCTGCCGCGCTCCTGGAATTCGATGCGTCGCTCGACGCCGTGACCCGGCGCGCGGACGAAGCGGAGGCACGCTGCGCGGCGCAGTCCGCCGTCGTGCAGCGACTGGAGGCCGAGGTGGCGCGGCTCGTCGCGGAGCTCGGCGAGCGCCGCGAGGAAGCGCTTCGCAGCGAGGTCGCGCGGCAGGAGGCGGTGCGGCAGGCCGGCGCCGTCACCGCTGCGCACGGGGACACGCTCGCGCGGCTGCAATCCGAGATCGCGCGCGTCGCGGCGGAGCGCGAGGCGCAGCGCTCGGAGGTCGCGCGCGTCAGCGCCGAGCGCGAGGTCCGGCGGGTCGAGGCCGAGTCGCTGGCGCGCCAGCTGCGCGATCTGGCGGACGCGCGCGCCGCGGTGCAGCGCGAGTCGAGCGAGCTCGCGAGCGTGCGCGATCGGCAGTCGGTCGCGCTCGACGAGGCGTACAAGCAGATCAAGCGCCTGGAAGCCTCCGTGGCGGAGGCGGACGGTCGCCATCGGCTGCTGGGCCAGGAGCTGGGCAAGGCCGAAGGGCAGCTCGCGTTGCTGCGCGACCTGCTGCTGAAGGACTGACATGGCGACCAAGCGCGTTGCTGCGCCCGAGCCCGCGGGTGTCGACGAAGCAGTGGCGCAGGCCGTGCGCCATCGCGTCGAAGAGGATTGGCACTCGCTCGTGCGCCTCGGCGGCGAGCCGCTCGCCGCGCGGTCGGCCGCGCAGCGCCGCGCGCTCGCGCCGCTGGTCGCCGGCGCGCACCTGCAGCTGGCCGAGCTCGAAGCCGCGCGAGTCGCCGGCAAGCAGGCGCTGGCCTCGGGCGCGACGCGCGCCGAACTCGCGCGGGCCTTGCTGCCTGCCGTGGAGCTGTCGCTTGCCCGGGCCCTTGCCGCACTCGGCGAGCCGGCGCGCGCCGAGGCGCACCTGCTGAACGCGGCGCCGCAGTCGGCCGAAGCCGACATGAGCGGCTGGATCGAGGCCCGCATGGGTCGCCTCGCCGTCGAGACGAAGAAGGCGTTGGCGGCGCAGGCCGCGGCGGGCAAGGGCGCCGCGGCGCCATGGCAGGCGCCGGCCTGGCTCGTGGCGCTTGCCGACGATTGCTTCGCCGCCCCGGACGTGCACGATCACACCGACCGCGTGCTGTCCGATGTCCTGCGCGTGCAGGACGACCTGCTCCAGTTCCGGCTGCTGATGTCGGATCGGTTCAAGGCGGCCAAGGACCATGCGACCGCGCTGCACTTCCTCGCCGATGCGCCTGCGCTGGTGTCCGCCGCGGCGCCGGCGCTGACGGCGGAAGTGGTGCGCCGTTTCGCCGCCCTCGGCCGCGTCGACACCGCGCTCGACGTCGCGCTCGGCCAGTGGCTCGGCAGCACGGCCATGCCGCCCCTCGACGCGCAGCTCGCGCGCCAGTTGGGCACGCAGCATCGACGCGAGCGCGACCAGCAGCAGACGCAGGCGCAGCACGGCCATCACCTGCTGCTCGGCTGGATGGCGGCGCACGCCGACGAACTCAGGGCGCGCAGTGCGGCGCGCGAGACGCCGCTCGCGTTGATCGAGATCGGCAGCACGCGCGAGGCGATCCGCGGCCAGGGCTCGACGCGGCAACTCGCCGAGTTCTGCCTGGCGCACGGGCTGCACTTCGTCACGGTGGACATGGACCCGCACAACAGCCGCATGGCGCGCGAGACCTTCGCATCGATGGCGGCGCCGTTCGAAGCGGTGACGATGAAAGGGGAAGACTACCTGCGCGAGCGCGCCGGCCCGATCGACCTCGTCTTCCTCGATGCCTACGACTTCGACCACGGCAAGCACAGCGCGCTGCGGCAGAGCCGCTACGAGAAGTACCTGGGCTCGCCCATCGACGACCGGCAGTGCCATCTGATGCACCTCGACTGCGCGCAGACGCTGGTCTCCAAGCTCGCGCCGGACGGCGTCATCTGCTTCGACGACACCTGGCTGGAGGAAGGCGAGTGGGTCGCGAAGGGCAAGCTCGCGATGCCGTACCTGCTCGAGAACGGCTTCGCGCTGCTGGGGGCGCGCAACCATGCCGCGCTGCTGGCGCGCAAGGCGCCGGCGGCATGAGCCGCATCTCGCTCCTGCGGGACCGGCACCGCGGCCAGCGCTGCGTGATCGTGGCCAACGGGCCCTCGCTCAACCGCATGTCGCTCGACCGCCTCCGGCGCGAACACGTGATCGGCCTCAACAAGATCTTCCTCGGGCTGGCCGATTTCGGCTTCTACCCGCGCTACCACGTGAGCGTGAACCCGAAGGTCGTCGCGCAGTCGCGCCGGGAGATCCAGGCGCTCAACTGCGTGAAGTTCGTCGCCCGCCGGGCCGCCAACGCCGCCGGCCTCGTCGCCGACGGCTTGACGCACCTGGTCGAGACGGATCCGCCGCCGGCCCGCTTCAGCACCGACCTGGCGCATGGCCTGCACGAGGGCTGGACGGTCACCTACGCCGCGCTGCAGGTTGCCTACTATCTTGGCTTCTCGTCGGTCGTGCTGATCGGGCTCGACCACCGCTACGTCTTCGACGGGCGGCCGAACGAGGCGCGCACGATGCGCGGGCCGGACCCGAACCATTTCAGCGGCCAGTATTTCGGCGATGGCCAGGACTGGGACAACCCCGACCTGGTCCGCTCCGAGGAGTCGTACCGCATCGCCCTGCAGGTCTTCCACGACGCGGGACGCACGATCGTCGACGCGACGCCCGACGGCGCCTGCCCGGTTTTTCCGCATGTCGACTTCGACCGCGTCGTGCCCGCCTGACACCCATCGACATCAACCCCCTTCGTTTCGACCATGAAAAAGATTCTTCTGCTGACCGACAGCCGTGGCGTCCACAAACCCGCCGGGTCGACTCACGCGATCTATTCCGAGCGTCTGGCACGCGTGCCGGAGCTGCAGGTCACGTCCCTGCTGTGCCCGTACCAATGGACGACGATTCCCGACCTGCTCGCGCTGGCGGAGCGCCATGACTGGGCGTCCTACGACCACGTCATCCTCCACGCCGGCATCGTCGATCATTCGCCCCGCCCGCTCGGGCAGATGCTGGGCAAGCTCTACGATCCGGCGGAACCCACCGACGCGATCGCCGCCGAGGCCCTGCTGGACAAGCGCAAGTTCACCGACCGCAAGATCGTCAACCGCAAGAAGAACCTGCTCGACGAGATCTTCGGCGAGGCCGCGATGCGCGACCACTTCGCGCGGCCCTTCGACGTCCAGTACGAAGGCGAGCCGACGATCAACCTGTACGGCCTCGAGATGATGCGCGAGTCGTTGCTGCCGCGACTCAAGCGCCTGCACAACCTGATCTTCATCGGCGCGAACGATTTCGTCGACGGCTGGAACGGCGATTTCCCGAAAGCACGGCCGGACAACATCCGCATGATCGAGGCGTATTCCCGCCTGCTGTGCGAGGAACTGCCCCAGGTCGTCAACCTGCACCAGTGGACGCCGGAACAGGTGCGCGAATACACCTGCGACAACCTGCACCTGAGCGCCGCG
>FTDG01000517.1_pt1 | contig 10967 bp, 5 predicted proteins | sample 1639751 | NCBI WGS metagenome assembly FTDG01 (sample SAMEA3914869, study PRJEB12502) | metagenome | biome: forest; material: soil | place: USA | collected 2012-03-12 | depth 0.1 m
AGCTATGGCGTTGCCTCAGCGCGGCCCGCCGCTCCCGACGGGTCGTCCAGCGCAGCGGCGTCCGCATGCAATTGGCGCAGTGCCAACAGCGTCGACAGCGCCTGGGCGGGGGCATTGCCGTCGGGCCGCGCCTGGGCCGCGGCGACCTCGGGCGCGAGCGCGCGCAGGCGGGACGCCAATGCCCGCAGGCCCGCGGCGTCGAGCCGGTGCGCGAGCCGCCCGGACTCGGTCGGCCAGTCGCGCGGCAGTCGTGCGAGGCCGTGGTGCAGCAATTGCGCGAGCTGCAGGCGCAGCGCAGACAGCGCCGCGGCGCAGGGCTCCTCGCTCGTGGCGAGCGGTCCGCCCAGCGGCAGGCGGGCGAGCGTTCCCGTGATCGTCGCGACGTCCGGCACGACGAGCTCGTCGCAGGCCAGGGCCCAGGGCTCGAGCACGGGCAGGCCGTGCAGCCAGTCGAGCACGCCGGACACGTGGCGCACGGGGCCGCGATCGCCGGACAAGGCCGCGGCGATGGCATCGAGCGCGTGGGGGACGTGCTTCTCGTGATGGCGCCTCACCAGCAGTGGCGCGCCTTCGGCGTCGCGCAGCACGGCTTGCACGCACTGCTCGTTCGCGTCATAGGCGAGGTGTTCCACCGCGGCCGGGCTGAAGGCGATGAAGCGCCGCGCCGCATGGCGTTCCTGCAGTGCCGCGATGGGGCGCGCGCGGCGTTCGGCCTGCAGCGCCAGCACGCTGTCGAAGCGTACCGGCGGGCCCAGTGCCGCCCAGTCGCCCGATTGCGGCAGCACGCTGTTGAGGGCGCTGCGCGCCTTGGCGATGCGCACCCGGCCATCTGCCAGTCGCACGCTCTGCTGCGCGAGCAGCTGGCCTTGCGCAAGCGACTCGAGCCGCACGCCCGGCGCGAGACGCTCGGCGGCGCGCAGCTTGGCCTCGCTCGCGGCCTGGGCGTCGGGCACGGTCCAGTCGTGCACCAGCGCCAGCCGCGTGCCGGTGTCGAGGTCGGCCATCACCAGGGTGCTGCGGCGCGCCTCGCCGTCGCGCTGTGTGCGCGCGCCCAGGCACACGAGGCGCAGGCGGTCGAGCGGCGTCTCGCCGGCCTGGCCAAGCCCCAGCGCGGCGGCGGCGACGGCCGGCCGGTCGGCCGCCGCGCAGCGCAGGGCCAGCTCCGCGAGCAGGTCGACGCCATCGGCGGCTTCGTAGAGTGCGCTGCGCCGCGTCCAGGCCTCGGCCCAGGCCTCCAGGTCGGCGACGACGCCAGCCAGCCAGGGCGCCTGGGCGCTCGCCGCGCGCGCGGCCGACAACGCCTGCGCCAACGGCGCCGGCCCCTGCGTGACGCCGTGGCGCAGCACCGCGGCCACGAGCTCGTCGAAGGCGGCCCGGTCGATGGCCTGGTGCGCGGCCTCGGCGCCCAGGCGCACGTCGAGCCGCAGCGCCCTGGCACCGATGGCGGCTCCGGCGCGGAAAGCCCAGACGCCCAGGGCGACGTGCTCGCAGGCGCTGGCGCGGATGCAGTCGCAGCGCGCGGCCTCCAGCGCGGCGCCGGCCCAGAAGCGCACCGTGGCGCTGGGCAGCCGGGCGGTGTCGCAGGGCTCGCCAGCGGCGCGGCGGCGCAGCTCGACGTTCAATCCGGCTTCGCGCTGCGCCTGCGCGAGGGCGAGCAGGGACGCGGGCACGACCGCCGCGAGCGCTTGGTCGCTCGCCTCGGCGACGTCCTTGGCTTCGATCGTCGGCGGCGCACCGGGCGCTTCGATCGCCTGCTCGCGGAAGGCGAGGGCGGCGATCACGCGGTGTCGGCAGATGCCCGAGGCGCCGCAGCTGCACTGCACGTCCGCGATCGGCACGGCGGACGGCCAGCGGGTCAGCGTGCCGTCGTCGAAGCGCGCCTCGAGCACGCCCTGGTCGTCGAGCGTGAGCTGCGGGCGCGATCCGGCGGCCAGCTCGCGCTGCGCGCGCTTGACGATGCCGGCGTTGGCCGCATGGGCCAGCGCTTCGGGCGACAGGTGCAGCAGGTCCTCGCGCGTCGTCACTTGAGCTTCTCGGCGAGCCAGACGGCCAGTTGGCCAGGGGTCATCGCACCGACGTGCGCACCGCATTCGACGAGGCGCGCAGCCAGCGCGCGGTCGTAGACGGGGTCGGCCTGCTCGTCGAGCGCAGCCAGGCCCAGCACCGTCGTGCCCTGGCCGACCAGCGCGCGCACGTAGCCCAGCAGCACGTGCTCGGGCATGCCTTCGTAGAAATCGCTGATCAGCACGACGATGGCGCGGCGCGGCGCCACGATGCGCTCCGCGGCGTAGCCGACAGCCGTGCCGATGAAAGTGCCGCCGCCCAGTTGCACGCCCATCAACTGTTCGACCGGATCGCCGACGGTGTCGGTGAGGTCGACGACCTGGGTGTCGAACGCGATCAGGTGCGTCGTGACGCCGGGCAGGCGCCACAGGCAGGCTGCGGTGACGGCCGCGTGGATCACCGAGCGCACCATGCTGCCGCTCTGGTCGACCAGCAGGATCACCTGCCACGGCTCCAGCACGCGCTGCGTGTGGACGTGGAATAGCGGTCGCTGGATCACGAGGCGGCCCGCGTGGGCGTCGTAGTGGCGCAGGTTGCGGCGCAGCGTCTCGCGCGCCGCGAACTGCCTGGCGGCGCCGCGCAGCGCGAGGCGCTGCGGCTTGCGCGTGCCGGAGAAGGCGTTGCGCACGTCCTTGGCCAGCTTCTCGACGAGCTCGCGCACGACCTTTTCGACCAGCTTGCGCGCCATCGCGAGCACCTGCGGGTTCATCAGGTGCTTGGTGCGCAGCACTGCCTGCAGCAGCGCCGGGTTGGGCGTGGCGCGCTCGAGCACGTCCAGGTTGGTCACCATGTCGTCGATGCCGTAGCGCTCGACGGCGTCGCGTTCCAAACGCTCGATCGTCTCCTTGGGGAACAGCTCGTGGATGCGGTTGATCCAGTCGGGCACGCTCAGCTGCGAGGCCTCGCTGCCGCCATGGCGGTCGAGGCTGTCGTCGGCGCTGCCGTTGCCCTGCGACGGATCGTCGCGGCCGTAGAGCCAGGCCAGCGCACGGTCCATGGACTGGCCGGCATCGCTGCCCATGCCCAGCTGCGACGTGCCGGCCTCGCCGAGCAGCAGGCGCCAGCGTTCGGCGGCGTCCAGTTCCGGCAGCGGCTTCATGGCAGGACTCCGAATTCCGAGGCCCACGCGAGCGCCTGGGCCTCGACACGGCGCGCGTCCAGCATCGCGTCGACGTCGCCGCGCAGATCCAGCAAGGGGTGGCGCGCGGCCGCGTCCAGTCCGAGCAGCCCCGCGACCCGGCGCGCGAGGACGCCGCGCTCGCGGGGCGGGAACCAGCCGAACGCGGCGCGCAGCGCGGGCAGCGCGACGAGGAAATCGGCGACATCCAGCGCCGATATCGCGCCGTTGACCGCGCGCACGATCGCGTTCGATCCGCCGACCAGCGAGCGCGCGACCGAGAACAGGCCGAACAGGAAGTCGCCGAGCGCGTCGCGCACCGGCATCGCGCGGGTGAGGGCCAGGACCTCGGTGTCCAGTGCCGCGGCGTCGTCATCGTCGCCGCGCTGCTGGCAGAGCACGCCGAGCGCCGCGCCGCGCAGCGCCGGCGGCTTGGCGGCGCCGCGTGCGAGGCGGCCCAGCGTGGCGAGCGTGAAGGCGCGGTCCAGGCCCGGCAGATCCAGGCGCAGCAGCGCGTCGAAGACCGCGGCCGCGCGCACGTCGGCATCGATGTGCGCGGCGCTGCCCGTGCCGTCGCGGCCTTCGAGCAGCCACAGCAGGCGCTCGGCCAGCAGCGCCAGCGGCTCCTGCAGCAGCTCGCGCACCCGTTCGCCCCAGAACCCGGCCCGGGCCACGTCGGCCAGCGCGTGCGCCGCGTTCGCGAGCGCGCCGTGGTCGTGGGTCAGGGCGATGCCCTGGCGCAGCGCCTCGGCGAGCGACTGGCCCAGGTCCAGCAGTCCCGCGCGGACGGCCTGCATGAGGCCGTGCGCCAGCTTGGCCGGATCGCCGGCGGCCGCGTCCATCTGGTGCAGCAGGCACTGGCGCGCCGCCGACTCCAGCGTGGCGCCGTGCATCGCGGCCTCGATCAGGTCGGGCAGCCACCGTTCGTCCTGCACCAGACGCCAGTGCTCCTCGAAGTTCAGCGCGGCAGGCAACCCGCGGGCAGCGCGCGGCGCCCGCGTCTCCAGCATCGCCACGCCGTGCACGTCCAGGCAGCGCAGTTGCCACAACGTGTGGGCGCGCCCGGCGTCTTCGGGGCGGCGCCGATCGAGCACGAGCTTGCGCGGATCGCGCGTCACCGCGAGGTCGCAGGCGGCCAGGCGCAGCGCGACGTCATGCAGCAGCGGCGGCAGGGGCGTGCCGGGATGGAGACGGCCGGCCCCCTCGCCGGTCAGTGCCAGCAGCGCCTCGCGCAGGACCGGATGGTGCTGGGCATGCAGGCGGCGCGCGCCTGACCACGGCGTGGGCGTCGGCAGGTCTTCCTTGACGACCGCGGACACCAGCCCGTCCAGCAGATCGACGCGCAACGGCGCCGGATGTCCGCGCAGCGCCGCCAACGCGGTGCGCGTGTGCTCCAGTGCCAGCAGGTCGGCCGTCGACAACGCCACCTGCGCGCGCCGCAGCCGCGCCACCATCGCGGCCATCGCGCGGTCGCTGGCGGCCTGCGGGCCGTGCGCCCACAGCCATTGGTAGTACATCGGCGAGGGCAGGCCGGCGCCGTAGCCGCCCAGGGCGTCGACCTGGCGGTATTCGAAGGGCACGAGGTAGCAGCCGGCGGCGCGCTCGTTCTCGGGGTGCATCGGCACCGGGCGTTCGTTCGGCGCCAGGGGCCAGGCGCGTTCGAGCACGGGCTTGTGCCACCCGCCGCAGACCACCAGCACGCGCTCGTGCGTCGCGGCGGCCCAGGCGATCCAGTGCGCCATGTGGGCCTCGCGTGCCTGGTCCTGCGCGGTGCCGGGATCGTCGCCGCGCAGTTCCTCGAAGTACAGGGCCAGGCGTTCGGCGAGTTCGGTCGACGTGGCGTGCGCCGGCAGGGACTCGAACAGGTGATCCCACAGCGCGTCGTCGCCGTCGCAGCCGAAGCGGCGGCACAGCGCGGCCTGGACCTCGCCGTAGCGCTCACGGCCGAGCGGCTTGCCGGCCTGGTCGACGACGCGGCGCTGCACGTCGGGGAGGGTGCGATAGCGCCAGTGGGGCAGGTCGATGAAGTGCAGCCCCGCGCCCGCGGCATGGCCCGCGCGCAGCGCGACCCATTCGGGCGAGTGCTCGAGCAGCGGAAACCAGCAGCGTGCCGGCTGCTCGCCTTCGTTGGCGTAGCTGTAGAGCGCGAGCGGCAACGCATGGTCGAGGAGCAGTTCGCCGATGCGCGGGTTGAAGTCGCTCGGGCCTTCGATCAGCACGGCCTGCGGGCGCTCGTGCGCGATCGCGTGCGCCACCAGCCGCGCGCAGGCGGGGCTGTGGTGGCGCACCCCGATGACGCGGACGCTGCCCATCGCGACGCCGGCCCCGTTCACTCGGGCAGCAGGTGGCGTGCGGCGTGGAAGGCCTGCCAGTGCTCGCCCTTGCGCCGGCTCGCGCGTTGTTCGATGTAGCGGCGGATCTTCTTCAGGTCGTCCGGGTTGTCCTTGGCGGCCGCGCCGGCCAGCGCCTCGACGATGTCCGCCGGCTGCCCCGCGTCGCCGCGCAGGTAGTGGCCGCGCAGCGAGACGGCATGCGCGACGCTGACGGCCTCGGCGGTGCTGATCGTCGTCGACAGGCGCTCGCCGGCCTGGCCGTCGCGATCCACGCCCGAGCGCAGCTCGCGGAACGTGGTGACCAGGACCTCGAGCACGTCGTCGGACGGCTGCACCGCGATGCCGTCCTGCGCGAGCAGGCGCGCGAGCTCGGCGCGCACCAGCGCGAGCTCCTCCTCGTAGTCGGCGATCGGGAACACCGTCTCGAACGAGAAGCGGCGCTTGAGCGCGGCCGACATCTCGTTGACCCCGCGGTCGCGCGTGTTGGCCGTGGCGATCAGGTTGAAGCCCGGCGCGGCGAACACGGCGTTGTCCTGCGCCAGCTCGGGCACCATCAGCAGCCGCTCCGACAGGATCGACAGCAGGCCGTCCTGCACCTCGGGCGGGCAGCGAGTGATCTCCTCGAAGCGCACGATGCGGCCTTCCTGCATCGCGCGGTACAGCGGCGAGGGCACCAGCGCGCGCGGGCTCGGGCCCTCGTTGAGCAGCAGGGCGTAGTTCCAGCCGTACTTGATCTGGTCCTCGGTGGTGGCGGCGCTGCCCTGGATCGTCAGCGTGCTGCTGCCGCACACGGCCGCGGCCAACAGCTCCGACAGCAGGCTCTTGGCCGTCCCCGGCTCGCCCAGCAGCAGCAGCGCGCGGTTGGACGCCAGCGTCACCAGCGCACGTTCGAGCAGGCTGGCCGAGCAGACGACCTTGCGCCGCACGCCCTGGCCGCCGGAGATGAAGCGCAGCACCGCTTTCATCGACAGCCGCCAGCCCGGCGGCACGGGGCCCTTGTCCTCGCGCGCGAGCAGCGCGAGTTCTTCGGCGTAGAGCGCTTCGGCGGGCGGGCGCTGGACGCGATTGGCGGAGGCGGTCATGACGGATAGGGGGCGAGGCGGTAGAGGTCGCGCAGCAGCTCGCTGCACATCAGGGGATCGAGGCTGCCGAACGTCAAGCGGGCATTGGCGGGGTCGGTCAGGACGACCTCGCCCAGCTCCTGCCTCGGCTCGCCGGACAGCCGTCCGACGAACATGCCCGGCGACAGGAACAGCGAGGCGGTCACGCCCTTGTTGCCGATCGGACGCTCGATGCGGTTGATCATGCCGCCGTCCTCCGCCGGGCCGCGGAGCCAGCCCTGGTCGAGCAGGCCGATGACGGCTCCAGTCGCGACGTCGCGGCCCGCGACGCGGGCGAGCCGGCTGGCCTGTGACTCGCCCGGCTCGAGCGCGTACACCTCGCGATTGAGCTGCGGGAACGGCTGCAGGATCTCGTAGTCCAAGAACTGGCGCGCGAACGCTTCGCGCAGCGGCGCGTCCACGCGCGTCGGGTGGGCGATCGCGAAGAAGGCGTCGGCGGGCGGGTCGTAGTGATCGTCGTTGGCGTCGGCCAGCGTGCCGTCCTCGGCGATGCGGCACGCGGACACGGGCTCCCTGGCCACGTTCAGCACGCTCCACAGCAGGCGCGCGGCGAGCTCGCGCGTCAGCGGGTGCTGCACGAAGAAGCGCTCGAACTCGTCGCGGCTCCACGAGCGCTGCGCCACCATCGCCTGCTCCAGGCGCGCCACCTGCGCGCGGGCGATGGCCTTGAGCTCGGTCTTCAGGCGCTTGAAGCGCAGCACCGCGGCGTCCGCTCGTTCGGCGTCGTCGGTCTGGCGCGGCTTGGGTAGGTCCTTCAGCCGCACGCCCTTGTCGTCGCGCACGAAGGGCTTGAGCTCCTCATCGAAGCCGATGCGGAACTGGCGCGGGCCGAAGTCGAGGATGCGGGCGTGCGGGTCGTCCAGGCCCAGCAAGGGCACGATGCGGTCGGCCAGCTCGATTCGGCTCAGGCCGCGCTGCAGGGCGATCTTGCCGATGCGGTCGCGGGCGTGATTGCTGACGCGTGCCACCTTGCAACGCTCGGCAAGGTGGCTCAAGTGCATGAGGGCGCCGTCGCTGCCGCCTTCGGCCAGCATGTCGACCAGCGCGTTGGCGCGCGCCTTCATGCCTTCGCGCGCCAGACGCAGCGCCCGCGGGCCGATGCGGTGCGCGGTGCTTTCGTCGCCCAGCAGGCTCAGCGCATTCTGTGCCCAGCCATCCTTGCTGGGAGCGTTCGCGGACCACCAGAGCTCGTGCACATCCCAGGCGAACTCCGCGAGCGACGCCGGCGTGCACGCGGCGCGCACGATGTCCACGCCCGCGTAGGTCTGCTCCGGGCGGCTGATGGCCAGCATCTGCAGGAGGTGGCGCATCGCGTCGTCAGGCAGCGCAGCGCCGCCTTCGCGCAGGCGCGGGCGATGCACCTTCGCGACATCGAACCACGTCGGCAGCTTGGGCATGCGCGCGGGCAGGCGCAGCAGCGGGTCGGCGTCGAGCTCGGCGTCGAGCGCCGCGCGCACGGGGGCGCCGAGGCCGTCGGCGGCCCGCTCGAGCGCCGCCCGCATGCCGCGGGCCGCCAGCACGTGCAACGCGGCGCGGACGTCCTCGCGCGCGGCATCGTCGGCGCCGAACAGCTGGCGCAGCATCACCTGGGCGCTCGTTTCCGGGTGGGCCAGCAGCCACTCGGTGGTGGCCGACAAGGCGACCTTCAGCTTGCGGCGCGCCCGCAGCGCGATGACAGCCAGTTCGGGGGCGTCCAGCGGCATGGCAAGGCTCAGTCCCACGACCGGCCGCTGCGTGGCGTAGCCGATGAAGCCGGGCGTCGAGCGCACGCCCGCGTGAGCCAGCAGCTTGCGGAAGACGTCGTCCGAGCCCCAGGACATCCAGCCGTACGGCGACCACTCCAGCGGCGCGACGTTCCACAGCGCCGTCACGGCCGCGACCGACACGACCTGCCTCGCACGGATCTCGACGTGATAGTCGCCGTGCGCCTCGATGAGGTCCTGCGGACGCAAGGGCTCGCCCGCCAGCACCCGCGCGACGCCTTCCGGACCGACGCCCAGGCACGCGAGAGCCTCGACCTCCGACATCGGATGCGGGTCCGCCCAGCGCGAATCCGCGGGCTGCATCAGCCGCTCGCGCTCCTCGGCGGGCATGTCCATGCGCGGCGCCTGCTCCAGCGGCGGCAAGTCCAGTCGGGGCGGCTCGGGCACGCGCTGGCCACCGGCCCAGGGCACCGCGCGCAGCAGCGCGGGCAGTTGTTCGGGCGAGGCGATTTCGGTCATGCTTCGACGAAAGGAGCGAGCAGGTCGGCATCGCGCAGCAACTCACTGGCGACGATCGGATGCAGCGTGCCGAAGGTCCGCAGCCCTTCGTCGGCCCAGCTGCCGGTCTGGCGCAGCACGAGGTTGGGAATGCGCTGCTTGGGTTCGTAGCTCATGTCGCCGACGACGGTCCCGGGGTCGAGCTCCAGCTGCACCTCCAGGCCGTCGCCGACGCGCTTGGTGAACCAGCCGACCCAGCCGGCGTCCTGCGCGTCGCCGCGCTCCCATCCGCGGTTGATCAGGCCCATGACGCTGCCGGTGGCGACGGTCTTGTTGGCGAAGCGGTCGATCTTGGCCAGCGCCTGTTCCTGCGGCGTGAGCGCGTAGGTCTCACGGCCCAGCTGCTTGAACGGTTGCAGGATCTCGTAGTCCGCGAGGATCTGGCCGAAGGCGGCCTGCATCGGCGCGGGCATCTCGATGACGTGCACCAGGCCGACGCGGGCGTCGGCGCGCAGCTCGAATTGCGAATCGTCGCCGTCGGCGAGCGTCCAGTCCTCCGCGATGCGGAAGGCGCCCGTCAGGACATCGTTCGCATCGTAGACACCCCAGACGAGACGAGCGGCCAAGTGGCGCATCAGCGGGTGCTCGAGGAAGAACAGCTGGAAGTCCGCGGCCGGCCATCGGCGGCGGTCGACCATGCTCATCTCGAGCCGCGTGACCTGCAGACTCGCGATCGCCTTGGCGTCCTTCTTGAGCTGCTTGAAGCGGTCGGTGGCGGCCGCCGACAGGGCCGCTTCGTCGGTGCGGATCGGCTTGGGCAGGTCCTTCAGGCGCACGCCCTGCGCGTCCTTGACGAAGGGCTTGAGCGTCTCGTCGAAGCCGACGAAGAACTGGCGCGGGCCGAAGTCGAGAGCCAGTGTGCCGCGCTCGTCGAGGCCGAGATCGGGCACGAGGCGGTCCGACAGCTCCGCCGCCGTGAAGCCCCGTGCCTCGGCCACGGCGGCGATCTTCTCCTTGGCGCGGTCCTGCAGCGCCTTGAACTTGACCTTGCCGGCGATGCCGTTCAGGTGCATCAGGGCGACGTCACTGCCGATGGCGGCGAGCAGGTCCAGCCCCGTCACCGCGCGCTGGTGCTGTGACTGCCCGGGCCATTCGCGGATGCGCGGCGCGAGGCGACGCGCGGTTTCGTCGTTGCCCAGCAGGCCGAGCCCGGCGAAGGCCCACGACTCCTTGCTAGGTGCGCCGCCGGCGATCCACGCCTCGAAGACGTCCCAGGCGAACTCGCCCAGCGATTCGGGCGTGCAGGCCTCCTTGACGATGGCCAGTCCGGCGTAGGGCGCGCCGAGCTTGCTGATCTGCAGCATCGAGCCGACGTATTCCATCGCGGCCGTCGACAGAGCGCCGCCGTTGTCGCGCAGCTGCGCACGGCGCATTGACGGCGCGACGAAGAAGCCCGGGAGCTTGGGCATGCGGCTCGGCAGCACGAGCAGCGGGTCGGCAGCGAGCAGCGCCTCGAACGCCGCGGCCATCTCCATGCCGTAGCCCGCCGCGGCCTCGCGGGCCTGGGCTTCGAAGCCATTGGCGACCAGCCAGCGCAGCGCGAACTGTGCGTCGTCGCGCCATGCGCGGGCGCTGCCGAAGGCAGCGGGCAGCGCCACGGCGAGCGTCGTCGCGACGTGCGCACGGATCCAGGCGATTGCCGGGGCCTTGGCCTTCTTGTGGTTGCGCAGCGCATGCAGCGCGGTGGGCACGAGCCGCGGGCTGTCGACCTCGAGCGCGATCGCCAGCCCGTCCTCCGGCCAGGTCTGCACGTAGGCGGCCAGGCCGGGGAGCGCGTCGGTGCCGCCACGCGCGAGGATGGCGTGCACCGCGCCGGCAAAGCCGGAGTAGCTCACCCAATGCTTGGCGGGATAGCTGTTCCACAGCGCCAGCATCGCGGGCACCGGCATCAGCAGGGCCGATTCTGGCGACTCGCCGTAGAAATAGCGGCTGCCGATGTCGATGTCCTCGGCTTGCAGCGGCTGCCCCGCCGCGATGCGCGCACGGCCGGCCGGCACGATGCGCAGGCGCTCGAAAGCGGCCGCGACTGGATCGTCGGTGGCGTTGCGGCGGTAGCTGCGCACCTCGTAGG
>FTDG01001327.1_pt1 | contig 10944 bp, 8 predicted proteins | sample 1639751 | NCBI WGS metagenome assembly FTDG01 (sample SAMEA3914869, study PRJEB12502) | metagenome | biome: forest; material: soil | place: USA | collected 2012-03-12 | depth 0.1 m
CAACGACACCGACATCCCCATCCCGCACGCCGAGGTGTTCGCGGCGATGAAGCAGCGCCATGCGCTCCTCATCGACGACGGCAAGGTGCGGCTGCGCCTCCTCACCGTGAAGGACTACTACGCCGACGCGATGGTGGTGGTCGGCGGCGAGATCAAGGACCGCAAGGGCGTCAACCTGCCCGACACGCTGCTGCCCGTGCCGGCGATGACCCAGAAGGACCGCAGCGACCTCGACGCGGCGCTGAACCTCGGCGTCGACTGGATCGCGCTGTCGTTCGTGCAGCGGCCGGAGGACGTGGCCGAGCTGAAGAAGATCGTCGCCGGCCGCGCCGGCGTGCTGGCCAAGATCGAGAAGCCCAAGGCGATCGACTCGCTGCCCGAGATCCTGGAGCTCGCCGACGCGCTGATGGTGGCGCGCGGCGACCTGGGCGTCGAGCTGCCGCTCGAGGCCGTGCCCGGCAAGCAGAAATACATCACGCGGCTCGCGCGCACCGCGGGCAAGCCGGTCGTCATCGCCACGCAGATGCTCGAATCGATGATCGCGAGCGCCTCGCCGACGCGCGCCGAGGTCTCCGACGTCGCCACCGCCGTGTTCGACGGCGCCGACGCGGTGATGCTCTCGGCCGAGACCGCGTCGGGAGCGCATCCGGTGGACGCGGTCGCGATGATGGACCGCATCGCCACCTCGGTGGAGGACGACCCGATCTACCGCTCCATCGTCGAGGCCCAGCGCACGCCGCACGAGGCGACGACGCCGGACGCGATGATGGCGGCGGTGCACGAGGTGACGCAGACGATCCACGCCCGCGCCATCATCTGCTGGACGGCGTCGGGGGCGACCGGGCTGCGCGCGGCGCGCGAGCGCTCCGAGGCGCCGATCATCGTGCTGACGCCGAGCCTTCAGACCGCGCGGCGCATGTCGCTGGCCTGGGGCCTGCACAGCGTCCACACCGAGGACGCGCACGACATGGACGACGTGGTCGACCGCGCGACCCAGTTCGCCTTCCGCGAAGGTTTCGCCAAGCCCGGCGAGCGCGTGGTCATCACCGCCGGCGTGCCGCTGGGCACGCCCGGCGCGACCAACATGCTGCGCGTCGCGTTCGTGGGGCAGACCTAGGAGCTACTTCGCGCGACGCGCGCGCTGCTTCTGCGCGTCCGCCTTGACGACCATCGCGCCCTTCGCGTCCGGATCGAGGCGCAGCCTGGCGAGCTTCACCGCGGCTGCGATCAGCGCCGCGACCTCCGCGCGGTCGAAGTCCGCAGCCGAAGTCAGATCGACATGGCGCACCGTCTTGCCCTTGCCTTGCAGCAGCCTGGCCGGGTCCGATTTCGACAGCTCGGCGCCCCTGCCGAAACCCAGCTTCACCGAATCCGGGCGGATCGAGATCGAGCACACGCCCTCATAGCCGTGCTCGGTCGGCGAGTAGGAGATCACGAGCGCGTCCTGGTTCTCGTACATGTAGACGATCTCGAACAGGCCGGGCAGTCGCGCGCGCAGCTTCCTGCGCAACGCCTTTCCGAGCTTGGCCGTCGCGGGCTCGTAGCGCGCGAGGTAGCCGGCGAGCTCGGCTTCGGCGGTCATATCCCCTGCCCCTCGACGTTCTTCTCGAGCTCGCGCAGATGCTTGGCGGCGCCTTCGAGCTGCGGATCCAGCGCGAGCGCGCGGCGATACATCTTCAGCGCCCCGGGCTTGTTGCCGTATTCCTCCAACATGTCGCCCAGCTGGCTCAGCGCCGAGAACTGGCGCGGGTTGAGCGTCACGGCCTTCTGCAGCGAGAGCAGCGCGCCCTCGTCGTCGCCGCTGTCGACCTGGAGGATGGCGCGCTCGTGCCAGGCCTCGGCGAAGTTGGGCGCGATGGCGACGACGGAATCGAACAGCTTCCGGGCGGTCGCATCGTCGCCGCTCTCCTGCGCGGCGGCCGCGCGCGTCATCAAGAGGTCGACGCTGGGGCTACCCGACTCCAGGAAGATCGCGAAGATGCGATCCTCGATCGGCTTGGCCTCCTCGGTCGATTGCGCCGCCTTGAGCTGCGCGAACAGCGCCTCCAGCGGCGGCCGATGCGGAGCGGAACCATGCGGCGCGGGCTTATGCGGCGCGGCAGCCACGGCGGCGGCGAGCAGGAGGACGAGAGGCTTCATCGCCGCATCCTAGCGCAGCGCGGTGGGCGCCGCACCACCTTCGGCCCAGTCGATCAGCTCCGCCAGATGCACGACCGGCGGCGTGTCCGGACCCGAGAGATGATGCAGGCAGCCGATATTGGCCGTCGCCACGACGTCGGGCCGGGTTGCGGCGATGTTCGCAAGCTTGCGGGCGCGCAACGCGCCGGCCATCTGCGGCTGCAGGACCGCATAGCTGCCCGCCGAACCGCAGCACAGATGCGCTTCCGCGATGTCGGCGACGCTGAAGCCCGCCTCCACCAGCAGCCGCCGGCCGGCCTCGGCAAGCTTGAGTCCGTTCTGGAGCGAGCACGGCGCCTGCCAAGCCACGGTGAGCGGACGCGGCGGGCGGGCGGGCGCAGGCGCGGCAAGGTCGAGGAAATCCTTCATCTGCCGCGCAAACGCCTCGGCACGCGAATGCCACACCGGATCGCCGGCAAACAGATGGGCGAGGTCCTTCAGATGCGCGGAGCATCCGGTCGCCGTGATCAGCGCGCCGTCGAAGGGGCCTTCGCGCTCGAACGCGTCGATCAGGCGCCGCGCCCACGCCTTGGCGTCGTCCTCGCGCCCCAGATGATGCGCAAGCGCGCCGCAGCAGCCCGCGCCCGCGAGCGGCACGAGCGCGAACCCACGCCGCGCCAGCACGCGCGCCGCCGCCGAGTCGATCTCCGGCGCCAGCGCTTTCTGCACGCAGCCCGGCAGCAGCGCGATACGTTTGAAGCCGGCCGACGGTACCGGCATCGCCTGGCGGCGCGGCCGCGCCTTCGCGCCCATCCGCGCCAACGCGCCGAGACGCCCCGGCAGAAGACCTCCGAGCGGCGCCAGCATGAGCCCTATGCGCACCAGCGCCGGCCGCGTCATCGCCGCAGCGATCAGCCAGCGCAGCCCGCGCTCGCCCAAGGGGCGGCGGTGATGGGTCTCGATATGCGCGCGCGCCGCATCGACGAGGCGCGCATAGTCGACGCTCGACGGGCACGCCGTGCGGCAGGCGAGGCACGACAGGCACCGGTCGATATGCTTCACCGCCTCGGGCTCGGGCGCGCCGCCGTCCTCCAGCATCTGCTGCATCATCACGATGCGCCCGCGCGGCCCATCGCGCTCGTCGCCGGTGAGCACATAGGTCGGGCACGTCGCGGTGCAGATGCCGCAATGGACGCAGGCGCGCACGCTTTTCTCGGCCGCGGCGAGATGCGGATCGGCAAGCTGCGCGGGCGAGAACTGCGTGCGCATCAGACGCCCTCGTGCATTCGGCCCGGATTGAACAGCCCGAGCGGATCGAACGCCGCCTTCACCGCGCGGGTGAGCGCTGCGCGCGCCGGCGGCTCGGGTGGAAACGGCCCTCCGCGCATGCGCCGGGCATGGCCGCCCAACCGCTCCGCCGCCGCGTGCACCGCGTCGCCGCCCGCGATCCAGACCAGCCCGCCGGCCCAATCGGCCTGCCAGAGCGCGGCACCTTTCACGAGCTCCGGCGCGCGCGATGGCGGCAGAGTCACGCGCCACACGTCCGAAGGCGGGACGGGCAGCGGATCGTCGGTCTCGGCAGCACCGGCCATCGCGCGCAGCATCGCGGCTTTCTCGGCGAGCGGCGCGCGCTCGCCCTCGAGCCGGACGAACGCGCTGCCGCCGGCATAGACGAGCGCGGTCGCTTCGAGCGGGCTCGACCACACGCGGCGCAGCAGCGCGAGACCCGCTCCCGCATCGAGACGCGCCGCGAAGATCTGCGACAGCGGCGGCTTCGGGAACACCCGCAAGGTCAGCTCGGTCAGCGGGCCCAGCGTGCCCATCGCGCCGCACATCAGCTTGGGCAGGTCGAAGCCGGTGACGTTCTTCACCACCTTGCCGCCGGCCTTGTAGGCCTCCGCGAAGCCGTTCACCGCGCGATAGCCGAGCAGGTGATCGCGCGCGCGGCCATAGCGCACCGCCGCCGGACCGCTCGCATCGGCCGCGATCGCCCCGCCGATCGTGCCCTGGCAAGGCGGCTCGAAGCCGAGGCGCTGGTTGTTGGCGGCCAGCAGCGCCTCGATCTCGGCGACCGGCGTGCCCGGCAGCACCGTCAGCAGCAATTCCTCGGGCTCGTAGGACACCACGCCTGCGATGGCTGAGACGTCGAGCACGTCGCCGCACGCCGTCGGCCGGCCGAGATCGCGCTTGGTGCCACGGCCCACGATCTCCAAGGTGCGGCGGCGCTGGCGCGCCTCGCGCACGGCCTCGACGATCTCGGCTTCGCTCGCCGCCATCAGTAGCGCGGCAGGTTGGGATAGGGCACGCGCCCGGCCTTCACGTGCATGTGCCCCTGCTCGACGCAGGCCGACAGGGTCGGGAACACCTTGCCTGGATTGAGCAGCCCGAAGCCGTCGAAGGCGCATTTGAGGCGCTGCTGCTGGGCGAGATCGGCATCGGAGAACATCTCGGGCATCAGGTCGCGCTTCTCGACGCCGACACCATGCTCGCCGGTGAGCACGCCGCCGACCGCGACGCACAGGCGCAGGATGTCGGCGCCGAATTTCTCCGCGCGCGCGAGTTCGCCGTCCTTCGTCGCGTCGAAGATGATGAGCGGATGCAGATTGCCGTCGCCGGCATGGAACACGTTGCAGAAGCCGAGGCCGCATTCCGTCGCCATCTCGCTCATGCGCGCCAGCACTTCGGGCAGCTTGCGGCGCGGGATCGTGCCGTCCATGCACAGCATGTCGGGCGCGAGCCGCCCCATCGCGGGGAACGCCGATTTGCGCCCCGACCACAGCCGCGCGCGCTCCGCCTCGCTCTCGGCCTCGCGCACCTCGGCGCCGTTGGCGCGCGCGATCCCGGCGATGCGGGCGATGGCGTCGTCGACCTCGGCTTTGATGCCGTCGGCGTCGATGACGAGAACGCCCTCGGCGCCGTGTGGATAGCCGGGCGCGCAATAGGCCTCCACCGCCTCGATGCAGCGCCGGTCCATGAACTCCATCGCGGCGGGCACGATCCCGCCCGCGATGATGTCGGCGACGCATTGGCCCGCGGCCGGCACGGACGAGAACGCGGCGAGCAAGGTGCGCGTCGCGGGCGGCCTGGGCAGGATGCGCACGGTCGCCTCGACCACGACGCCGAGCAGGCCTTCGGAGCCCGCGACCACGCCCAGCAGATCGAGCCCGTCGCCACTGTCGAGCCGCACCATCTCACCGCCCGGCGTGACGAGGACGACGCCGAGCAGGTTGTTGGTCGTCAGCCCGTATTTCAGGCAATGCAGCCCGCCGGAGTTCTCCGCGACGTTGCCGCCGATGGTGCAGGCGATCTGGCTCGACGGATCGGGGGCGTAATAGAAGCCCTCGGCCTCGACCGCGCGGGTGATGGCGAGGTTGGTGACGCCGGGCTCCGCCACCACGCGGCGGTTCTCGAGGTCGATCTCCAGGATGCGGTTCATGCGCCCGAGTCCGAGCAGGATCGCGTCGCCCCGGGGCAAAGCGCCGCCCGAGAGCGAGGTGCCCGCGCCGCGCGGCACGATCGGCACGGCGTTGTCGCGCGCAAAGCGCAGGACCGCCGCCACCTCCTCGCGCGTCTTCGGCAAGACACAGACCAGCGGCGCCTGGCGATAGGCCGAGAGCGCGTCGCTGTCGAAAACCGCGAGGCCCGCGCGATCGGCGACGACGCCGTCGCCGACGATGGCCCGCAAGCCCGCGACGATCTCCGCGCGGCGGTTCAGGATGGTGGGATCGGCCGGGCTGAGCTCCACGCCGACAGCCGGGCTCTAGCCCTGGCGCGCCTTGAAGCGGGGATTCTTCTTGTTGATGACATAGGTGCGGCCGCGGCGGCGGATGACGCGGCAGTCCTTGTCGCGCTTCTTGAGCGATTTGAGGGAGTTGCGGATCTTCATGACACGGCCGGACCTGAAAAAGAGGCGCGGAACCTAGTGGCCGGGTCCGGCCCTGTCAACCGGCCCATTTCGCCGCATTTCGGCCCGCTCCGCCATGCTAAAAAGGGCCGGGAACGCTGGAGATTCTCATGGGGATCAGGACGCTTGCGCTGGCCACGCTGCTTTTGACGCAGGCGGCGGGCGCCCATCCGGCCGCGCCGGCCGTCCCCTCGCCGCAGGATCAGAAGTTCACAGCCTTCCTCCAGGACTTCCGCCAGACCGCCAAGGATGCCGGCATCAAGGGCGCGACTTACGACGCGGCCTTCGCCCATGTCGCGCGCAACCAGCGCATCGAGGACCTGAACCTCAACCAGCCGGAGTTCTCCAAGCCGATCTGGTCGTATCTGGACACCGCCGTCTCCGACAACCGCGTCTCCAACGGCCAGCGGGTGCTGGCGGCGAACGCGCAGATGCTGGCCGGCATCGAGGCGCGCTACGGCGTGCCGAAAGAGGTGCTCGTCTCCATCTGGGGCAACGAGAGCAATTACGGCCAGGGCAAGGAGCCGTTCAACATGTTCGAGGCGCTGGCGACGCTCGCTTATGACGGCCCGCGCGCCGATTATGCCAGGCCCGAGCTGATCGCGGCGCTGAAGATGATGCAGCAGGAGAGCTATCCGCCCGAGCGGATGACCTCGTCCTGGGCCGGCGCGTTCGGGCAGACGCAGTTCGTGCCCTCGACGTTCCTCGCGCACGCGGTCGACGGCGACGGCGACGGCAAGATCGACCTGTGGGCTTCGTCGGCCGATGCGCTCGCCTCGACCGCCTCGGTGCTGGCCGACGCCGGCTGGCAGCGCGGCAATGCGTGGGGCTACGAGATCCAGCTGCCCCGTGGCTTCGCCTATGAGGATGCCGATCTCGACGTCGTCAAGCCGGTCGCCGACTGGAAGAAGCGCGGTGTGCGGACGATCGCGGGCGGCGAGCTGCCGTCCGCGCAGCAGCCCGGCGCGATCTTCCTGCCCGCCGGCGCGCGCGGGCCGGCGTTCCTGGTGTTCGACAATTTCAAGGTGATCCTGAAGTACAACAACGCGGCGTCCTATGCGCTGGCCGTCAGCCTGCTCGCCGACCGCATCCGCGGCGGCTTTCCGGTGCAGGGCTCGTGGCCGCGCGACGAGCAGCCTTTGTCGCGCGACGAGCGCATCGCCTTTCAGACCGACCTTACCGCGCTCGGCTTCGACATCGGCAAGATCGACGGCATCCTGGGCAAGAAGGCGCGCGCGGCGCTGCGCGAATGGCAGAAGATCCACGGCCTGCCGCCCGACGGCTTCCCGACAGAAGACCTGCTCACCCGCGTGGCGCTCGAGGCGCAGGCGAAGAAACGTTAGGTATTGGGGACAGGCGTCTCCGCGTCTTCCACCGCCTCGACCTCCGGCGGGATGTCGCCGGCGTGGCGCAAGGTCGGCGACAGGTACTGCGCCGCGAGCAAACTCAGCATCATCACGACGCCGAAGGCATAGGGCGCCGTCGCCGAGAGATCGTAGAGCCAGCCGATCAGCGGTCCGAAGATGAAGCCGGCCGCGCCCGCCGCGTTGAGCAGGCCCGCGACCGCGCCCTGCTCGTGCGGCGCCACCGACAGCGAGGCGCCCGAGGTGAACCCCGGCCGCGCCATGCCGAAGCCGAGGCCCGAGCACACCAGCGCCAGCATCACGTCGTCGGGCGCATGCGCGATCAGGAACAGCGCGTTCGACAGCACCGCGATGCCGAGGCCCAGCGCGGTGAGCGTGCGCGCCGAAAGGCCGGAGCGCTGCACCACCACGAACTGCGCGAACAAGGCCGCCAGCGCCGAGGCCATCAGGCCCCAGCCGGTCGAGCTCGCCGCCACCTGCTTGGACTGGTGCAGCACGGTGATGAAGAAGAAGCCCGTGGTCTGGATCGGGATCGATCCGATCAGGCTCAGGATCACGCCGAAGAGCACGAAGGGCAGCATGCGGGGCTGGTACCAGCGCAAGGTCGTCTCTCGCGGCGCCCGCGCGCCGGGCGGCGTGCGCTCGGGCAGGAAAAAGAAGATCGCGATGGCGCTGGCAAGCGCGAGGCCCGAGATGAAATAGAACGGCGTCAAGACGCCGAACTGCGACAGGCGCGAGCCCAGCACGGGGCCGAACGTCGTGCCCAGCGCGAACGCCATCGAGATGATGGCGACGCCGCGCAGCCGCTCGCGCGGGGTGGTGCGGTCGGCGACGTAAGCCTGCGCCGCCGCGCTCGTCCCCGAGCCGAACGTGCCGTAGATGCAGCGCGAGGCGATCATCAACGGGAAGATCAGCACCGCCGTCATCCAATGGTGCAGGCCGGCCAGCATCGTGCTCGCGAACGCCGCGAACGAGATCGCAAAGGCGATCAGGCCCGCGAGCATCACCGGCTTGCGCCCCCAGCGGTCGCTCTTCGCGCCCCAGAACGACGACGAGAAGATCCAGATCGCGGCCGACGCCGCGAAGATCGTCGTCACCTGCACGGGGCCGAGGCCGAGCTCGTCGCTGACCGAAGGCAGGATCGTGTAGATCACCGACTGCCCCGCGCCCATGCACAGCAGGCTGACGAACAGGATGGCGAAGGAGCGGCTGCGCTCGGCCGGCGTGGAGCGGGACTGGAACGCGTGCGCGACCGCATATTCCTCGGCGATCACCGCGGCGTGGCGCGCGCCGCCTTCCGCATCCGTCAACTTTTCCGCATCGGCCATGATGGCGCGAACCCACTCCAAAGCGGTGGCGGCGTCAAGGCACGAAAGCGCTCACGAATGCATGCGCTTGAAGCGTACCTCCGACGTGTCGCTGCGGCCTTCGCTGTCGACGACGGTGATGCGTGCGATGCCCTCGCCCTTGGGCGCGTAGAGCGCGGGCTGGAAGCGGTCGAAGCTGCCGACCAGCGCGCCGTCGACCAGCCAGGTCAGCGGCCCGCGCCCGCCATCGGCCTTGAGCACGATGGTCTTGTCGGTCGCATTGGCCTCGGGCAGCGGCACAGTCGCGCCGTTGGGCGGGAACGCGATCGAAGGCGGCGGGATCACGGTCGCGGCCGGCGTCTTCGGCTCCGTCTCGCGCGAGAAGATTCGCAACGAGGGCGGCAGGTCCTCGGCCGACTTCGCTTCGATCGCGCCGGGCGGCGCCTGCATCGGCGCGCGGCGGTCGTCGGGCAACAGGTCGAACACCTTGAGCAGGATCGGCGCCGCGTTCTCGCGGCCGATATGGCCCGGGCGCGGCGTGCCGTCGGCGCGGCCGACCCACACGCCCACCGTGTAGTCGCTCGAGAAGCCCACGGACCACGCGTCGCGGAAGCCATAGGACGTGCCGGTCTTGAAGCCGATGGTGCGCTTGCGCACGAGCCCCTGCCCCATCGCCCAGCCGTCGGGCAGGCTCACCCCGTCGAGGATCTGGTGCAGGTAATACGACGCCACCGCGCCGAACAGCCGATGCTTCGGCGCGTCGGGCGCGTCGGCGAGGGTGCGCAGGCCCCGCGCCTCGCCGCCCTCGGCGATGCCCGCATAGAGCATGGTGATGTCGGCGAGCGAGATGCCGAGCCCGCCCAGCGCCACCGGCAGGCTCGGCCCCGCCGCATGCGCGGGGAAGGCGAGGTGCGCGCCGGCGTTCTGCAACGTCATCGTGAAGGCGAGCGGGCCCACGCGATCCAGCACCATCACCGCCGGCACGTTCAGCGACATGCGCAGCGCGTCCGTCGCCGTGATCTGGCCCTGGAAGCCGCCGTCGAAATCGCGCGGCGCATAGTCGCCGAAATTGGTCGGCGCGTCCTCCATGCGGCTTTCGGGATGCAGGATCAGGTCGTCGAAGGCGAGACCGTAGATGAAGGGCTTCAGCGCCGAGCCCGGCGAGCGCGCGCGGTTGGCGAGGTCGATCTGGCCGGCTTTGCCCCAATAGTCGGTGCCGCCGACATAGGCGAGCACGTTGCGCGTCTTGTTCTCCACCGCGACGACGGCGAGCGTGGCGCCGTCGTCGAAATAGCCGGCCTCCTGCGCCGCCAGCCGCTCGACCGCGCCCTGGATGCCGACGTCGAGCGTGGTGGCGATGCGCGGGCCTTTCGCCGTGCGCTTCAGCCGGTCGGAGAGGTGCGGCGCCATCAAGGGCATCGCCTGGCGCGCGAACGGCACGCCCTCCTTCATCGCGATGGCAGCATCCGACGCCGTCACCACGCCCTCGCTCACCATGCGGGCGAGCACCTTGTCGCGCCCCTTGGCGGCGCGGAGCGCGTGGCGGTCGGGACGCTGCTTCACCGGCGATTGCGGCAGCGCGACCAGCAGCGCGGCCTGCGCGAGGTCGACGCCCGCGGGCTCGCGGCCGAAGTATGAGAGCGAGGCGGCACGCACGCCCTCGAGGTTGCCGCCGAACGGCGCGAGCGTGAGATACAGCGACAGGATCTCGTCCTTCGAATAACGCTCCTCGAGCTGCACCGCGCGCATCATCTGGAACAGCTTGGTGCCGAAGCCGCGCGGCCTGGGCTCGAGCAGGCGCGCGACTTGCATGGTGAGGGTGGAGCCGCCCGAGATGATGTGGCGCGCGGCCAGAAGCTGCACCGTCGCGCGCGCCATCGCCAGCGCATCGACGCCGAAATGGTCGTCGAAGCGGCGGTCCTCATAGGCCTTGAGCAGCGCGAGGTAGCGCGGCGAAACGTCGGCCACGCGCGTCCGGATGCGCCAATAGCCATCCTTGGTCAGGTAGGCGCGAAGGAGCGTGCCGTTCTTGTCCACGACCTCGGGCGAGAGCGTGTTCGCCCGCGTCATGTCCGGCGGATTGGCGACGTCGGCCGCAGCGATAGCCGAAGCCAGACCGAGAAGAACGAAAACCGCTGTGACGAGGCGACGCCCACGTCCTCCCCCGCTCGCGGGGGAGGTGCCGAGCGTCAGCGAGGCGGAGGGGGGCCCCCCCCCCGCCTTCCGCCCCCCCCCCCCCCAAAAGGGGGGG
>FTDG01000313.1_pt1 | contig 10941 bp, 9 predicted proteins | sample 1639751 | NCBI WGS metagenome assembly FTDG01 (sample SAMEA3914869, study PRJEB12502) | metagenome | biome: forest; material: soil | place: USA | collected 2012-03-12 | depth 0.1 m
CCACGTTGTCGATCTCGAGGGCTTCGCCCATCGTGATCAGCGCACCGATGTGCATGGCCTTCAGTTCGGAAAGATGCATTTATTGTTCACCCTGGGGTGGCCGAATCGGTTTCGGGGTCGACCGTCGGCGCGTCCCGGCTTGTGCGGGTGCGCGCCATCGAAGGGCCGAACCGTTTTTCGTTTCGCGTGCAGGACGCGGCGGAAAAGCGGATCAAGGCCGTCTTGGACGACACAGGAACGGTAGGGCTTGGGAAGAATCGCCGAAACCGCGCGTCAGTCCCGGAAGGGATCGTGGCGCGGGGGCGGTACCTTCGATCGGCGCGGCGCGTTGCTCGTCAGAGCAGGGGCACCTCAAAAACACCGTCGAGGCCTGATTATAGATGGCCGCCGAGGACGGACGTCAACTGCGAGTTGAAGTCCGTCGTGGAACGTCCTCAGCCGGCCGAGGCAGCCGACGCCGGCAGGTGGCCTTCGAGGAAGGCCGTCAGTTGCGACTTCGACAGCGCGCCGACCTTGGTCGCCGCGAGCTGGCCGTCCTTGAACAGCATCAGCGTCGGGATGCCGCGGATGCCGAACTTCGCCGGAACGTCGCGGTTGTCGTCGACGTTCATCTTGGCGATCTGCAGGCGCGGGCCGTAGTCCTTCGCCACTTCTTCGAGGATCGGCGCGATGGCCTTGCACGGGCCGCACCACTCCGCCCAATAGTCGACCAGCACCGGGGTGCCGGACTTCAGGACGTCGGTCTCGAAGGACGCGTCGGAAATATGTTTGATTGCTTCGCTGCTCATGCGGATTCCTTGAGGATCGTCAACGTTTGGGCCGAAAGAACTCGGACGCACGCCTCGGATGCAAAAGATTCTGACACATCCGCCTCGACCCGATCGCGCGTGGGGATGGTCGGGATCGCACGCGATTCGAGGAAGGCCGGGCCGGGGCCCTCGCGGGCCTTGCTCGTCAATTGGGGACGGCCGCCCCGAACCGCAAGAGCGGACACTGAAATGCGAAATACGTAGCGAAACAACCCCTCTTCCGGCCGCCGATCGTCCCCGGGCCGAGTTCCAATCGAGCGATTCTTCCGTCACTGCGCACATGGTCGCCAACGTCTCCTCACCCACCGCCGCCCAAGCCGTCCGCCCCGCCGCGCAGGCGAAGGTGGTGCGCATGCTCGGCCGCTACCAGTTGCTGCGCCTGCTCGGCAAGAGTGCGCAGACGATGGTCTGGCTGGGCCAGGACACCCAGGGCGACGTCGAGGTCATCCTCGCGCTGCCGCGCGTCCAGCCGCCCGACCCGGACGCCCTCGGCGCCTGGATGGCGCGCGTGCGCCGGACGAGCCGCCTGAAGCACCCGCGCCTCGCACCGGTGATCGACGTCGGCGAGCACGAGCGCTGGCCGTATGCCGTCTACGAGCGCGGCACGTTCGTCACCTGGGCCGAGAAGCTCACGGCCAAGGGCCTGCCGGCGCAGGAACTCACCGAGTGGAGCGTGCAGGTGCTGCAGGGCCTGGCCTTCGCCCACGAGGCCGGCTCGGCGCACTGCGACCTGCAACCCTATTCGCTGCTGGTCGACGACGGCGGCAACATCCGCTTGCTGGGTCTCGACATCGTCGACCTGCACTCCTTCGCGCAACTGCGCAGCGACCCGGGCGGCCACGAAGCCGCGATGGACGAGCGCCGCCAGCAGCGCCAGGCCGCCGAGATCGACGTGCTCGCCTTCGGCCTGCTGATGCACCAGGTGCTGGCCGGCGTGCCGCCGCTCGACGAGCCCGATCTCGCGCGCGTCGTCGGCCGCCTGCCGCCGTTCGGCCACGAGATGGTGCGGCTGCCGTGGACGGTGCCGATGCCGATCCCCGAGCCGCTGCGCGCCATCGTCAACCGCGCGACCGACCGCCAGGAGCGCCAGCGCTATCGCAACGCGCGCACTTTCGAGCGCGCCCTCGAAGGCTGGCTGCAGGCCAGCAGCGACAAGGACGGCGGCCCGATCACGCTGCTGCTCGGACGCATGCGCAGCGTCGGCCTGCTGCCGGCGATGCCCGGCGGCGCCGACCGCGCCGCACGCCTCGCGTTGATGGCGGGCGGCCACACGAGCGAGCTCGCGGAGGTCGTGATGCACGACCTCGCGCTCGCGTTCGAGATGATCCGCACGGTCAACTTCGCGCAGTCGCAGTCCGGCCATTCCGGCAGCGGTGCGGTGCTGGCGATCCGGCGCGCCATCGCGATGATCGGCCTCGACGGCGTGCGCCACGCGGCGCTGTCGCTGCGCCCGTGGCCCGGCCCGCTCAACGACGACGCGGCCGCCGCGCTCGGGGCGCTGATCCGCCGCGTCAAGCGCGCCGGGGCCATCGCGCGCGCGCTGCAGCCCGCGGGCTACGACCAGGAAGTCGTCTACCTGATCACCGCGTTGCAGAACCTCGGCTGGCTCGTGGTGCAGTACCACTTCCCCGACGAGGCGACGCAGATCCGCAAGCTGATGCAGCCGGTCGCGGGCGCGAAGCCGGGCGAGCCCGACGAGCAGGGCATGACCGCCGAAGGCGCGTCGTTCGCGGTGCTGGGCGTCGACATCGACGCCCTCGGCGCCGCCGTGATGCACCACTGGGGCCTCGACGAGGGCGTGCAGCACATGGTGCGCCGCGCACCGCCGACCGGCCCGATCCACACGCCGTCGTCCGACGTCGACATGTTGCGCCTCGTGGCCAGCTGCGCCAACGACGTCCTCGACGCCGCCGCGCTGCCCGCGGGCAAGTCCGCCCAGGCGGTGCAGCGCGTCGCGCAGCGCTATGGCCGCGCGTTGAACATCAGCATGAAGGACATCCAGGAGGCGCTCGCGCCGCCGGCGGCCGAGTCCGACAAGGGGGGGGCATGAGCGCAGGCCGCGCGCGCGCGCCGACCGGAGCCGCGCGATGAGCGCCGTTCCGGTGTCCAGGCGCGGCACGGGCATGTTGCGGCGCGCGGGCCGCTTCGAGCTGAAGCGCGAGCTCGGGCGCGGCGCGCAGGCGACCGTCTGGCTCGGCTACGACCCGCGCTTGCAGCGCGAGGTCGCAGTCAAGGTCATCAACCCGGACGCCGACGCGGCGTCCGTCGCGCAATGGCTCGACGAGGCGCGCGCCGTCAGCCGGCTCGCGCATCCGAACATCGTGCCGGTGTTCGAGGCCGACCAAGACGGCGACGTCTCGTTCATGGTCTTCGAGTACGTCAACGGCCCGACGCTCACCGAGCTGCTGCGCAAGCGCGGCAAGCTGCCCGAGCGCGAAGCCGCGGCGCTGATGCGCGACGTGCTCGACGCGGTCGCCGCCGCGCACGCGCAAGGCATCGTCCACCGCGACCTGAAGCCGAGCAACATCCTGATGGACGCGCAGGGCCGTCCGCGCGTGATGGACTTCGGCATCGCGGCACGCGTCTCCGATGCGCACGACGGCCGCATCGTCGGCTCGCCCGGCTACATCTCGCCCGAGGCGATCGCCGGCGCCGCGCCGCATCCGCTGATGGACGTGTTCGCGGCCGGCATGATGCTCGGGCAGATGATCTGCGGCCGGCCGATGCTCGACGAGCGCGACCCGTACCGCGCGCTCGAACGCATCCTGCACGAGGACATCGTCTGGCCGCTCCAGGCCACGACGAAGGCCGACCCGGCGGCCAAGGATCCGACCGACGACGCGCTGCGCGCGCTGGTGATGCGAGCGGTCGCGCGCGATCCGGGCGTGCGGCCGGAGTCGGCGCGCGCGTTCCGCGACGCGCTGCACGAATGGCTCGACCCGTCCCCGGTCGGCGCCGAAGGCGGCGATCGCGCGACGCTCGAGTTCCTGCTGCGGCGCATGCGCCACAAGAGCGACTTCCCCGCGCTGTCGGACGCCGTCGTGCGCATCCAGCGCGTGACGCAGTCGGAGAACGCGAGCATCGCCGGCGTCACCGACGAGATCGTGCGCGACGTCGCGCTCACCAACAAGCTGCTGCGCCTCGTCAACACCGCGCACTTCCGCAACGCTGGCGCCGGCACGATCGCGTCGGTACCCCGTGCCGTATCGTTGATCGGGCTCGCGGGCATCCGCACGATGGCGCTGTCGCTGGTGCTGCTCGAGCACATGCAGGACAAGCAGCATGTCCAGCGCCTGAAGGAAGTCTTCCTGACGGCGATGATGACCGGCACGCTGTGCGACGAGCTCACGCCCGCCGTGAAGGCGCACGACGAGCCCTTCCTCGCCGGCATGATGATGCAGCTCGGGCGCTTGCTGACCGAGTTCTACTTTCCCGAGGAGGCGTCGCTGATCCGGCGCCGCATCGAGCCGGCGTGGCAGCGCGGCGAGTGGTCGCTGGCGGTCGAGGATCGCGCCGTGGCCGACGTGCTCGGGTTGTCGTACGAACAGCTCGGCGTCGGCGTCACCAAGGTCTGGGGCCTGCCCGACAGCCTGCGCAAGGCGATCTCGCGGCCCGAGGGCGAGCCGCCGTCGCGCACCGTCGACGGCGCGGCCGAGAGGCTGCGCTGGTGCGTGGCCGCGTCGGGCGAGCTCGCGCGCGCGCTGATGCTCGAGCCCGTCGAGACGATCGCCAACAAGCTGTCGGCGATCGGCGACCGCTATGCGCGCGCGCTGAATCTGCCCAAGGAGAACTTCGAGGCCGCGGTGCGCAGTGCGCAGTCGCACCTGCAGTCGATGTCGACCGACCTCGGCATCGACCTCAAGGCCGACTCCAAGGCGCGCCGCCTGCTGCCGCAAGCGCTCGCGGCACCGGCCGGCGCACTCGCCACGCAGGTTGCGGCGGCGCCGGTGCCGGCCGGCGACAAGACGATCGTCGCCTTGGCGCCTGCGCCCGCCGACGACCGCACGCTGGTCGTCTCCGCCGCGGCGGCACCGCGCGCGGCGGCGTCGTCCGGCGGCGACGTGGCCGCACCGCCTGCACCCGCCGCACCCGCCGACAGCGGCGGTCGCATGCTCGCGCTGGAGAACGGCATCGCCAGCGTCACCAGCGCGCTGGCCGGCGACACGTTCAAGCTCAACGAAGTGCTGCGCACGATCCTCGGCACGATGCACAAGGCGCTCGGCTTCCGCTGCGTCGTGTTCGGACTGCGCGACCCGAAGACCGGCATCATCACCGGCCGCCTGGGCCTCGGCGACGCGGCGCCCGCGCTGTCGGCGCAGTTCCGCGTCGACGTCAACCCGAACGGGCCGATCGACCTGCTGTCGGTCGCCTGCAAGAAGGCCGCCGACACGCTGATCTCCGACGCCATCGCCGACAACGTCCGCAGCCGCCTGCCGACCTGGTTGCAGCGCGAGGCCGGCGCGCGCAGCTTCGTGCTGCTGCCCATGACGATGAAGGGCGCGCCCTTCGCGCTGATCTACGCCGACTGCGCGACGCCGGGCGGCATCGTGCTCGGCGAGCGCGAGCTGAGCCTGCTGCGCACGCTGCGCAACCAGGCGGTGATGGCGTTCAAGACCGCCGGCTGAGCGCGCGCGTGCGGCCTGGCGCGCGTGCCTGAACGCGTGCACGAGAATGACGGCGGATCGACTCGACGCTTCTCCCATGCCATCGACGCCCGTGAAGCCGCTGCAAGCCGGAAAGAGCTACGAACTGCGCCTGTCGCCGGATGGCACGCAGGCGCTCGCGCTCGGGCGCAACGTCGTGCTGTGGGACGTCGCGACGCGCAAGCGCCTCGCGAGCGCGCATCCGTTCGGCCATCCGTCGAGCGCGGCGTTCGCGCCGGACGGGCAACGCGTCGTCGTGAAGAACACGTCGGGCGAGATCGTCGTGCTGGCAGTGCCCGACCTGTCGACGCTCTGCGTCGCCGATTGCCGCGGCTGGGGCGAAGGCAGCGCGCCGTTCTGGTCGCCGTGCGGCCGTTTTCTCGTCGACGGCAACTGGGGCGGCGACGTGGCCGTGCGCGACGCGTCGACGGGCGCCGTCGTCTTGCGGGAGCACTACGACTGCTCGATGCTGCACGACATCAGCGCCAACGCCGACGCCAGCCTGTTCTCGTTCGTGCTGTTCCATCGCGGCGAGGACGAGGACGAGGACGAGGACGAAGAGGGTGGCGAGCCGAAGTCCAGGTCGACGTCGGTGGGCGACACGATCGCGACGCGTCGCTGGCCGTTCGACCAGCACGCGGCACGCGTCTTCCAGCCGCCGCGCGCCTGGAGCCATACCGAGGGCGCCTTCCTCAGCCCGGACGGGACGCGCCTGGCCGTGATGGTCTGGCAGCCGAAGCACAAGACCGTGCTCGAGATCCACGAGCTGCGCGACGACGCGGCGGGCCAGGTGCGCTCGCTGCGGCTCGACTTCGGCGCGACCGGCCCGACGCTCGCCTGGTCACCCGACGGCGGCACGATCGCGTGCATCGAGCTGCAGCGGGTCACGCTGATCGACGTCGCGACGCTGAAGCGCCGCGCATCGCATCCGTTGCCCTACGCCAGCCACGTCGAGTTCTCTCGCGACGCCCGGCTGCTCGCGATCGGCTCGTGGTCGAAAGGCGTCGTGCTGGCGCTGGAGGACGTCGGCGCGCCGACGTGACGGCCCGCCGGCGCGCGGCGTCTTTGGGCAAGCCCAAGCTTGGCTCGCGATACTGGCGACGTCGCCACCACCGTCTTCCTGTTGCCGTGCCCAGAACCCCGCCTTCCCTGTCTGCGCGTTGCTCGACGCTGCTGGTCGCCGTCGTGGCCATGGCCGCGGTCGTCGCGGTCGTGATGTTTCCCGTCGCGAGTCGTGCGGCCAGCGCGGCCGGTGCGCCGGCGGCGACGTCCGCGTCCGAGCCGCAGCAGGTCGTCGTCACCGCGCGCGAGCCCGCGCTGGAGGAGAAGTCGTACCGCGACATCCTCGCCGCGGTGACCGAGTTCGAGCACTACCACGCCGCGCATCCCGATGCCGAGCTGCGTTTCCACATCTTCCAGCGCAAGGAGGGCATCGACATGTCGCAGCTGCGCGCCTGGATCCAGGATCCGGAGGATGGCACCCGGGTGCCGATCGCGCTCGCGCCCGACGGCAGCTTCACGGTGCCCGTGGTGCCGAAGATGCGCGACGACGACGCCCTCGTGCGCACCGACATGCCGGACGGCACGCTGGCGTGGCTGGTCGAGATCTCGCGCGCCGGCGACGACGAGCGCCGCCACGTGCTCGGCGACCTGCGCGAGCAGTGCCGGCTGGATGTCAGCTACGCGCACCTCGGGCGCGCGATCAAGCCGCCGGCGCTCCGGATCGAGGAAGCCGTCGTCCACAACATCTGCGAGCAGCGCGGCGTCGGTTGGGGCACTTACGGCGCGAAGCCGGTGTTCTCCGTTCACCTGGCGGCGGGCGATCGCCGCGCCATCGAACTCTCCGACACCCTGCATTGCAAGCTCGCGCTGGCGCTGTTCATTCCACTGACGGACGCCTGCTACGTGCTGCGCGACCGCGTCTATGGCACGCCGCTGAACGACGCGTCGTGGCCCGACGACACGCGAGTCGACGTGGTCTATGTCGACGACGTCGATCCGCCGGCCGTGGCGCCCGTCGCCACCAGCAACGCCAACGCCAACGCCAACAACAGCCCCAACAACAGCGCCAACAACAGCGCCCCCAGCGCCGCCACGCCATGAAGCCCGTCCTCGCTCTCGCCCATGTCGCCGGCGTGTCGCTCGCCATCGGCGTGTTGGCCGGCTGCCAGTCGCTCGGCAACGGGCAGGCCTTCGCGCAATCGCCCGAGCAACGCGCGCAGACGCTGCGGCCCGGCGTCTCCACGCGCGAGCAGGTGCAACGCGACCTCGGCGAGGCCAGCGTCTACCGCTTCGCGGACGGCCGCGAGGCCTGGGCGTATCAAAGCACCAGCGGCATCCCGAAGTGGGTGCAGTTCGTTCCGTACCTGGGCCTGCTGCCGCTGGACTACGCGTCGCGCACGACCGAGCTCGCGCTGTTGTTCGACGCGCAAGGCGTGCTGCGCAAGGTGGAGCAGCGCCCGGGTGGCTGACCACGAACCGCAGCGGCCCCTGCGCGACGGCCTGTCGCCGGTCGCAGAGAATCGCGCCATGCACCTGCTGCTCATCGAAGACGACCTCGACCTCGGCCGCGCGCTCTCGCAGGCGTTGCGGGCCGAGGGCTTCACCATCGAATGGCTGCGCCGCGTGGCCGACGCGCCGACATCGGTGGCCGACGCGAGCGTCGAGTGCGTGCTGCTCGATGTCAACCTGCCGGACGGCTCGGGCCTCGACCTGCTCGCGCGCTGGCGGCGCTCCGAGGGCGCGGTGCCGGTCATCGTGATCACGGCACGCAGCGCGCTCGAGGACCGGCTCAGCGGCCTGGACGGCGGCGCCGACGACTACATCGTCAAGCCGTTCGCGACGCCCGAGCTCGTCTCGCGCATCCACGCCGTGCGACGGCGCTACGCGCAGCAGGCGAGCGAGGTGTGGACGTTCGGCACGCTCGAGATCGAGCCGCGGCGGCACGGCGCGCGGCTCGCGGGTGTCGCGCTCGATCTCTCGCCGCGCGAGTTCCGTTTGCTGATCGAGCTCGCGCGCGAGCCCGGCCGCGTCGTGCCGAAGGCGCAGCTCGCGCAGCGCCTGCAGCCGCTCGGCGAGCCGCTCAATTTCTCCGCGCTCGAGGTGCACCTGTCGAACCTGCGACGCAAGATCGGCGCGGAGCGCGTGCGAACGGTGCGTGGCGTCGGGTATCTGTTCGAGGGCGCGGCATGAGCGCACGCCCCGGCCGCTCCGAAGGGCGCTCGCACTGCAGTCCGCAGGACGGAGGTTGTCGAATGAGCGCCCGCCCGGCCGCTCCGAAGGGCGCTCGCACCGCAGTCCGCAGGACGGAGGTTGTCGAATGAGCGCCCGCATGGCCGTGGCGAAGGACGCCCGCGGTGCCGAAGCGACTCGTGACCTCGTGTCCGACCGTCGCGAAGGCCGTCCGATGGCGCGCTGGTTCGCGCCGTCGCTGCAGCGACGCGTGGTGATCGCGCTGCTGCTCGCGTTCTGCCTCGTGTGGGTCGTGCTGCTGGTGCGCGAGGCGGCCGGCGCGTGGGACGCCGAACGACTCGATGGCGTCATCGCCGACTTCGGCCGCGACGTCATGAAGCAGCTCGACACGATCGACGATCCCGCCGAAGCCCGCGGTGCCGTCGAAGCGCTGGAGCGGCAGATCAACCACGGCTACGGCGAGCACGGGTTGCCAAGCGTGCTGGTGATGCAGCTGTGGGATCGCGACGGGCGCGTCGTCCACGCATCGACGCAGTCGATCGACCTGCCGCGCGACGGGGCGGCCGGCATCACGTTCGTCGATGTCGGCGGACGCGTCTTCCACGTCTTCCGGGCGCAGGACGCGCACTGGCGGATCGTCGTCGCGCAGCCGATGGTCGCGCGGTCGTGGGTCGTGCGGACGATCGCGTCCGACCTGGGGGTGTCGATGTTGATCGCGTTTCCGTTCGTGCTGGTGCCGCTGTGGCTGGCGGTGACGCAGGGGCTGCGTCCGCTGAGCCAGCTGTCGCAACGCATTGCCGCGCGCGACCCCGACGATCTCGCCGCCACCGGCCTCGCCCCGCGCCACGCGGAACTGCAGCCGCTCGTGCGCTCGCTCGACGGCCTGCTCGCGCGGTTGCGCGGCAAGGTGCAACGCGAGCACGCGTTCGTGCACGACGCGGCGCACGAGTTGCGCACGCCGATGGCGGTCATCTCGGCGCAGGCCCACGCGCTCGCGCACGCCCGGGACGCGGACGATCGCGCGGACGCGAGCACCCGCCTGGACGACGCGATCGCGCGGGCCTCGAACCTTGTCGAGCAACTGCTGCAGCTGGCGCGCTTCGATGGCCACGCGGCGGTGCGGGAGACGGTGGATGTCGCGCGTCTCGCGCAGCAGGAACTCGCGCTGCTCGAACCGGGTGCTTTCGCACGCGGACTCGAGCTGAGCCTCGACGCGCCCGACGAACTGGCTTGGCCGATGGAGCTCGCCGCGTTCCGCGCGATCCTGCAGAACCTCGTCGGCAACGCGGTGTGCTATGTGCCACCCGGTGGGCAGGTGGTCGTCGGACTGGCCGTCGACGACGGCGGGCTGCGGCTCATGGTGGAAGACGATGGCCCTGGCATTGCGCCGGCGTTGCGCGCCAGCGTCTTCGAGCGCTTCGTGCGCGGCACGGGCCACGACGTCGCCGGTTCGGGCCTCGGCCTCGCGATCGTGCGACAGGCGGCAACGCGGCTGGGCGGTCGCGTGTCGCTGCATGACGGCTTGGCCAATGCCGCGGGTGGGCGAGGGTGTCGGTTCGAGGTCGAGTTCGGCCGAGACTGAGCGAGAGGGCGCGCCGACCTCAGTCCCGCGCCTGCCCCACCATTGCCTTGCGCTGCTTCGTATATGCCCACCACGGTGCCGGCGGCGCGCCGTGCATGAAGTCGACGACGGCCAGCAGCGTGTCGAGCACGCAGGGGTCGTGGCGCTGGCCGGTCGCGTCGCACAGCGCGTGATACAGCTGCAGGCCGTCGCGGCCTTTCAGCTGTTGTGGCGTGTGGATGCCCAGCACGCGGAGATCGGCGGCCATCGCGGGGCCGACGTTGGGAAGCTGTTCCAGTGTCACGCAGTCGTCGGCCGTCGCGGCCTTGGGCGACTTCATCGAGGTGCGTGACGGCGAGTCCATGAGGGCGGCGCTGGGCGTCTCAACTCATCATGTTGTTGCGCACGAGGCCGACGGCGATGCCCTCGAGTTCGAAGTCGACGTCGCCGAACGGCACGACGATCGTCTGGAAGTCGGGGTTCTCGGGCAACAGCTCGATGGTCGTGCGGGTGCGGCGGAAGCGCTTGACGGTGACCTCGTCGCCCAGTCGCGCGACCACGATCTGGCCGTTGCGCGCCTCGCGGCTCTTCTGCACCGCAAGAAGGTCGCCGTCGATGATGCCGGCGTCGCGCATGCTCATGCCCTTGACCTTCAGCAGGTAGTCGGGCCGGCGCGGGAACATCGTGGCCTCCAGCAGATACGTCTGCTCGACGTGCTCCTGCGCCAGGATGGGCG
>FTDG01000753.1_pt1 | contig 10937 bp, 6 predicted proteins | sample 1639751 | NCBI WGS metagenome assembly FTDG01 (sample SAMEA3914869, study PRJEB12502) | metagenome | biome: forest; material: soil | place: USA | collected 2012-03-12 | depth 0.1 m
GGAGCGTCGCCACTACGCGCACATCGACTGCCCGGGCCACGCCGACTACATCAAGAACATGATCACCGGCGCCTCGCAGATGGACGGCGCGATCCTGCTGGTGGACGGGACCGAAGGCGCCGCGCGGCAGACCGTCGAGCACGTGCTGCTGGCGCGCCAGGTCAACGTCGGCCAGATGGTGGTGTTCGTGAACAAGATGGACCTCGTGCCGGCGAGCGACCGCTCGGACATCGAGCAACTCGTTCAGATGGAGGTCGGCGCGTTGCTGGAGACGCACGGCTACCGTGACGTGGCGTTCGTGTTCGGCAGCGCGCTCAAGGCCCTGGCAGCCGCCGAACGCGGCGAACTGGACGGCCCGGAGGTGCGCTGCATCGCCGAGCTCGTGGAGGCGCTGGATTCGCGCATCCCCGATCCGGCGCGCGACTACGACGGTCCGTTCATGATGCCCGTCGAGGGCGTGCACACGATCACGGGCCGCGGCACGGTGGTCAGCGGCCGCATCGAGCGCGGCGTGATCCGCGTGGGCGACAGCCTGGAGATCGTCGGCCTCGATTCGTCCGAAGAGGGCCCGGCCGTCGTCACCGGCGTGCAGTCGTTCCACAAGGACGTCGTCGAAGGACGCGCCGGCATGAACGTCGGCCTGCTGCTGCGCGGTGTCAAGCGTGACGGCGTCGCGCGCGGCCAGGTCGTCGTCAAGCCGGGTTCGGTCAAGCCCTACCGCACGGGGCGCGCGCAGATCTTCGTCCTCGGCAAGGACGAAGGTGGGCGCCACACGCCGTTCGGTTCCGGCTACCAGCCGCAGTTCTTCTTCGGCACGACCGACGTGACCGGCGTCATCCAGGTCGATACCGACACCGGTGTCGTCGACCCGGGTGCGCAAGCGCGGATCGGCTTCGAGCTGAACAAGCCCGTGGCCATCGAGAGCGGCATGCGGTTCGCGATGCGCGAAGGCGGCAAGACCGTCGGCGCAGGCATCGTGACCGAAGTGCTCGGCTGAAAGGCTGAGGCCGCTTCTGCCCCCGTCACCTGCGCAGCAGGCGGCGGGGGCTTTTTTTTCGTGCCACAAAGACTCGGCTACTTGACGCTGCGAGGTTTCAGCGACGCTTGCGCGGCAAGAGCGGTAAGGTAAGCGTAACGTGGCCGGCTCGATCATTGTGGCTCCGCTCATCAAACGGAAGCCTTCATGTTTGCCCTGAGTCATCGTTGCCTGCTGTTCTTCCTGGCCGCAATCTTCGTCACTTTGCAAGCGCCCGTCGCGCGGGCGGAAGATCGAGAAACTGCGGACCGCGGTGCAGACCAACAGGACGGCCCCCAGTTCGGACTTGGCGTCGGTGCCAGCTTCAAGCGCAGTCCGTACAAGGGCATCGACAACGACAACGTCTACCTTCCGCTCGTCAGCTACGAAGGCAGGTACGTCCGCCTGTTCGGCAACGTCCTCGACGTGAAACTGCCGCCCGTCGGCATGTTCGACTTCTCGATTCGCGGCAAGGTGGGACTTGGCGAGGGCTACAAGGCATCGAAGTCTGCCTATCTGTCCGGAATGGCGTCGCGCAACGGCTCGATCTACCTGGGTGGCGCCACCACCATGCATGCCGGCTTCGCGGATCTGTCTGTCGACTACCTCAAGGACGTGTCGGGAAACAGCAAGGGCTCCCAGCTGAAGCTCGGCATCGAACGCTCCTTCATCTTCGAACGCCGGTACCAGCTGACACCGCACGCCAGCGTGACCAGGCTCGACGCGAAGTACGTCGACTACTACTTCGGCGTCAAGCCATCGGAGGCAACCACGGAGCGCCCGCAATACCTCGGCAAGCCGACGACCGATACCGAGATCGGCGTACGATTCGTGTCGCTGATCACGCTCCAGCAGCGCTTGATTCTCGACGTCACCGACACCCATTGGGGATCCGGTGTCGCCGACAGCCCCCTCGTCGACAGGAAGACCACGCCCGGCGCGTTGCTCGGCTACATCTACAGTTTTCGATGAATCGGCGACATGTACCGCATCGCGCTTCTCGAAGACCACGACCGGATGGCAGACCTGATAGTTCGTGCCTTCGCAAGCGCGGGCATGGAGACCGATGTCTTCGATCGGATCGCGGCGGCAAAAGCGGCTCTCGAGATGATGGCGTACGCCGCACTGGTCGTGGACAGAGGCCTGCCCGATGGCGACGGCCTGGACTTCGTCAGTCAGCTTCGTTCCAGGGGGAACGTCATTCCTTGCCTGGTATTGACCGCACGCAACGCGCTGCACGATCGAATCGAGGGGCTCGAGAACGGCGCCGACGACTACCTGGCAAAGCCGTTTTCAGTCGACGAACTGGTGGCGCGCGTGCGCGCCTTGCTGAGGCGGCCGCCTGTCCTGGAGGATCTCTCGCCCGAGTACGAGGGCTTGCAGATATTGCCCGAGCAAAGCCTTGCAAAGTGCGACGACGAAACGATCTCGCTGGCGCCGGCCGAGTTGCAGATCATGCTTTCCCTCGTCAGGGTGCAGGGGCAGATCGTGCGTCGAACCCGCCTCGAAGCCGCGGCATGGGGGTTGTCGAACCCCGTGACGCCCAACGCGATGGACGTCGTGATGCACCGCTTGCGCAAGAAGCTCTGCGCCATCGGCTCGCGGCTGCAACTGGTCAACATTCGTGGGCAAGGCTACGCGCTGCGTGAGATGGACGATGCGTCCTAGCCTGACGGCCAACCTGATGCTTTCCGCCGCGGCGGCACTTCTTGCCTGCCTGCTGTTCGTCTTCGGATCGTGGGCGTTGATCACGCACCTTCAGCCGGGTTGGCTGCGCGACCGCGATCTGTCCGGCATGGCCAAGGATGTCGTGCAAGGCATGGAGTTCGACGGCCAGGGCCGCCCGACGAGCGTCCACCTGCGCCATCCGCTCCAGCAGGTCATGGAAGCGCTTGCGCAAGACATCTTCTATCAGGTGATCGACTCCAAGGGCGCGGTCTTGATCTCTTCGAACGGAGATTCGACCGCGTTCCTGGCGCCGGGTATCGATCCGCGGCGTGCACCCGCCGTGTCGACGCGGCCTCGATCGGGCCTGCAATTGCGCGTCGTCGTGCTGCCGGTCATCCGCGCGAACACGACCAGCTACGTCCTGGTCGCAGGGAGCGACCGGTTCTACGAAACGCTTCTGGAGAACGACGCGTCGACCATCAAGATTGCCGCCGCGGTGGAGTCGATCGGCGCGATCGCGGTGTTCGCGCTCGTCGTCCTGGTCACCATCCATCGGATGCTGGGTCGCCTGAAGGAAATCTCGGCCGCGGCCGCGCGCATCGCCCCCACGAACCTGCAGGCGCGCCTGGCGGTGGACAACGTGCCACGGGAGATCGTGCCACTGATCGAGTCGTTCAACCTGGCGCTGGGGCGCCTGGAGGCCGGCTTTCGGATCCAACAGGAGTTCCTGGCCACGGCGGCCCACGAATTGAAGACGCCGCTGGCACTGATCCGCGGCGAATTCGAACTCGACGGTCCGACGAATCGCAAGGCGATCATTGCCGATCTCGACCACATGAGCCGGCACGTCCATCAGCTGTTGCACCTGGCGGAGGTCAGCGATGTGAACAACCTGGTGTTCTCCTCGACGAACGTCACGCTGGTCGTCGAGGACGCCGTCGAATCCATCGCGCGCCTGACACAGGCACGGCATATCCGCGTCCAGATCGATCCTCCTTCGCAGGCCGTGATGGTCGATGCCGATGCCAGTGCCCTGTTCGCGCTGGTCCGGAACCTGGTCGAGAACGCGGCCAATCATGCCCCCGCCCAATCGACGATCCTGGTGGTCATCGACCCGGCGGGCATCTGCGTGCGCGACGAGGGGCCCGGCATTCCGCCCGGCGACATGCCCCAGCTGTTCAAGCGCTTCTGGCGCGGTGCCCACCGGCGCGACAAGGGCGCCGGGCTGGGGTTGTCGATCTGCAGCGAGGTCGCTCGCACGCATGGCTGGAGCCTGTCGGCCCGCAATCTCCAACCGTCCGGCGCCGAGTTTGCAGTCGAGTTCCGCGCGGGCCGAAGCGATCTCCTCCAAGCCTAGGCGGAGCGCGCTCGCAAGGCCAGCCACCCGATCAAGGGCGACAGGCCCGGGCTCCTGGTCAACGGACTCGCGTCACGCCGTCGCGGACACCCGCGCAACGACCGGTCGAGAACTCTCGCGCACCAGCAGTTCCACCGGCAGCAAGGTATCGCCCTCCTCGACCCGCCCTTCGAGCACGCGTTGCACGGCCTCGCGGCCCAGCGCCTCCTTGTCGACGCGCACCGTGCTCAGCGAAGGCCGGCTGCGCGCGGCGGCGGCGATGTCGTCGTAGCCGACGAAGCGGATGTCGTCCGGAATGCGCAGGCCCGCCTCCTCGCACGCGGCCATGGCGTTCAACGCGGTTTCGTCGTTGTAGGCGAACACCGCGTCGGGCCGCTGCGGCAGCGCCAACAGCTGGCGCATCGCCAGTCGCGCGGCCTCGTCGTAGGGCAGCGTCATGTCCAGCGTCCCCTCGAGTTCCGGATCGGCCAGCCGGCCCGCCTCGAACAGCGCGCGCCGGAAGCCCTTGGCGCGCAGCGCGACCGAGTGATGGGACAACGGCCCGACGATCATGGCGGGGCGCCGCGCGTCGCCTTCCAGCAGGTGGCGCGTGGCCAGGAGCGCGCCGTGCAGGTTGTCGTCGTTGACGCAGCGCACCGACGCGTGGAAGTGGTCGACCAGCACGAGCGGCAGGTCGCAGGCACGCAACGCGGCGATGGTGTCGGGCTCGAAATGGCCGGTGGCGATCAGTCCTTCGGCCTCGTGGCGGCGCACCAGGGCGGCCAAGTCGTCGCCGCCGCCGACCGACAGCAGGCTCAGCGACAGGCCCGCATCGCGGCATGCACCCTCCACGCCATGCAGCACGACCGAGTAGAAGTGATTGGTCGCCAGGGAGCTCAGCTGGCGGCTGTAGACGAACAGGATCCGGCGCGGCTTGCCCGCGCGCAGCTTGCCCATGTCGTAGCCCATCTGCTGCGCCACGCGCAACACTTCCGCGCGGGTCTGCTCCGACAGTCCCGGCTGGCCCTTCAGTGCACGCGAGACGGTGCCGATCGACACCTTGGCCGCGCGCGCCAGGCTCCGGATGGTGACGTTCTTTCCCGGCATCCCGTGGCGATTCCTGCGTTGTTCACCTGCCGGCATTGTCGCGGAACATCTTGCGCTGCCGGCTCATGGCAGCACCTGCTGCTTCAGGAAGGTCACGAGTTCCTCGGACATCTGCTCATGCACGTCGATACGGGGATGGGCATGCGCGAAGGCCTTGAACGTGTAGGTCCAGACGAGCGCGTCGCCTTCGTCGCGCAAGGCTCGCGCGGCGGCCTGGATGGCCGGCAACAGCCTGGGTTCTTCCCTCCAGGCCGTCATGCCGCCGACCAGCAGCACCAGGCGCGCACGCGGGTAGCGCTGGCGCAGGTGGCGCACGAAGTCGAGGTAGCGCGGCGCGAAGTCCGCCGGAAACGGTTCGCCGCGCGAGGCCGGAAAGCCATGGTCGTTCTGCCCCAGGTTGACCAGCACGACATCCGGAGCGTGTTCGTCAATCGCAGCGATCGGCGCCTCGACGTGCGGCGCGACGCGATCCCAGACTTGCGGCATCAGCAGCTCGTTCCAGCTGCGCGTGATGCCGATGCCGCTGACGGCGATGCCCACGTAGTCGGCGTCCAGGCGCCGCGCCGTCAATGCGCCATAGGCGCGGTCGCCGTCGTGCGTGGACAGGTCGTCGTACTGGTCGGCGCCCATGTCGCCGTCGCAGGCCCCGGCGGTGATGGAGTCGCCGTAGAACTCCAGCCGCAACGCGCGCGCGGGCGGCGGTGACAGCAGCTTGCCGCCGACGCCGAGGTCCAGCCCCAGCAGCCGCGCCTCGGCCATCAAGCCCTCGGTGCGCTTGACGATGCGCAATTCATGTTCGCCCGCCGCCAGCGTCTCGCGCAGGCGCCATTCGCGCGGCGCCGTGCCCTGCACGACGAGCAGACGTCTGCGGCCGTCGACCTCGACATCGAAGTAGTTGACGCCATGCTCGGCGAGCATGCGCAGGCCCAGTTGCGTTCCACTGAAGCGCGCGCGCAGTTCGGTGCCGCTCCACGACAGGCCGCGCGCGCGCGGCACCCGGGTGTCGACGCGGCCGACGAAGCGCAGCCGTGCATCGTCGGCGGCGATCCAGCCATCGGTCGTTCCGGGTGCGCGCGCATCGATCGCTTCGAAGTCGCCCGGCTGCGCCGCCTGCAGCGCCGGCGGGAGCAGGCCGGCGCTCATGACGGAGACGAAGCTGGCGGCACGGCCGCTGCCCGCGAAGCCGTCGTCGCGCTTGACGCGCACGTGCAGCAGGTGCGCGCCGGGCTCCAGATCCCGGCCCACCGGGGTCACGTGCCAGCCGAGATAGCCGTGCCGCTCCGGGACGTAGCCATGCAGCGTGACCACTGGGCCGTCGTCCACCCAGGCCTCCAGGTCGCGATAGTGTTCGCTCTCGGCATGGAACACGGCGACCTGGCGGCCCCAGACCAGGAAGTCGGCCTGGGCGTCGTCGCGCGTCGTGGTCCAGCCGGGCGCCTGGCCGCCCGGCAGCCGGGCCCATTCCGCATGCACCTCGCCGCCGCGCCCGAAGCCGTCGTTGCGCCAGGGCTGGAGCGCCGCGCCACCGAACTCGTGCACGTACTGGTAGTCCAGGCCGAAGAGCGGCGCGGGCATCGCCGCGGGCGGCGCGGTCGCCGGCTCCTGCAACGCACCTTCGAGCGTCTCGAGCACCGCATCGGCGATGGCCTCGTGCCCGCGCGAGTTCGGGTGGACGGGCTCGTCGTAGAGCGCCTCCCAGCGCGCCTGGCCGGCGTCGACCCGACGCTGCATCCACGCGCCGAAGTCGATGGACGTCAACCCGTAGTGGGCCGCGAGCTCGCGCTGCAATTGCACCGCATGGCGCGGCTGGTTGCCGCGTTGCGTCAGTTGCAGCGTGACCACCGCCGGCGGCTTGGGCGCCGACAGCAGCTGGCGCAGCAGGCCCTCGTAGCTCTTGTCGCGCACGGCGGGGTCCAGCCACTCGTCGTTGACGCCGAATTCGACGATCACCAGGTCCGGCGCGGCATCCAGGACGTGGGCCTTCACGCGCTGCACGGCGGCCGCCGAATCGGTGCCGCTGCAGCCCGCGTTGATGAAGGTGACCGGGCCTTGCCGGCCCAGGCGGGCGGCGGTCAACGCGGCCCAGCCCTTGTCGCGCGGCGGGTCGGCGGCGTAGCCCGTGGTGATCGAGCCGCCGATCGTGGCCAGCGTGATCGGCTGGCCCTGGTGGAGCCGCTGCATCACGGCCTGCAGGCGGGCATCGACGGCCTGGGCATCCGGGCTCAGCAAGATCATGGCCATCGCGGCGCCCAGCAGGCCGGCCCTGGTTCGATTCATCGACGCTCTCCCCGGCATTGCCAATTTCGTTTAGTAAACTTTTTGGATTGTGGGGTGGCCGAGGCTGCACCGTCAAGAGGACCGAACCCGCATCGCGAAGTCCTGAATGCCCTCGACTCAGTTCAAAGCTCAGTGAAATCCCCGTTGGCCGCCGCGTGTCGACGGTTCAGACTCTTGTTTGTCCAAAATGTTTAGCAAACACAACTAAACAAACGTGATCTCCAACCTGATCGACCTGCACGCCGGCTGGCAACTCGCGGAAGTTGCGCCGGACGCCAACGCCCTCGCCATTGCCGCCGTGCCGGCCAGCGACTGGATACCCGCCCACGTACCGGGAAGCGCGCATGGCGCGTTGCTCGCTGCCGGACGCATCCCCGACCCGTTCTACGGCATGAACGAAGCCCAGGTCGCCTGGGTCGCGGAGCGGACCTGGGCGTGGCGACTGCGCTTCGAGGTCGAGGATCTGGCGCCGCACGAAGACCTCGTCTTCGATGGCCTGGATACATATTGCCGTATCTGGCTCAACGACACAGTGCTGTTCGACAACGACAACATGTTCGTGCCGCGGCGCGTGGATGTGCGGGCGCTGCTCAGGCCGGGCACGAACGAACTCGTCCTCCGCTTCGATCCGCCGCTGGCCGCGGCCCGCGAGACGGAGGCCGGCTTCGTCAAGCGCGCCCTCTGGAACGGCGACAGCGCGCGCCTGTATGCCCGCAAGGCGCAGTACCACTTCGGCTGGGACTGGGGACCGTGCCTGCTGACGAGCGGCCCGTGGAAGGCGGTGCGACGCCACCGCTGGTCGGTTCGCATCGCCGACGTCGCCTGCCGCACTCGGTTGGACATCGCCGCGGCACGCGCCACGCTCGATGTTCGCGCGGACGTGCCCGGCGCGACGACGAACCATGCCGTGGAATTCGAACTGCTCGATCCTGAAGACCGGCGCGTCGCGTTCGAGCGCCTTGAAGGCGGCGAGACGAGCGCAACGTTGGACGTCGCAAAGGCGCGCCTGTGGTGGCCCAACGGACACGGGGCCCAGCCGCTGTACACGCTCGTCGTCCGCGTGCTGGACGGCACCACGATCGCCGCGGAGCTGCGCCGGCGCCTCGGCCTGCGCACCGTGCGCCTCGTGCAGGCACCCGTCGACGGCGAAGCGGGCCTGAGCTTCTGCTTCGAGGTCAACGGTCGCGAGATCTTCATCGGCGGCGCCAACTGGATCCCCGCCGACAGCCTGCTCGAACGCATCACCCCGGCGCTGTACCGCGAGCGCGTCGCCCAGGCGGCCGCCGCCAACATGAACATGCTGCGCGTGTGGGGCGGCGGCCTCTACGAGGACGAGGCGTTCTACGACGCCTGCGACGAGCTGGGCCTGCTGGTCTGGCAGGACTTCCTGTTTGCCTGCGGCATGTACCCCGCGCATCCGGCCTTCCTGGACAGCGTGGCACGAGAGGCGCGGGCCGCGGTGACTCGTCTGCGCCATCGCGCGTCACTGGCGATCTGGTGCGGCAACAACGAGGACTACGCGATCGCGGAGTCCATCGGCGCGTACGGCCCGGGGGTATCGGCCGACCGCTTCGATGCGCGCGCGATCTACGAACGGCTGCTGCCGCAGATCTGCGCCGAGCTGGACCCCGATCGTCCGTATTGGCCCGGCAGCCCGTATTCGCCGGACCCCGGCGGCGTCACTCTGTCGTCGGACGCCAAGGTCGGTGACCGCCACAGCTGGGAGGTCTGGCACCAGCAGATGCTGCCCTACCAGCGCTACGGCGACGTCCAGGGGCGCTTCGTCAGCGAGTTCGGCCTGCAGTCGGCGCCGTCGCTGGCCTTGCTGGAGTCGGTGCTGCCGCCGGCCGAGCGATTTGCGCAGAGCCGCACGATGCAGTGGCACAACAAGGCAGGCTCGGGCGCGCCGGACGGTTTTCGAAGGCTGGCGGTCTACATCGCCGACAACCTGCGCGCCGGCAGCTCGCTCGCCGAGCACGTCTACGACACCCAGTTCGTGCAGGCCGAGGCCATGCGCTACGCCTACCAGGACTTCCGCCGCCGCTGGCAGGCGCCCGGCGCGCGCGCGGTGGGCGGCGCGCTGGTGTGGCAGCTCAACGACTGCTGGCCGGTGACCAGCTGGGCACTGATCGATTCGGCCGGCACCGTCAAGCCGGCCTGGCACGCGGTGCGGCGCGCGCTGGCACCCGTGGCCGTCGCGCTTCGCCTGCAGCACGGATCGGCGCGCGTGGCCGTCATGAACGCGAGGGAGGCCACGCACGTGCAACTGCGATTGCGCATCCACGCGCTCGACGGACGCGTGCTGGCGGACCACGCGCTCGAAGCGGACGTGCCCGCCGGCAGCAGCATCGAGATCACGCAGTCGCTGGCATCGATCGCCGAATCCGACGTGGTGGGCGAAGCCGTCGCGACCATCGACGGCCACGAGGTCTCGCGCGACTGCGCCTGGCCCGAGCCCTACCGCTTCCACGATTTCTCGCAGCCGGGCCTGCGCGCGTCCTTGGACGGCAACGGCCTGGTCCTGCAGGTCGAGCGACCCATGAAAGGCCTGTGGCTGGAGGCACCGGGCACCCGCTTCGATGACAACTTCCTCGACGTGATGCCGCACTCGCCTCGTCGCGTGCAATTCGACGTCGCGCCGACGCCAGGGGTGCGCATGACGGCACTGGGATGCGGCGCGCCATGGTGGACGCCATCCGGTTCGTCGAACCCGGTCGCCGGGCAGGCCCAGTGACGCCCATGCGCAGCGACAGCCGCGACGACGACGTCATCCCCGTGCACCAGAAGGTCGGCTACGGCCTGGGTTCCTTCATCGACATGTGGGGGCACTGGCTGTACCAGTCGATGGCCTTCCACGTCTTCAACGTGTGCCTGCACGTGGCGCCGGGCCTGATCTCCACGGTGCTGGCCATCAAGATCGTGGTCGACGCGGTCTCCGATGCGCTGTTCGGATGGATCTCCGACAACACCCGCACGCGCTGGGGCCGGCGGCGCCCGTTCATCCTGGTGGGCGGCGTGCTGGCCGGCGTGGGGCTGCCGCTGATGTTCGCGGTCGGCCGCGGCTGGAGCGACGCGCAATACTTCCTGTTCATGCTGGTCTCGACCACGTTGTACGTGCCGGTGATGAGCTGCTTCAACCTGCCGTGGACCAGCCTGGGCGCCGAGATGACGCCGGACTATCACGAGCGCACCAGCCTGATGTCGGTGAGGAACGCGATCCAGAAGATCCCGGAGCTGGCGATGTTCGTGGCGGCGCAGTTCACCACGCTGGCCCTGTTCGACGGCGCCGACGGCAAGCCCGACATCCTGCGCGGCGCGCAGGTCTACACGAGCCTGCTGGGCGGCGTGATGGTCGTCGTCGCCATCCTCGTCTTCTGCCTGACGCGCGAGCGCTACTACGAGCGCCTGGTGGCCACGCGCCGCGACCGCGTCCCGCTGAAGGACACGCTCTACCGCACGCTGGCCAACCGCGAGTTCCGGCGCATGCTGGGCATGATGATGGCCTACCTGATGGCCACCGCGATGGTCAGCACC
>FTDG01003623.1_pt1 | contig 10912 bp, 9 predicted proteins | sample 1639751 | NCBI WGS metagenome assembly FTDG01 (sample SAMEA3914869, study PRJEB12502) | metagenome | biome: forest; material: soil | place: USA | collected 2012-03-12 | depth 0.1 m
GCCTGCCGGAGCAAGGCAAGGACGTGTTGGTCGCGCTGTTCGAGATCGGTGCCGACACCGCAGGCTTGAAGGTGCTGCGCGGCGACGAGATGCTCTACGACCGCGACCAGACTTTTGGCGGCGCGCAATTGACGCAGCTGATCTCCCGGCAATACGGCTTCTCGTTCGAGGAAGCCGAGCAGAAGAAGCTGGCGGGCGACCTGCCCGAAGATTTCGAGTCGACGCTGCTGATGCCGTTCGTCGACAGCCTGGCGCACGAGATCGGCCGGGCGCTGCAGTATTTCTTCACCAGCACCCCGCACCACAAGGTCGACTACGTGATGCTTGCCGGTGGCACGGCGTCGCTGGCCGGGCTGCGTGAGCGGGTCAAGGAAGTCACTGGCTTCGCCTCGCGCGTCGTCAATCCGTTCGAGAACATGAAATTGGGGAGCGCTGTGCGCGAAGGCAAGCTGCGGCGCGAGGCGCCCTCGTACCTGACTGCGTGCGGGTTGGCGATGCGGAGGTTCGTGCAGTGATTCTGATCAACCTGTTGCCGCACCGCGAAGCGCGGCGCCAGCAACGCAAGAAGGCATTCTTCGCCGGTCTCGGTCTGGCCGTCGTGGCGGGCGTGGTCATCGTCGTCGTCTGGCATACGGTCGTTGCCACGATGATCAGCAACCAGGATGAGCGCAACGCGTTCCTGAGTGTCGAGATCAAGCGTCTCGATGCACAGATCGCCGACGTCGCCAACCTGAAGAACGAGATCGAGGCCCTCAAGGCGCGGCAGAAGGCCGTGGAGGATCTCCAGGCCGACCGCAACATGCCGGTGTATCTGCTGAACGAACTGGTGACCCAGACGCCGGAAGGCGTCTACCTCACGAGCGTGCACCAGAACGGCCAGCAGGTGTCGGTCACCGGACTCGCGCAGACCAACGAGCGCATCTCCGAATTCCTGCGCAACACGGCCAACAACTCGCCGTGGCTCGAGAAGCCGTGGCTGAGCTCGATCAAGGCGACGTCGGTCGTGGTCGGCGGTGCCAAGGATCAACGAAAGATGTTCGATTTCGCGATGGGCGTGACGCTGAAGCGTCCTCCTGCGCCGGGCGCGGCTGCAAGCGGCGCTTCGGCACCGGGCGGCGCGGCGAGCGGCGTGCCCGTGATGGGCGGGGCTGCGGCATCTGGCCCGGCGAAGGTGTAAACGATGGCCACTCAAGCAAAAAACAGAAGCGCAGACCTCCTCGAGTCGATGCGCGGCGGGTTCAGCCAGTTCCGCGACCTCAATCCCAACCAGCCCGGACAGTGGCCGTTCCTGCCGCGTCTGTCGGTGTGGGCGCTGTTCACGATCATCGTCGTGGGCATCGGCTACTTCGTCTGGCTCAGCGATCAGGCGAACGATCTTCAGAGCTCGCGCGACAAGGAGCCGGCGCTCAAGACCGAATACCGCAACAAGCTCGCGCAGGCGATCAACCTCGATGCGCTGAAGGCTCAGAAGCTCGAAGTGCAAGGCTACGTCACGCAGCTCGAGAAGCAGTTGCCGGGCAAGGCCGACATGGATGCGTTGCTGACCGACATCAACCAGGCCGGCGTCGGTCGCGGGTTGACGATCGAGCAATTCGTTCCGGGCCAGATCCAGACGAAGGACTACTACGCCGAGTTGCCGATCGCCATCCGCGTGACCGGCCGGTATCACGACATCGGCGCGTTCGCGGCCGACATCGCTGCGCTGTCGCGCATCGTCACGTTGCACAACCTCAACATCGTGCCCGGCACGGGCGCTGGCGGCTTGCTGTCGATGGATGCCACCGCGCGTACCTATCGCTACCTCGATCCGTCGGAAGTCGCCTCGATTCGCAAGGAAGGCAAGAAGAAATGAAGCGCCTTCTCTGCACCATGGGCGGGGTATTGATGCTTTCCGCGCTCGGCGCGTGCTCGCCCGACAACGAAGAGCTGATCCAGTGGATGGAGCAGCAGCACAAGGAAGTCCGGCCGAACGTGCCGCCGGTCTATCCGCCCAAGAAATTCGACCCGCAGGCTTACCTCGGAAACGCAGGCGTCGAGCCTTTCGGCGCGCAGAAGCTCATTGCTGCCGCTGGGGCGACGGCCGCCCGCTCGAACGCCATCCTGGCCGCGGCCAAGGCGCATGCGCCTCAGGAACTCGAATCCTATCCGCTTGACAGCATGACGATGGTCGGCACGTTGCACCAGGGCGGCAAGTCGCACGCGCTGCTGATGGTGGAAAGCCGGCTTCACGACGTGAAGGTAGGTGACTACATTGGTCAGAACTACGGGCACATCACTGGGATCAGCGACACGGAGATCACCTTGACCGAAACCGTCCAGGACGCCACCGGCGAGTGGATCGATCGCACGAGCACCCTCCAGATTCAGGAGAAGGCGCGATGAACAGCATTCAGGAGTATCGAAAAATGCGGAGTTGGACCGCGGGAGCAGCGCTCGTTCTGGCGTTGGGTTTGGCGTTGCCGGTGTCGTCATGGGCCGAGCCCAAGATCAAGACGGTCACGGGATTGCAGCAAGGGGGCACCGACGTCGTGCGCGTCGAGCTCTCCGAGCCGCTGGCATCCGTGCCTGCGGGCTTCTCGGTGCAGTCGCCGCCCCGCGTGGCGATCGACCTGCCCGGAGTCAGCAACGCTTCCGGCAAGACGAACATCGACATCAACCAGGGCAATGTCCGCTCGGTGGCCGTCGCCAGTTCCGGCGATCGGACGCGGTTGGTACTGAACCTGAAGGTTGCGTCGAACTATCGCGCCGAAGTCCAGGGCAAGGTGCTCTTGATCTCGCTCGATGCGGGCTCGCCCGCCGCGGCCAATGCCACCGCTGCTGCGGCGGCCCCCACGCCGGCGGCCGCTGACACGACGCACTTCGCGAACAGCCAGAACGCCGATGTCCTCGACCTGCGCGACATCGACTTCCGTCGTGGCAACGACGGCTCGGGCCGCGTCGTCGTCAACCTGGCGAGCACGCAGGTCGGCGTCGACCTGAAGCAGCAAGGCAAGGACCTCGTCATCGACTTCCTGCGCTCGTCGGTGCCGGAGCGCCTGCGCCGTCGCCTCGACGTGACCGACTTCGGTACGCCGGTGCAGACGATCACCACCACGCAAGTGGGCGATCATGTGCACATGGTCGTCACGCCGACCGGCGCGTGGGAACACAGCGCATACCAGACGGACAACCAGTTCGTGCTCGAAGTGCGCGCGGCGCACCAGGAAGCCAACAAGCTCATCGCGGGCCCGGGCTACACCGGCCAGCGGCTGTCGCTGAACTTCCAGAGCATCGAGATCCGGTCGCTGCTGCAGATCATCGCCGACTTCAGCGACTTCAACGTCGTCACGAGCGATACGGTCAGCGGCACCGTCACGCTGCGGCTGAAGGATGTGCCGTGGGATCAGGCGCTGGACATCATTCTGCAGAGCAAGGGCCTCGACAAGCGTCGCTCGGGCAACGTGCTCCTGATCGCACCGAAGGACGAACTGGCCGCGAAGGAGCAGAGCGACCTCGAGGCGAAGAAGAAGATCGCTGATCTCGAGCCGCTGCGCACGCAGGCGTTCCAGCTGAACTACACGAAGGCAGCCGAAGTCGCTGGCGCCCTGACGGGCACTGGCGGCGGCACCAGCTCCGGGGCTGCCACCGGAACGTCGGGCGGCACGTCGGGTACCAACTCGCGCATCCTCTCGACGCGCGGCACGGTTCTGGCGGAGCCCCGCACGAACCAGCTGTTCGTGTCCGACATCCCCTCCAAGCTGGAGGAAGTCCAGGCGATGATCACCCGCATCGACGTCGCGTCGCGCCAGGTGATGATCGAGGCGCGCATCGTCGAAGCGAACGACACCTTCGGGCGCGCGCTGGGCGTCAAGCTCGGTTCGACGTCGGCGAATGCGTTCCACGTCGGCGGCAGCCAGTACGTGTCGGTGGGCGGCAACATGGATGCGATCGGCGTCCAGACCGGCCAGGAGATTGGCACGACGGCCTTCGCGAACTCGAACTTCGTGAACTTCGGCGCCAACGCCGGCGCGGTCAGCTCGAACGCCACCGCTGCGACGCTCGCGTTGTCGCTGTTCAGCGCTTCGGCGAGCCGCTTCTTGAATCTGGAACTCTCCGCGCTGGAAGAAGACGGCACGGGCCGCATCATCTCGAGCCCGCGTGTGATCACGGCCGACCAGGTGCAGGCGGTCGTCGAGGCCGGCGAGGAAATTCCTTACCAGGTCGCGACGTCGAGCGGCGCCACGTCGATCTCGTTCCGCAAGGCGAACATCCGCCTGGAAGTCACGCCGCAGATCACGCCGGAAGGCAACGTGATTCTCGACGTCGACGTGAACAAGGACAGCCGTGGCATCTCCACGAGCGCCGGCTTCACCATTGACACCAAGCACGTCAAGACGACGGCGCTGGTCGAGAACGGCGGTACGGTGGTGCTGGGTGGTCTGTTCCAGCAGACCGACAGCGATACGGTCGACAAGGTGCCGCTCCTGGGCGACATCCCGTTCCTCGGGAACTTGTTCAAGACCACGACCAAGATCTCGAACCGCACCGAGCTCTTGATCTTCATCACGCCGCGCATCATCACCGACCGCACGGTAGCGCGCTGAACAGCGGAACGAACATGATCTCGAATTTGAAGGGGGTTTCCAACATGAAAAAGATGGCAATGCTGGCGGCGCTGATGACCGCAGTGGCAGTGCTGGACGGATGCAGCGCCGGCGGCACGCAGAGCAAGACGAGCTCGTCCACCACGCCGGCGCCGTCGCCCGGGGCGTCGGCCCCGGCGCCCGCGCCGACGGCTGCGGATCTGGTCGTTGTGGCCGAAGGCAACAAGACCACGATCCAGGACACCGGAGCCGACACGACGACCATCGACGTCACCGCGGTCGACTCGAACCGGAACATCGTCGCCGGCGTGCCGGTGACGATCGTGCCCGACTCGACTTCCAATACGATCATCACGCCGAGCGGCACGGTGACGAACGCCGCCGGCCTGGTGACTGCAGTGTTGTCGATCGGAGCCGATCACTCGAACCGCACGTTCAACGTTCTTGTGACGGCAGGTTCGGTCACGAAGACCATCGCCATCACGGTGACTGGTGCGAAGCTCACGGCGAGTGCAGTGTCGGGTTCCGCCGGGGCCACGGCCAGCGTCGCTTATCACTTGGCGGACGGCGCGGGCGCGAGCCTCAGCAAGATGCCGATCTCGGTTTCCGGCGACAACCTGCCGACCGTCAACGACAAGACCGACGATAACGGTAACTACACCTACACGTACACGGTGCCGAGCACGGCGTCGTTGACCATCACGGGTGTGGCGGGTGGCGTCACGACGCCGACCACGGTCACGATCTCGGGCACGACCACGCCGATAGCTTCGGGAACCCCGACCGCCGAATCGATCTCGGCCAATCCGAACTTCGTGGGCATCAACACGGTGGGGTCCTCGGCGAACCAGATCCAGGTGCGCGCACTCTTCCAGGATTCCAACAACCTGCCGATCAGCAACGTGCGCGTACGTTTCGATCTGGCTGGCGACGCCAACGGCATCGGCGGCAGCCTGTCGTCGGGGAACAACTACGTCTACACCAACGCGAACGGTGTTGCCGCGACGAATTACATCGCGGGCCAACGTGGGAGCGGCAACAATGCGCTCACCATTCGGGCCTGCTGGTCCGTGAGCGATTTCGACCCGGTCCAGAGCACCAACACGAACCCGGGAAGCTGCCCGAATTCGGTTCCCTTGACGGTCTCCGTCACGGTGACTCAGGGCGGCGTCAGCGTGTCGAAGCCTTCCACCGACAACATCCTTCTGGTGGACACCAACAAGCAGACCTACTCGCTGCCTTTCTCGATTCAGATCACGGACTCGGTCGGCAACCCGCAAGCGGGCATCAAGGTCAGCGCGACGTCCTATGCTCCGCGCTTCTATCGCGGCTACTGGTCGCTGCCGACTACCTCGAACGTGTATGTTCAGAATATCGTGAACTCGTGCGACAACGAGGACGTCAACAACAACAACAATATTGACGCCGGTGAAGACGTGAACGGGTCGGGCAAACTCGAACCTTCCAAGGCTGACATCGCGATCGTGGCGAAGTCCCCAGGCAGCGACACGACCGACGCGAGTGGCTTGGCGTATTTCCTGATGCAGTACGGCATGAGCGTTGCATCTTGGGAAGACTACTACCTGACTTTCAGCGCCACCGTGGCGGGTAGCGAAGGAACGAACTTCACGTCGGGTAAGCTGCCTGTGCCGTTCGACGCGACCGTCGAAGGGAATGAAACGACGCCGCCGTTCGAGAACAGCCCCTATAACTTCCTCCCGGCGGGGACATTGTTCCCGACAGTGGTCGGTTTGACCCCGGTGACGACCACGACAACACCGCCGGTGACCTACCATCTTTGCCAAAAGCAGAATTGAGTAAGCAGGTCGGCGGCGACGGAAGCGTCGTCGCGCTGATCGGCATGCCCGGTTGTGGGAAATCCACGATCGGGCGACAACTGGCGCGCTTGCGCCAGTTGCCGTTTCTGGACGCCGATCACGAAATAGAGCGCGTTCTCGGTTGCTCGATCCGCGACTTCTTCGCCCGTGAAGGCGAACCCGCATTTCGTGACGTCGAAGAACGCGTGATCGGCGATCTGCTGAACACGAAGGCAAGCTGCGTCATCGCCACCGGTGGCGGGGCTGTTCTTCGCGAGGCGACGCGCAAGTCCCTGCATGTGAAGGCGACTGTCGTCTACTTGCGCGCCTCGCCGGACGATCTCGCACGGCGCCTGAGCCGCGACACCCAGCGGCCGCTGCTCCAGGTCGCCGATCCGCGCCAGCGCTTGCGCGAGCTGTTCGCGCAGCGCGATCCGTTCTATCGCGAAACCGCGCACCTGACCGTGGACACTGGCCACAAGTCGGCGATGCTGCTGGTCAATCTGCTGTCGATGCAACTCGACATGCGGCCGCCACGCGCGCAGGACGTAGAGTAGGCGGTGATGCATACCACCACCGACTCACTTCCGCATGCCCAGGCCGATGTCACGATCGACCTTGGCGATCGTAGCTACCCCATCCTGATCGGCGACGGCCTGCTGACGCAAGCGAGCAGTTGGTCGGCAATCGGCAATCGCCGCGCGAGCGCGCTGATCGTCACCAACGAAACGGTCGCGCCGCTGTATGCGGCCTCGCTGGCTGGCGCACTCGCGCCGCTCTTCGTTCAGGTGCGTACGCTCGCGCTCCCGGACGGCGAGGTCTACAAGGATTGGGCCCACCTCAACCTGATCTTCGACGAGCTGCTCGGCGCCGAAGCCGATCGCCGCACGGTGCTGTTCGCGCTGGGAGGCGGGGTGGTCGGGGACATGACGGGCTTTGCCGCGGCGTGCTACATGCGCGGAGTCGCCTTCGTGCAGGTGCCGACCACGCTGCTGGCGCAGGTCGATTCGTCGGTCGGCGGCAAGACGGCCATCAACCACCCGCTCGGCAAGAACATGATCGGCGCGTTCCATCAACCGCAGCGCGTCGTCTGCGACCTGGCCGTGCTCGACACGCTGCCTGATCGCGAGATGTCTGCCGGGCTCGCCGAAGTGATCAAGTACGGCGCGAGCATCGACGTCGAATTCCTCGGCTGGCTCGAGTCCAACATCGAGGCGCTTCGCGCGCGCGAGCGCCGCGCGCTCGCGCATGCAGTGAGGCGCTGTTGTGAGATCAAGGCGCAGGTCGTCGGCGCGGACGAGAAAGAGGCGGGCCTGCGTGCCATCCTCAACTTCGGCCACACGTTCGGCCATGCGATCGAAGCCGGTCTCGGCTACGGCGCCTGGCTGCATGGCGAGGGCGTGGGCTGTGGCATGGTGATGGCCGCGACGCTGTCCGCCAGGCTGGGTTTGGTGGCCGACGATTTCGCGCGCCGCATCGAGGCGCTGATCGCGCGTGCCGGGCTGCCGACGCGAGGCCCGCGCGCGTTGACGGCGGCGCGGTATCTCGAGCTGATGAGGGTCGACAAGAAAGCCGAGGCCGGTGACATCCGTTTCATCCTGCTCGATGGCGAGAGCCACGCCACGCTGCGCACCGCGCCCGAAGCCGATGTCGTCGCGGTCATCGAGCAACTGACCGAGGCGGCGTGAGTCGCCCCGTCACGACGTGATCTCCGGTCCGCTTGCCGATCGCCCGCGATACGCCAGCGACCCTGCGCGTTCGCGCGGTCGCCGTCGCGCGGAAGTCGCGGCCCCGACGCGCACCGAGTTCCAGCGCGACCGCGACCGCATCGTCCACAGCACCGCGTTCCGCCGCCTCGTCTACAAGACCCAGGTCTTCCTCAACCACGAGGGCGACCTGTTTCGGACGCGGCTGACCCATTCGCTGGAGGTGGCGCAGCTCGGGCGCTCGGTGGCGCGCACGATGGGGCTGGACGAAGACCTCGTCGAGGCGATCGCGCTGGCGCACGATCTCGGCCACACGCCATTCGGCCATGCGGGTCAGGACGCGCTCGACGACTGCATGCGCGACGATGGCGGCTTCGAGCACAACCTGCAAAGCCTGCGCGTCGTCGACGAGCTCGAGTTGCGCTACCCCGAGTTCGACGGCCTGAACCTCACGCTCGAGACGCGCGAAGGCATCCTCAAGCGCTGCACGTTGGCGCAGGCGCGTGCGCTCGAGGAGACCGAACCGGGTGGCGTCGGCCATCGTTTCATGGCCGGCCTGCAGCCGGGACTCGAAGCGCAACTGACCAACCTCGCCGACGAAATCGCCTACAACTGCCACGATGTCGATGACGGCGTCCGCTCGGGGCTGCTCGATCATGCGCAGCTCGAAGAGGTTCCGCTCTACGCGCGATTGCGCGACGAAGCGCTCGCCGAGCATCCGCGACTGCGGACGCTGCCCGCAAGGCGTCTCGTGCACGAGACGCTGCGGCGCATGCTGTCGCAGATGATCTACGACCTGATCGCCACCAGCCAGGCCGGCATCGACGCTGCCGCGCCCGACAGCCCCGAGGCTGTGCGCCGAGCGCCCTTGCTGATGCGGTTCAGTCCGCGAATGCGCAGCGAGAGCAGCGAGCTGAAGCGTTTTCTTTTCGCGAACCTCTACCGCCATCCCGCGGTCACGGCCACGACGGATCGCGCGCGCGACGTCGTGCGCGAACTTTTTGCGATCTACCTCGATCGTCCGGGCGAGATGAGCGACGAGTTCCGGGCCGCGAGCGACCGCCCGCGCGCCGTGGCCGACTACATCGCCGGCATGACGGACCGCTTCGCGCTGAAGGAGCATCAGCGGCTGACCGGCCAGGCCTTGTTCGGCAACGCCTGGTCGTCGCTCGGACGCACCGTGTCGTGATCGTCGCCACAACCGGTATTTTTCCCATCGCCACAGAATAGGGGTCAGCTAAACTGGGTCGATGGCCCGCCTGACCCGCCTTTCGCTGCCCGGCCTTCCGCATCACCTGATGCAGATCGGCAACAACCGCCAGGCGATCTTCGTCGACGACGAGGATCGCCTGGCGTGGTGCGCGCACCTGCGCGAGGCCAGCCTCGTCGCACGGGTCGACATCCACGCCTACGTGCTGCTCGCGAACCACGTCCACCTGTTGGCTACGCCGCGCGACAGCGCCGACGGCCTCAGCACGATGATGCAGTCGCTCGGCCGGCGTTATGTCGCGGCGTTCAATCGGCGCCACGGGCGATCCGGCACGCTCTGGGAAGGGCGCTTCCGTGCCGCGCTGGTCGACCCTGACGACGCGCTGCTGACCTGCATGCGCTACATCGACAGCCATCCCCAACGCAGTGGCCTGTGTGCGGACGCTGCGGAGTACGCGTGGTCGAGCTGCGCCCACCACCTGGGCCGGCGGCGCGATCCGTTGATCGTCGACCACGCGCGCTACTGGGCACTCGGCAACACACCGTTCGAGCGAGAGGGCGCTTTTCGCGGCTTTCTCGACGAAGGGGTGAGCCAACGCGAGGCGCAGGCGATCTCGCAGGCGACGCGGCGCGGTTGGCCGATCGCCGGCGCCGAAGGGCAACGCCGCCTGTCGACCCAGCTCGGGCGCGACATCGTGCCGCGACCGCGCGGGCGTCCGCGCCGCCCGGAGCCTACTCCGGCCTGACGGCGCCCACCGGCGTTCGGGGCCGCCCGCTCCCCTGTGCGGGCCCTCATGCGCCGTCCTGCTGCAGCGCGCCATCGTGAAGCTCTTTGCCACTCGCCGTGGTCGTCGCCCGACAGGGCATCCGAAGCTTCTGCGTCCATTCCCTCGGCCCACCGCTGATCTCACCGGTTTGGTGCATTCAGGAGCCCTTTTTGCCGCATCATCAACTATGGCCCCATTAGTTTACGCACCTCGATGAAGCATTCTTCATAACCTACACTGACCCCTTTTGATTGTGTTTGCCCGGCATGTTGCGCTGCGATAGTCTTCGGGTTTTCCAGCGCCAACCAAAAGGATCCGCCATGAGCACGGCCGCCCCGGGGCACCCCGCCTCGTCGCCCGACATCGCCACCGCAGCCGCGGGCGGCCTCTACGACGCGACCCAGGAGCACGATGCCTGCGGTGTCGGCTTCGTGGCGCATGTGAAGGGGCGTCGCGATCACTCGATCGTCGCGCAGGGTCTGAAGATCCTCGAGAACCTCGACCATCGGGGCGCGGTGGGCGCCGACAAGTTGATGGGCGACGGCGCAGGCATCCTCATCCAGATTCCCGACGAGCTGTACCGCGCGGAGATGTCCGAGGCCGGCATCGAGCTGCCGCCGCCCGGTGAATACGGCGTCGGCATGATCTTCCTGCCGAAGGAACACGCGTCGCGCCTCGCCTGCCAGCAGGAACTCGAACGCGCCGTGAAGGCCGAAGGCCAGGTGCTGCTCGGCTGGCGCGACGTGCCGGTCGACCGCGAGATGCCGATGTCGCCCACCGTGCGCGCCAAGGAGCCGGTGCTGCGCCAGATCTTCATCGGCCGCGGTGCC
>FTDG01000692.1_pt1 | contig 10903 bp, 1 predicted proteins | sample 1639751 | NCBI WGS metagenome assembly FTDG01 (sample SAMEA3914869, study PRJEB12502) | metagenome | biome: forest; material: soil | place: USA | collected 2012-03-12 | depth 0.1 m
CAGGCCGCCCAGTTGCAGCACGGCCGGCGCGATGTCGACGGTCAGGCCCGACGGCTCGACGAGCACGTAGTTCGGATCGTTGATCGTGTAGCCGCTGACGGTCACCGCCTTGTTCGTGCCGGCGTTCTTGTCGGCCGTCGTCGCCGTGGGCGTGCCCGACAAGGTCACGACGTCGCCCGCCAGCGGCGAGATCGACGGCGTGCCGGCGAGCGCGATGCCCGTCGTCGTGTCGTAGCTGCGGTCGACCGCCGCCAGGCCGCCGACCACCAGGCTGGCGGGCGTCACGGTGACCGCCAGGTTCGCCTCCTGGCCGATGACGTAGTTCGGGTCGCTCGACACCAGCCCGCCGAGCGTGACCGGCTTGTTGGTGCCGACGTTCTTGTCGGCGGTCTGTCCGGTGGCGTTGCCCGAGACCGTGACCACCTCGCCGTTGAGGCCGCTGACCACCGGCGTGCCGCTCAACGCGACGTTGGTCGTGCCGTCGTAGATCTTGGTGCCACCGGCAGGCGCGAGGCCGGACACCGGCAGCACGGCTGGCGCGATGTCCACGCTCAGGCCGGCCGGCTGCACCAGCACGTAGTTCGGATCCGAGATCGTGTAGCCGCTGACCGTCACCGCCTTGTTCGTGCCGGCGTTCTTGTCGGCCGTCGCCGCCGTGGGCGTGCCGCCCAGCGTGACGACGTCGCTGCCCAGCGGCGTGACCGTCGCCGTGCCGGCGAGCGTCACGCCGGTCTGCGTGTTGTAGCTGCGGTCGACGGCCGTCACGCCGCTGACCACCAGTTGTGCCGGCGTCACGTCGGCCGTGGCCGTCGCGCTGGTGCTGGCCAGCACGTAGTTGCCGGCGTCGGGGCCGCTCAGCGCCAGGCCGGTCACGTTGACGGTCTTGCCGGTGCCCGCGTTCTTGCTCGCGAACTGGGCGCTCGTGTCGGTGACGGTGAGCACGTCGTTGGCGACGCGGTTGTCCGACAGCGCGACGCTCGCGTCGGTGCCGGCGTCGTAGACGCGGTTCGACGCGGTGGCGCCGACCGTGATCGTGCGTGGCGTGATCGTGCTGACGGCGTTGGACGCCAGCGTCACCACGTAGTTGTTGCCATTGTTGCCGTCGTTGATGGCCACGCCGCTCAGGTCGACCGTGCGGTTGCCGGCGCCGACGTTCTTGTCGGTGTAGGCCAGCGTCGCGGCCGTGACGGTGTCGCTGCCGACCAGCGACGACGTCAACGACGCGAGGTTGCCCGCCGTCGTCGTGTAGGCGGTGCCGCCGTCGTAGACCTTGGTGAGGGTCGGTGCGGTCAGCGTGATCGCCTTCTGCGCGATCACGCCGGTGCCGGTGGCCACGGTGGGCAGGGTGTAGTTGCCCAGCTGCGTGCTGCCGTTGGCCGAGAAATCGCTGTTGGCGAGCGTGACCGTCACCGTATGCGAGCCGGCGTTGTCGCCGTCGTAGGTGCCGCTGGTCTTGGTGACCGTGGCGGAATCGCCGTTGACGAAGCCCACGAGGTCGTAGTTCGCGCTGGTCAGCGTGGCGACGTCGGTGCCGTCGTAGGTCTTGCCCAGGTTGCCGATGAGGTTGGCGGTCACCGCGATGAGCTGCAGCGGATTGATCGCCAGCGCGCCGTTGACGAAGCCGATGTTGTAGTTGCTGGAGGTCAGGCCGCCCGGCGTGATCGTGTAGTTGCCGACGTTGACGGCGCCTTGCGAATTGCCCGAGTAGCTCAGCGCGCCGCCGAGGACCGTGCTGGTCTGCCCGTTGACGAAGCCGCTGTAGCTGACGCCGTTGCCACCGGTCCAGGCGGTGCCGTCGTAGGTCTTGGTGGCGTTGTTGGCCGTGATCGTGAGCGGCGCCTGGCTGATGGCCGCGTTGGCCGATGCCGACGTCGGCAGCGTGTAGTTCGACAGCGTCGTGCCGTTGCCGGCGCTGTAGTCCGAACTGGCGAGCGTGGCGCTGACGGTGGTCGCGCCGGACACGTTGGGTGAGTTGAAGCTGCCGCTGGTCTGCGTCACCGTGGCCGACTGGCCGGTGACGAAGCCCGTCACGTTGAAGTTGGCGGACGACAGCGTGTCGGCGGTCGTGCCGTCGTAGACCTTGCCCAGGCTCCCCGACAGCGTCGTGGTCAAGGCCTTGGGAGAGATCGTGGCCGCGCCCGACGCCGAGGTAGGCAGCGTGTAGTTGGACAGCGTGGTGCCGCTGCCGGCGGTGAAGTCGCCGCTCGCCAGCGTGGCGCTGGCGCTGGTGGCCGAGGCGACGTCGGGCGAGTTGAAGCTGCCGCTGGTCTGCGTGACCGTGGCCGACTGGCCGCTGACGAAGTTGCCCAGCGTGTAGTTGGCCGACGTGAGCGCCGCGTTCGCGTTGCCGTCGTAGGTCTTGGTCATGCCGGTGAGCGTGGCCGTCAACTGGCGCGGCGTGATCGTGGCGCTGCCGCTGGCGGACGTGGGCAGCGTGTAGTTGCTGGCCAGCGCGCCGGAGACGCCCGTGAAGTCGCCGCTCGCCAGCGTGGTGCTGGCGCTGCTGGCACCGGCCACGGTGACGGCGTTGAACGTGCCGCTGGTCTTGGTGACGTCGAACGTGTCGCCATTGACCAGGCCCGTGAGCACGTAGTTGGCGTTCGACAGCGTGGCGGCGTTGGTGTTGTCGTAGGCCTTGGTCACGCCGGTGAGCGCAGCCGTCAGCGTCTTGGGCGTGACGGTGAGCGTGCGCGGCGTGTTGCTGCCCAGCGCGACGGCGTAGCCGTTGTTGCCGCTGATGCCGCTCATGTTGACGGTGATCGTGTACGGGCCGCCCGCGACGCCCGCCGTTGCGGCGGCGCCGGCGGAAGTCGCCGTGGCCGCGCCGCTGACGGCGGTGGCCAGCGTGTCGCCCAGGTAGGCGCCCGCGACGGCGGCCTGCGCGCCCGAGACGCTGAGCACCGCGTTCGAGAGCGCGCTGCCGGTGCTCAGGTCCGTGCCGTAGACCTTGGTGACGTTCTGCGTGTTGACGGTCACCGTGGGCTGGTACGCGAACACGTAGCGGTCGCCGGTGGCAGCGACGGCGGTGTTCGGATCGTAAGTCTGGTCCCAGACGGCGGTGTTGGCGCTGTCCAGGTTGCCGAAGGTGCTGGTGCCGGGCGCGCTCGCGTAGACCAGCCAGCGCGCGCTCGGGTCGGACAGGGCGATCGAGCTCGCGCCGCTGCCCGAGCTGTTGGTGAACGTGCCGTTGGCGGCCAGCGTGACCGCCGTGCCGCTGCCGCTCGCCTGCAGCGAGGCGCCCGAATTCAGCACGATGTTGGCGCCCACGCCTTGCGTGCCGAAGGTAAAGCCGCAGCAGTCGGCCAGCGTGGGCAGGTCGGAGACGGTGCCCAGGCCATTGCCCTGGTCCACCACCTTGATCGACGACGCGACGATGCTGTTCAGGCTGATCGAGCCGCCCATCGCGTTGGTCTTGTCCGCGCCGGCAGACAGGGTGATCGAGACCGTGCCGGTGCCCGCGTTGATGGTGGCGAGCTGGCCCAGCAGGTTCGAGCCCATGCTGATGGTGGCGATGCCCGCGTCGCGCTCGGCGTCGTGCACGCCGTCGGCCACGGTGTCGTTGGCCACCAGCGTGAGGTTCCGGTTGCCGGTGGTGATGTCACCCAGGATCGCGATGCTGCGGCCGGCCTCCATCGTCAGCGAGCCGCCGGCAGTGCCGCCGGTGGCGTCGATGGCCTGGCGCACGATGATGTCGTTGCTGGCCTGCAGCGTCAGGCTGGTGCCGGTCTGCAGCACGCTGGCGATGTAGCCCGGCGTGATCATCTGCGAGCTGGACGCCGCGTCGCCGAAGTTGGTCGCGTTGGCGATGGCCATGCCGTTGGTCGACGGCATGGCCTGGGTGACCTCGTAGACATGGCCGCCGTCGCCGCCGAAGGTCGCGAAGGCCGTGTTGGTGCCGGGCAGCAGCGCCGGGTAGGGCACGTAGCCCAGTCCGCCGACGAAGTGGCCGTTCGGGTCGCCCACGGCGCTGTTGCTCGGGCCGACCACGCCGATCAGCGGCGCAGCGGCGCTGTTGACGTAGGTCAGTGCGCCGGCCAGGCAATCCCAGTTGGTGGAGAAGATGAAGTAGTTCGCGTTGGTGTAGTCGCCCGTCGCGTCGTAGACCGACCACACGCCGTCGCCCACCGAGTCGTTCGGATGGCTGCCCACCATGCTGTTGGCGGCCGAGACGATGTTCTGGTTGCCGGCCGCGACGTAGTCGCTCAGGCGGCCGGTCGTGCCGTCGACCCAGCTCGCGGCACCGGCGTTGACGATGCCGTTGATGTCGCGCGTGGGGTTGCCGACGACGTAGTTGCCGTTGGGCAGGTAGGTCACGTACGGATACGAGCCCAGGTAGTCGCCGGCCTTCTCGCCGACGATGCTGTTGGTGCGCGAGATCACGCCGGACACGCCGCTCGTGCCGCTGCCCCAGGTGACGGCGCCGGCATCGACGAGGCTGCCGTTGTCCCAGGTCGGGTTGGTCAGGACGTAGTTGCCCGTCAACTCGTACTGGCCGTGCGTGGCCGCGGACAGGTTGTACAGCTGGTTGACGGTGAACTGCTGCATGTCGTCGGTGGTCGAGCCGACGAGGCTGTTGGCGGCGCTGACGACGTTCTTGTTGCCGTTGGCCGCGTAGTTGGACACGTGGCCCGTGCTGCCGTCGACGAAGGTCGCGGCCCCGGCGTCGGTGACCGAGCCGTTGTCCCACAGCGGATTGACGATCAGGTAGTTGCCGTTGGTGCCCAGCGGCGTCACCGAGGTGCCGGTGAAACCCGAGGCCTTGAGGCCGACGACGCTGTTGACGTTGGAGACCACGCCGCTGGAGCCTGCGGTGCCGCTGCCCCACGAGACGGCGCCGGCATCGGCGATGGAACCGTTGTCCCACAGGTTGCTGATCACCACGTAGTTGCCGCTGTACAGCTGCAGGCCGTTGCTGTCGTAGCCGGCCAGCAGCGGCACGATGCCGTTGGCGCCGGCGTTGTAGCCCAGCAGGTCGTTGGCGGTGCTGCCGACCAGGCTGTTGGTGCTGGACACCGCGCCCACGGTCGGGTTCGTGCTGCCGCTGCTCCAGGTGACTGCGCCGGCGTGTGTGGCACTGCCGTTGGCCCAGAAGTCGCTGTCGACGACGAAGTTGCCGTTGGCCAGCGCCTGCACGCCGTTGCCCAGGTAGAAGAACGCCGGTGCGCCATTGGCGGCCGCGATGGGCGACGAGAACGAGCCGACGTAGTCGCCCGCGTTGCTGCCCACCAGGCTGTTGCTGGCGGTGACGGCGCCGGTCGAGCCGGTGCTGCCGTTGCCCAGCGTGACGGCGCCGCGCGTGCCGTTCCACATCGGGCTGGCGACCACGTAGTTGCCGTTGGTCAGCGCAGTGACGGACGAATACTGGTAGTCGATCGCCGTGGTGTTGCCGTTGTAGACGTTGTATTCCATCTCGCCGATGCGGTCACCGGTGGTGCTGCCGACCAGGCTGTTGCTGCTCGAGACGGCGCCCACCGTGGGCGAGCTGCCGCTGGACCAGGTGACGGCACCGACTTGCGTGGCCGCGCCGTTGTTCCAGAACGGGCTCAGCGCCAGGAAGTCGCCCGTGCCCGTCAGTTCCAGGACGCCACTCTGGCCGACATGGTCGGTCGTCACGCTGCCCACCAGGCTGTTGCCGCTGGTGACGTTCGAGCCCTGGCCGACCTTGGTCAGGCCGGTGGTGCCGTCGACCAGCGTGACCGCGCCCTTGCCGGAACCCCAGGACGGGCTGGACAGCACGTAGTCGCCGTTGGTGAGCACCGTGACGGACTGGCTGCCGATCGAGTCGCCCGCGGTCGCACCCACGACGCCGTTGCTGGCGACGTTGATCGTCTTGACGTCGGTGCCGTACGGCACGTAGGTGGCCGCGCCCTTGCCGCCGTTCCACGACGGGCTGCTGATCACGTAGGCGTTGTCGCCGGGAATGAACTTGATGTTGCCGCCGGAGATGCCGTCGTTGGCGTTGCCCACCAGGCTGTTCGCGCTGGAGACGACGCCGGTGGCCATCGTGCTGCCGTTGGACCAGCTCACCTCGCCGGCATAGCTGTTCCAGCCGCTGCTCCAGACGATGAACTGCGAGCCCGTCAGCACCTGCAGGTAGAAGCCGACCTTGTCGGTGCCGTTGCCGTTGCCAGTCGCGTCGCTGCGCGAGGTCGTGCCGATCAGGGCGTTGCTGGCGCTGACCGTGCCGGTCAGTCCGCTCGTGCCCGAACCGAGCGCCACGGCGCCGACGCCCTTGTTCCAGCCGTAGTCGTCGACCACGTAGTTGCCGTTGGCCAGCAACGTGATGTTGCCGCCGATGCCGTCCCCCCACAGGTACGAAATGTTGTTGCCCGACAGCTGGGTCATCGTCGTGCTGCCCACCAGCGCGTTGGACGCGCCGATGACGCCCACGCTGCCGGTCGAGCCGTTGCCGAAGGCCACGGCCCCGGCGCTGTTGCCCCAGTACTGGTCCGCGATGATGTAGTTGCCGGTGGACAGCGCCGTCACCTGGCCGCTGGTGCCTATCGCGTCCGAAGTCGAATTGCCCTGGCTGTTGTTATGGGTCGTGAGCGTGCCGACCAGGCTGTTGCTGCTGGAGACGATCGCACTGGTGCCCATGCCCCAGCCCGTCGTGCCGTTGCCCCAGGTGGCCGCGCCGCGGCCGCCGTTCCACAGCGGGCTGCCGACCACGAAGTTGCCGTTGGTCAGCGCGGTCAAGCCGCCGCTGCCGACCTCGTCGCCGCTGTGCGTGCCGTACAGCGTGGAGACGAGCGCCTGGTTGCTCTGCTGGAACAGGTAGGCGGCGCCGCCGTTGGTGGCCGCCAGGTTGTCGGTCGGGTTGGTGATGACCACGTAGCCGGTGGGCGTGACGGTGGCGCCCGAGGTCGTCGTCAGCGGCTGCACCGTGGCGCCGAAGGTGCCGTTGGCCGTCGAGTGCGGATCGATGTACTCGACCTGCGAGGACACCTGGTCGTCGATGACGATGTCCTTGGGGTCGAGCAGCAGGTTGCCAGCCGTGCCGTGCGCGGCCGACGCGTCGCCGGTGCCGCTGAAGTACAGCGTACCCTTGCCGGAGACCTCCAGCTGGCCGCCGTTGCCGCTGGCCGCGCCGCCCTTGGCGCTCACCGCGCCGGAGAACGTGGTGGTGTCGTTGGACCAGACGACGACCTTGCCGCCATTGCCCGAGCTCGTGGCGTCGGCCTTGAGCGTGACGCCGGTGCCGATGGTGGTGGTGGTCGCGTCGGCGATCGCCGCGTTGGCGCCGTGCAGGTCGCCGCCGACCATCACGCTGCCGCCGCCGTCGTGCCCGCTGGCGCTGACGCTGGCGCCCATCAGCGCAACCTTGTCCGCGGTGATCACGACGCTGCCGCCATGCTGGCCGGCCGCCAGGCCGTCGGCGTCGTAGGTGCCCGATGAATAGAGTTGCCCGGCGCCCGCATCGACGGCGATGCTGCCGCCCCCGGTGGCCGAGACCAGCGCGCTGGTGGTCTCGGCCAGGCCATTGGCCTGCGTGTTCGTGATCGAGCCGCCTTGCGCGCTGCCGTCCGCACGCAGGGTGCCGGAGTCGAGCATGTGGTCGCCCTGCAGCGCGATGCTGCCGCCTTGCACGCCCGACACGTCGACGCTGCCCGAGTTGTCGATCAGGCCGGAGCTGTCCAGCACGACCTTGCCGCCGCGCGTGGTCATCGCGGTGGCTTCCAGCGTGCCGCTGTTGCGCACCACGGCGCCTTGAAGCTGGTCCGCGGCCAGCGCCGACATGATGATCAGGCCGCCCGGCGCGCGCACGGCGGCGCCGTTCTCCACGAGCGCGGCGATCGTCGACGGCGTCACCAGCACGCCCGTCAGGTGCCGGCTGTCGTCGAACTGCAGCTGGATCGCATCGCCCGAGGCCAGCGCCACGGTGCCGGCCTGCGCCGTCACAACGCCGTTGTTGCGCACCTCGGGGGCCAGCAGCGCGATGTAGCCGCCCAGCGAGGCCGTCAGCTTGCCGTCGTTGACGACGCTGCCGGCGGCGCCGCTGCGCGTGAACGTGTCGCTGCCGGCCATGAAGTCGGCAGTACCCATCGTGTTGGTGGTGGCCACCAGGCCGCCGACGTCGACGCTCGCGGTCGGGCTGAAGTAGACGCCGTTCGGGTTGCTCAGGTACACCTGCCCGTTGGACGTGATCTGGCCGAAGATCTGGCTCGCCTGCGTGTCCTGCACGCGGTTGAGCGTCACCGAGGTGGACGACGGCTGCGCGAAGTTGACCTGCGCCTGGCTGCCCACGTTGAAGGTGGCCCAGTCGATCACGCCGCGCTGGCTCGCCTGGTTGACGTTCATGCGGCTGCCCGACTGCGAGATCGCGATGCTGCCCGCCGCGACCTTGCCGCCGGTGGGCAACTGGCCGGGCGCCGGTGCCACGGCCTGGGCCCAGGCGCCCGAGGCGATGCCCAGTCCCGCGAACAGCGTGGCGGCGAGCTTGCTGCGGCCGCTGGCCTTGCCGCGGCCGCGCGCGTTCTCGGCGACGGCGACCCAGGTGCCCTGGGCTTCGTTCCACACGAGACGGTAGAGACGGTTGATGGAGGCGTGTCCGTTCATGTCGTGTGCTCGCTCAGAAAGGGAGGGTGGCGGTGAGCCAGAAGCGGCTTTTCTTCAACGTGCCGTCCTCGTCGGTACCGTTCGCGTTGGGATTGGGATTGCTGCCGATGCGGCGCGCGAAGGTGGCCTTGACGTCCGGCCCGTGGTTGCTGAACCAGCCCACGCTGACGCCCGCGCCCTTGAGCGAATAGCTGTTGATCGCGGCCGCGCCGTGGAAGTCGTTGTCGTTGTTGACCGTGACGTGGCCGTAGTCGACGAAGCCGGTGGCGCTGAAGCCCGCCGGCAGGTGCGCGCGCAGCTCGAGGTTGACCAGTTGGCCCTGGCTGCCGCCCGCTTCGCTGGTGGGGTAGGCGCGAACGCCTGCGTTGCCGCCCAGATAGAACTTCTCCGACGAGTCGAGGTTCTTGCTCGCCTGTTGCCCCGACAGCGCGCCGTACACCGACCACGTCTCGGTCAGCTGCTGCTGGCGGCTGATGCCGTAGCGCAGCTTCGTGAAGCTGCCGGCCGCGCGCACGGTCGCGGCATCGGTCGCCGCGCTGGGCGAGCCGCCCAGGTCGAGATGGCCTTGCTCGATCGACAGGTTGGCGGCGCTCGAACCGCCGCCGCCCAGGTCGTCGAACAGGTTGCCGTTCAGGCCCGCCGTCAGGCTGTCGACGCGGTACTTGCTGGTGGTGGTGCCGTTGGCCTTGTTGTCGTACTGCTTGTCGTCGACGTTGACCGTGACGAACAGGTTCTTGAAGCGTGAGCGGATCAACGGATAGCTCGAATCCGCGCCGAAGGTCGTGGAATCGCCGTGTGCCTGCAAGGCGGCGAAGTCGGCCGTGACGAGGCGATAGTCGAGGCTGGACGCGCTGATGCCGGCGCGCCAGCCGTTGCTGCCCAGGGGCATGCCGAACGCCAAGCGGGCGTAGTCGCTGCCGTCGGCGTGGATCAGGTCGACGCTGGCCGAGTCGCCGATCCGAAAGGGGCTGTTGACCACCAGGTTGGCGGTGGCCTCCCACGCGCCGGTCGAATGTGCACCCGTGTTGTCGAGGCCGACGTTGCCCGCGACCCAGGGCTCGTCCTCGAGCTTGATCACCACCACGGTCTCGTTGTCGTGCGCGCCCGCCGCGAGGTTGCCGGTCGCACTGACGCCGGGCAGGTCGTCGATCAGCAACAGCGCGCGGTCGAGCGCGTCGGCGTTGAGCGGTGCGCCCGTCGGCTGCGCGGCGTCCACGAAAGCCTGGATGCGATCCATGCCGACGTGCGTCGCCGCGGCACCGCCGTTGCGCACGCCGCCGAAGCGGGCCTCGATGACCTGGATCGTGACGCTGGCGCCATCGATTTCCTGGCGCGGCAGGTACGCGCGCGCGATCCAGCCGGCTTGCCGGTAGGCCTCCTGCACGGCGAGCGCCGCGCGCTGCAGTTCCTGGAAGCTCAATGGCCGATTCCGGTACGGCTCGACGGCGCGTTGCAGCGTCGCCTCGTCGACGAGGGTCGCGCCCACGATCCGGAATTGCGCCACGGTGACGGTGGCCGTGCCCAGTTTCTGCAGCGGCGGCGGGGGTGCCTGGACGTCCTGCGTCGACTTCTTCGGAAGCTCGGGCTGCAGGTTCCTTTCTATCTGCTGTCGTAGCGCGCCTGCATCGGGTGGGACCTGGGCCGTTGCCGTGGCGCCAGCGCCGAGCAAGGCGGGAAGAAGCAGGAGCGGAACATGTTTCATGGAGTGTCTTGTCGAGTCTTGCCAGTCGGGTCGGGAACGCGTGCGGATGAGCTGCCGTCGCGCTGTCGCGCACGCTGGCCGGCGTGCGTCGTCCGGCGCGCACAGCCGCGAGTCGTCGGGGTATCGGCGTCTCCCGAAAAATGCTCTGTGGGGACTTCTTGACAGGAACTCGGCTGCGCGCAGGAACGCGGCGGCCGTGAGCAGCCGTGCGCGGGTGCGCCTGTCGCGCAACGGGTCCCGCGCGGCCGGTCGAGCAGCGTCCGGGGTACTTCCAGGAGCGGCGACGCGACATCCCGCCGCGCCGCTCCGGCCGCGCTGGCGGCCTACTTCGCTTCTTGCGGCGAGCGCGCTTGCGCGACGAACGCGGCGAGGTAGTCGACCTCGAAGTCGGCCTCGCGCGCGCCCAGGAAGATCTGCTTGGCGATGCCATGGCGGCCCAGGCGCACCGGCACCACGTCCATCCTGCTGGCGTACTCATCGACCAGCCAGCGCGGCAGCGCCGCGACGCCGCGCCCGCTCTCGACCATCTGCAGCATGATGTCGGTGGTCTCGATGGCCTTGTGCCGCTTGGGCGTGATGCCCGCGGGCATCAGGAACTGGTTGTAGACGTCCAGGCGCTCGATGTCGACGGGGTAGGTGATCAGC
>FTDG01004049.1_pt1 | contig 10897 bp, 11 predicted proteins | sample 1639751 | NCBI WGS metagenome assembly FTDG01 (sample SAMEA3914869, study PRJEB12502) | metagenome | biome: forest; material: soil | place: USA | collected 2012-03-12 | depth 0.1 m
AGCGGCTTCAGGTCGTCGGCGGTCAGCACCGCGTGCACGCCGGGAATCGCGAGCGCGGCGGACTTGTCGATGCGCTTGATGCGCGCATGCGCCACCGGCGCGCGCACGATGTCCATGTGCAGCATGCCGGGCATCTTGATGTCGTCGACATAATGGCCCTTGCCCTGGATGAAGCGCGCGTCTTCCTTGCGCAGGCGGCTGTCACCCATGCCCTGCAGGGCGGCGATACGGTCGGGGGCATTCATGCGGCCTCCTTGGCGGTCCGCTGCAGCAGCTCGGCGGCGTGCAGCACCGCCTTGACGATGTTCTGGTAGCCCGTGCAGCGACAGAGGTTGCCGCTGATGCCGGCACGCACCTCGGCCTCGCTCGGGTGCGGGTTCTCCTGCAGGAAGCGATAGGTGCGCATCAGCATGCCCGGCGTGCAGAAGCCGCATTGCAGCCCGTGCTCCTGGTAGAACGCCTGCTGCACGGCGTGCAGCACGCCGCCCTTGGCGAGGCCTTCGACGGTGCGGATGTCCGAGCCCTCGCACTGGACCGCGAGGTGCGTGCAGCTCTTGACCGAGCGTCCGTCGACATCGACCGTGCAGGCGCCGCAATGGCTCGTCTCGCAGCCGATGTGGGCGCCGGTGAGGTGGCATTCCTCGCGCAGGAAGTGGATCAGCAGCGTGCGCGGCTCCACGGCCTTCTCGAAAAGGCTGCCGTTGATCTTCATGGCGACCAGCTTCTTGGACATCGGGCGTCTCCTGTTCGTTGTTCGTGGACCGGCGCACGCCTCAGCGGCAGCGCGACGCCGCCTTGCGCAGGGCCCGGCGCACCATCTCGCCGGCCATGGCGGTCTTGTAGGCGACGTCGCCGCGCAGGTCTTCCTGCGGATCGCAGATCGCGCGCGCCGCCGCGACCGCCGCGTCGACGGCCGTGCCGTCGAACGGCTTGCCGACCAGCAAGGCCTCGGCCGCGTCGGCGCGCAGCGCGGTCGCGCCGACATTGGTGAGCGCGATGCGCACGCTGTCGACGACGCCGTCCGTCATGCGCATCACGACCGCCGCGCCCGCCGTGGCCCAGTCGCCGGTCTTGCGCTTGAGCTTCTCGTACGCATACCCCGTTCCCGTATCGAACGCGGGCACGCGGATCTCGGTGAGGATCTCGTCGTCGCCCATCTGCGTCATGTACGTGCCGAGAAAGAAGCCGTCGGCCGGCAACGCGCGCGTGCCGTTCGGGCCGACGAGCACCAGCGTCGCGTCGATGGCGATCGCGAGCGCCGGATGGTCGTTGCCCGGATCGCCGTGGGCGATGTCGCCGCCGATCGTGCCGCGGTTGCGCACCTGCGGGTCGGCGATCATCTTCGCGGCCTCGCACAGCAACGGCACGCGGGCCTGCAGCACCGGCGAGGCGATCAGGTCGCTCTCCACCGTCATCGCGCCGATCACGACCGTCGACCCGTCCTCGCGAATGCCGCGCAACGCGTCGATGCGGTTCAGGTCGACGAGGTGCGACGGCTGCGCGAAGCGCAGCTTCATCATCGGCAGCAGGCTGTGGCCGCCGGCGAGCAGCTTCGCATCGGGCCCGAGGCGGCCCATCAGCGCGAGCGCGTCGGCCAGCGTGGTGGGGGCGTGGTAGTCGAAGGCCGCAGGGATCATCGTCGTCTCCAGCTCGTTGCTTTGGCGTCTGCTGGAAGTCTGTGCGCATCGTCCGCGCATCTCAAGCGGGCCTCGAATGCCCCGTCATCGGCGCGAATCGACGGCCCGGTTGCACGAACGGCAATCGCGCTGCACGAACTGCGCGAAAGCGGCATCGGCGAGTGAAGGCCGGCTAGGGAAAACGATGACCCGTATTCTCCCTAAGCCGCTCTGGCGCCATGTATCCGGCTTCATATCGACGAGCGACGACCACGCACGCCGCACCGCGCACGCTCAGCGCGTCTTGCGCGGCGCCGCGCCGGAGGCCGCCGGCATGCCCAGGCGCGCGAGCAGGTCGTTCGCGCTCGTGCGCGAGACCGGCACCGCCGCGCCGCCGCTCTCGAGGTGCAGCAGCAGCCGCCCGCCCTCGCGCGCGAGCGACTTGACCGCCGAGAGCTGCACGATGTGGCTGCGGTGCACGCGCATGAACAGCTCGGGGTCGAGGCGAAGTTCGATGTCGCCGATGCTGAGGTTGCAGAAGCGGTTCGCGCTGGCGGTGACGACGCGCGTGTAGTGGCCGTCGGAGTGCAGGTGCAGGATATCGTCGGCGTCGACGAGCAGCATCTGGTGCCCCGACACCGTCGGGATCTTCGTCAGCCGCCGGCGCTGGTTGGGCTCGTCCGCGGGCGGCGATTCGGCGCTGACGATGTCGGTCATGTCGTAGAAGACCAGCGTGTAGCCGGCCGGCTCGCCGCGTGCGTCCGACACGCGCGAAACCTTGATCAGCAGCACCCGCTCGGGGATGTTGATGATCATCGTCATCAGCGGCGGATGCGCCACCGGGCACGTCGCCGCCTGATCGAGCATGAACGCCACCTTCGGCTGCGAGCGCGGCGGATGGAACGCGAGGATGCGCTGGCCGAAGGGCTGCAACTCGTCGACCGGCAGCGTGCGGCGCGCGAGGTCGTTCATCGAGACGACGCGGCGCTCGGCATCGAGGTGGACGATGCCGACGTCGAAGCGTTCGAGCAAGTACAGCGGCGACAGTTGCGACAACGCGACCCCCCGTGATGACGGCGCCGGCCTGCACCGGAACCGCGACGTTCGCGATGCGTCCCGGCAGCGCCCGCCCGCGCGCATGTTCGCACGGACCGCCCGGCCCGTGCACGCGCGTCTTCGCTAGCCGCGCACGCTGCCCGCCCAATCGAGGTAGCGCCGCATCGCCTGCTCGTCGCGCGCCATCGGCTCCACCAGTTCGTCGTCCTGCAGTTCGAGCGCCGACGTCGCGAGCGCGCCGCCTGCCGCGGCCCATGCGCGCAGGCCGCCCGCGAGCCACGCGACATCGGCGCGGCCGCGCTCGCGCAGCGTCGCCGCCGCGAACGGCGCCTGCATGCCCGATGCGCAGGTGAGCAGCAAGGGCGCGCCGGGGTCGGGGGCGACGTCGTCGATGCGCGTCTCGATCCAGCTGCGCGCGAGCCAGATCGCGCCAGGCAGATGGCCTTGCCGATAGGTGGCGCTGGTGTCGACGTGCAGCACGCGCGCGCGCGGTCGCGACGCGAGCCATGCCGCCAGCTCCTGCGCGGCCACCGCTTGCCCCGCGGCCTGCGCCTGCGACCAGCCAAGCGGCGGCGCGCGGCCAGTCGCCACGGCACGGCCCTCGGCGATCCAGCCCGCGACGCCGCCCGCGAGCACCGCGACATCCGTCGAGCCCAGACGTACCTGCCAGACGGCAGTGAGGCGCGCGTGCATCTCGTTGTCGGCGATGAAGACGACGGGCGCGTCGCGTATCGCGATGAAGTCGTCGCTGCGCAGGATCGCCCAATCGATCGGCAAGGCCACGGTGCCGTCGATGTGGGCGGCCTCGAACGCGTCGATGTCGCGCAGGTCGATCGCGTAGAAGTTGCGCGTGGGCATGGCGAGCAGCGTCTCGAGTTCGTTCGCGTTGATCGTGCGCACGCCGCGCATCTTCGCGAGCCGCGCCGCGCCCAGCTCGCCGAACTGGCGGCTGCCGACCGAGCCCTCGAAGCGCGTGAGCCGCGAGCCGCGCTCGACATCGAGCCCGGCGAGCCGCCACGAGATCAACCCGCCTTCGAGCACGACGACGTCGGTCAGGCCGAGCCGCGTCAGCGTGCGCGCCGAGACGACGCTGCGCGTGCAGCCTCCGGAGTAGACGACGATGACGTCGGACTCGGCGGCGATGTCGACGCCCTGCCACGCGATGTCGAAGCCGGTGATGGATACGGCACCCGGTATGCAGGCGGCGGTGTGTTCGGCAGCGCTGCGCACGTCGAGCAGCGCGACGCGCGTGCCCTCGCGCTGCCAGGCGCGCAAGGTTTCGACGTCGATGCACTGGACTTCGCCGTCGCAGCGCACGCGGTCGCGGAACGCGCGGTGCGACACGCCGATGCCGAACACCACCGGCAGCCCCGCGCGGCGCCACGCGGCGGCGCCGCCGTCCAGCAGCGCGACGTCGGCGTAGCCGAGCGCGCGCAACGTGCGCGTCGACAGCTCGGCGCGCGCATCGACGCGGCCACGCGCGTCGGTCGCGCCGCTGTCGACGATCACGAGCGGCGTCGTGCGATCGCGCACCAGCGCGCCGATGCGGAACTCGAGCCGATGGCGCGGCACGTTGGCCGCGCCGGGGATGCGATCGCGCTCGACTTCGGAGCGGTTGCGCACGTCGACCAGGACGGGCCGCGTGGGCGCCGCGCGCGCCACGATGAGGTCGTCGATCGCGATGCGGCGGGGGACGGTCATCGCGTCTGGACCTCACGAGAGAGTCGACTCATACGGACCTCCGGCAGGAGGGTTCAGGTCGAATTCAGTCTAGGTCGCCGTCGGATGCAGTGTCAATATGAGCCGGCACTCGCCATGCGTTCGTCCGATGAACGAGCGATCAGTTTTTCAGCTCGCCTTCAGCTCACCGCCATCGCCCGCGCGCCGCGACGAATGGCCTGCGGCGGCTGGCCGAACGCGCGCACGAACGCGCGGCGCATCCGCTCGCGATCGGCGAAGCCGGTCTCGTGCGCGATCACCTCGACCGGATGGCTGCCCTCTTCCATCATCAATCGCGCCGCCTCGAGCCGCAGGTTCTCGACCGCCTTCGCCGGCGTCTGGCCCGTCTCCGAATGGAACAGGCGGCTGAACTGGCGCGGGCTCAACGCCGCGGCCCTGGCGAGTTCTTCGACCGACAGCGCGTCCTTCAGGTTCTGCTTCGCGTGGCTGAGCGCACGCTGGATGCGGTCGGACTTCGGCGCGATCTCGAGCAGCGTCGAGAACTGCGACTGCCCGCCCGCGCGCCGGTGGTACATCACGAGGGCGCGCGCGATCTGGCGCGCCACCTCCGCGCCACGGTCGGCCTCGACCAGCGCAAGCGCCAGGTCGAGCCCGGCGGTCATGCCCGCGGACGTCCACACCGGCCCGTCGTTGACGTAGATGCGGTCGTCCTCCACCGTCACCGCCGGATGGCGCGCGGCCATCTCGCGCGCGAACATCCAGTGCGTCGTCGCGCGGCGCCCATCGAGCACGCCGGCCTGCGCAAGCGAGAACGCGCCGGTGCAGATCGACGCGATGCGCCGCACGCGCGCGGCCGCCCGGCGCAGGAACGCCTCGACGCCGTCCGACACCGGATCGATGCCCGTGCCGCCGCCGACGATCAGGGTGTCGAACGCGCCGCCCGGGATGCGCGCCGTCTCCATCGAGAAGCCCAGCGAGTTGACGACCGCACCGCCGTGCTCGGACAGTAGCCGGACGTCGTACACCCGCTCGCCTGCCGCGATGTTGGCGAACTCGAACACCGACATCGCGGTGAGGCTCATGATCTGGAAGCCGGGGCTGACGAGGAAGCCGATCTTCAGCATGACGGGGGTCTTTCGTTGTGGAGTCGATGGAAGTCGCCGGATCACATCATGTCTCGAAAGGTGGCAAACATGACATTGCGGACGAATGATCGCATGCCTACATTGGAGTCACGACATCACCCCGCCCCACTGAAAGGACTCCCGCCATGACCACGCAACCCTCGCTCGGCACCGCCCTCGTCACAGGCGCCTCGTCGGGCATCGGCGCGATCTACGCCGACCGCCTCGCCCGCCGCGGCTACGACCTGATCCTGGTCGCGCGCAACCAGGGCCGCCTTGCGGCCGTCGCCGACCGCATCGCCACCGCGACCGGCCGCCACGTGCGCACCGTGGGCGCCGACCTTGGCCAGCGCGGCGACCTGCTCGTCGTCGAGAACCTGCTGCGCACCGAGCCGGGCATCACGCTGCTGGTGAACAACGCCGGTATCGGCGCGACGTCTCCGCTGCTCGCGTCCGACGTCGACAAAATGGAGGAGATGATCTCGCTCAACGTCACCGCGCTCACGCGCCTGACCTACGCCGCGGCGCCGGCGTTCGCCGCGCGCGGCGCGGGCACCATCGTCAACATCGCGTCGATCGTGGCGGTCGCGCCCGAGTTGCTGAACGGCGTCTACGGCGCGAGCAAGGCCTTCGTGCTCGCGCTCACGCAGTCGCTGCAGCACGAGCTCGCGGACAAGGGCCTGCGCTTCCAGGCCGTGCTGCCCGGCGCCATCGCGACCGAGTTCTGGGACATCGCCGGCACGCCCGTGCAGCACCTGCCCGAGGGCATGGTGATGTCGGCCGACAACCTGGTCGATGCCGCGCTCGCCGGGCTCGACGCGGGCGAGGTCTACACGGTGCCGTCGCTGCCCGACGCGACGTACGAGAAGTTCGAAGCCCTGCGCGTCGCGATGCGGCCCGACCTGTCGAAGGTCAAGCCCGCCGCGCGCTACGGCACGTTCTGATCGTCGAGGGCGGCGGCCGCCGTGCCGCCGCCGCTCGCCGCGCCGCCCGCGGACGCGACCACGATGCAGGCGACCGCGAGCCACTGCAACGCGCCGAGCCGCTCGCCCAGCACGACGAAGCCGCACAGCGCGCCGACCGCCGGCGACGCGCTCACGAGGATGCCGAACACGTGGCGCGGCAGACGGTGCAGCGCGGCCATCTCGAGCGAGTACGAGATCGCGCTCGACAGCAGCGCCACGCCGAAGCCCGCCAGCAGCACGCGTGGCGCGAACATCGCGCCGCCGGCGTGCGCGACGCCGATCGGCACCGCGAACACCGCCGCGACCAGCATCCCCAACGACACCGCCTGCCCGCTCGCGAGGCCCGCCACACGCTTGCCGAACACGATGTACAGCGCCCACGACGCGGCCGCGCCGAACGCGAACAACACGCCGACCGGATCGAGCGGCGCCGCCCGCGCGCGCAGCGGCAACAGCAGCCACAGCCCCAGCGCGGCGAGCGCGACCCACGCGACGTCGACCCAGCGCCGCGACGCGGCCAGAACGACCGCGAGCGGGCCCACGACTTCGATCGCCGTCGCGATGCCGATCGGGATGCGGCCGAACGCGTGGTAGATGCACAGGTTCATGCCGCCCAGCATCACGCCGTACGCGACGAGGTTCGCGACGTCATGCCGTGCGACCGCATGCCGCCACGGCCGCCAGAACGCCAGCAGCAGCAGCGCCGACAGCCCGATGCGCAGCGCCGTCACACCTTCGATGCCGACCAGCGGGAACAGCAGCTTCGCGCAGGCCGCGCCGAGGTTCTGCGAGACGAGAGACGCCGCGATCGCGAGGACGGGCAGCGCGGTGCCGCGTGACGCGGTCGGCATCATGCCGCGGCAAGGGTCGGGTGCGCGTTCAAGCCGCCTGCCGACGCAGCGCCAGCAACGCCGCGCCGAACGCGACGAAGATCGCGCCGACCGTGCGGTTCATCCACAACGAGAAGCGCGGCCGCGTCAGCACCGCGCGCGCGCGTGACGCGAGCAACGCGTACGTGATCAGCGACGCGAACGACAGCGCCATGAACAGCCCCGTCAACGCGAAGAACTGCGGCGCGAGCGCGGCGTGCGGGTCGAGGAACTGCGGGAACAACGCGGTGAAGAACAGGATCGGCTTCGGGTTCGTGCTCGCGGTGAGCACGGCCTCCCCGAACAACCGCCCGCGCGCGGGCGGCGCGCCGACGTCGCGGCCGTCGGCCGGTGCGAGCACGATGCCGCGGCCCGTCAACTGCCGCAGCCCGATCCAGAAGAGGTAGCCCGCGCCGACCAGTTTCACGAGCGCGAACAGCACCGCCGACGACTGCAGCACGACACCCAGCCCGAGCATCGCCGCGGCCGACAGGCCGAACAGCCCGCACACGTTGCCGAGCGACGACCAGATCGCCGTGCGCGGCCCCCAGGCCATGCTGTTGCGCAGCGCGAGCAGCGTCGCCGGGCCCGGGCTGACGATGGCGACGGCCGCCACCGCGGCGAAGGCGAGCAAGGTGTGCGTCTGCATGACGGCGATTATCGGACGCCGCCGGGAAGCCCGAGCGCTGTCGCGGCCTTGCGGGTTCGAGTACAACCACGGCTGCCAAACCCGCCACAGCCCGAGGAATCCATCGATGCACCGCAGCCCCGCCGACGTCGCCCCTCCTCGCCAGCGCGTCGCGTTCGCGGGCCTGGCGCTCCTGCTGCTCGCCGCCTTCGCGCCCGCGCAGGCGCAGGACGCCGCGGCCGGCGGCATGGCGTTCCTGCAGTGTGCCGACTGCCACAGCGGCGGCGACAACAACGGCGTCGGCCCCGGCCTGAAGGGCGTCGTCGGCCGGCGCGCGGGTGTGCAGGCGGGCTTCGTCTACAGCCCCGCGATGGCCAAGTCGGCACTCACCTGGGACGCCGCGACGCTGGACAAGTTCCTGGCCGCGCCGAAGGACGTCGTGCCCGGCACGACGATGACCTACCCCGGCGACGACGACCCGAAGGAACGCGCCGACCTGATCGCCTACCTGAAGTCGTTGAAGTAGCTTCGCCGCCGGCGTGCGGCGGATACGTCATGCCGTATTGGCCGCCGCGCCCGCGGTCGCGGTCATCGGCGCTGCGCGTCAGGACGACGGAAAGTCCGCCCCCGCGCTGAGCTCGCGGAACTGCTCGATCTCCGCGAGCCGCTTCTTGAGCATCGCGATGACGGCGTCATGGCCCCAGCTGCCCAGCACCAGGTGGCGCGGCGGCGCGTCCATCCCCGCGAGCGCGATCATCGCCGCGGCGCCGCGCACGGGGTCGCCCGCCTGCGTGCCGCTGCGTTCGGCCGTCGTCTTCAGGCGCGCGGCGGCGGTGTCGGCGTAGTCGGCGATCGCACTCGGCGTCTGCCTCAACGAGCGCCCGGCCCAGTCGGTACGGAACGGCCCCGGCTCGACGCAGCTCACGTGGATGCCCAGGGGCCCCACCTCGGCGGCCAACGCGTCCGACCAGCCTTCGACCGCGTGCTTGCTCGCCGCGTAGTAGCCCGAACCCATGAAGCCGATGAGCCCGGCCACCGACGTGATACTGATGACGCGACCCGCGCGGCGCGTGCGCATGCCCGGCAGCACGGCGCGGGTCAGCGCGAAGAGGCCGAACACGTTCGCGTCGAACTGCGCCCGGATCTCGGCCTCCACCCCTTCCTCGACCGACGACTGGTAGCCGTAGCCCGCGTTGTTGACGAGCACGTCGATGCGGCCGAATCGCGCCTGCGCAGCCGCCACGGCGGCGTCGACCTGGGCGGTGTCGGTCACGTCCAGCGCCAGCGCCAGCGCCCGCTCGCCCGCGCCTTCGACGAGATCGGCCACTTGCCGCGCGTCGCGCGCGGTCACGACTGCGCGGCCGCCGCCCGCGAGCACTTGCCGCGCGAGCTCGCGCCCGAAGCCGGTCGAGCAACCGGTGATGAACCAGACGGGGGACGATGTCATGACGGGTTTCCTGTGCGACGTGAACGTTGCAAACGTTCTACCACCGGCGCAAAGCCCGTGCGCCGCGCTGCGGCGTCGTCAGGCGCCGTCGCCAGGCAGCACGGGCGCGGCGCCGTCGCGGTCGAGCGCGGCGACGTCGCTGTCGTCCTTCAACGCGATCCCGGTGACGCGCCGCCGCAGCGACTCGCGCACCAGCCACGCGAGCCGCCCCGCCGCGGCGCGCGGTGCAAGGCCTTCGGGGCGGATGTTGCTGACGCAGTTGCGTTCGCTGTCGGCGCGTCCGCTGCGCGGCGCCCAGGTCAGGTAGGCGCCGAGGCTGTCGGGCGAGCTCAGCCCGGGACGTTCGCCCAGCAGCACGAGCACCAGCGAGGCCTGCAGCAGGGCGCCGATCTCGTCGCCGAGCGCGACACGCGCCTGCGTCGCGACGACGATCGAGTCGATCGCCACGCGCTCGCCTCCGTCGTCGAGCGCATCGCGCAAATCGCCGACCAGCGTCGCGGCATGCGACTGGCCGGCGACGGCGGACAGCCCGTCGCCGACGACGATGCACAGCGTCGGCGCACCGGCTTGCGCCGCGTCGGCCGGGGTCGCGGCGTCGGCGTCGGCGTCGGCGTCGGCGTCGGCGTCGGCGTCGGTATCGGGCGTCGGGTCGACGCGCGTGCCGTCCTGCACGTGGCGTTCCAGCAGCGCGCGGCTCGCGTCGTCGAGCTGGCGGCCGAGGTCGGGCCGCGCCAGGTACTCGGCGCGCGTCGCGGCGCGGCTGCGCACCGGCACGGCCTCGAAGCCGCGCGCGCGCAGCTCCGCGACGAGCGCGTCGACGTCCAGCGGCAGGTGCACCGCGTCGCGCGCCTGCGCGTGCGCGGCGGCGAAGCGCAGCACCTCGGCGGTCGGCAGGCTGGTGCCTGCGCGGCCGAGCGAAATACGTGCTGGGGTATGACGCCGCAACGCCGTCCAGGGATCGGCGGGCGTGCCCGGCACCGCACGGTATGGCGGCGCGTCATCCGGGTCGCTCCATTGCGCGGGGAAGTCGGGCAGCGTGTCCTTCACGACGCGGCTCCCGCCAGCAGGCCTTGCGCGGCACCCGTTCCCAAGGCGAGGGCCGACGCGAGCGCCGGCAGGCTCGTCACCGCACGCAACGCGCCGTGCTCGTCGGTGATGCCCTTCGCGTGCAGCCACGCTTCGAACTCGGGCGCGCGCTTCAGGCCGAGGAGCTTGCGCGCGAAGAGCGCGTCGTGGAACGAGGTGCTCTGGTAGTTGAGCATCACGTCGTCCGCGCCCGGCACGCCCATCATGAAGTTCAGGCCGGCGCTGGCGAGCAGCACGAGCAGCGTGTCCATGTCGTCCTGGTCGGCCTCGGCGTGGTTCGTGTAGCAGATGTCGCAGCCCATCGGCAGGCTCAGCAGCTTGCCGCAGAAGTGGTCCTCAAGCCCGGCGCGGATGATTTCCTTGCCGTTGTTGAGATATTCCGGCCCGATGAAACCGACGACCGTGTTCACAAGCAAGGGCCGGAAC
>FTDG01000567.1_pt1 | contig 10875 bp, 7 predicted proteins | sample 1639751 | NCBI WGS metagenome assembly FTDG01 (sample SAMEA3914869, study PRJEB12502) | metagenome | biome: forest; material: soil | place: USA | collected 2012-03-12 | depth 0.1 m
CCTGCTGGTGAGCGACATCGCGCGCAACGACAACGCGCAGGTGCTGACCTACCCGCCGGTGATCGACCGCGAGATCCTCGAGAAAGTCCACTACCTCGACTCCTTCCCGCACCTGTGCGGCGCCGTCCACAGCTTCTTCGGCAACGCGATCGGGGCCCTGGCGCTGGCCGAGCGCGCGAAGGAAGGCGGCGACTGGGGGGCCCTGCTGGGCCAGACCGGCGTGGTGATGAACCCCGCGGCCTGCTACCCCGTCTATCCGACGTTCACCGGCACGCTGCCGCCGGAGGGCCGCCTGGTCACGATGACGAACTGGGTCTTCCGCCACGAGCCGTCGCCCGAGCCGACGCGCATGCAATCGTTCCGCGTGCGCGAGTTCGTGCGGGCCGGCACCACCGACCAGGTCGTCGAATGGCGCGACATGTGGCTGCAACGCGGCCTGGATCTCCTGCGGTCGCTGGGCCTGCCGGCCGATTCCGACGTGGCCACCGATCCGTTCTTCGGCCGCGGCGGCAAGTTCCTCGCGCAGGCGCAGAAGGCGCAGAAGCTGAAGTTCGAGGTGCTGGTGCCGGTCATCTCGCGCGAGAACCCGACGGCGGTCTGCTCGTTCAACTTCCACCAGGATCACTTCGCCGGCACGTTCGGCATCAAGACGCCGGACGGCGAAGTCGCCAACACCGCCTGCCTCGGCTTCGGCCTGGAGCGCGTGACGATGGCCCTGTTCCGCACGCACGGCTTCGTGCCGGCCGAGTGGCCGAAGGAAGTCCGCGCGCGGCTCTGGCCTTGAAGCGGCCATGCTGAGTCCGACCAAGGCCGGTGGGCGGGCCGTCGCCCGTCCCGATTTCTCGTCCGCGTCGCTGCAAGGTTGCAGCCTTCACTCGGAATCGCGGATGTGGCAGGAGAAGAACTGCTACATCGACATCTGGATCAGCGTGCTGCAGGCCGCCGGCCTGGAAGCGCATGCCTGCCTGGGCCACGTGCTGTCGGTGGATTTCGACGACGATCAATGGACCTTCTTCAAGCCCTCGCACGATGACCTGTACGCGCTGTACGGCATCGAAGTGCAGGAGCTGACGGTCTGGCGTCCGCTGATCGAGCATGCCGCGGAGCAACTCAAGGCGGGACGGCTCATCAGCACCGAGTCCGATGCGTGGTGGCTGCCCGACACCGCGGGCACCGACTACCGCCGCCAGCACACCAAGACGACGATCGTGATGAACGACCTCGATCTCGATGCGCGCCGCCTCGGCTACTTCCACAACACGGGCTACCACCATCTCGAGGGCGAGGATTTCGAGCAGACGTTCAACCTCGCCGGTCCGCCGAACCCGACCTTCATGCCGCTGTTCGCCGAGCTGCTGAAGCTGGATCGCCTGCGCAAGCGCCCCGGTGCCGAACTGCGCGCCATCGCGCGCGAGCGGCTGCGCGCGCACGTGGAGCGACGTCCCGCGACGAATCCGTTCCTGCGCTTTCGCGACCGTTTCGTGGCCGAGCTGCCGCACCTGCAGGAGCGTGGCCTGGACTACTACCACGCCTGGGCATTCGCCAACACGCGCCAGGCCGGCGCGGCGTTCGAGGTGGCGGCGCAGCACCTGCGCTGGCTCGACGGCGAGCCACGACCCGGTCTCGCGCAGGCGGCCGATGCGTTCGAGCAGATCGGCGCCGCGATGAAGTCGTTCATCCTCAAGGGCGCGCGCCTGGTGCGTTCCGGCAAGCCCGCCGACGACACCGGGATGTTCGATCAGGCCGCCGCGAACTGGCAGTCGGCCATGGACGCGCTGGCCGCCGGCTGAACTCCTTGGCGGCTCGCGCCGTCGCAGGCGGTGCTGCCGCGGCGGCTGCGCGCGATCGGTGCTTCAGCGCACGCGCTCCTTGAGCGCGAGAAAGCGCTGCTCGAACAGATGGTAGGACAGGACGGCCAGCAGGAGGCTGGTCGCCAGGCCGCCGACGAAGTAGGCGGCGTTGATGGCCGTCGACTGCACGGCGCGCATGCCCAGCGATTTCATCAACGGCAGGCCCAGGCCATGCTGCAGCGGCTTGTGGAAGATGTACATGCCGTAGCTGTAGCGGGCCAGGACGCGCAGCGGCGCCGTGCGCCAGAGCCTCGCGCCGAGGCCGGCGTCGCCCGCCAGGTCGACGCACGCCAGCCCGAGCACCAGCGCCGAGAAGCTGATGGCCAGCAGCGAATAGCCCAGCGTCTGCATGCTGAACGTCGAGCTCGCGAAGCCATGGGTGTCCAGCACGCAGACGACGAACAGGACGCCCGCGCCGGCCACCCATTGCCATCGGCGTGCCATGAGCGCGGGCACCAGGCCCGGCATGCGCAGCGCCGCTGCCGCGCAGCCACCCAGTGCCAGGGCATCCATCCGGCACGGCGACCACTCGTAGACCATGCCCGGCGTGCCGCCTCCCAGCGCTAGGGCGACGCGCGTCAGCGGCGCCAGCAGCGCGAGTGCCAATCCCCAGTACAGCACGGCCTGCGGACTGCGGCGCCATGTCAGCAGCGGCCACAGCAGGTAGAACTGCTCTTCCACCGCCAGCGACCAGTAGTGCGGAAAGCTCTGGCCGGCCAGGCCGAAGGGCCCGACCCAGTTCGACAGGTACACCCACAGCCAGATCTGCTGCGGCGCGTCGGCCCGCACCGAGGCCGGCGCGGCGCCCAGCAGCGGCAGCACGACGAACGCGACCAGGAGCACGGCGTAGTAGAGCGGCGCGATGCGCAGCGTGCGCCGCAGGTAGAAGCGCCTGAAGTGGCCGGGCTCGTGCTGGGTGTCCAGCAGGATCCCGGTGATGAGGAATCCGCTCAGCACGAAGAACAGCGTCACGCCCATCCAGCCGACGCCGATGCCCATGTGCAGCAGGTGCCCCGGCAAGCCCGTCATGACCGCGTCGTCGAACGAGAAGTTGTGCATCACCACCATCAGGATCGCCAGCCCGCGGACGCCGTCCAGCGTGGGAAAGTGGGCACTGCGCAGGGAGCGCTGCGAAAGGGACATGGCGGGGCGATCGGAAAGCCGTGAAGGCCAACCCGGGGGCGCACGAAGATCGCCGATCCGATGGAAATTCCACGCCGGAACGGGCGGGCAGTGCAGGTTAGTGATTGACGCGATAATACCGTCTGCGCACCATGCGAATGCTCTTTCGCGCGTGCGAAAAGCCTGCTCACGAGACTCTTTGTCCGGCTTCTGGGAATCCGACGCGATGCCTTCACCGCCTGCGGCGCAGCCGGTCCACTTTGGTGACGAATCCTTGCCCGCCTTCGGATGGTGGCATGCGATCGTTGCAGTACCCGGCGGCGAGTCGCGTCTTCCCGTGCTGCTGTGCCCGCCGTTCGGGCGCGAGGACGAAAGCGCGTATCGCACGCTGCGCCTGATGGCCGAAAGCTTGGCCGCCGCCGGGCATCCGGTGCTGCGGTTCGACTATCCGGGCACCGGCGACGCGGCCGGTCATCTGCATACGCCCCATCTGGTGCAGGCCTGGAAGCGCTGCATCGGCCAGGCGCTCGACGTGCTGAAGGCCCGGGCCGGCTGCGGTCGAGTGGCCATCGCGGGCTTGCGGCTGGGCGCGCTGCTGGCCGCCGAGGTGGCTGCCTCGCGCGACGACGTCGCGGCGTTCATGGCGATCGCGCCGCCGCCCAGCGGCCGGGCCTTCGTGCGCGAACTGAAGGCGCTGCAGGCCGCGTCGTCGCCGGTGGGCCTGGGCGATCCCGCGGCCGGCCTGCTCGAAGCCGGTGGCCATGCCTTGGCCCCCGCCACGCGAGATGCCCTGTCGCGGCTCGACCCCTCGGCGCTCGAACGGCCTCCGGCACCGCGCGTGCTGCTGATCGATCGCGACGACATGCCCTGCGCCAAGGCTTGGTTGCCCCGCCTCTCGGCGCTGGGCGTCGAGCCGGATGTCGAATGCCACCTCGGCTTCGCGGAGCTGATGCTCGACCCTCACAGCAGCCAGGTGCCGCAGGCCATGCTCGATGCCATGGTGGCCTGGCTCGGCCGCCAGCCGACGGTCGCCTCCGTGCCGGCGCACGACGCCGCGCGCCCTGCGGCGGCGCTGGTGGCCGACGGGGTGGTCGAGGAGCCGGTGTGGATTCCGGTCGTCCGGGCACGGATGTTCGGCATCCTGAGTCAAGGCGTGAACCAGCGCAGGCCGAGCCGCGTGGTGCTGATCCTGAACTCCGGCGCGCAGCGCCGCACCGGTCCCGGACGGCTGCACGTCATGCTCGCGCGCCGATGGGCGGCCAGGGGCATGGCGGTGCTGCGGCTCGACCTCCCCGGCCTGGGCGACGCGGCCGCGCGCGAAGGCGAGCGCGACAACGTCGTCTATCCGGCGGATGTCATGCCGGACCTGCAAGCCCTCGTCCACCACGTGCGCGAGCGCTGGCCCGGTGTCGCCTGCCACGTGCTGGGCATCTGCTCGGGGGCCTACCACGGCTTGCGACTGGCGCGCGGGCGCGCGGGCGTCGACGGCGTGGTGGTGATCAACCCGCTGACGTTCGATTGGCCCGGCGAGGGCCCGCTGCTCGAGCCGCTGCCCGCGCACAAGGTCACGCAGGAGATGTCGCGCTATCGGCGCAACCTGTTCTCGCTGCAGCCCTGGCGCAAGCTGCTGCGCGGCGAAGTCGACGTGCTGCGCATCGCGCTCCTGCTGGTGCGCCGGCTGCAGCAGTCGGTCGCCACCGCGAGCCGCGAACTGGGGCGGCTGCTGCACCTGCCGCTGCGCGACGACCTGGCGGGCGACCTGGATCGCGCCGCCGCGGACGGCATCGCGCTGCACTTCGTCTTCTCGCAGGACGAACCCGGCGAGGACCTGCTGCGAAGCCAGGCGGGCCGGGCGGTGGGCCGGCTGCAGCGCCTGGGCCGGCTGCAACTGCATCACGTCGACGATGCCGATCACACCTTCATCGGCGAAGGCGCCCGCGAGCGCGTGGCGGCGCTGCTCGACGCGCTGCTCGAGAGCGCGTCGCTGCCTGTCGCCAGGAGGTCGCAGGCGGGCAGCGAGCGGGCGACGAACATCTCGCCCGCGGCCGCCGATTCGCAGCAGGGCGCCTGAGCGATCCGTCGCCCGGCCGTCCCCGCAGCGCCATGGCATCCCGCGCCAACATTGTCCCGTTGCCGCCGACTTCGGGCCGCGGCGGCCTTCGGGTGGGGCTCGACATGGTGCGCGTCGAGGACGTGCAGGCCTCCATCGACGCGTTCGGCCAGCGCTTCCTCGACCGGCTGTTCTCCGCCGCGGAGCAGGCCGATGCCCTGGCGGTGCGCGCGCAAGTGGCCCAGCGACTGGCTGCGCGCTTCGCCGCCAAGGAAGCCGCCATCAAGGCCTTCGCGCTGTCGGAAGCCGGCGTGTCGTGGCGGGAACTCGAAGTCCGCTGCGACGAGCATGGCGCCTGCCGCCTGCACCTGCACGGCCGCGCGGCCGCGCTGGCCGGCGTGCGGGAGGCCGCGCTCAGCCTCAGCCAGGAACGCGGTCACGCGATCGCCGTGGTGCTCGCCTGAGGGCATCGAGACCCGAACGAAGTCACGCGTCCGGGCACAACGCACCCAGGAGCGGGATGGACTTCGCCATTCCTTGCGCGAGAATCCGCAGTCGTCGTTTCGACCTTCTTCCAGTTTTCTCAACGGAGCCATCATGTCATCGTCCACCGCCAGCATCGACGCCTTTGAGCCGCGCGTGCGAGCCGTTCTCTCCCAACACGCGCGCCTGGCGGGTGACGTGTCGTCGATGGACGCCCAGGCCGACCTCTACCAGGCCGGCATGACCTCCCATGCCAGCGTCAACGTGATGCTGGCGCTCGAAGGCGAGTTCGACGTGGAGTTCCCGGACGAGATGCTCAATCGCAGCGCCTTCTCCAGCATCCAGGCGATCTGCCAGGCCGTGGCGTCGATCGGCGGCCAGGCCTGACCTCCGCGATGGACGGCGGCCTGCTCGCGGCGTCGGCCACCCGTCGCCAGCCGCTCCAGGCGGAATGGGCGATCTGCCGCACGGCCGCCGGCACGGTGCTCGATCCGCAGCAGCTGCAGGCCGTCGAGGCGTCATCGTGGCAGGCCGTGGAGACGACGTCCACGGTGGCCCGCGCGCTTCGCGCCTTGGGGCGCCTCGATGCGGACGCCGCCCGGCTCGACGCCGACGACTGGTGGTTCCGCCTGCGATTCGACGCCGGCCCGGTGCCGGCCGGTGTGCGCCGCTGGCTGCGTTTCGGCGGTCTCGCGACATTGGCCCAGGCCTGGCTCAACGGTGAACCGCTGCTCGAGAGTCGCAACATGCACCTGGCCCACGAGCGCGAGGTGCCCACGTTGCGAGCCCAGGGCAACGAACTGCTGCTGCGCTTCGCCTCGCTGGAGCAGGCGCTGGGCCAGCGGCGGCCGCGGCCGCGCTGGCGCACGCCGATGGTGGCCCACCAGCAGTTGCGCTGGATACGCACGACGCTGCTCGGACGCACGCCGGGCTGGTCGCCGCCGTGGCCGGCGGTCGGCCCGTGGCGCGGCATCGAGCTGCTCGAGTTCCACGACGCGGCCGTGCGCGGCCTGCGGTGCGCCAGCCGGGTCGTCGACGGCCGCGGCGAACTGACGGTTCGATTGACCCTGGACGGCGTGCCGCTGCCGTTCGCCGGACGCGTGCGTCTCGAACTCGCGCGCGATGGCCGAGTCCACGGCGTGGAGCTCGCGGCCACCGATCACGCCGGCGAGATGGGCGCCACGCTCGTCGTGCCCGACGTCGCCCTGTGGTGGCCGCACACGCACGGCGAGCCGTCGTTGTACGAGGCGCGGCTGCTGCTGTCGACCGACGGCGAGGCCGGCGGTCGAACGATCGCCCTGGCGCCAGTCGGCTTCAGGTCGCTCGCGGTCGATACGTCGAACGGTGGCTTCGCGCTGTCGGTCAACGGCGTGCCGGTGTTCTGCCGCGGTGCGAACTGGACGCCGCCGGATGTGCTCGGCCTGGATGACGAGGCGTGCGAGGTCGTCCTGCGGCGGGTCCGCGATGCCGGCCTGAACATGCTGCGCGTCAACGGGGCGATGGTCTACGAGTCGGATCGCTTCCATGACGCCTGCGATCGGCTCGGCGTGCTGTTGTGGCAGGACTTCATGTTCGCCAACATGGACTACCCGGTCGATGATCCGCAATTCGCCGAGGCCGCGCGCGAGGAGGTGCGGCAGCAGCTCGCGCGGTGGCAGGCGCGACCGTCCATCGCCGTGCTCTGCGGCAACAGCGAGGCCAGCCAGCAGGCGGCGATGTGGGGCGCGCCGCGCACCCAGTGGCTGGCGCCCTGGTTCGAGCGCGACCTGCCCGCGTTGTGCGCGCAGTGGTGTCCGGACGTGCCGTATTGGCCGTCGAGCGCGCACGGCGGCGCCTTTCCGCACCAGAACGACAGCGGCACCACGTCGTACTACGGCGTCGGCGCCTACATGCGTCCGCTCGAGGATGCGCGTCGCAGCGGCGTGAAGTTCGCCACCGAGTGCCTGGCCCTGGCCAACGTGCCGTCCGAAGCGACGCTGGGCCGCATGCCGGGCGGCGCGGCCGTGCGCGTGCACCAGGCGGCCTGGCGCGAACGCGCGCCGCGCGACCTGGGTGCGGGATGGGACTTCGACGACGTGCGCGACCACTACCTGCGCCGCCTGTTCGACGTCGATCCCGCGGCGGTCCGGGCGCGCGACCACGAGCGCTACCTGGCCCTGGGCCGCGCGGTCAGTGCGGAGCTCATGCGCGCCACCTTCTCCGAATGGCGGCGGCCGGGGTCCGCCTGCCGCGGCGGCCTGGTGCTGTTCCTGCACGACCTGTGGGCCGGCGCGGGCTGGGGACTGCTCGACGAGCTCGGGCATCCGAAGGCCGCGTTCCACGGCTTGCGCGAGGCTTGCGCGCCGCAGGCGGTGTTCCTGAGCGACGAAGGCACCAACGGGCTGGACGTCCATCTCCTGAACGAACGGCCGCAGGTGCTTCAAGCCACGGTCGAACTGGCGCTGTACCGCGCCGATGGCCACCGCATCGAGGACGGCGCACGGACGGTGACGATCCCGGCGCACGGTGGCGTGTCGATGTCCGCCGCGCAATGGTTCGACCGCTGGATCGATCTCAATGACGCCTATGGCTTCGGGCAGCCGGCCCATGCCTTGGTGGTCGCCACGCTGAAGGCGGAGTCGGGCCAGGCGCTGGGCCAGGCTTTCCATGCGCTGGGCGGTCCGACGTCCGAACGCGATCCCGCCGTGCTGCCGCAAGGCCTGTACCGCGTGGCCGAAGATGGGTCGGTGGCGGTGACGTTGCGCTGCGATCGCTTCGCCGCCGCCGTGCACTTCGACGTGCCCGGCTTCGTGGCCGATGCGGCGTACTTCCACCTGGCGCCGGGCGACGAGCGCGTGGTGCGTTTCGTGCCTGCCATCTCGCCCGCCCCGGCATTCGGGGGGCGGGTGATGGCGCTCAACGGCACGTATCCGGGGGTGCTGAAGCCAGCGCCGTGAAGCGTTGCCTGCGCGCCTGGCGCGCGCGTCAGGGCTGGGCGGCGACCGAATACACCACGAGGTCGTCCGACACCCAACGAACGGTCATCCACGCGGGGTGCTGCAGGCTCGCCCACTGCATGACGAGCGGAGACGGCAGGAGGTTGGTGTTGTCGGCGTCCGCGCCGTGCGGCCGCTTGACGACGATGGCGCCGATCCTGAAACGCTGCACCACCTCGCGCACCAGGTTGTCGTCCCACGGGATCGAGCTGTATTCAAGGCTCACCATCGACACCGTCGGCACCGACAGGATCTGACCCAGTGCCTGGCCTTCGTTGGCGAGCATGGCGCGATCGCCGGCGACGAGCCCGTGGACGACGGATTCCGCCGTCACGCCGTCCTTGACCTCACCGCGCACGATGCGCTCGAGTTCGCTGTTCTTGGCCTGGGGTATCGCGTGCCCGTCGGCCGTGGCCTGGGCGCCGAGATAGACGAGCAGCAGCGCGGCGATCCAGCCACTGGCGAACGGTTGCGATCTTGGCGGCGAATCCGCGGGCCAGACGAGGCGCAGAAGCCAGGTGACGATCAGCGCCAGCAGGGGGAGCACCGGCAGGAACATGCGCGCGCCATAGGAAATGACGCTGAACAGGCCCGCGTAGACCATGCATGCGCAATACGCGCCTGCAATCACGACGGCGACCTCGAGGGCCGCCTGGTGCGGCACGGCGCGCGAATTCCCGCGGCGGCGTCGCGGCAGCATGGCCAGCGCAGCCAGGCCGACCGCCAGCAGGGCGAAGAAGACCAGGTGCAGCCATGTCGCGTTGTCCACCCCATGGCGCCCCAGCATCAGGTCGTCGATGGCCAGCAGCGAATCCTTCGCCAGGGCGACGACGGAGTTGACGACGTGCTTGTCGTTGCCACCGCGCCAGCTGCCTGCGAGCTGGATATTGCGCAGCATGCCGAGCGCCATCGGGATTGCAGCGGCCACGCCCGCGACGGCCATCCGCAACGCGAGGGGCCTCCTGCGCCTCAACCAGGACCACGCCGCTGCGGCCCATAGCCCGACCAGCACGAAAAGGGCCGCGTACCGAACGTAGTAGGCCAGCCCGATCAGCAATCCGCCGCACACGGCCTGCCAGATCCAGGTCGACGCGGGGCCGTCATCGCGCTCGTCGGCCGCCATCACCAGCAGCATGCAGGCGCCCAGGGTGAGCAGCAGGGTGGAAAGCGGTTCCGTCAAGACGGCCGCCGCCGCGTTGAGCACCTGCGAATTGATGGCGTAGCAGGCAGCCAGCAGCAGACTGGTGCGCAACGACCAGCCCAGCCTGCGGCCCGTCCAGAACAGCACCAGCACGACGGCCATGCCCGCGCACAGGTTGATCAGGAGTGCGGCCTGCTTCAAGTCCAGGCCCAGGTGGCTCACGGCAGCCATCAGCAGCGGGAAGCCGGAAGGGAACGTCACCATCGGGGCCGGCAGGACGCCGAATCGACGCTCGGCATCGAAGTGCACGAGCGACGTGTAGCCGAGGTGACCCGCGTTCGCGTTCTCGGCCACGCTCAGGTACTGGTAGCCGTCGTTGCCGATGGCCGGCAACCAGTTGCCCTGCATGCGCCCCCAGGTCGTCGCCAGCACGGCCAGCGCGACCAGGATGGCCAGTGCCCAGCCCTGGATCGAGGCCGCGGGAGCGCGCGCAGGAGAAGTGGCGCTCATGCCTTGCTCGCTCCCCACGTGTAGCGCGCCGAGACCGCGTAGTTCCAGACAGCGCTCAGCGCGATGCCGGCCAGCGCCGCCAGGGCCCAATACATGCCGCGTTGTCCGAACAGGTAGCTCGAGACACCGACATTCGCCGCCGCGCCCACGCCGCAGATCACGTAGAACGACACGAGGCCCCTGATCCAGCGCAAGCCGCGCAGGCTCGCGCCGGAGTAGGTGATGAGGTTGTTGACCGTGTAGTTGAACAGGATGGCGACCGCCGTGGCCACGCCCTGGCCGAGCGCGAAGGACGTGCTCATTCCCCTGTACAGCAGCGACAGCACCGCGAAGTGGACGCCGATGCCCACGACACCGATGCTGGCGAAGGCCAGGAACCGCACCGGCACGTACTTGCCGAACAGCTTGTCCAGCAGCAGGAGCAGGAACTCCCATGCCACGTTGGTCGACAGCTTGCTCTCGCCGGACAGGCGCTTGCCGAAGGTGAACGGCACCTCCTTGATGCGCAGTTCCTTGTTCACGGACGCGAGGATGTCCAGCAGGATCTTGAATCCGAGGCTGGACAGGTTCTTCGCGCAGCCGTCGAAGACCTCGCGTCGCAAGGCGAAGAAGCCGCTCATGGGATCGCTGACGGGCTGCGGCATGATGAGCCCGGCCAGGCGAGTGGCGAACTGGCTGATCTGCAGCCGTTGCTCGTCCCAGTCGCCGACGCTGCCGCCCCGCATGTAGCGGCTGGCGACCACC
>FTDG01000933.1_pt1 | contig 10855 bp, 8 predicted proteins | sample 1639751 | NCBI WGS metagenome assembly FTDG01 (sample SAMEA3914869, study PRJEB12502) | metagenome | biome: forest; material: soil | place: USA | collected 2012-03-12 | depth 0.1 m
ATGGCGCTGTTCAAGGCGCACGGCTTCGTGCCGGCCGACTGGCCGAAGGAAGTCCGCGCCATCCTGTGGCCTTGAGCCGGCCATGTTGAGTCCGAGCAAGGCCGGCGGTCGCGCGGTGGCGCGGCCTGATTTCTCGCCCGAGTCGCTGCAGGGTTGCCTGCTGCATCAGCAATCGCGCATGTGGCAGGAGAAGAACTGCTACGCCGACATCTGGATCAGCGTGCTGCACGCCGCCGGCCTCGAGCCGCTGGCGTGCCTGGGCCATGTGCTGTCGGCGGACTTCGACGACGACCAGTGGACCTTCTTCAAGCCCTCGCACGACGACCTGTACGACATGTACGGCATCGGCGTGCAGGAGCTGACGGTCTGGCGTCCGCTGCTGGAACACGCTGCCGAGCACCTGAAGGCCGGGCGCCTCATCAGCACGGAGTCCGACGCCTGGTGGCTGCCCGACACGGCCGGTACCGACTACCGGCGCCAGCACACCAAGACCACGATCGTGCTGAACGACCTGGATCTCGATGCCCGACGCCTCGGCTACTTCCACAACACCGGCTACCACTATCTCGAGGGCGAGGATTTCGAGCAGACGTTCAACCTGGTCGGGCCGCCGAACCCGGGCTTCATGCCGCTGTTCGCGGAACTGCTGAAGCTGGATCGCCTGCGCAAGCGCCCCGTGGACGAACTGCGCGACATGGCGCGCGCGCGGTTGCGCGCGCACGTGGAGCGTCGCCCTGCGTCGAATCCGTTCGTGCGCTTCCGTGACCGCTTCGTGGCCGAACTGCCGCACCTGCAGGAACTCGGCCTCGACCACTACCACGTCTGGGCGTTCGCCAACACGCGCCAGGCCGGCGCGGCGTTCGAGGTGGCTGCGCAGCACCTGCGCTGGCTCGGCGGATCATCGCCAGCCGGGCTGGAGGACGCGGCCGTCGCCTTCGAGCGGATCGCCGCGTCGATGAAGACGTTCATCCTCAAGGGCGCGCGGCTGGTGCGTCCCGGCAAGCGCGTGGAAGACACCGAGACGTTCGACCAGGCCGCCGCCGACTGGCAGGCCGGCATGCAGGCGCTGCTGAACGTGTAGTGCGAGCCGGCTGAAGGGCGGACAGCCCTTTGGCCCGAGTTGCACTCACATCCGGTGCGGCCGTGCGGTCACCGCACGCGCGTCCTCAGCGCCAGGAAGCGCTGCTCGAACAGGTGGTAGGACAAGACCGCGAGCACCAGGCTGACGGCCAGTCCGGCGGCCCCGTACGCGGCGTTCACCCATGTCGAGTGGATGGCGCTGGCGCCGAACGACTGCATCAGGGGCTCGCCGACGGCCTGCTGCAACGGCTTGTGGAAGACATAGATGCCGTAGCTGTAGCGGGCCAGCACGCGCAGCGGCGCCGTTCGCCACCACCGCACCGATAGCCGTGCATCGCCGGCCAGATCGGCACAGGTCAATCCCACCAGGAGCAAGGTGAAGCCGATGGCCAGCAGCGAATAGCCGAGCGTCTGCATCTTGAACGAACTGCTCCACACGCCGCCGCATGTCAGCGGGCAGGCGAGCAACGTCGCGCCTGCGGCCCAGAGCACCTGTTTCCTGCGCGCCTGCAGCCAGGCTGCCAGCCCCGGCATGCGAAGCGCCGCCGCGGCGCATCCGCCCAGCGCCAGCGCATCCATCCGGCACGGCGACCAGAGGTAGACCATGCCGGAGGTGCCGCCGCGCATCAGGATGGCGGTGCGCACCACGGGCGCCAGCACCGCCAGCACCAGGCCCCGGCGCAGGACTGTTTCAGGGCTCTGGCGCCACGTCAGCAGCGGCCACAGCAGGTAGAACTGTTCCTCCACCGCCAGCGACCAGAAGTGAGGAAAGGTCTCGCCGGCGAGTCCGAACGGTTGCACCCAGTTGGACAGGTAGGTCCACAGCCACACTTGCGACGGCTGGTCTGCCCGCACCGGCGCCGGCACGGTGCCGGCCAGCGGCAGGCCGACGAAGGCGATCAGCAACACGGCGTAGTAGAGCGGCGCGATGCGCAGCGTGCGCCGCAGGTAGAAGCGCCGGAAGTGTCCGGGCTCGTGCTGCGTGTCCAGCAGGATTCCCGTGATCAGGAACCCGCTCAGGACGAAGAACATGATCACGCCCATCCAGCCGCCGATGACGCAGGCGTGCAGCAGCCGGCCCGCGATGCCGCTCAGGTTGGCGTCGTCGAACGAGAAGTTGTGCACGACCACCATGAGGATGGCCAGTCCGCGCATGCCGTCGAGCGCGGGATAGTGGGTGCCGCGCAGGGACGGTTGGCGAATGGACATACGGGTCGATGGAAGGCACCGCGGTCGCCGGGACGCCTGGCGCCGCCAGACTGAGGAAAAATCCGCGGCGGCGCGCAGCGCGATGAATTTCTTAGGGTTGACGCGATGATAGCGTTTGCGCACCATGCCGTACTTCGTTCGCGATTGCGAATCATTCGCTTGTCGCGCTTCTGCCAACTCCCAGGACACCGATTCGATGCCAGTCCTTCCCGCGGCACAGCCCGTCCATTTCGGCGACGAACAACAGCCGGCGGTCGGCTGGTGGCATGCCCCGAGCGGCCAACGGGCCGATGCGACCCGCCTGCCCGTGCTGATCTGTCCTCCTCACGGACGCGAGGACGAATGCGCCTATCGCACGCTGCGTGTGCTGGCAGAGCGGCTGGCCGCGGCGGGACACGCGGTCCTGCGCCTCGAATTTCCCGGCACGGGCGATGCGGCCGGCGATTCCCACGCGGCCGATCCTGTCGCGGCCTGGACGGCGGCGATCTGCGCCGGCCTCGACGGCCTGAAAGCGCAGGCCGGCGCCGGGCAGCTCGCCGTCGTGGGCCTGCGCCTGGGGGCGCTGCTGGCGGCCGGCGTCGCGGCGTCGCGTGACGACGTCGCCGCATTCGTGGGGATCGCCGCACCGGCGAGCGGGCGTGCCTTCGTGCGCGAGATGAAGGCCTTCGAGGCCGCTGCCGTGACGGTGGGCCGGGCCGATGCGTCGGCCGGCCTGATGGAGGTCGGCGGCCATGTGCTGAACGCAGCCACGCGCGATGCGTTGTCCCGCCTGGGCCCGGCGACGCTCGACAAGTCGCCCGCGCCTCGCGTGCTGTTGGTCGATCGCGACGACATGCCTTCTTCCGCGCCCTGGCTCTCGCGGCTGGCGGAACTGGGCGTGTCGGCGGACCGGGAATCGCAGCCGGGTTTTGCCGAGATGATGCTCGACCCGCACCACAGCGAGGTGCCGCAGGCCATCGTGGGCGCGGCCGCCGACTGGCTGGCGCGCCAACCGATGGTGGCGACCGTGCCGCCGTCCGAGCTGCTGAGACGCGGGCCCGTGGCGGTGTCCGATGGCGTGGTCGAAGAGCCTGTCTGGATGACGGCGGCCGGTGCGCCGATCTTCGGCATCCTGAGTCGGTCAGCGTCGGTCGCGACGCCGAACCGGGTCGTGTTGATGCTCAATTCCGGCGCCCAGCGTCGATCGGGCCCGGGCAGGCTGTACGTGCTGATGGCGCGTCGGTGGGCGGCCAGCGGCGCGGCCGTGCTACGCGTCGACCTGCCGGGCCTGGGCGACTCCCCGGCACGCGCCGGCGAAGGCGACAACGTTGCCTACCCGCGCGACATCGCGCCTCAATTGGTCGACCTCATCCGGCAATGGCGGGAGCGCTGGCCGCACGTCGCCTGCCACGTGGTGGGGGTCTGCTCCGGCGCCTTCCACGCGTTGCAGCTCGCGCGCGCGCAGGCGGGCCTGGCCAGCGTCGTCGCGATCAACCCGCTGACCTTCGTGTGGCCGGGTGATGGCCCGATCGTCGATCCGTTGCCGGCCCACATGGTGACGCAGGAAATGTCGCGCTACAGCCGCAGCCCGTTCTCGCGCGAACGGTGGATCAAGCTGCTGCGCGGCGAGGTCGACCTGCGGCGCATCGCGCTGCTGCTGGCCCGCCACGTCGGCCAGAAGCTGGCCAGGGGATGGCGGGAACTCGCGCGGCTGCTGCATCTGCCGCTGCGTGACGACCTTGCCGGCGACCTGACCCGGATCACGGCCGGCGGCACCACGGTGCATCTGGTGTTCGCGGACAACGAACCCGGGGAACAACTGCTGCGCAGCCTGGCGGGCCGCGCCGTCCCGAGGCTGCAACGCCAGCACCGGCTGCATCTGCATCGCGTGGCCGACGCCGATCACACTTTCACGGGCGAAGCGGCCCGCCAGCGCGTGGCCGCCCTGATGGATTCGCTGTTCGAGACGCCGCCGCCGGCCGTTCCTGGCAGGTCGCCCCGGCGAGCCGAGCCGTGCCCCGATCGGACCGTCGCGTGCGCCGGCAACGACCACGCAGCCGGAATGCATTGATGACAGCTGGCCCGGACGACCGCGCGCTGGACGATGTCCGGCAGGCCCAGGGTTTGCGCGTCGGCATGGACATGGTCAAGGTCGCCGACGTGCAGGCCTCCGTGGACGAGTTCGACGGCCGCTTCGTCCAGCGCCTGTTCTCGCCGGCCGAACAGGCCCACGCCAGGTCGGTGCCTGCGCTGATGACGCGGCGTCTGGCGGCGTGCTTCGCGGCCAAGGAGGCGGCCATCAAGGCTTTCGGCCTGTCGCAGGTGGGTCTGTCATGGCGCGAGCTGGAAGTGGTCTGCGACGAACGTGGCGGCAGCCGGTTGCGCCTGCATGGCCGTGCCGCCGCACTGGCGGGCGTTCGCGAGGCCGGGCTCAGCCTGAGCCAGGCCGGCGACTACGCCGTTGCCGTGGTGCTGGCCTGAGGGCGCCGGCTGGCCGAACGAAATCACGCCCCCCCGAAAAACGAAGTGGGCGGTGACCCTGTTTTGGTCATTGGTTGCGCCACAATTCGCAGTGGCCGCATCGGCCGATCCTGAAATTCAACAGTCTCTTGAGGGAATCACCATGTCTACGTCCAGCGCCAACGCTTTCGAATCCCGCGTGCGCACCGTACTTGCACAACACGCCCGCCTGTCGGCTGACGCCTCTTCGATGGACGCGCAGGCCGATCTCTACCAGGCCGGCCTGACCTCGCACGCGAGCGTGAACGTGATGCTGGCGCTGGAAGGCGAGTTCGACGTGGAGTTTCCCGACGAGATGCTCAACCGCGGCGTGTTCTCCAGCATCGAGTCGATCTGCCAGGCGGTGGCCGCCATCGGCGCCAAGGCCTGAGGCCGCCGGTGCAAGGCAGGCTGCTCGCGAGCGCGGTCTCGCGTCGCCGGACGCTGGGCGCCGACTGGGAGTTCTGCCACACCGCTGCCGGCACGGTCGCCGACCCGCAGCAACTGCAGGCCACTGCGGGATTGCGCTGGGAGGCTGCCGGCTCGTCGATGACGGTTGCCGGGGCACTGCGCGGCCTGGGCCGTCTCGATGAAGACGCTCGGCGACTGGACGCTGACGACTGGTGGTTTCGCCTGCGCTTCGATGTCGAGGCGATGGCGGTCGACGGTCGCCGCTGGCTGCGCTTTGCCGGCCTGGCAACGCTCGCGCGGGTCTGGCTGAACGGCGCGCCATTGCTGGCGAGCGACAACATGCATCTGGCCCACGACTGCGAGGTGGCCGGCCTGCGTCCGCAAGGCAACGAACTGCTGCTGCGGTTCGCGTCGCTGGAGCAGGCCCTGCGGCAAAAGCGCCCGCGCCCCCGCTGGCGCACGCCCATGGTGGCGCACCAGCAACTGCGCTGGCTGCGCACGACCCCGGTCGGACGCACGCCTGGCTGGTCGCCGCCGTGGCCGGCGGTCGGGCCGTGGCGCGGGGTCGAGCTGCTGGACGTCGACGACGTCGCTGTCACGCAGCTGCGGCTGTCGTGCAGGGTGGTGGCCGGCCAGGGCGAAGTGGCCGTGCGCCTGGCCCTGGAGGGAGCGGCCCTGGCCGACGCGCTCCAGGTGCGCCTGGAACTGGAACGTGCGGGCGTGCGGCATGGCGTCGCATTGGCCGCCACGGGACAGCCGCGCGAGCATGCCGGCACGCTCACCGTTGCGGCGCCCGAACTGTGGTGGCCGCATACGCACGGCGATCCCGCCTTGTACGAGGCACGGCTGATTCTGTCGCGTCCCGACGGCACCGCGTTTCGAACGGTAGTGCTGCCGGCGTTGGGATTCCGCACCGTGGCGGTCGACCAGTCCGACGACGGCTTCGCGCTGCGCGTCAACGGCGTGCCGGTGTTCTGCCGCGGCGCCAACTGGACGCTCGATGCGATCGACCTGCATGCGGGCGCGAAGGACTGCGAGGCGGTTCTGCGGCGCTGCCGCGATGCCGGCTTGAACATGCTGCGCGTCAACGGCGTGATGGTCTACGAGTCGGCGCATTTCCTCGATGCGTGCGACCGGCTGGGCATCCTGCTCTGGCAGGACTTCATGTTCGCCAACATGGACTTCCCGCTGGACGACGCGCAGTTCGCCGAATCGGCGACGAAAGAGGCGGTGCAGCAGCTGTCGGATTGGCAGGGCCGGCCGTCGATCGCCGTGCTGTGCGGCAACAGCGAAGCGAGCCAGCAGGCAGCGATGTCGGGCGCGTCGCGCTCGCACTGGCTGCCGGCCTGGTTCGAGCGCGATCTGGCGCAACTGTGCGCTCACTGGTGCCCGGACGTGCCTTACTGGCCCAGCAGCGCGCACGGCGGCGCGTTCCCCCACCGCAACGACCGCGGCACGACGTCGTACTACGGCGTGGGCGCCTACATGCGGCCGCTCGACGACGCGCGCCGCAGCGGCGTCAAGTTCGCCACCGAATGCCTGGCGTTGGCCAACGTCCCCTCGGAGGCCGCGCTGGCCCGCATGCCCGGCGGAGCCGCGGTGCGCGTGCACCAGGCGGCCTGGCGTGACAGGGCGCCGCGCGACCTGGGCGCCGGCTGGGACTTCGACGACGTGCGCGACCACTACCTGCGCCAGTTGTTCGGCGTCGATCCCGCTGCGGTGCGGGCGCGCGATCACGAGCGCTACCTGGCCCTGAGCCGCGCGGTCAGTGCCGAACTGATGCGCGCCACCTTCAGCGAATGGCGCCGGCCCGGTTCGGCCTGTGGCGGCGGCCTGGTGCTGTTCCTGCGCGACCTGTGGGCCGGGGCCGGCTGGGGCCTGCTGGACGAACTCGGGCAGCCCAAGGCCGCGTTCTACGGGCTGCGCGAGGCTTCGGCGCCGCAGGCCGTGTTCCTGAGCGACGAAGGCAACAACGGGCTGGACGTGCACCTGCTCAACGAACGGCCGCAGGCCCTGGAGGCCACGGTCGAACTCGATCTGTACCGCGACGACGGCCATCGCGTCGAGCACGGCGCGCTGCAGGTGGCGATCCCGGCGCACGGTGGCCTGTCGCTGCCAGCCGCGCAATGGTTCGACCGCTGGTTCGACCTGAACGATGCCTACGGCTTCGGGCCGCCGGCCCACTCGCTGGTGGTCGCGACCCTGCGCACCGCGTCGGGCCAGTTGCTGGGCCAGGCCTTCGACATGCTGCGCCGCCTGCCGTCGGAGCGGGATCACGCCGTGTTGCCGCAGGGCGTGTTCCGCGTGGCGGGCGACGGCTCGGTCGAGGTGACGCTGCGCTGCGACCGTTTCGCGGCCTGGGTGCATTTGGACGTGCCCGGATTCGTGGCCGACACGGCGTATTTCCATCTGGCGCCCGGTGTCGAGCGCACTGTTCGTTTCGTGCCTGTCGCCACGCCGGCTCCGCAGTTCGGCGGACGGGTGATGGCGCTCAACGGCGTCTATCCCGGCGTTCTGAAGCCGGCCGCATGAAGCGCGCCGCCGGACGCGGGCATGTCGCTGCCGTCATGCCATGAGCGCGCTCGCGATCCTCGTGCTCGACGCCGACAGCCGTGCCGGCATCGGCTGCGTCCAGTCGCTGGGCCGGCAAGGCCACCGCCTGCATGTGGCCGTGCGCCGGCGCGGTTCGCCCGCCGAACGTTCGCGCTATTGCAGCGCGGTTCATCCGCAACCGCGCGCGACGCCGGTGCCGTCCGTGCTCGCCTGGCTGCGCGACCTGCATGCGCGCCATGACTTCGCGCTCGTGATCGCGACGACCGAGGCGTCGTGTCGCTGGTTGCTGGAAATCGCGCAAGACGACCCGCTGCGTGCGCGCGCCGTGCTGCCTTCGAACGATGCGCTGCGCATCGCCCTGGACCCGGTCGGCGCCATCGCGTTCGCGCGCGAGGCGGGCTTGCCGGTGGTCGAGCCGATCGGCTTGTCGGGGCGCGGCATCGGCGTGCAGGCGCTGTGCGATCACGGTCGGCTCGCGTGGCATTTCGTGGACGAGCGTCTGCATGAATGGCCGCCGGGGGACGGCGACGCCACGCTCAGTCGTGCGGCCAGCCCCGATCCCGAACTGGTGGAGTTGTCCGGCCGCCTGCTGGAGCGGCTTCAGTGGCACGGCGCTGCCACGCTGGACTGGCGCCGCGACGCGCACGGGCATCCGCATCTGGAGGCGCTGCACCCCGTCGTTTCCAGCGCGCTGCCGCTCGCGGTCGCGGCCGGCGTGGACCTGCCGGGCGGCTTGCTGTCGCTGGCGCAGGGACGGGGCCTGTCCGCCAGCCCGCCATGGCGGGTCGGGCATCGTGCGCGGCATCTCAGCGCAGACATCCAGTGGGGCCGAATCTGCGGCCGCAGCGACGCGCAGCGATCGATCGAATCTCCCGCGCAGTCGGCTGGCGGTTGGCTGCGCGGACTGTTCGGCCACGAGAGCTGGGACGGATGGTCGTGGCGTGATTCCGCCGTGGCGCGTGCCGAGATTCGCGCACTCGCGGCGGCCTGGCTGGTCGCGGGGTTCAAGCGTTTCGTGCGTCGTGGCGCGCTCGCGCGGGTGCGACGGCGCCATGCGGACATCGCACGAGCCCTGGCGGCCCGGCCTGCGTCGTCGGTGCTTTTCCTGTGTCTGGGCAATCTGTGCCGCAGCCCGTTTGCGGCGGCCGCCGCGGCACCGCGATTGCGCGGCATCGCGGTGTCCAGCGGCGGATTTTTGCGCCACGACGGCCGTTCGAGTCCGGCGTGGTTCGTCCAGACGGCGCTGTCGCTGGGGGTCGACCTTTCCGCGGCGCGGGCACAACGCGTGAGCGCGGCGCAGATCGCCGAGGCGCAGTTGATCGTCTGCATGGATCTGGACAATCTCTCGCGCATGGCCGCTGAATTTCCGGACGCCCTGGAGCGCACCACGCTGCTGGGCCTGTTCGATCCGGCGGGGTCGCCGGAAGTGCAGGACCCTTACACCATGCGGGAGTCCGAGACCCGCATCGAACTCGAACGGATCCTTTCGGCGATCGACGCGCTGGCGCGCGACCTTCACCTGTCCGGCCCACTCGAAACCCCGTGAACCCACCCGCTTGGCGGCCCAGACCTTCTCACCCGGAAACAAGATGCGAATCGCGATCGTGACCCCGATATTGCCCGTGCCGTTCGACGTGACGCGCGGCCGCTTCATCTACGAGGAAGCCAAGTCCCTGTCCCGCATGGCCGAGGTCAAGGTCTTTCTTCAACTGGCGCGCTACCCCCAGCTTGGCGGGCTGCTTCCCAGGTCCTACATCGACGGTCGCGTCGACCCCGGCCAGCGTTGGGAGGGGCTGGACGTCGAGGCCTACGAATATCCCGCGTTCCCGGTGGTCTCGCGCTTCATCAACGGCCACCTGGGCGCCGCGCGCCTGAAGCCGCGCCTGCGCCGGTTCGCGCCCGACGTGGTCATCGCCTTCTGGGCATACCCGGAGGGGTTCTCTGGCGTGCGTGCCGCGCATGCACTTGGCAAGCCCGGCATCGTCGGCGTGCTGGGCAGCGACGTGTTGATGAGATCCGGAATCGCCGAGCGCATGACGCGGACCGCGCTGCACGAGGCCGACGGCGTGATCGCGGTCAGCGACGACCTGAAGCGCGTCCTCGTGTCGCGTTACGGCGTCAGGCCCGATGCGGTCCGCACCGTCGTCAACGGCTTCAACACCGGCGTGTTCAACGCGCGGGCACAGGCCGAATGCCGCGCGCAACTGGAACTGCCCGCCGACGGTCGCTTGATCGTCTATGTCGGACGCCTGATCGAGGCCAAGGGCCTGCGCGAACTGTTCACGGCCTTCGGCAAGCTGGCGCAAGAGGATCCGGGGCTCCGGTTGGCGATCGTCGGCGACGGCGTGATGCGCGACGAGGTTCACCGACTGGCACAGCAGACGGAAATGTCCGGGCGCGTGCACCTGCCCGGCGGGCTGCCGCCGGAGCAGGTCGCGAGCTGGATCGGCGCGTCGGACCTGCTGACGCTGCCGTCTTGGTCGGAGGGCTATCCGAACGTGGTGGTGGAGGCGCTCGCGTGCGGACGCCCGGTCGTCGGCACGGACGTGGGCGGGATGCGCGAGATCCTGCGCGAAGACAACGGCGTGCTCGTGCCGCCGCGCGACGCGGACGCCCTGGCCGACGGACTGCGGCTATGCCTGGCGCGCGACTGGGACCGCGCCGCCATCGCCGCGGCCATGACGCGAACCTGGGACGACGTGGCGCGCGAGACGCTGCAGGAATGCCAGGCCATCCTGCAGCGTCGTCATCCGTAGCCCGCGGCGATCTGATCCGGCACTTTTCCAGGGCGTTGGACACATCAGGCAACACCTCTTACTGAACCGATTCAGCGGCTTGCAAGATGGCTCTTTTCTCCGGTCGAGACACTACACACGGCGGCTAATATCCGCCCCAAGCTCAGCAGTAGCGCGTATCGCGCCCCGCATTTCTTGCATTCCCAGGACCCTACGATGTCGTCGTCTAATTCCACCAGTTCCCGCTCGCCGCAGCTCCAACGCCTTGCCTGTGCGTTCATGGCTGTTGCCCTGGCGTCTTGCGGCGGGGGCGGGGATGGCGCCGTCGCCGAGTCGGTACCGACCGCCCCCGTCCCGACGCCTGCGCCGACGCCCACGCCGGCACCCAC
>FTDG01000570.1_pt1 | contig 10817 bp, 9 predicted proteins | sample 1639751 | NCBI WGS metagenome assembly FTDG01 (sample SAMEA3914869, study PRJEB12502) | metagenome | biome: forest; material: soil | place: USA | collected 2012-03-12 | depth 0.1 m
AGGGCAGCATCCTCGCGCGGCTCTCGCACCCGCACATCGCGCGCCTGCTCGACGCCGGCATGTCGGCAGACGGCACGCAGCCGTACCTGGTGCTCGAGTACATCGACGGCGAGCCGATCGACGCGTACTGCCGCCGCCTCGCGCTGCCGACCGCGGCCCGGCTGCGGCTGTTCCTCGACGTGCTCGGCGCCGTCGCCCACGCGCACAACCGGCTGATCCTGCATCGCGACCTGAAGCCGTCGAACATCTTCGTCAACGCCGCCGGCGAAGTGAAGCTGCTGGACTTCGGCATCGCCAAGCTGCTCGACGACACCGCCGTCGACGCCACCGCGCTGACCGCCCACGCCGGCACCGCGTTCACGCCCGACTTCGCCGCGCCCGAGCAACTGCAGGGCGGCGACGTGACGACGGCGACCGACGTCTACGCGCTCGGCGTGCTGATGTTCATCCTGCTGGGCGGCGAGCATCCGACCGTCGCCCCGACCGGCGCGCCGCTCGATCGCATGCGCGCGGTGATCGAGCGCGAGCCCAAGCGGCTGTCCGACTCGGTGTTGAAACGCGGCGGGCCGACGTCGGAGCATTCGCCGGCGTCGAGGAAGCTGTCGAACGAGCTCAAGGGCGACATCGACACGATCGTCGCGCATGCGCTGAAGAAGGCGCCGGCCGAGCGCTATGCGAACGCGGCCGACCTGGCCGACGACGTGCGCCGCTATCTCGAGCACGAGCCGATCGCGGCGCGGCCGGACGCGCGGCTGTACCGCGTCGCGAAGTTCGTGCGGCGGCACCGCACGGGGGTCGCGACGGCCGCCGTGGCGGTGGCGGCCCTCGCGATCGGCGTGGGCGTGGCGCTATGGCAGGCGCGCGAGGCGAGCCGCCAGCGCGTGCAGGCCGAAGGGCTGATCGAGTTCATGCTCGGCGACCTGCGCAAGAAGCTCGAGCCGGTGGGCCGGCTCGACGTGCTCGATGGCGTCGGCGACAAGGCCCTCGCCTATTACGCCGCGCAGGACCTGAACCGTCTCGACGCCGACTCGCTCGGCCGGCGCGCCCGCGCGCTGCACATGATCGGCGACCTCGCCGAACAGCGCGGCAAGCTCGAGGAAGCGCAGCGCGATTTCCAGCAGGCCGCCGACAGCACCGGCGAGTTGCTCCAGCGCGCGCCGACGATCAGCCAGCGCGTGTTCGACCACTCGCAGAGCGAATACTGGCTCGGCGACGTCCTGTGGCGGCGCGGCCGCACGCACGATGCGCTCGCCGCGTTCCAGCGCTACGACGCGCTCGCGCAGCGCATGACGGCGCTCGACCCGTCCAACGTCGGCTGGCAGCTCGAGAAGGCGTACGCGCAGGAGAACGTCGCGATCATGCAGATCGACCTCGGGCGCCCCGGCGAGGCCCTGGCGAACTGCACCGCCGCGAAGGCGCTGTTGTCGGACATCGTGCGTACCCGCCGCGACATCACCGTCGACCTGGCCACCACGCTCGGCTGGATCGCGCGCGCGCAGGTGGAGCTCGGCCACTACGACGAAGCGATCGTGGCCGAGAACAGCAAGATCGCCGTCGCCCGGGGCGCGCCGGGCGGTGCCAGCAACCAGGACGCGCAGTTCCTGATCGCCAACGCGCACGCCGAGAACGCGCACCTGCTGCGCAACCTGGGGCGCAGCGACGAGGCACTGAGCATGGTGCTCGTCGGCGTGGAGGAACATCGCAAGCTGGTGCTGCTGGACCCGAGCAACATGGACTGGCTCGGGGAGGCGGCGGCGACCGAGACCTTGCTCGGCGAGATCCTCGCCGATCACGCCGACCTCGCGGGCGCGCGCGCCGCGCTCGCCCGCGCCTCGGCACCTCTCGCGACGCTGATGGCGCGAGCGCTGCCCAAGCGCTCCTGGCGCGTCACGCTGTCCGGCCACGTGGCCATGCTGCAGGCGCGCGTGGCCGTCACGCCCGCCGAACGCGCCGCCGCCGAGACCGCGCTCGCGGCCTACGTCACCGACATGCGCCGCTTCGAGCAGGAAGGCAACGAGATCGGCGCCGAGGACGGCTACATCCTCGGCGCGGTCGGCCTCGACCTGGGAGACATCCGCGCCGCCGCAGGCCGCGGCGCCGAGGCGCGCGCGCTGTGGCGGGAAGCCGCGGATCGCATCCGGCCAGGCGCGGAACATCTCAATCCGGTGCCGATGATGTTGCTGGCGATGCTTGATCTTCGCCTGGGCAGCGTTCAAGATGCCCGAGCCTGGGCCGATAGGGTACTGGGCACGACCTATCGGCACCCCGCCTTCGCCGATCTATTGAAACAACTCGAGCCGGCGCGGCAGGCGGGGACGACGCCAGGCTCATGACAAGGGAAATCATGATCCAGCCTCTCGACGACTCCACGCCCTACCCCATCGCCGTCTACGTCACCGTCAACCAGCACGGTGTCGCCACCTGCACCTGCGCCCCGGTCTCGGCCGACCTGCCCTCCACGCCGAACATCACGCTCACCTACGCGCTCAACGCGCCGGCCGGATGGGTGTTCCCGACGACCGGCGCCGTCGTCGTGGCAGCACCGTCGAACCAGTTCCCCGACCCGTCCATCACCGCGCCGGACGGGATGAGCGCCACGTTGGGCGACCTCAACACGGACGCCAACAGCTACAACTACACGGTCAGCGTCGTGAAGACGGCCACCGGAGAATGCCTGACGCACGACCCGATCATCAAGAACGGCGGCATGGGCATGTGCAACCCCCCGACCATCTGACGCGCCGCCTGCCGCGCTCAGCGCGGCGGTGACGTCTTGGCGGCCCGGGTGCGATGTCCGCGGCCATACAACGCCGCGATCGCGTCCACGCGTGCGAGCAGCTCGCGGCGCAACGCCGCGGGCTTCACCACCTGCGCCTCGACCCCGAGGCGCATCACCTGGCGCGCCGCGTGCGCCACCGACTCGATCGGGATCGTCACGCGGCGCCATCCCGCGGCGTCGGCGCGACCGGCCGTCGCCTGCGCCGCCGCGGCCACCGCGGCGCCGATGTCGTGCAAGGCCTTCATGCCAGCCGGCGAGACGCGCAGCACCGCGCTCTCGCGCGCGAGCTCCGCCTCGAAGCGGCGCGTCGAGGCGAGCCACCACGCGGCGAGGTCGAACGCGGGCGGGCGCTCGAAGCGCTCGTCGGAGATCTCGAGCGCGAGCACGTTCGAGACACGGTACGTGCGCGCCTCGACACGCTCCTCTCGTGCCTTCGCCGTCACTTTCGCGTTCTCGCGTGACGCGGGCAAGCCCGCCCGCGCGACGAGGTACCAGACGCCCGCCTTCAACACGAGCCCCAGCGGCTCGACGCTGCGCGCGACCTCGCCCTTCCAGCTCTCGTAGCGCATCCGCACGCGCCGCTCGCCCCATACCGCCTGCGCGATCGCGGGGAGGTGGTCGGCGGCGGACGGCCCGCGATACCAGTCGATCGGGTCGAGATGGAATCGCGCGCTGACGCGGCGCGCGTCGTCGCGCCAGCCATCCGGCAACGCCGCGAGCAGCTTCAGCTGCGCCGACGCCATCGCCTCGCCGAGCCCCAGCTCGGCGGCTGGCCCGGGCAGTCCGCCGAGGAACATCGCCTGCGCCTCGGGCGCCGTGAGGCCGTCGACGCGCGTGCGCCAGCCGGCCTGCAGTTGGAAGCCGCCGTTGCGCCCGCGGTCGGCCCAGATGGGGACGCCGGCGGCGCTGAGCTCGTCGACGTCGCGATAGATCGTGCGCACCGAGACCTCGAGCGTCTGCGCCAACGCCTGCGCGCTGACGTGGCCGCGCGATTGCAACAGCATCAGCAAGGACAGGAGACGGCTGGCACGCATGAAACGCAGTCTGCCCGAAAAATCATGACATGCGTTGTCAGTGATCGGCGGCGAAGATGGCGCATCCGATTTCCCGAGGACTCGCCGCCATGCCGACCACCACCCCGCCCCTCTCAGACGCCGCCGCCGCGACGGTCTCGACGATCACCCCGGCCGTGATCGAGCTGCGCCAATACACGCTGCACGCCGGCTGTCGCGACACGCTCATCGAGCTGTTCGAGCGCGCGTTCATCGAACCGCAGGAAGCCGCCGGCATGCGCGTGCTGGGCACGTTCCGCGACCTCGACGACGCCGACCGCTTCGTCTGGCTGCGCGGCTTCGTCGACATGCCGTCGCGCGCGGCGGCGCTCGGCGCGTTCTACGGCGGTCCGGCCTGGCAACGCCACCGCGACGTCGCCAACGCCACGATGGCCGACAGCGACAACGTGCTGCTGCTGCGTCCGGCCGGCGGCGTGCGCGGGCTGCTCGAGGCGGCGTCGACACGCGCGGCGCCGACCATCGACGACGACCCCGCTTCGCCTGCCGCGATCTTCACGTTGACACTCTGCCCGTTGCGCGAACCGGCGACGGACGCGGTCCTCACCGCGTTCGACCGGCTCGTCCGCCACGCGTGGAACGACGGCGGCGGCGACCTGCTCGCGTGTTTCGTCACCGAAGGCGCCGTCAACGACTTCCCGCGCCTGCCGGTGCGCGAGGGCGAGCCGCACGTCGCGTGGCTCACGCGCTTCGCCGACGCCGCCGCGCAACGTCGCCACGCGGCGTGGCTCGAGTCGTCGGGCTGCCTGCGCCAACCCGCATGGCGCGACCTGCTGGGCGCCGACGCGCAGCAGCTGCGCCTCGCCCCCACCCGTCGTTCCGCCTTGCGCGGCTGAACGCGGCCGTCCCGTCCCCCCAACTCACAAGGAAACCCCATGACCGACGACTTCATCGGACAAGCCCACGACTTCGACTTCCTCGTCGGCCGCTGGCACGTCGCCAACCGCCGCCTGCGCCAGCGCCATGTCGGCAGCAACGACTGGGAGCACTTCGACGCCATCAACGAGGCGTGGACGCATCTCGACGGCCAGGTCTCGGTCGACGAGATCGCGTTCGAGGGCAAGCCGTTCAAGGGCTGCACCTTCCGCACGCTGGACGTCGCCGCCAGGCAGTGGGCGATCTACTGGATCAACAGCGGCGACGGCAAGGTGCAGCCGCCGGTGCGCGGCGGCTGGCGCGGCGACCAGGGCCGCTTCTGCGGCGACGACGACGACGGCGGCCGTCCGGTGCGCGTGCGCTTCCTGTGGGAGCGGCTCGGCGACGGGCTGGCGCGCTGGTCGCAGGACTTCGCGCTGATCGGCTCGGACGGCGCGCCCGACGGCCCGTGGGAATGCAACTGGGTGATGGAGATGCGCCGGCTCAAGGACTGACCATGCGGCCGGCCGCGACGGCGGCGCCGTCCGTCGAGGCGGCGTCGGCGTCGCGGAAGTTCGACGGCCAGCGCCGGTCGCGCAGCGCCATGAACGGCGTCTCGACGAAGCGATGCAGCAGCCAGCCGACGATGACGCACGCCGACAGCACGACTGCGATCCGCACGCCTTCCGGCGGATCGAACGGTTTCAGCTGGTGCGCGAGGAACATCGCGAGCGGCTTGTGCGACAGGTAGATCGAGTACGACCACAGCGCGATGGACGCGGCCCCGGGCACGCGCCACGCGAGCGGCGTGCGCGCCGGGCTCAGCGCGGCGACGACCAGCAGCGCGAACGCCATCGCCAGCAGCGAGTAGCCGAACGCCGTCATGAAGAACAGGCGGCCGTTGTCGTCCTCGTTGTAGCGCGCGGCGCCGACCAGCATCGCGAGCGTCGCGACGACGCCGACGACGAAGACCGCGCGGCCGTGCGCCATCAGCCGATCCCAGGTCGGCCGATGGAAGTTCTTCAGCATCGCGACGGCCACGCCGGGGATGAACTCGTCGAAGCGGCACAGCGTCGAGTAGTAGATCCACGACATGTAGCCCATCCCTTCGCTCTCGGGCGCATAGGTTCGCCACAGCACGCTGCGCGCGACCATGCCCAGCGCCACGAGCGCCGCCATCAGGCACCAGCCGTGCACACGTCCGGCGCGGCGTGCCGTGGTCGGCGGCGCGGTCGCGGCCGCGAGCGCGCCCGGGTCGCGCGCGTCACGCGACGCGCGCCCGCCCGCGCGCGCGGGGAACAGGCCGACGACGAGCACGAACGGCAGCACGAGATAGAACTGCTCTTCGACGCACAGCGACCACGCGTGCGAGAACGCCGTGCCGGCCTGCAGGCCGATGTTCTGCGTGAACGTGAGGAAGCGCCACAGCGGCGGCGGCGTGTGGCCGCCGAGTGCTGCCGGGAACAGCGCATAGGCCGCAAGCACGACCCAGAACACCGGCAGCGTGCGCAGCGCTCGGCGCGCGTAGAAGCGCGGCAACGACAGCGCGCGACCGCGCGCGATGCCCGCGAACAGCTGGTTGGCGATCAGGTAGCCGCTCAGCACGAAGAACAGGTCGACGCCGGTCCAGCCGACCTCGCCCGCCCAGCCGAAGATCGAGCGGCCGGCCACGAAGCCTTCGTAATGGGTCATGAAGACGAGTGCGATCGCGGCGGCGCGCAGCGTGTCGAGTCCGGGATTGCGGGTGCGGGTGGCGGTCATGGCGAGCGGGAAAGCGGAAGGGTCGGGCCGGCGCGGATTGTGCGACGCGACGTCGCCGCACCGGCCGCCGTTGCGACGAGCGACGGCCGGCGTGGCGCGAGCGGCAGCTGAGCCTAACTTCCTGAAGAGCCGGACGACGGAACCTCCACGCTCGCTGGCGCTCCCTACCCCCGAAGGGGCGTTCCGCGACGGGACTGGCAGAGCCAGACCCCGCGCTCCTTCGAATCTTGCTTGCGGCCATCGAGCGGCGGAGGCGTCGACGGGAGCCTCGGCCGCCGCCCGGGCCCGGCGCGCGTGGCCGTCATGCCGCCGCGCCGGTCGGCACGGCGCGGCCGAAGCGGGCGAGCGCGGGGACGTAGCCGGGATCGTCGGCGATCGTGTTGTGGCTCGCGTGGGGGATCTGGATGAAGGTGACCTGCCCGCGCGGGAAGCGTGCGCGCAGCTGCGCGGTGCTCGCCGCGGGAATGACCTCGTCGCGCTCTGCCGCGAGGATCAGGGTCGGCGCGGTGATCTTCGGCACGTAGCGCCACGACTCGTACTTGTCGATCAGCAGCCAGCTCACCGGCACCCACGGGAAATCCTTTTGCGCGATGCCCAGCAGACTGTCGTACGGCGTCACCAGCACGAGGCGCGACACCGGCCGCGTGCTCGCGAGCCGCACCGCGACCCCCGTGCCCAGGCTGCGGCCGATGACGATGACGTCGGGATGCGCGGCATGCACCTTGTCGAACAGGCTGGCCGCGTCGTCGGTGATCGCCGCCTCGGTCGGGCGGCCGGTGCTGCCGCCGTAGCCGCGGTAGTGCAGCATCACGATCTCGCGATCGGGAAACGCGGCGACCAGCGGGTCGAGGCTGCCCGAGACGTCCTCGCCGTTGCCGCCGAAGTAGAGCACCGCGCCGGGCCCGGCGTGCGGGCGGACGGTGAGTTGCAGCAGCGCGTCGGGGCGTTGGAACGACGCGGCCGACTGCGTGGGCCCGAGGCGGCGCGGCTGCGGGAAGTACTGCAGGTGGCGCTGCCAGGAATACAGCCCGATGCACACGCAGACATAGGCGAGCACGGCGGCGCCGAGGAGCAGGGTCAACATGCGGGTCACGGAAGGCTCGGTGGGGGCGCGCGGCCGACGCTGGCGCGCAGGTCGGACGACCTGCGCCATTCTGCCTCCGAAGCCGGGGCGCGGCGGCGGCGGATGGTGCGGCGCACCATGGCACGCGCGCCGCAGGCGCCGCGCGAGCCGGGCCCGGATCGGGGGCGCACATGATGCGCCCGCGACGTGTCGCGCGGCATGCCGCGCCGGGGCCGCACTGACGCCAGCGAGGCTTTTGGGAGCCATTCTTGACAGGCGGGCGAGGCCATCGCAATGTCGCAAAGGGCAGGACCCACGCCGCGCAGGAAGACGCAGTCCACGGGCCCGCTATCCACCTTGCTAGCCAGCTTTTCCTCCAGGAGACAACCATGGACATGCTCGAACCGGGCCGCGTCGGCTTCGCCGTGAACTTCAAGAAGCGCTATGGCAACTACATCGGAGGCCAGTGGGTCGAGCCGGCCAAGGGCGAGTATTTCGAGAACGTGACACCGGTCACCGGCCGCGTGTTCTGCGAGATCCCACGCTCCGGCGCCGAGGACATCGAACGCGCCCTCGACGCCGCGCACGCCGCCAAGGTGGCCTGGGGCAAGACCTCGCCGGGCGAGCGCGCGAACATCCTGAACAAGATCGCCGACCGCATGGAGCAGAACCTCGAGCTCCTGGCGACCGCCGAGACCTGGGACAACGGCAAGCCGATCCGCGAGACGATGGCCGCCGACATGCCGCTGGCGATCGACCACTTCCGCTACTTCGCCGGCTGCATCCGCGGCCAGGAAGGCGGCGTCAGCGAGATCGACGACACGACCTACGCCTACCACTTCCACGAGCCACTGGGCGTCGTCGGCCAGATCATCCCGTGGAACTTCCCGATCCTGATGGCGGTGTGGAAGCTCGCGCCGGCGCTCGCCGCGGGCAACTGCGTCGTGCTGAAGCCAGCCGAGCAGACGCCCGCGTCGATCCTCGTGCTGGCCGAGCTGATCGGCGACCTGCTGCCTGCGGGCGTGCTCAACATCGTCAACGGCTTCGGGCTCGAGGCGGGCAAGCCGCTGGCATCGAGCAAGCGCATCGCCAAGATCGCGTTCACCGGCGAGACGACGACCGGCCGCCTGATCATGCAGTACGCGAGCCAGAACATCATCCCGGTGACGCTGGAGCTGGGCGGCAAGTCGCCCAACATCTTCTTCGCCGACGTGCTCGGCAAGGACGACGCGTTCTTCGACAAGGCGCTCGAAGGCTTCACGATGTTCGCGCTGAACCAGGGCGAGGTCTGCACCTGCCCGTCGCGCGCGCTGATCCAGGAATCGATCTACGACCAGTTCATGGAGCGCGCGCTCAAGCGCGTCGCCGCGATCAAGCAGGGCAACCCGCTCGACAAGGCGACGATGATCGGCGCGCAGGCGTCGACGGAGCAGCTCGAGAAGATCCTGAGCTACCTCGACCTCGGCAGGCAGGAAGGCGCGCAGTGCCTGATCGGCGGCGAGCGCAACATGCTGAAGGACGACCTCGAAGGCGGCTACTACGTCAAGCCGACGGTCTTCAAGGGCAACAACAAGATGCGCATCTTCCAGGAAGAGATCTTCGGGCCGGTGGTGTCGGTGACGACGTTCAAGGACGAGGAAGAAGCGCTGTCCATCGCCAACGACACGCTCTACGGCCTCGGCGCCGGCGTGTGGTCGCGCGACATGAACACCGCCTTCCGCATGGGCCGCGGCATCCAGGCCGGACGCGTGTGGACGAACTGCTATCACGCGTATCCGGCGCATGCCGCGTTCGGCGGCTACAAGCAGTCGGGCATCGGGCGCGAGAACCACAAGATGATGCTCGACCACTACCAGCAGACCAAGAACCTGCTTGTAAGCTACAGCGACAAGGCGCTCGGCTTCTTCTGACAGATCGCCGTCATACCCTGACGACGTTGGGTGCCGCATGCGAGGGCGTGCGGCGCCCTTCTTTCGAGTTCGACCCTGAAGGCCCGACCATGACTGCCACCGCCATCGACCCGTCCATCGAGACGCCCGCCCAGGTGGTCGCGACCGACGCGGCGCTGGCGTTGATCGACCGCCTGAAGTCGCGCCACGGCGACCTGATGTTCCACCAGTCAGGCGGCTGCTGCGACGGCAGCGCGCCGATGTGCTTCCCGCTCGGCGACTTCCTGCTCGGCGACGCCGACCGCCACCTCGGCGACATCGGCGGCGTGCCGTTCTACATCAGCGAATCGCAGTACGAATACTGGAGCCACACGCAGCTGATCATCGACGTCGTCCCTGGCCGCGGCGGCATGTTCTCGCTCGAAGGCCCGGAGGGCCTGCGCTTTCTCACGCGCTCGCGCTTCTACGAGGACGCCGAGTGGGACGCGCTCGTCGCGAGCGGCAAGGCGAAGAACTGATCCGGCGGCCGCCCGCGCGGCGGACCGATGCAGAATCGGCCGCATGCCCAACCCGCTGGACGCCCTCTTTCCGTCGAACGACCGCATCGCCGGCGGCACGCCGCGCCACGCGTCGCCGCTGTCGCCCGGCGACATGGTCACCGTCGCACGCCGCTTCGACCCGCTGGCCGCCGAGTTGCTGCGCGGCCGGCTCGCCGCCGACGGCATCCCGGCGGTGCTGGGCGATCCGCACACCGTGCAGACCGACGCGCTGCTGACGGTCGCGCTCGGCGGCGTGCGCATCCGCGTGCCGACCGAGTACGAGCAGCAGGCGCTGCGGGCGATCGCCGACGTCGATGGCGGCGCGTTCGCGCTCGACGAATCGTCGGACGTCGGTGCGCCGGACCCCGAGGCCAATGCGGATCGCGACGACGGTGCGACGCTGTTCGCCGCCGCGCGCGAGGTCGGCCTGCCACGCATCGCGGCGGGTGCCGTCGGCGTGATCGTCTTCCTCGCCGTGCTGATCGCGTTCGCGCGCTGACGGGCGCCTCCACGCGCCCTGCAATGCCCCCACGGCGGGCCGGGAACGGCCGGCGCGCATACTCGCGCACTCCCTTGCCAACTCCGAAGCGCTTCGCGCGGGCTTCGCGTCCCCCGCCATGCCCGGATATCTCCTCAAGCAGGAACGCGTCGCCATCGCCGGCGTCGAGGACCTGCTCATTCGCTCGCTGCTCGACAACCAGCAGTTCTCCGACCCGCAAGGCGATGCCGAGCGACTGGGCATCTCGCCGTCGCTGTGGCCGCTGTTCGGCCTGCTCTGGCCGTCGAGCCTGCCGCTGGCCGTGCGCATGGGCGCGCGCGCAGTCGCGGCGGGCGACCGCATCCTCGAGATCGGTTGCGGAC
>FTDG01002347.1_pt1 | contig 10788 bp, 8 predicted proteins | sample 1639751 | NCBI WGS metagenome assembly FTDG01 (sample SAMEA3914869, study PRJEB12502) | metagenome | biome: forest; material: soil | place: USA | collected 2012-03-12 | depth 0.1 m
GCCTTCGCCACCCATGGCTACCGGGGCAGCAGCCTGCGCGACATCGCGCGCGACGCCGGCTGCTCGCTGACGCTGCTCGACCACCATTTCGGCGGCAAGAGCCAGCTGCTCGACGCGGTGCTGCAGCACCAGCACGAGGACTGCGACAAGCGCCTGCAAGGCCTGCGCGCCGCCGTCAATGCCGCGCCCGACATGACGCTGGCCGACTTCGTGGCGCTGTGGGTGAACTACGAGTTCGAGCTCTACGCGACGCCGCAGGGCCGCCTGTACCTGACGCTGCTGCTGCGGCTGTCCACCGAGGCGGAGGTGGAGGCGCAGCGCCGGCGCGACCTCGACTGCTCGCAAGCCATCGTGCTGCAGGCCTTGGCCCGCACGCGGCCCGACCTCGCCGAGGACGCGCGGCAGGCGGGCTGGTTCCTGGCCAGCGCGGCGCTGTACGCCGCCATCGTGCGGGCCGACGAGGGCACGCAGGCGCAATCCGCGCAGGCGCGGGACGCGCAGCGCCAGCGCGTGATCGCCTTCGTCGCCCAGGGCCTGGCGGGCTGCCTGGGCGACGGGCCGGGCTGAGCGCACGACGGCCGGCCGCGTCACGCCACGCTCGTCGCCACCGCCGGCACCTGCGCCACGCGCAGGAGCAGCTCGTCGATGTTGCGCGCGCCCACCTTGTCGCGGATCGCCTGGATCTGCGTGCGCACCGTCGACAGCCGCACGCCGTGGTCGCAGGCGATCTGGCGCGGCTCGCGGGTGTCGATCAGCGCGCTGAGCACGCGCTTTTCCGCCAGCGTCAGGCGGTGGCGCAGCGCCAGCAGTTCCAGCCCCAGCGGCGAGCACAGGCTGCGCCGGCCGAGCAGCACCAGCGCCTTCGCGCCGGCCGGGTCGGCGTGCGGGCGCACCGGCATGGTGGCGGCCATCACGCGCGCCGGCCCGTCGCCCACCCACAGCAGGCGGCGCAGCCCGCGCTGCGCGGCTTCAGCGATCGCGGCGCGCAACGCGCCGGCGTCGCCGCCGTTGACGCGCAGCACGCCGTCCTCGATGCGCAGCGCCCGGTCGGCGCCGATCTCGTGCCGCGCGGCGCGATTGAGGTAGACGACGGTGGCGTCCGGATCGCAGGCGATGAGGCCGCATTCGATGGCGTCCATCAGCGCCGTGGCGAGCCCGCCGCCGAGCGGGTCGTCCGACGCGTTCGAGGACGGGAAGCCGAGGAAGATCGACATGGCGGGACTCCTGCAGGGATGGCGGGGATTGCCTGACTGCAGTCTGGCGATCGCGGCGCGAAAAGGCCTTTAACGTTGTTAAATGTTGTGGAGCGCAGGCCAAACCCTTAGAGTTCCAGCGCTCATCGGGAGGACACGCGTGGGAGCGCAGGCATACGGGGAAGGGGTGTACCGTTTCGGCGAATGCGAGTTCCGCGCCGCCGAACGCCGCCTGTTCATCCGCGGCAGCCGCTCCGCGCTCGGCAGCCGGGCGCTGGAGGTGCTGGACACGCTGATCTCGAACCCCGGGCGCGTGGTCACCCGCAACGAGCTCCTGGACAAGGTCTGGCAGGGCCGCGTCGTCGAGGAGAACAACCTCACGGTGCAGGTCACGAACCTGCGCAAGGCGCTGGGCCCCGACACGATCAGCACGCTGCCCGGGATCGGCTATCGCTTCAGCGCGGCGCTGCAGGGGCGGCCCGCCGACGTGCCCAGCGCGCCCGCCGCCACGCCCGCGACGCGCACGGCCGCCGGCAACGTGGCGCCGTTCCAGCCCGAGCTGATCGGGCGCGAACGCGAGCGCGGCGAGGTCGTCGCGGGGCTGGCGCGGCACCGGCTCGTCACGATCTGGGGGCCGGGCGGCATGGGCAAGACCATGCTGGCGCGCGCGGTGGCGGCCGACCTGCGCCACGACTTCTCGGACGGCGTCTGGATGATCGAGCTCGCGGCGCTGCCTGGGCCCGGATCGCGCGAGGACGCCGACGAGGAAACGGCCGCTTCGCGCGAGGCCGAGGCGATGCGCGCGCTGGCCGGCGTGGTGGCCGAGACCCTCGAGGTCAAGCTGACCGACGCCGCGCCGCCCGCGCAGCAGCTCGCGCAGGCGCTGGCCGGGCGCCACGCCATGCTGGTGCTGGACAACTGCGAGCACCTGGTGCAGGCCGTCTCGCGGCTGGCCGCGGTGCTGCTGGGCCAGAACGCGCAGCTGCGGCTGCTCGCGACCAGCCAGGTCAAGCTCGACAACCAGCAGGACCAGCATCCCTACGAGCTCGGGCCGCTGTCCGTGCCGGCGCAGGACGATCCCGCCGTGGCGAGCCACGGCGCGATCCGCCTGCTGGTGGCGCGCATCCGCACGCAGCATCCCCGCTTCGAGCTCGACGCCCGCGGCAGCGCGGACGCCGCGGAGATCTGCCGCCGGCTCGACGGCATGCCGCTGGCCATCGAACTGGCGGCCGCGCGCGTGTGCGTGCTGGGCCTGGCCGGCGTGCGCGCGCGCCTGCACGAGCGGCTGAAGATGCTCACCGGCGGCTCCGTCGACGCGCCCGAGCGCCAGCGCACGCTGGAGAAGACGCTGTCGTGGAGCCACGCGCTGCTGGGCGCCGGCGCGCGCGCGGCGTTCCGGCGCGCCGGCGTGTTCGCGGGCAGCTTCGGGCTGGAGCAGGCGCAGCAGGTGCTCGCCTCCGACGGCGAGGATCCCTGGCGCGCCATCGACCACCTGGCCACGCTGGTCAATCGCTCGCTGGTCGTGCTGGAGCGGCGCGAGCCGCCGCGCTACCGCCTGCTCGAAAGCGCGCGCGCCTACGCGCTGCAGCGGCTGGACGCGGCCGGCGAGACGGCCACCGTGCTGGCGCGCCACGCGCGTGCCACCTGCGAGCTGTTCGAGTCGTCGCTCGCCGACGAATGGCAGATGCCCTCGCAGGATCGCATCGAGCGCTACATGCCCGACCTCGACAACGGCCGGGCCGCCCTCGCCTGGGCCGCGGAGTCGGACGCCGCGCTGTACGTGCGGCTCGCCGGCGCGCTCGGCTGGCTGTTCGACATGGCGATCCAGAACGTCGAGGGCCTGGCGCACTGCATCGCCGCGCGCGACCGCCACGTGCGCCCCGGCACGCCGGCGCGGGCGCGCGCGCGCCTGCACCTGGCCATCGCGCTGCTGGGCCGCGTGAGCCTGCGCGCCGAGGCCATGCGCTCCGCGTGGCGCGCCGCGCGCCTGGCCGACGAGGCGGGCGACGCCGCGTTGCTCTACGCCGCCCTCGGCCGCTTCGCCATCGCCTCGGCGCTGTGCGTGCGCGGCGCGCGCGGCGTGGCGGCGCTGCGCATCATGCGGCGCCTGGCCGCGCGCTCGGCCTGGCCCGAGCGCTCGCGCTGGGACGTGATGAACGCGGACGACTACGTCTCCAACAGCCTCGGCTGGACGGCGCACGCCGAGGATCTGGCCAGGCAGCAATACCTCTGGGCGGAGGAGCACGGCGACGTGCACAAGACGATGTTCGGCGTGATGGCGCAGGAGCAGTGCGCCGCCGCCCGCGGCGACTACGGCGAGGCCGTGCGCCTGGGGCGGCGCCTCGTCGAGATGACCCGGCGCCATCGCCACGTGCGCAGCCGCCACGTCTTCGTCTACAACCTGGCGAGCGCACTGGCGATGAGCGGCCGGCTGGAGGAGTCGCTGGCGCTGGCGCGGCAGTCCATCGCCGAGGAGCGGCGCCTGCAGACGCTCGACCAGGAGCTCGAGCTGATGGCCCGGCTGGCGCTGCTGCGCGGGCGCCCGCAGGCCGCGGCGCTGGTCATCGGCCGCTCCGAGGCCGACAACGCGTGGCGCGCCGACAGGCGCGAGCCGGTGGAACGCAACACCTACGAGGCCGTGATCGCCGAACTGCGGCGCGCGGCCGACTGGCCCGCGCTGGACGCGCTGCGCCTGCGCGGCTCGCGCCTGCCGCTGGAGCGTGCGGTCGACCTCGCGCTCGGCGACGACGACGCCCATCCCGCGCTGCTGCAGCGCGTGCTGGCCGAGCTGGACGAACTCGAACGCCTCGAGCGCGCCCGCGCGGACGCGGCCGTCGACCAGTGGAACCACGCCGTGCGGCAGGAGACGCGCGGCGGGGCGGTGGCTACTTGAGCGTCAGCAGGTAGGCGACGATGGCGGCGCGCGTGTCGGCATCGGCGACGCGCGCGCGCATGTCCGGCTTGCCGCTCGCGGCGTGGCTCGCCGCGAAGGCGTCGGGGCTCGCGAGGAAGGCCGACAGCGTGTCCTTGTTCCAGACCAGCGGCTGGCCCGATGGATCCGTCTTGCCGCCGAGCGCCAGCAGCGTGCTGGAGTACTGGCCGCCGTAGCCCGGGTCGCTCGCGATGCGGCGTCCGGCCACCGCGGCGAGGCTCGGGCCGTTGAAGACTTCGCCCGGCTTGGTCGAATGGCAGTCCGAACACTGCTGCTCGAAGTCGGCGCCGCCGTGGCCGCCGGTGAAGACGGCCAGCATCATGGCCATGAGGCCCCTGCTCGCCGCCACCGGCTGCTCGCGCACGAGCGTCGGCGGCGGGTGGTCCGCGCTGTCCTGCTGCTGCAGCCAGTCCACGAAGAGGCCTTGGGGATCGGTGTCGGACGGCGTGAAGTATTCGTTCGACAGGCACGCGTACAGCGCATCCCGCTCGCCGGCCGACAGGTGCTTGCCGCTGTGCTTGTCGCCGCTCTTCGTGTCGATGGGCATCACGTCCTGGTGGATGTGCGATGCCACCAGGTTCGGGTCGTGCACGTCGGACTTCATCGGGGCGTGGACCAGCCGCGCCTCCTGCCGCTCCGTCGCCACCGGGTAGTTCAGCAGGCCGAAGCCCGTCTTCGACTGGTTGTGGCAGAAGCTGCAGGTCATCGATCCCTTGACGCGCTGCAGCGAATCCGCGCTCAGGCTCGCGCTGGCCGCGCCGGCCGCCTTGGCCGCGCAGGCCTGGATAGCCTGGTCGGACCGCGGCTGCAGGCCATAGTCCGCCGGATTCGCCCCCATGCCGATGCCGCCGTACAGGGCGGGATCCGCCAGCGCATCGGCCGGGTCGGGACGCACCTTGTAGTTCGGCGGCCGCCGATAGAGGTCGAGGATGCGGTTGTTCAAGCTCTTGACGGTGCTGGCCGCCGCGTCGGGAATCGCGACGAACGGATCCGTCCCCGCCCTCAACTGGTACACGGCCTCCGGGTGGATGCCGATGGGCAGCATCTTGTGGCACAGCACGCAGTCGTCGGACTCGCCCGTCAACGCCTTGCGGGACCTCAACTGGATGGGCGCGTTGGCCGGTATCGGCCTCGGGACGCTGCTGGCGGCGTCCTGCGCGGGATCGGCCAGCGCGTTGTCCTCGCATTCGTAGTCGCGGCAGCGGAAGAAGTCGGCGATCGCATCGAACGGCGCGGAGGCGCCCGACGCCGGAGCCTGCACCGCGCGCGCGACGATCGACACGTTGCGGATCGCCGCGACATGCCCCTCCTCGAGATCGCCGGGAGCCCGGATGCCGAACTGGATCCAGCGGTCGTAGTCCTTTCCGGGCACCATGACGAAGAAGCGGCCGCGCACGTCCGAATCGTCCGGCACGCCCAGGAACTGCGATCGGTAGACGAGCGGGATCCAGGGCCCGTCGGCCAGGCTCGAATCGTCCTGGCAGTTCGGGATCGGGCGCCCCGCGTTGTGGTCGGCGACCAGGTTCCACGCGTCGACGTAGGTCGAGGGATCCGACATGTCGCGCAGGAAGTCGGGACACTGCAGCAGGCTCGGTATCCGCAACGCGTCCTTGGCCTGATCCAGGTAGATCGCATCGGTCACGTCGGGGCCGTGCCCGAACTGGTGCTGGGGCTCGTCCTTCCCGTTGATCAGCACGTAGGTCGCGTTGCGCTGCACGTCGACGAACTTGCGCAGGTTGCCCACGACGTTGTCCTTGGCGTCCGCGCACGAGTCGAGCAGGCCGGCGATGAAGGTCGCGCGGTCGGTCACGTCGTCGCGATCCAGGTAGCTCACGTCGTGCGACGCCTGGCTGGCGTCGTCGGCGAAGACGACCTTCCCCTTGTCCAGCTTCACGAGATAGACGACGGCCTTGTGGCGCCATTGCTCCCAGGCGAGATCGCTGTCCGCGCAGGCCGGCGGCGGCTCCAGCGGTGCAGGAGCGAGCGCCTGCCGCAACGCGAACGCACGCGCCTGCGCCCTGGCCGAGAGCGCGTGCTTGCTCCCTTCGCCATGACCGGCCACCGCCACCAGCAGCGCCGCCAGGACGCCGCCCATTCGCCAGAGCTTCGATGCCATCGCAACCTCCTCCTGTTTGAACCGATTGAAGCCCAACTCCCCGGCCGGGACAAGCCGCCCACGCGGCCCGATGGCGGCGTGCGGCGGCCCGTGGCGTGTCCATCCCCGATGCCCGTCGCGGCGGCGCGCGCCGTCAGCGGCGGCCCTCGCGCAGCACCGCCGCCCGCTCCTGCAGCAGCGTGCGCGGCCGGCCCACCAGTGTCAGCGCGCCCAGCACGTGGCGCAATTCGATCCACACCTGCTGCGCGTCGGGGTTGCTGCCCACGAACGCGTCGAGGCCCGGGCCGGCGAAGCCCGGGTCGATGCGGCCGACGTGCATCGGCGTGCCCGCCTGCGGCCGGAAGCGCGCGACGTACAGGCCCGGGTCGCCCCACTTCGCGATGTTGGCGTTGAACTCCGCGGCGCTCACGCCGGCCGGATCCTCGAACGAGAAGAAGCAGCCGACGATGCCGCGCATGCCGCCGAAGACGCGGTAGAGCGTCTCGTCGCCGGCGGCCTCGCGACAGGCCGGCGGCCCGGCGAAGCCCTGGACGATGCAGCCGCCGAGGCCGGACGCGCACATGTGGCTCTTCCCTTCGCAGCGTTCGCGCGCGCCCGGCGGGCGGCGACGCGTGGCCGCAGTGTCGCGTCCGCCACGCCGGCGATGCATCCATCGTCCTGAGGATGCGCCGCGGCGCCTCAGCAGCGCTGCGGACGCATCGGCCCGTTTCCGCACGCATGGGGATGCCGCCGCGGCGCTCGCCCGATGTACTGGCGCCTCGACGCCGCGGAAATCCCGCGCCTCGGCCCCACGCCCGGGAGGGCGCGCACACACCAACATCGGAGAGGTCATCATGAAATTCGCCATCACGCTCGCCGTCGCGGCGGCGGTGTCCGCCAGCGGCTGCGCGAGCGCCTACGGCAACCTGGTCAGCGGCTCGAACCTGGGCGCGCAGGAATACCAGCCGGCGGTATTGCCCAACGCCGGCATGGAAGGCCAGTACCGCGAGGTGCTGGGCATCTGCCGCCAGGTCGCCACCAGCCGCCAGGTCACCGCGGCGCAGGAGGCGCAGCTCAAGACGATCACCGGCGCCGTGCAAGGCGGCGGCGACGGGCTGGCCGGCGGCCTGCAGATGGGCTTTCTCTTCAAGCAGGCCGGCTTCGGCAAGGGCGCGATGAGCGGGAGTCTGGGCGTGGGCATGGTCAGCGGGCTCGTGTCCTCGCTGGCGGGCTCGTTCGCCAGCGGCGCCACGAGCGACGCCAGCGAGACCAGGCTCGTGCTGCTGAACTGCCTGCGCAAGGCCGATCCGCAGGAGCGCCTCTACAAGGTCATCGAGTGAGCCCGCGCCGGCCCGCCACTTCCACATCGAGGAGAACACCATGCACACGACCCTGAACGACCTCTTCGCGGCCGCGGCCCGGCGCCGCGTCGCCGCCTGCGCCGCCCTGCCGCTCGCGCTGGCCGCCTGCGGCGGCGGCGACTCGTCCGACGCCACCTACTACGCCGTCGAAGGCACGCGCAGCGCGGGCGGCGTGCCCGTCACGATCTGCCTGGACGGCGCCGCCTACACCGACCCGAGCTCGCCCGCCGGCCTGCAGCGCTCGGCCAGCATCGCGAGCTTCTACGGGCTGGTGGGCGGCTACCGGACGCTCGCCGGCACCGGCGCCTCGTGCCGCCAGCAGTTCCCCAACCTCGACGTCCTGCTCTCGGTGGACGACTACAACAAGACCGTGCTGGGCACCGGCAACCCGCCTTCGCCTTCGCCCTCGCCTTCGCCGAGCCCGGTGCCCGCGCCCGCGCCCGCGCCCGCGCCTGCGCCTGCGCCGACGCCGACGCCCTCCCCCGCGCCGGCGCCCACGCCGATCGCCTGCGCGTCCACGCACGGCAGCGGCGTCGACGGCCTGCGGCTGGTCGGCACGAGTTCGTACAGCGGCCTGGGCGGCGCGGCATCGGCCACCTCCACGGTCACCTTCCAGCCGGGCACGATCTCGTACCAGAACCCGGGCCTGACCGCGACGTCGACCACCGGCTCGCTGCGCGCGCGGCTGTGGGCGGTGGCGAGCCCGTACGCCGGCGGAAGCTTCACCGGCTACGTGGTGGCCGACTACGCGATCCAGTTCACCGACGGCGGCAACACGCTGATGAACGACCACACCGCCGCGCTGGCCGCCCGCCTGGTCAGCGCCCGGACGCCGCCGCGCGGCGCGTACTGCCTGCTCGCGACGCTCGAGCAATACCAGGCCAGCTGCGGCACCAGCGACGGCTACTGCGTCGCCGACTGGGCACAGTTCTCGCCGTCGGTGAGCTTCGACTAGCGCCGGCGCGTGCGGCGGCGCGGCGTCAGAAGTTCCAGATCAGGTCGAGTTCGGCCGAGCTGGCGCTGTCGCCGCCCGCCAGCGAGCGGGCCAGCACGAGCGCGCCATCGAGCTTCCGGCAGATGTTGAAGTCGTGCTCGGCGGACAGTTTCGTGCGATCGCGCTCGCCGGCCGGTCGCGCGCGCTCGAGCGTGAACACCGTGGCCACGTCGTCGTTCCTCTTCCACTTCAGCGCGAGGTCGACCTTCCTGCCGTACTCGGTCGAACGCGCGGCGTCCTCGGTGTCGCGGTCGAGGAAGGGCTCGACGCTCACATACCAGCGCTCGTGGAACTGCTGCATCAGCTTGACCGAGAGCTCCTGCGACGACCGCTTCGAGCCGACCGCCCCGCCGGCCGGGAACGTCCATTGGAACGTGGGCGTGGCCGAGACGGTCTGGGCCGGGTTCAGCACGAAGGTGTAGCTGCCGAGGGCGGAGACGTCGCCCAGGCCGTGGCTGCGGCTCGTGCCGCCGTTGCGCGTGTAGCCGTCGCCGTTCAGCTCGCCGTGCAGGTGGTCGCCGTGGTCGATGCCGAGGACGAACGGCGTGGTCAGCACGTGCTCGTGTGCCTTGGCCTTCCAGGCCGGCCCGATGGTGAGCGAGACGGTGGTCTGCGGCGACGACGCGCCGCTCGCGGGCGCCGACGCCGCCCACGCACGCGGCGGCGCGAACGGCGCCACCGCGGCGGCTCGCAGGACCGGCGCCGAGGCCGCGCTCGCGGGCGCCGAGGCGGCGCTCGCCGCCGCGGCGGCCGACGCGGCCTGCGCCCGTTCGACCGCGTGCTCCGCGCTGCGGTCGCGCGCGCGGCGCGTGGTGTCGGCCGCGGTGGCCGGCACGCCGACGCCGGCCGCGCTCGCGACGAGCGCGAGGGCGAGGCGCGCCGGCGCGGGCCGGCGCGTCGTGATGCACTTGTTCATGGCTGGCTCCTCCCTCGACGAGCGCGAGGCTTGCTCCCCGCGCATCATCGCCGGCCACCGCACGCCCGGCATCATCCGGACTGGTGATGGACAGCCGGGCCGGCGCATGCTCGGCCATGGCGCCTTCGGCGCATCGACCGCGGCGGCTGCGCTCAGCGCGCGGCGGCCTTCTTCGCCGGCGCCTTGCGCGCCGCGGTCTTGCGGGCGGTGGCCTGCCTGGCGGGCGTCTTCCTGGCGACAACCTTCCCGGCCGGGGCCTTCTTCGCCGCCGTCGTCTTCCTGGCGGGCGCCTTCTTGGCCGGCGCCTTCCCGGCGGCCGTTGTCTTGCGCGCAGGCGACTTCTTCGCCGCGGCCTTTTTCGCGGGCGCCTTCTTCGCCACGGACTTCCCGGCCGCCGGCACCTTGGCGCCGGCCTCGCGCGCCTCCGACAGCCCGATGGCGATCGCCTGCCTGCGGCTCGTGACCGTCTTGCCCGAACGGCCGCTCTCGAGTTCGCCGTGCTTGCGTTCGCGCATCGCCGCCTCGACCTTGTCGGCCGCCTTCTTGCCATACGTTGCCATGCGAGTCTCCGCCGGAATAGTGATGGGACGCGCCGGCAATCACCATTCCCATGCCCGCGCTTGAGGCTTCGCAAGGCGCCCGCGGCAAGCGTGCCGCACGATGCGCCGATGACCACCGTGCCTGATCTCCCAGCAGCCTGCATGCCGTCCGAGGCGCTGCTGCGGCGCATGGCCGGCCCCGGCCCGCGCTATACCTCCTACCCTACCGCCGACCGTTTCGACGAGTCGTTCGGCCCCGCGCAGCTGGAGGCGCTGCTGGACGAGCGCCGCCGCGCGGCCGAAGCCGGCGCGGGCGCGCCGCTGTCGCTGTACGTGCACGTGCCGTTCTGCGAGTCGGTGTGCTACTACTGCGCGTGCAACCGCATCGTCACGAAGCAGCACGCGCGCGGCGCCGCGTATGTCGAGTCGCTCGAGCTCGAGATGGGGCTGGTCGTCGACCGCCTGGGCGCCGGCCGCCGCGTCTCGCAGCTGCACCTGGGCGGCGGCTCGCCGACCTTCCTGTCCGACGCCGAGCTCGCCCGCGCGATGGGCGCGATCCGCCGCCACTTCCACCTGGCCGACGACGCCGAGCTGTCGATCGAGGTCGACCCGCGCACCGTCGACGCCGCGCGCCTCGCCCACCTGCGCGCGCTCGGCTTCAACCGGCTCAGCCTCGGCGTGCAGGACACCGACCCCGACGTGCAGCAGGCCGTGCACCGCGTGCAGCCGCTGGCGCAGGTGCGCGCGTTGGTGGACGC
>FTDG01002228.1_pt1 | contig 10776 bp, 8 predicted proteins | sample 1639751 | NCBI WGS metagenome assembly FTDG01 (sample SAMEA3914869, study PRJEB12502) | metagenome | biome: forest; material: soil | place: USA | collected 2012-03-12 | depth 0.1 m
GGACTGGCGCAACTCGGTGATGATGGCCTACGCCAAGGGCGCGCGCACCTTCGAGCGCCACGTCGACATCGAGCTCGACGGCGTGCCCGTCTCGTCCTATTGCTCCAAGCCGGAGAACGTCGACGAGTGGTTCAAGGCCTACAAGAAGGCGCAGGAAATGTGCGGCCCGCCCGGCAGCGCCAAGCGGCTGGCGCCGGAAAAGGAAGTGCGCTACCTGGATGCGCTGGTGCGCGGCGTCTATGCCAAAAACGACCTGCCCGCCGGCCACGTGATCAGCGACAGCGACGTGTACCTGTCGATTCCGCTGCTGCAGGGGCAGATCTCGTGCCGCGAGCTGATGCGCGGCGAAGTGCTGCTCAAGCCGGTGAAGGCCGATGCGCCGATCGACATCACCGACATCGACAGCCCCTATGCCGACAACGCGTCGCTGCAATCGCTGATCATGACCCGCGGCCTGCCGCGCGACTGAAAAAGGACAGGCATCGAGATGGATGGCCCGACCCTGCACGACATCCTGGCGCGCGCGCGCGATCGCGAGCGCACGCGGCCGGGCGTCCAGGCGCAGCACTGGCTGATCTACGGCGCGGGCAGGATCGGGCGCAGCTGGGCCCGGGCCTTGGCGGCCAGCGGTCGCACGGTGCACGGATTCATCGACCGCCAGGCCGTCGGCACACCCGAGATGCCGGTCTATCGCCTGGCCGATTGCCCGCCGGAGCTGAAGGAACGCTGCGCGGTGCTGCTGGCCCTGCACAACCCGGCCGTGAACGTGGCCGAGGTGCAGGCCGCGTTGCGCGGTGCGGGCCATGGGCAGCTGTGGCTGCTGCAGGATCTGGTCGACGCGTGGCCGGCGCAATCGCATTTCTGGCTGGCGTCCTCCGCCGAGACACTGTCGCACGAGGCCGACATCCACCGCGCCCATGAACGATTCGCCGACGAATCCAGCCGGGCGCTTTTCCGCGCCATCCTCGACCAGCGTCTCAATGGCGCGGTCGCCGGGCTGCCCACACCCGACCCCGGGCATCACTACCTGCCGCAGGACCTGAGCCCGCCCGGCGCCCCGCTGCGCTTCGTCGATTGCGGCGCCTATACCGGCGACACGATCGAGAGTTTCCGCGGCGCCGGCCACGCGTTCGAGGCCATCGCCGCGTTCGAGCCCGATCCCCAGCATTTCCCGCGGCTCTGCGCGGCGCTCGCCAACGAGAAGGCGGTCGTCTTTCCATGCGGCGTGTGGGACGGCATGACGCAATTGCGCTTCGTGTCGGACGATTCGGCCAGCCACATCAGCGAGACCGGCCAGATCATGGTGCAGACGGTGGCGCTCGACCAGGCCCTGCACGGTTTCGCGCCCAGCTACATCAAGATGGACATCGAGGGCGCGGAACCCCAGGCCTTGCAGGGCGGCCGCGCGCTGATCGCCGCCCATCGGCCGCGCCTGGCCATCAGCGTCTACCACCGGCCCCGGCACCTGTGGGAGCTGATGCTGCAGGTCGACCAGATGGGCCTCGCCTATCGCTTCCACCTTCGAAGCCATGCGTTCAACAGCTTCGAGACGGTTCTCTACGCCTTGCCTCAATGACCACATCCCAGAAGATTCGCGTCTCCGAATTCGTCGCCGGCTTCCTGGCCGATCGCGGCGTCAAGCATGTCTTCATGCTGACCGGCGGCGGCGCGATGTTCCTCAACGACGCGATCGGGTTCCATCCAGCCATCCAGCCGGTGTTCCATCACCACGAGCAGGCTTGCGCGATGGCGGCCGAAGGCTATGCGCGGGTGTCCGGCGGCGTCGGCGTGATCAACGTCACCACCGGCCCGGGCGGCATCAATGCCCTGAACGGCGTCTTCGGCGCCTGGACCGACTCGGTGCCGATGCTGATCCTCTCGGGCCAGGTCAAGCGCGAGACCTGCCTGGCCACCACCCCGGTGCCGGGCCTGCGGCAGCTGGGCGACCAGGAAGCCCAGATCGTGCGCATGGTGCAGCCGATCACCAAGTCGGCCGTGGTGCTGGCCGATCCGCAACAGGTGCGCGTCGAGCTCGAAAAAGCCTGGCATGCCGCCACGGACGGCCGTCCCGGCCCGGTGTGGATCGACATCCCGATCGACGTCCAGTCCAGCTTCGTCGACCCCGACAGCCTGCCCGGTTTCGAGCCGCCAACGGCGCCGCCGCAAGCCCAGGCCGAGCTCGACGAGGCGGTGCGCCGGGTGCTGGCCCGGCTGGCGAGCGCCGAGCGGCCGGTGCTGCTGGCCGGCACGGGCATCCGCGCCGGCAATGCACTGGCGCCGTTCGAGGCCGCGATCCGCGCGCTGGGCATCCCGGTCGTCACCGCGTGGACGCATGACATCATCGCGTCCGACGATCCGCTGTTCTGCGGCCGGCCCGGCACCATCGGCACGCGCGCCGGCAACTTCACCACCCAGAGTTCCGATGCGTTGCTGGTCGTCGGCAGCCGGCTCAACATCCGCCAGATCAGCTACAACTACGCCGGCTTCGCGCCGGGCGCCTTCAAGATCCAGGTCGACATCGACCCGGCGGAAATGGAAAAGCCGTTCCTGAGCATCGACGACAAGATCGTCGCCGATGCCGGGCCGTTCCTGGCGCGTCTCGCAGCGCTGGCACCCGCGGCCGGCTTTCCATCCGAGCGCCATCGTGCATGGCTGGCCTGGGCCAGGCAGCGCGAGACGCTCTATCCGCAGGTCTTGCCCAAGCACCGCGAGTGGCACGGCAAGATCAATCCGTACCACTTCATGGAGGAACTGTTCGCCGCGTTGAATGAACGCGACGTGGTGATCACCGGCAACGCGACCGCCTGCATCATGTCGTTCCAGGCGGGCAAGCTCAAGCGCGGCCAGCGCCTGATCTCCAATTCCGGCAGCGCCTCGATGGGCTACGACCTGCCGGCCGCCATCGGCGCTTCCTTCGCCGCGCCGGCCGGCGCACAGGTGGTCTGCCTGGCCGGGGACGGCAGCCTGCAGATGAACGTCCAGGAGCTGCAGACGCTGGTGCAGTACCAGCCGGCCGTCAAGGTATTCGTCCTCAACAACAACGGCTACCTGTCGATTCGCACGTCGCAAGGCAACTTCTTCAAGCGGCTGGTCGGCGAAGGGCCGGCCAACGGCGTCAGCTTTCCCGACTACTGCAAGGTCGCTGGTGCGTATGGGCTGGAAGCGCGTCGACTCGACGGCCCGGACTTCGCCACGGGCCTGCGCGAGTTCCTCGCGCTGCCCGGTGCCGCGGTCTGCGACGTCATCCTCGACGACACGCAGCCTTTCGAGCCGCGCATGAGTTCGCGCCAGCTCGAGGACGGCCGCATCGTCACGCCGCCGCTGGAAGACATGTTCCCGTTCCTGCCGCGCGAGGAACTGGCGGCCAACGTGCTGCGGCCGGACTAGAGTCGCGGCGGCATGCCTGTCGTCGTCTTGTTCGACCTGGATGGCACGCTGGCCGACAGCGCGCTGTCGATCGCGCTCGCGCTGAACCGCTTGCGCGAGCGGCGCGGCCTGGCGCCGTGGCCGGTGGCGCGCGTCAGGCCGTTGATCAGCCGCGGCGTCGCCACGCTGGTCGGCGCCACGCTGGATCTGGACACGCCCGCGGATGCCGATGACGTCGCGGCGTTCCGCGAGATCTATGCCGCCATCCCGGGCTCGGCGGCCGACCTGTATCCGGGCATCGCGCAAGCCCTGGCGCGGCTGCGCGAGGCCGGCGCGTTGCTGGGCGTGTGCACCAACAAGCCCCAGCGTCTGAGCGAGAAGCTGCTGGCCGACAGCGGCATCGCTGAGCATTTCGCGGCGGTCGTGGGCGGCGACAGCGCGACTTTGGCCAAGCCGCATCCGCAGCACTTGCGGCAAACCTTGGCCGCCATGCGTTGCGAAGGCCAGCCGTTCGCCTTCGTCGGCGACAGCAGCGTCGACGCCGATGCGGCCGATGCGGCGGGCGCCCGGTTTCTCTGGGCGTCCTGGGGCTACGCCGATGCCGACGACCTGCCGCGGCGCGGTACCCGGCTGGCGAGCGCGGACGACCTGGCGCCGGCGATCCTGGCGGCGGCGCGGGCATGAGCCGACTGGGCCTGCCGCCGGCGCTGGCCGCGAGGCTGCGAGACGGCCACTGGCGCGTACTGGTCACCGGCGCGTCCGGCTGGGTGGGCCGCGCGGCGCTGGAACTGCTGGCCCACAGCCTCGGGCCGGACTGGCGCGCTCGCGTCGAAGCGTTCGGCAGCAGTGCGCGTCGATTGACCTTGCGTGACGGCATCGAGATCCAGCAACGTCCGCTGTCGGACCTCGGGACCTTGCCGGCGCAGCCGTCGCTGCTGCTGCACTTTGCCTATCTCACGCGCGAGAAGGTGGCCGGCATGACGCCCGAGGCCTACGTCGACGCGAACCGGGCGATCACGCGCCTGGTGCTGGAGGCGGGCGCGAGCATTGGCGTCGAACGGGCCTTGGTCACGTCGTCCGGCGCGGTGCATGCCGCGCTCAAGGCGCCCGCGTCGTCGGATCCGGCCTTGCTGTACGGACGCCTGAAGCTCGAGGACGAGGCCGCGTTCGCTGCGTTCGCGCGGGACTTCCCGGGGCGCAGGGCCTTGGTGGTGCGCCTGTTCAACCTGAGCGGACCCTATATCAACAAGCCGTACGCGCTGTCGTCGTTCATCGAGCAGGCGCGGGCCGGAGTCATTCGCGTGCAGGCGCCAAGCGCGGTCACGCGGTCGTACACCAGCGTGGCCAATCTGCTGGCGGTCGGGCTCGGCCATCTGGCAAGCGACCAGGCCGAGCCGTTCCTGTGCGTCGAGACCGCGGGGGATTGCGAGGTCGAGATGATGGCCCTGGCCGAGGCCGTTCGGGCGGTGGTCGATCCGTCGGCGAGCGTCGATCGCGCAGCGCTCGACGGCACGCCGGCGGACCGATACGTGGGTCAGGCGCAGGCCTATCGCGCGCTGATGCAGCGCTACGGCATCGCGGAAGACCCGCTGCCGCGCCAGATTTCGGAGACGGCGGACTACCTGCGCGAATCCCCGCCACGGTGAACGGCGGCCGCTGGGTCGTCGTCCGCCGCGCTCGCCTTTTCGCTCGACAATGGCGTCGTCGCGCGCCCGGCGGCGTTTCAGCTAGTTGGAAGCCGCCACCGGCGTGGCCACGGAATGGCGTTACCCTGTGCACCGTTCGCGCGCCACGAATCTCCTCGCGGGCGCAATTTCCTTTGCAGCAATGACCAGTCCATCCTCTTTCCGCGATCGTTCAGACGTCTCCGTGTTCGTCTACGCGCTGGCGCTCATCGCGCCGCCGCTCATGGCCTACAACCGCACGCCGTCGGCCACCCAGCTCAACGAGTTGCTGTGCGTGTTCGGCTGGGGCCTGTGCCTGCTGGCGGCCGGCCGCACGCCGACCACCGGGGCCAGGCGTGGCGCCGTGACGGTGCTGGGCGCGGCGCTGGGGCTGATGTGCGCGGCGGTCCTGGGTTCCTGGACGTTCGGCTCGCTGCCGACGTCGCTGGCGTTGCCGCCGCTGTTGTCGATGGTGGCGGCGTGCTTCGTGGCGGCGCTCGGCGCGCGCGCCGCGCAGCAGCCAGGCCAGCCCGGCGGCCTGCAGGCGTTCGCGCCGTTCGCGATCGGCATGGTCACGATCGGCGTGATCAGCGCGGTCATCGCGGTCATCCAGGTCTATGCGCCGAAGCTGGCCGACGGCGTCCTGATCGCCCAGACCAGCATCGCGGGACGCGCGGTCGGCAACCTGCGCCAGTCCAATCACCTGGCCAGCCTGCTGGTGTGGTCGGCGATCGCGCTGGTGCCGCTCGTCGAATGGCGCCGCCTGCCGCGCTGGCTGGGCGCGGTGCTGCTGCTCCTGATCATGACGGCCGTCGTGCTCAGCGGCTCGCGCACGGGCCTGTACGCCGGCGCCGGCGTGCTCGTGCTGTGGGGGGCCGTGGATGGCCGCTTGTCGCGCAGCACCCGCGTGGCCCTGGTGGCCACGCTGGTCTTCCCGCTGGGGGCGCTGTCCTGGGGCTGGCTGAGTTCGCATTTCTCGTTCATGCCGCACGCCGTGGGCGCCGCCACGCGTGGCGCGGATGGCGACAGCTCGCACTTCGCGATCTGGAGGAACGCGGTCGAGATGATCCGCCAGCAGCCGCTGCAGGGCGTTGGCTGGGGTGAATTCAATTTCGCCTGGACGCTGACGCCGTTCCCGCATCGGCCCACCGCCTTCTTCGACCACACGCACGATCTGCCGCTGCAACTGATCGTCGAGCTCGGCATTCCGCTCGCCGCGGTGGTGCTGGGCCTGCTGGTGTGGGCGTTGGTGCAAGGCATGCGCCGCGCGTGGGCAACGCAGGGCGAGGCCGGTGTCGGCGCCCGCGCCGCCTGGATGATGATCCTGATGATCGCCATCCACAGCCTCGACGAATACCCGCTCTGGTACGCGTATTTCCTGCTGCCCGCTGCCTGGGCCTGGGGTTTCACGCTGGGGTCGGGACCGGCGCCGGTGGAGACGCTCAGCGGCGTCGTCGGCGGCCGGCCGGCGGAGTCTGGCAAGCTGATCCGTCTGGGCAGCGAAGGCAGTGCGCTGCGCTGGTTCGGGGGCGCGATGTTGGTGGTGGCGCTGGCGTCCACCTGGGACTACTGGCGCGTCTCCACGATCTTCCTGGACGACCCGGGCCAGGCCCCGCTCAAGGAACGCATCCAGGCCGGCCAGACCAGCCCGTTCTTCGCCCATCACGCCGACTACGCCGACGCGACCACCGCGGACCCGCCGTCGCAGGCCCTTGGCGCGCTCGAACACGCCACCCACTCGCTGCTGGACAGCCGCCTGATGATGGCCTGGGCCACGGCGCTTTCGGAGAGCGGGCAGACCGAGCGCGCGCGCTACCTGGTGGCGCGCCTGAAGGAATTCGACAAGACCGACACCGAGGAATTCTTCGCGCCCTGTTCCGATCCGGCGGTCTCGCCCAAGCCGTTCCAGTGCCAGCCCGAAGCGCCGGGATTGACCTGGCGGGACTTCCGCTGAAGACAACGAGGCCCGCGTGATGCGGGCCTTTTCATTTGTGCAGCCGCGGCTCCGCTGTCCGATGCCGGCGGCGACGATCTGCCCGCCTGCGTGCAGGACTTTCCGACCAGGAACCGGCAAAGGCTTCCTGGCGCGAACCTTGCCCTAAACTGAAATCATGGAACCTGGATTTCAGCTCGAGGAGTTGAAGCGCCATGCGATCGCGCATCACTACAGGTCGGTTTCGGAGTCCAGCGGCCTGTGCCTGCACGCCGCCCTGACGCTCGGACAGGCCGCCCGCGGCATGGGTCTGGAGGACGAGGTGGCCTTCGTGCGTTGGCGCGTGCACAGTGACGTCAATTTTCTCGAGCACTGGGCCCTGGTCCTGCAAGGCGGCCTCTTGCTGGACATGACTGCGGTGCAGGTGGACGGCAACCCCGATCCGCTGCGGCGCTTCGAAGGCTATCCCGCAAACTACGTCAGGCCGCGCCAATACCCCGTCGGCGTCGTGCTGGACGTGATGGAGCGTCCGTTGCGCGAAGCGGAGCGGCATTTTTCCCGCCGGCTGCTGTGGCGGCTGCATGCGCGCCTGTTCAGATACGACGCCACCAAGGCGCTGCGCGGGCGTTCGGCGCCGGCCTTGCTGGGCGCGGTCGACGAAGTCGTGCGGCGCGGCATGACGCTCGGCGTGGGCTACCTGCTCGAGCGCGCCATCGGGCGCATGAGCCGGATCCTGATCCGCATGAAATAGACGGCGCGTCAGGTGCCGACCCAGTCGCCCGACTTGCCGCCGCGCTTTTCCAGCACCCGGATGCCCTCCATCACCATGCCGCGGTCGATCGCCTTGACCATGTCGTAGACGGTCAGCAGGCCCACCTGCACGGCGGTGAGGGCCTCCATCTCGACGCCGGTGCGGCCCAGGGTCTCGACCTGCGCCGTGCAATGCACCGCGCTGGCGGCGGCGTCGACGGCGAAGTCGACCTGCACATGCGTCAGGGGCAGCGGATGGCACAGCGGGACCAGGTCGGACGTGCGCTTGGCGCCCTGGATCGCCGCGATGCGCGCGATGCCCAGCACGTCGCCCTTCTTCGCGCTGCCGGCGGTGATCGCCGCGAGCGTGGCGGCCTGCATGCGGATGGAACCGGTCGCGCGCGCGATGCGGCGCGTCTCGGCCTTGCCTGCGACGTCGACCATGTGGGCCTGGCCCTGGGCGTCGAAATGGGAGAGGCCGGCGGCGGCGTTGGGGTCGGGCGTGGCGTTCATGGAACCTTGGGGAGGCGGCGGTGATCCGACGGCCTTGGCCGGCGACGCGCGCTGGAAAGCGTGCGCTACATGGCCGATACATGGCGGTGTCATCATAGCGACCGCGTGCCGCCGCGCGGCAACGAAACGACCGGACAGGAAAGCTCCCACTTGCGCCAGAAACTCTCCACCTTCGCCGCCGCGGCCTGCCTCGCGTTGAACGTGTTCGTCGTGCCGGCGGCGCCTGCTGCCCAGCTGAACCTGCCGGCGCTCGGCGAAGCCGAGTCCGATTCGCTCAGCATCGACGACGAGAGAAAGCTGGGCGACCAGATCATGTCCGAGATCCGGCCCGATCCGGACGTCATCGACGACCCGGTGCTCTACGAGTACCTGATGTCCGTCTTCGTGCCCTTGCACCAGGCCGCGCTGCGGCGCGGCAACATCAGCCCCGAGCAGGAGGAGAAGCTGGCGTGGGAGCCCTTCCTCGTGCGCGACCCCGAATTCAACGCGTTCGCGCTGCCCGGCGGCTTCATGGGCGTGAACCTGGGCATGATCGCCGCGGCCGGGTCGCGCGACGAGATGGCCTCGGTGCTCGGCCATGAGCTGTCGCACATCACGCAGCGCCACATCGCCCGCAGCATGGTCGCCAACAAGCACCAGAGCATCATGACGATGGCGGCGATGATGATCGGCCTGCTGATGTCGGTCAAGAGCCGCAACTCCGACGTCCCGATGGCGGTGCTCACCAGCGGCCAGGCGGCGATGGCCACCGGCCAACTGACGTTCTCGCGCCAGATGGAGACCGAAGCCGACACCTTCGGCCAGGACGTCATGACCGATGCCGGCTTCTCGCCGGCGGGCATGGCCGCGATGTTCGGGCGCCTGGAGGATGCCAGCCGGTTCAACGACAGCAACCAGTACCCCTGGCTGCGTTCGCACCCGCTCACCATCGAGCGCATCGCCGCGGCACGCCTGCGCGCGCGCGAGGGCGCGCCGCAGGATCCGGCCAAGAGCCACATCACCGAGCACTCGCTGATGCGTTCGCGGGCCCGCGCGCTGATGGACACCTCCGAGCTCGCGCTGCGTCGCATGCAGGCGCAGGCGCGCCTGAACGTTCCGCTCAACGATGCCGACCGCCTGGGCATGCTGTACGGTGGCGCGATGGCATCGATCGAACTGCGCGATTTCCCGGCCGCCACGGCGATGATCGCGAGCGCGCAGGAAGTGATGGCACAGCACGCCGCGGCGGTCGAGCAGCAGCGCGACGCGCCGCCGCTGCCGCCTGCGCCGCCGGCGCAGGTCGTGGTCACGCCGACGCTCTATCCGATCGAGCCCGAGGTGGCGCGCGACTTCGCCCTGCTGCGCGTGGAAGAAGCCATCGGCAAGCGCTCGGGGCCCGAGATCGCCGCGGCGGTCGATGCGCTGGGCCCCGGGCACACGCGGCCGTTCGTGATGGCGCGCGCCGGCGCGGCGATCGGCCGCGCCGCGTCACGCGACCCGAGCGCCGGGCCCGCGCTCCAGCAATCCGTCGAGGACCTGCAGACCTGGGTCGCCGAGCATCCGCGCGACGTGCTGGGCTGGACGCTGCTGGCGCAGTGCGCCGAACAATTGGGCCAGAAGCTGCGCGCGATCCGCGCCGAAGCGGAGGCGCATGCCGCGCAGGGCGACCTGATGGGCGCGATCGATCGCTTTCGCGCCGGCCAGAAGCTGACGCGCGGCGGCCACGTCGACTTCGTCGAGGCCTCGATCATCGACACGCGCCTGCGCGAGCTCGAGGCCATCCGGCGCCAGTTGCTGCACGATGCGCACCAGGACGAGCGCCAGCAACAGTAGCGGGCGCACCGCCTGTCATTCCTCGAACAGGTGCTCGATCGCGACGTCGATGATGGTCGACGAGATGCTGTAGATCACCGAGCCGATCAGCGCGGAGCCGAACGAATCCACCTTGAAGCCGGCCAGCAGGCCGGCCGCCGCCCAGAACATCAGCGCGTTGATCACGAACAGGAACAGCCCGAGCGTGAGCACCGTGACCGGCAGCGTGAGCAGCACCAGCAGCGGCCGCACCAGGGTGTTGAGCAGGCCCAGCACCAGCGCCGCGACCAGTGCGGCGCCGAAGCTGTTGACGGTGACGCCGGGCGACAGGTGCGCCACGAGCAACAGCGCGGCAGCCAGCAGCAGCCAGCGGACGATGAGTTTCATGGCGGTCGCAAGTGTGTTGGAGGGGCTGCGCAGATTGTGGAGCAAGCGCGTCGCGTCCGTCACGCGCAGCGCGCCGATGTCGAACTGCGCAAGGGGCGTGGAATGCTGCAGGCGGCGTGCCCGCGTCGCGATACCCGCGGGACAACCCGGGCCCGCAAACAGGTCCGGGCGCGCGATTCGCGCGCGCAAAACGCGCGTCGAGCCGCTTTGCCAGCGTCCTCCGAGAAATGGAAAATACCTCCAGGGGTATACGAAATCCGACGCCGTCTGCTCCTCTGCGGGGCCGAATGATGCCTCCACGAGACAAAAACATGCTTTTCCCTCGTGAGATTGATGATTTTCATAGGTGAAGTGGCTTCTCACGCACAGCGA
>FTDG01004155.1_pt1 | contig 10734 bp, 9 predicted proteins | sample 1639751 | NCBI WGS metagenome assembly FTDG01 (sample SAMEA3914869, study PRJEB12502) | metagenome | biome: forest; material: soil | place: USA | collected 2012-03-12 | depth 0.1 m
GCATATAGAAGAGAAGTGCGGCCGCCACGCCGGCCGACATGGAGACAAAAGCATGCATCAATCATTGATGGACCTCTGGTACGGGTTCGGCATCGCGCTGACCCCGCAGAATCTCATGTGGTCCGTATTCGGCGTCCTGGTGGGCAACCTCGTCGGCGTGCTGCCGGGAATGGGCGCCCTCACGACCATCTCGATGCTGCTGCCGCTCACCTACGTGATCGCGCCGGTGCCCGCGATCCTGTTGCTCGCCGGCATCTTCTACGGCTCGCAGTACGGCGGCGCGATCGGCGCGATCCTGCTGAACCTGCCGAGCCATCCGCCGCACGCCGTCACATGCCTGGACGGGTATCCGATGACGCTGGCCGGCCGCGGCGGGGCGGCGCTGGGCATCACCATGATGTGCTCGTTCTTCGCCGCGTCGGTGGGCATCATCGTGATGATCTTCATGTCGCCGCTGCTGGTGAAGGTGGCCTTCAAGTTCGGACCGACGGAGATCTGCGCCATCATGCTCGTGGGCCTGATCGCGGGGGCGACGATGTCGCGCGGTTCGCCGCTCAAGGGCGTGGCGATGACCTTGTTCGGCCTGCTGTGCGGCGTGGTGGGCACCGACACGATCAGCGGCACGATGCGCTACACCTTCGGCTTCACGGAACTCGCCGACGGCGTCGAGCTCGGTGCGCTGTGCATGGGCCTGTTCGGCATCGCAGACTTCCTGACCTCCGTCAATCGCGTCAAGGTCCGGCCGATCAAGACCCGCATGACGATGAAGGACATGCGGCCGACGCGCGCCGAGATGCGCCAGGCCTTCTGGCCGATGCTGCGCGGCACGGCCGTCGGCACCGCCTTCGGCGCGATGCCCGGCACCGGCCCGACGATCACCACTTTCCTCGCGTACGCGCTCGAGCGCAAGCTGGCCAAGGATCCCTCGCGCTTCGGCAAGGGCGCGATCGAAGGCGTGGCCGGGCCCGAGGCCGCGGCGCATTCGAAGACGCAGGTCGACTTCATTCCCACGATGTCGCTGGGCATTCCCGGCGACGCCGTGATGGCGCTGATCCTGGGCGGCCTCATCATCAAGGGCATCCAGCCCGGCCCGCAGCTGATCACCGAGCACCCGGACATCTTCTGGGGCCTGATCGCCAGCTTCTGGATCGGCAATCTCCTGCTGGTCGTCCTCAACGTGCCGATGATCGGCATCTGGGTGCGGATGCTGCAGGTGCCGTACAAGTACCTCTATCCGGCGGCGCTGTTCTTCATCGCCGTGGGCGTCTACAGCACGAAGAACAGCCTGTTCGACGTCGGCGAGGTGGCGGTCTTCGGCATCGCCGGCGCCATCCTGCTGGCGCTCGACTTCCCGGTGTCGCCGATCGTGCTGGGCTTCGTGCTCGGACCGATGCTGGAGGAGAACTTCCGGCGCGCGATGCTGCTGTCGCACGGCAGCCTGCGCGTGTTCGTCGAGCGCCCGATCGCCGCGACGTTCATCGCCGCGGCCGCCGTGCTGGTGCTGGCGCAGATCGTCGCCTACGCGCGTCGCGTCCGGCTGATGCCGCCGCCGGGCCAGACGGGAACCTGGATGGCCGGCTGACGATGCCGCGCGCGCCGGCATCGCGGCGTTCTGATACCGTCGGAGGACACAGAGCGCCTCCCGACGGCTTCATGGATTCACTGATCGCAGAGCACGGTCCCCCGCGGCTCAGCCGGCCGCGCGCGGCGTTGCTGTCGGCCCTCGTGCTGCTGTTCCTCGCCGTCGTCGGCCTGCTGATGGTGCTGGCGTTCCAGCATCGCGGCGTCCAGTTGCAACGGCGTGCGCAGGCCGCGGCCACCAGCGCTTCCGAGGAGCTCGGCCTTGAGCTGTCGCACGACATGGCGGCGTTGCTGGCGCTGCCTCCCCATTCGCCGGATGCGCGTCCCTGGCGAGACGGCGCCGTCGCCGCGCTCGTGCAGCACCCGGAGCTGTTCCGCATCGAACGGCGCGACGCGCAGTTGCAGGTCATCGACGCCGTCGACAGCCGCATCCGTCCGCCGTTGTTCGCGGCGCTCGAGCGGAATCAGTTCAAGGTCGATACCGAGCTGGCCTGCACCACGGCCCAGCGGCGCGACGGGCCGATCTATTCCCGCAGCTACTTCGTGCCGAGCAGCGACGGCGCCGGCCAGATGGTGATGGACCTGTGCGTGGCGGATCCCTCCCGCGCGCCCGATGCTCCGTCCGGCGGCTATCTCGTGGCCACCTACGGCCTGCCGCAATTGCTCGACGCGCTGCCCGCGCAGAACACCTCGCCGGGCTACGACGTGATCCTGCTGGACACCGACGGGACGCGCATCGCGCACGGCAGGCGCCAGTCCGGAGAAGGCGTCTACGTCGCCGACAGCGTGTTCACGGTGCCGGGCGTCACGATGCTGCTGCGCGTGGACAGCGCCGGCACGCGGCCCAGCCTGGTGCCGGACCTCGTGACCGGCCTGGTCGGCCTGCTGGCGGTGACGCTGCTGTGCGTCGTCGTCGCGCTCGTGCGCGACGTGCTCGCGCGCACGAAGGCGGAAGCCGCGCTGGCCGATTCGCTGTCCTTTCGCAAGGCCATGGAGGACTCCGTCGTCACCGGCCTGCGCGCGCGCGACCTGGAGGGCAACACCACGTACGTGAACCCCGCGTTCTGCGCCATGGTCGGCTACTCGCCCGAGGAACTCGTCGGCGTCGATCCGCCGCCCTACTGGCTGCCCGAGGAGGTCGACCGCGCGAAGGAGCGGCTCTCGACGCGCCTGAGCAAGGGCACGGCGAGCCGGCTGCCGCCCCGCGAGGCGGTCTTCGTGCGCAAGAACGGCGAGCGTTTTCCGGTGATGATCTTCGAGGCACCGTTGATGAGCAGCACGGGCCGCCAGCGCGGCTGGATGAGTTCGACGCTGGACCTGAGCGAACAGCGCCGCGTGGAGGAGATCGCGCGCCAGCAGCAGGAGCGGCTGCAGGCCACGGCGCGGCTGGCCACGGTGGGCGAGATGGCCTCGCTGCTGAGCCACGAGCTGAACCAGCCGCTGTACGCCATCTCGGCCTATGCCACGGGCTCGCTCAACATGATGGACACGCTCAGCGAAGCGGAGGCGGCGACGCCCGCCCACAAGTCGGCGATGCGCAACGCGATCGCGCGCATCGCGGAGCAGTCCGAGCGGGCCGGCCGCGTCATCAAGAGCGTGCACGACTTCGTTCGCCGCCGCGAGGGCTCGCGCGAGACGGTGTCGATCCAGGGCTTGCTGGAATCCGTGGAGCCGCTCGTCGCACTGCAGGCGCGCAAGAGCGGCACGCGGGTGGCGATCGAGATCGATCCGGCCACCCCGCGCGTCCTGTGCGACAGCGCGATGGTCGAGCAGGTGCTGCTGAACCTGACGCGCAACGGCATCCAGGCGATGCAGAACCTGCCGCCGGAGCGCGAACGCGTGCTGACGATCCGCGCGAGGCCGCGGCAGGGCCCGTGGGTCGAGGTGGCGATCCTCGACAACGGCGAAGGCATCGCGGCCGACGTCGAGCGCAGCCTGTTCGCCCCGTTCTTCACGACGCGCGCCGAGGGCATGGGCCTGGGGCTGAGCGTCTGCCGCACGATCGTCGAACAGCATGGCGGCGCGCTCGTATTCGACAACCGGGTCGATGCGGGCGGGGCCGTCCTCGGCGCGCAATTCGCCTTCACCTTGCCAGCGGCCGGAGCCGCCACGCGATCATGACACTGACGCTTCCGCCGGAACTCGGCCTGCCCATCGTCTATGTCGTCGACGACGAGGATGTCGGACGCGACGCCGTCGCGTGGCTGCTGCAGTCGCGCCGCCTCGTCTCGCAGGGATTCGCGAGCGGCGAGGCCTTCCTCGCACACATCGCGGAAGACCCGCACGCGGTGCGCGACGAGTGGCCGCGTTCGCCGTCGTGCCTGGTGCTCGACCTGCGCATGGGCGGCATGAGCGGCGTCGCGTTGTTCGAGACCTTGATCGAACGCGGCCTCGTCGGCGCGCTGCCCGTGCTGTTCCTCACGGGCCATGGCGACGTGCCGACCGCGGTCAGCACCGTCAAGCGCGGCGCATTCGACTTCGTCGAGAAGCCCTTCTCCAACAACGCGCTCGTCGACCGCATCGAGAAGGCGCTCGAGACGAGCGCGCAGGCCCTGGTCGCGCGTCGCGCGCGTGCCGAGCGCTTCCGCGGGCTGAAGCTCCTGAGCGAACGCGAGACCGAGGTGATGCACCTCATCGCGCAGGGGTTGGCGAACAAGCAGATCGCCGACCGGCTCGAGGTGAGCGTCCGGACCGTGGAGGTGCATCGCGCGCACGTGTTCGACAAGCTCGGCGTCACCTCCGCGGTCGACCTCGCCAACCTGCTCGGCGAATGGCGCGCGAGCGGGCGTTGACGGCGCGCGCCGCGAGGCGCCTCAACCCAGGAACGCGCCGACCACGCCGCCTGCGGCGATCAGCCACAGCGGACTGACCTTCGTCCGCGCGCACAGCAGCACCGTCGCGACGATCGTCGCGATCAGCCAGGGATCGTCTCGCGAGGGCAGTCCCAGCACGAAGCCGGACGACAGCACGAGGCCCACCGTCAGCGGTGCCATGCCGACGACGAAGGCCTGCACGCCGCGTGTGTCGCGGCGCGCTTCGCTCCAGCGCGCGGCGAGCAGCGTCAGCGTCGTCGAGGGCAGCAGGATGCCCAGCATCGTCACGCAGGCGCCCAGCGCGCCGGCCACGCCCCAGCCCAGCACGGCGACGTACAGCAGGTTCGGCCCCGGCGCCGCTTGCGCGATCGCGATCGAGGCGCTGAACTGCTCGCTGGTCATCCAGTGATGCTGGTCGACGAGGAAGCGGTGCATCTCCGGCGTCGTGGCGATGGCGCCGCCGATCGACAGCATCGACAGCAGCAGGAACTCGCCGAACAAGGTCCACCAGTCGGCGCTTCCGTGCAGGGCGCCCGTCACGGCCGCTCCAATCGGTGCCAGGCCCGGGCGCAGGCGACCGTGCCCAGCACGGCCAGCACGCGGATCAGCGGCACGCCGAGCAGCCCCACCGACACGAAGGTGGCGACGACCAGGCCGTACGCGACCGACGGGTGCAGCCGGCTGCGGCGCAACGCCGGCAGCAGCTTGACCCCGGTCGCGAAGATCAGCCCGGCCGCCACGGCGCCCATGCCGCGCAGCGCGTGGACCGCGACGGGGAACGAGGCGAGCCGCGTGTAGAGCACCGTCAGCGCGATGACGATGGCCAGCGGCGCGCAGAGAAGGCCGGCGAGGGCGGCGAGTGCCCCGGTCACGCCGAAGGCGCGATCGCCGAACACCAGCGACAGGTTGACGATGTTCGGACCGGGCAGGACCTGCGCGATCGACAGCAGCTCGAGGAACTGTTCGCGCGTCAGCCATCGCCGACGCTCGACCAGCTCGCGCTGGGCGATCGGCATCACGCCGCCGAAGCCCTGCAACGCGAGCCTGGTGAACGCGTCGAACAATTCGGCGATCGACCGCGGGGCGTGCGTGGCCGACGGGCCGTCGATCGCGGGAGATTCGTCCATGCCGTCAGCCTCGCGATGATGGATCCGTCAGGCAGCCACCCAGCGGTCGAAGACCTGCCTGCAATCGCTGCTGCCGTCGATGCTCCACGTGAGATCGAACACCTCGTCCGTCTTCGCGCCGAGGACCGGGGTCACCAGCTGCCCGAACTTGATCTTGATGTCCTCGCGGGTCATCGGGTTGCGATACGTGCCCTTGGGGTCGGCCGCATGCACTTCGCGCGTGCTGCCGTCGGCCAGCGTGGCCGTCGCTCGGATCTGGATCGTGCCGGGCCACTCGGACTCGATCTTCTCGTCGACCTCGACGGCGATCTTCTGCATCAGCTCGCGCACCTTCGGATTGGAGAGCATCTCGTCGGTGTACGACTCGAGCGTCACGCCGCCGTTCATCAGCGCCACCGCGAAGATGTAGGGCAGGCTGTGATCGGCGGTCTCACGCGTCGTGGGAGCCCACTTGGCCGGCTCGCTGCCCGACTCGTGCCGCAGGAAGCGCGAGGTGTGCAGCACGACGCCGCGAAGCTGTGCAAGATCCACCTGCTCACGCAGCTTCAGCGCCGCCCAGACGCCGATCTGCGAGTTGGCGGTCGCCGGGAAGTACTTCAGGCCCGAGCGCAGCACGGCCCAGTCGCCGAACGGCTCGAGGTTCATCGGACCGGCCTTGCCTTCCATGATCTCGATGAAGCCGTGGCGACCCTCGAACGGATCCGACGGACCGGTCAGGCCGTGCTCGGCGAGCTGGCAGCCGAAGATGGCCTGCCGCGTGCTGACGGCGGTGGCCACGCCCTTGAAATGCGACAACTCGCCGGAGCGGCTCGCGCGCAGCGGCAGTCCGTTGGTCGCGGCCAGGGAGACCGCCGTGCGGGTCTGCGCAGGGCCGTACCCGAGCATGTGCGCGACGCCGGCTGCCGACGCGACGGCGACCGCGAAGCCCTGGTCGATCGACAGGTAGTCCACCAGCGCGCCGCGGTCCTTGCGGTACGAGCGATGCTTCACCGAGATGCGGTGGAACACCTCGTAGGAGACGGCGATCGCGCTCAGCAGGATCCGCCCCGGCAGCCGGCGCGCGCCGGCCACCGCGATGAGCGCGCCCAGGATGTCGCTCGGGTGGCCGCCGGTGAAGGTGTCGTTGTAGTCGGTGTAGCGAATCATCGACGTGTTCCAGAACGCCGCCATGTCCAGGGTCGCCACGGCCGCGCTGCCGATGACCGTGCCGGCATCGCGCTCGCTGCGCGGCAGCACGGGAATGGCTTGCGCGGCGCGCGCGCCCGGGCAGTCCTGCGACGCCAGTGCGCAGGCCACCGAGTCCGCGAGGATGCCGGTCACGTGCTCGATCACGTTGGCGGGGAGATGTTCTGGCCGGGTGCCGACGACGAAGCCGGTGATCTGTTCAAGTGCGTGGTCCATGAGGGTTCCTTCTCGATCTCGGTGCGTGATTGGCCTGCGGCTTCGACCGCAGGATTCGGCTCAGTATGCCATGGTATACTATCAACTTGCAACGACCACCGGGACGGCCGCGCCGTCCGCGAGAACGCCATGAACAAGACCGCCTCCACCTCGTTCGTCGTCTACGTGTCCTGCTCGGCCGGCAGGGAGATCCACTCGTTCCGGATGGATTCGCTGTCCGGCGCGATGGCGCTCGAGGAAGTGGTGACCGTCCCCGGCGACGGCGACGGTTCGCGCGGCAACATGCCGCTGGCGATCGCACGCGACGGCCGGATGCTGTACGCGCATCTTCGCGGCACGCCTTACCCGTTGTCGTCATTCGCGATCGAGCCGCGATCGGGCTGGCTGCGCCTGGTGGAGACGGTCGGCCTGCCGGCGCCGATGGCCTACATCGCGACGACGCGAAACGGCCGCTTCCTGCTCGGCGCGTCGTACGACGACGCATGCCTGGCGGTCAACGCCATCGACGCGGACGGCCGCGTGCGGAGCGCCGGTCCGCAGGTGTTGCCGACGCCTCCGAAGGCCCACTGCATTCGGCAATGGCCGCGCGGCGACCTCGTGTTCGCGACCAGCGTCATCGGCAACAGCGTCATGTCGTTCCGTCTCGACGAGGCATCGGGCCGGCTCGAGCCGCTCAGGGTGCACACGCTGACGTCCTGGCCGCAGGCCGGCCCGCGCCACCTCGTGTTCCATCCGACGCTGGACATCCTCTACGCGATCAACGAGCATGCGGGTTCGGTGATCGCACTGGCGATCGATCCCGCCACGGGGGCGCTCGACGAGTTGCAGTGCAAGTCGATCATGCCCGCGGGATTCAGCGGCAACGCACGCGCTGGCGACATCCACCTGACTCCCGATGGCCGCTTGCTGTACGCCAGCGTGCGCGACACCGACGCCATCTGGGCCTTCAAGGTCGCGCCGGCGACGGGCACGCTCGAACGCGCCGGGACGTTCGCCGTCGAGGCCGCGCCGCGCGGCTTCGCGATCGAGCCGGGCGGCCGCTTCCTGCTGTGCGCAGGCCAGACGAGCGACACGGTCGGGGTCTATGCCATCGATGCCGGGACCGGCACCCTGCGCCTCCACGCGAGGCACCCGGTGGGCAAGCGACCGAGCTGGATCGAAGTGCTCGATCCCGAGGCAACCCGGCGCACCTTCTGAGGCCGCGCGGCGGCGCGGGCCGCCATCAGCTGTACCGCGCCTCGAGCGCATCCCACACGGTCTTGCCGACGAGCCGCTGGCGCTCGGCGAACGAAGTGACGAGGCCGCCGGACTCCCGCAATTCCTTCGCTTCGCGCAGCGCGGTGAGCGCCTTCTGCATGCCGGCCACGGCGCCCTGCAGCGCCGCATTGGCATACAGCACGAAACCGTAGCCCAGGCCACCCAGTTCGTCGGCCCCGAAGATGGGCGTCCTGCCGCCGATCACCATGTTCATCAGCTGCGGCCTGCCCAGGCGCTGCGGCAACGCGCGGATCTCCTCGGCCGTCGTCACGGCCTCCACGAACAGGATGTCCGCCCCGGCCTCGGCGAAGCGTTGCGCGCGTTCGATCGCGGCCTCGAAGCCGAGGGTGGCAGCGGCGTCGGTGCGGGCCATGATCATCAGGTCCGGGTCGTGGCGCGCGTCGACGGCGGCCTTGATCTTCGAGACGGCCTCCTCGGTGGAGATCACGTCCTTGCCCGAGAAATGTCCGCAGCGCTTGGGCGCGACCTGGTCCTCGAGCTGGATGCAGTCCGCGCCCGAGCGCTCCAGCACGCGGACGGTGTGGCGCACGTTGAGCGCGTTGCCGAAGCCGGTGTCGGCGTCCACCAGCAGCGGCAACGCGACCGTGTCGCGGATGCGCGCGGTGTGGTCGGCGATCTCCGCAAGACCCATGAAGCCCTGGTCGGGCAGGCCCATGGACATGTTCGTGACGCCTGCCCCCGTGATGTAGATCGCCTCGAAGCCGAGGTCCTCGATGACCTTGGCCGAGAGCGCGTTGAAGGCCCCCGGCACCAGGATGCCGCGCCGGGCCTCGGCCAGGATCTTCAGCTGCTTGCGAGTGCTCATGGTGCTTGGATTCCTCAGGTGCGCGGGTGATGGGAAGGCGAGTTCGACTTGGCCGACACGGGTGGCCTAGCCAATCGGTGTACTATGGTATACCATGGCATGGCGCCAATCAAATTCTTCCTTCCGCAAGGCGTCGCGGCCTCGTCCGCTGCCCTGCCCAACTCAGGTTTCCAAGATGTCCAAATCTGATCTTTCAGACAACCCTTGCACCGGCGGCATCGCCAGGTTCGTCGCCGGCCTCGGCTACGACGCGATCCCGCCCGAAGTCCTCGGCCGCATCAAGCTGCTGATGCTGGATTCCCTCGGCTGCGCGATCTACGGCGCCGACCTCGAATGGACACGCATCCTGCAGCGCACGCTGGGCGGCCTGGACACGACGCGGGCCTGCACCGTCTGGGGCACGAAGCTGAAGCTGTCCGCACCGCACGCCGCGTTGATCAACGGCACGCAGATCCAGGGCTTCGAGCTCGACGACGTGCACCGCCAGGGCGTGCTGCACGTCGGCGCGGTGGTGCTGCCCGCGCTCATCTCCATCGCCGAGATGCGACCCGGCATGGCCGGACGGGAATTCCTGGCCGCCGCGGTCGCCGGCTACGAGATCGGGCCGCGCGTGGGCATCTGCATGCGGCCCGAGCACATCGCCCAGGGCTGGCACTCCGGCGCCACCGTCGGCGTGTTCTCCGCCGCCGCGGGCGCGGCGCGCGCGCTCAAGCTCGACGCCGACAAGACCGTGCACGCGCTCGGCATCGCGGGCACGCAGGCGTCGGGCCTGATGGCGGCGCAGTACGGCGCCATGGTCAAGCGCATGCACGCGGGGCGCGCGTCCCAGAGCGGCCTGTACGGCGCGCTGTTCGCGGAGCAGGGCTTCACCGGCATCGTCAACGTGCTGGAAAGCGAATACGGCGGCTTCTGCACCACCTTCTCGCGCTCGCAGGATCGTTTCGACCTGCCCGAGCTCACGGCGGGCCTCGGCGAGAAGTGGCAGACGATGGGCGTCGCGCTGAAGTTCTATTCCTGCGTGGGCAGCAACCACAGCACGCTGGACGCCGTCCGCAGGATGCAGGCGAAGCGGCCGTTCTTCGAGGCCGAGGTCGACCGCATCACCGTCTACGGGTCGAAGGTCACGGCCGACCACGTGGGCTGGAAGTACGAGCCGCAAGGCCTGACGTCCGCCCAGCTCAACCTGCCCTACTGCGTGGCGACGCTGCTGCTGGACGGCGACGCCTTCGTCGACCGGTTCACCGAGCAGCTCGTCGCCGATCCCGAGCGCATGCGCGTGGCCGGCAAGGTCGTCGTGCTGGAAGATCCGGCCATCACCGCGCTGGGCTCCAGGTTCCGCCACAAGGTGCGCGTGCAGGTGCTGCTGAAGGACGGCACGCAGATGGAGGAGACGGTGGAGGCCGGCCGCGGCAACGAGCACGACTTCGCGTCCGAGGCCGACATCGTCGAGAAGTTCACCAAGCTGGCGACGCACGTCATGCCGCGCGATCGCGTCGACCGCCTCTGCGACTGGATGCTGCACCTGGAAAAGCAGACCGACGCCAGCGAACTGGCCCGCCTGCTGGCCAACTGATCGAGCGCTGCGAAGGAAGCACCCCATGCCACAGGTCAAGATCCCCGCTGCCTTCATCCGCGGCGGCACGAGCAAGGCGTTGGTGTTCAACGCCGCCGATCTTCCGGCTGAACGTGCCGAGCAGGACAAGCTGTTCCTCGCCGCCATGGGCAGCCC
>FTDG01002431.1_pt1 | contig 10707 bp, 8 predicted proteins | sample 1639751 | NCBI WGS metagenome assembly FTDG01 (sample SAMEA3914869, study PRJEB12502) | metagenome | biome: forest; material: soil | place: USA | collected 2012-03-12 | depth 0.1 m
CCTGTCGGTCTGGCTGGCGTCGCGCCGCTCCTGGCGCGCCGCGATCGCCGACCGACGCTCTAACGCGCAGGCCTGACCTGCCCTCGACCGCATGACCAAAGAACCCCTGATCGCCGTGGTGGGCCTCGGCTACGTCGGCCTTCCGCTCGCCGTCGAATTCGGCAAGCGCCATCGCACGCTCGGCTTCGACCTGTCCGAGACCAAGATCGCCGCCTACAAGCGCCACGTCGATCCGACCGGCGAAGTGTCGACGGCGGACCTGGCCGCCGCCACGCAGCTCGAATGCAGCACCGACCCGGCCACGCTGCGCGAGGCCGACTTCGTGATCGTCGCCGTGCCGACGCCGGTCAACGAGGCGCGCCAGCCGGACTTCACGCCGCTGGTGAAGTCCTCCGAAAGCGTCGGGCGCAACCTCAAGCGCGGGGCGATCGTCGTGTACGAGTCCACGGTCTATCCCGGCGCCACCGAGGAGATCTGCGTCCCCATCCTGGAGCGCGAGTCCGGCCTGAAGTGGAAGCAGGACTTCTTCGTCGGCTACAGCCCGGAGCGCATCAATCCGGGCGACAAGGAACGCACGGTCACGAAGATCACGAAGGTGGTCTCCGGCGACACGCCCGCGACGCTGGAAAAGGTGGCCGAGGTCTACGCCTCGATCATCACGGCCGGCGTCTATCGCGCCAGCAGCATCAAGGTGGCCGAGGCCGCCAAGGTCATCGAGAACACGCAGCGCGACATCAACATCGCGCTGGTCAACGAGCTGTCGATGATCTTCGACCGCGTGGGCATCGACACGCTGGAGGTGCTGCAGGCCGCGGGCACGAAGTGGAACTTCCTGCCGTTCCGCCCCGGACTGGTCGGCGGCCACTGCATCGGCGTGGACCCGTACTACCTCACCTACAAGGCCGACATGGTCGGCTACCACCCGCAGCTGATCCTCGCGGGCCGGCGCGTCAACGACGGGATGGGCAAGTACGTCGCCGAGCAGACCGTCAAGCAGGTCATCGCCGCCGGCTTCCAGGTCAAGGACGCCAAGGTCGTCGTGCTGGGCATGACGTTCAAGGAGAACTGCCCGGACCTGCGCAACAGCAAGGTGATCGACGTCGTGCGCGAGTTGCAGAGCTACGGCATCGAGGTCTTCGTGCACGACCCGCTCGGCGACGCCGCCGAATGCCGTCACGAGTACGGCATCTCCCTGACCGACTGGGACGCGCTGCCGCAGGCCCAGGCGGTCGTGGCCGCCGTGGCGCACCAGGAATTCCTGGCGCGGCCGCTGGCGGAACTGACCTCCAAGCTGGTCCCGGGCGGCGTCTTCACCGACGTCAAGGGCTCCTACGACGCCGGCGCGCTCGAGCGGGCCGGCCATCGCGTCTGGCGGCTCTGACATGCCCGGCGCGCTTCCCACCGATTTCGCCTCGCTGCGTGCCGGCCTCGCGCAGGCGCCGCGACGCTGGCTCGTCACCGGCGCGGCCGGCTTCATCGGCAGCCACCTGGTGCAGGCCCTGCTCGATTGCGGCCAGCAGGTCACCGGCCTCGACAACTTCGCCACCGGACACCGGCACAACCTCGACCTGGTGCGTGCCGCAGTGGGCGAAGCGGCCTGGGCGCGCCTGCGCTTCCTGGAAGGCGACATCCGCGACCCGGACGCCTGCGCCGAGGCCTGCGCCGGCGCGCAGTTCGTGCTGCACCAGGCGGCGCTCGGCTCGGTGCCGCGCTCGCTCGCCGATCCGGCGACCACCAACGCCGTCAACGTCGGCGGCTTCGTCAACATGCTGGTGGCCGCGCGCGATGCCAAGGCGCAGCGCTTCGTCTACGCCGCCAGCAGCTCCACCTACGGCGACCACCCGGCGCTGCCGAAGGTGGAGGACACCATCGGGCGCCCGCTGTCGCCCTACGCGGTCACCAAGTACGTCAACGAGCTGTACGCCGACGTGTTCGGCCGCTCGTACGGCCTGGCGAGCATCGGCCTGCGCTACTTCAACGTGTTCGGGCCGCGCCAGGATCCGAACGGCGCCTACGCCGCCGTGATCCCGCGCTGGATCGACGCGATCCTGCGCGGGGCGACCGTCACCGTCAACGGCGACGGCGAGACCAGCCGGGACTTCTGCTACGTCGCCAACGTCGTGCAGGCGAACCTGCGCGCGGCGCTGGTCGAGACCCCGGAGGCGCTGGGCCAGGTCTACAACGTCGCGGTGGGCGACCGGACCACGCTGAACACGCTGTACGAGACGCTCGCGCGCTCCGCTGCAGCGCTGCGCCCACAGGGCCCGGTACCGACGCTCGTGCATGGGCAATTCCGCGCCGGCGACGTGCGGCATTCGCTCGCCGACATCGGCAAGGCGGCCCGGCTGCTCGGATACACGCCGACGCATACCGTCACGCAGGGGCTGGAGCTCACGCTGGACTGGTTCGCCGCGCGTCAGGCCTGACGCCGGCGCCGGCCCGGCCGACAACATGGTGCGACACACGACGCTCTACTTTGGCGTGCGCGCGGTCAACGGCGTCCTCGGCCTGGCGACCCTGTCGTTCCTGACGCAGTGGCTCAGCCCCGTCGACTACGGCCGCTACGCGCTCGGCGCGTCGGCGGTCGCGGTCGGCGCGTCGATCCTGTTCCAGTGGCTCAACGTCAGCGTCTCGCGCTTCCACGGACGCGGCGAGGACGCCGACGTGCGCCTGCTCAGCGAGGCCGCCCGGATGTTCGCGCTGATCACGGCGGCGGTGGCGCTCGTCACCGCGGCGATCGTGTTCGTGCGCGGCGACCTGCTGCCGGTGGGCAGGGGCTTCGCCGTGGCCGTGGCGCTCGGCTGCTGCGCGATGGGGCTGCACAACCTGCACCTGCAGATCGTCAACTCGCGCCACCAGCCCCTGCGCTACGGACTCATCACGTCGACCCGCGCCGCCGTGGCGCTGCTCGGCGCCACGCTCGCCCTGCACCTGGGCTGGGGCGTCACCGGCACGCTGTCGGCGCTGGCTGCCGGCTGCATCGTCGCCGTGGGCCTGTTCGGCGCGCGCTGGCCGCTGCGCATCGTGCCGGAGAACGCGGCGCTGCGGCGCGAGCTGGTCAGCTACGGGCTGCCGCTGTCGGCCACCTACCTGGCCACGATGCTGATCGACGCCTCCGATCGGTTCCTCATCGGCAGCCTGCTGGGCGTCGCCTCCGTCGCGCCGTACGCCGCGTCCTACGACCTGACCCAGCAGACCGTGGGCGTCGTCCTGAACGTCTTCTTCCTGTCGCTGTACCCGCGCATCACGCGTGCCTGGGAGAGCGAAGGCGAGGACGGCGCGCGCCGCGAGCTGGCGCCGCTCGCGCGCTGCATCGCACTCGCGGCCCCGTTCGTCGTGGGCGTGCTCGCCGCGTTCGCCGCGCCCATCGCCCGCCTGCTGCTGGGCGCTCCCGTGCGCGATCAGGCCGCGCAGCTGATGCCCCTGATCGCGCTGGCGATCGCGCTCGGCGGCGTCAAGTCGTACCTGCTGGACATCCCGCTGATGCTGCAGCGCCGCGTCCGCGCGCACCTCGTCGTGACCTTCCTGATGGCCGGCGCCAACATCGTGCTCAACCTGCTTCTGCTGCCGACGCTCGGGATCATCGGCTCGGCGCTGGCGGCCGTGGGCTCGTTCGGCCTGGGTGCCGGCATCATCTGGTGGCTCGGCCGCGACAGCCGCCTTGTCCATCTCGGCGTGCGCGATCTCGCCGGCGCGCTGGCAGCGGCAGCCGGGCTCTGGGCGGTCGGCCGCGGCATGCTGGATGTCGCACGGAACGCCGGCCTGCCGCTGCTCGCGGGCACGGTCGTCGCGGGACTCGCCGCGGCGGGCGCGTTCGCGGCGATCGCGGTCGCGCTCGATCTCGGCGGCGCCGGCGCCTGGATGCGCCGGCTCAGGAGCAGTCCATGAGCGGCCCGCTGTTCACCGTCTTCACGCCCACCTTCAATCGCGCCCACACCCTGGCGCGCGTGCACGACAGCCTGGCGCGCCAGACCCTGCGCGAGTTCGAGTGGCTGATCGTGGACGACGGGTCGACGGACGGCACGCAGGCGCTGGTCGAGTCCTGGATCGCGCAGGGCCGGGTGCCCATCCGCCATGTGCGACAACCCAACCGCGGCAAGCACCGCGCGTTCAACGCCGGCGTGGCGGCGGCGCAGGGCGAGCTGTTCCTGCCGCTCGACTCCGACGACGCGTGCGTCGACGACGCGCTCGAGCGGCTGGCGGGCCACTGGGCCGCGATCCCGGAGGCCGAACGCGCGCGCTTCTCCGGCATCACCTGCCTGTGCCGCACCGAGGCGGGCGAGCTCGTCGGCGGTCCGCTGCCGGCCGACGTGATCGACGGTCGGTTCCCCGAGGTGCTGGAGCGCCTGGGCCGCAGCGGCGAGATGTGGGGATTCCATCGCACGTCGGTGCTTCGCGAGTACCCGTTCCCCGAATTCGAAGGTGAACGCTTCATCGCCGAAGGCGTCGTCTGGAACCGCATCTCGCGCCGCTACCTCATGCGCTTCGTCAACGCCGGCCTGCGCACGTACTTCGACAGCAGCGACTCGCTCAGCCACTCGATGGTGCGCATCCGCCACCAGTGCCCGCGCGGCACCGCCTGCTACTACCGCGAGAGCCTCGAACTGAACCTGTCGACACGCGCCCGCCTGCGCGCCGCGGCCAACCTGTGGCGCTTCGCCGCGTTCTCGAGCCAGGCGCGCAGCATCGGCGCGGCGTTCGCCATCGCGCCGCTGGCGCTGGCCGCCACGGCGCCGGTCGGGCTGCTGCTCGCGCTGCGCGACCGCGTCCGGGGAGACCTGCGGTGATCGACACGCTGCAACTGGCGATCGTCCATCTCGGACTGGCCATGCTCCTGTGGCTGCCGACGCGCCGCCTGGCGAGTCCGGCGGTGCTGTTCCCGTTCACCTGGGGCATCATCTTCCTGCTGATCGTCCTGGCGCAACCGCTCGGCTACATCGCGGTCGACGCCACGGCGGCGCCCACGTTCCTGATCGGCACGATGTGCTTCTGCGCCGGCGCGTTCGCGACCGGCCGCGAGCAGTTGCCGGGCACGCTGCCGCCGCTGTCCATGAAGCCGCTGCTGTGGCTGTGCCTGCTCCTGCACCTGACGCTGCTGCCCATCTGGTGGCGCGACGTCGCCAGCATCGTGAAGGACCCGAGCAACCTGCTCCTGCTCGCCTTCGCGCTGCGCTACGCGACGACCAAGGAAGGCGAGTCCCTCGGATCGCTGTCGGGCAACTACCTGGTGATCGGCCTCATCATCATCCCGATCCTGGTGATCGCCCTGCTCCAGAAGCGGATCCGCGGCCGCACGGTGCTGCTCGCCTCCCTGCCCTGGATCGCCACCAACTTCCTGACCAACGGCCGCGCCGGCCTGACACAGCTGTTCCTGGGCCTGCTGTTCCTGTATGCCCACCTGGGGCGCATCAAGCTGCGCACGGTCGCGATCTCCGCGGCCGTCTTCCTGGTGGTGTTCGGCGCGGGGGCGATCCTGGTGAAGAAGACCGACGCGGACATCTCGGACGAGCAGTCGACCGCCTCGCAGGGTGACATCGTCGATGGCGTGGTGTCGAACCTGCTCGACTACTCGATCCAGGGCCCGATCCTGTACTCGCGCGTCGAGGCGCAGAAGGCCGCCGCGGCGCCCGACTGGGATGCGCTGTTCTGGGCCAAGGGCAAGCATTGGGAGCACGCCGACTTCAACGCGTTCAACTGGTCCGGCGCGGACGGCAACGTGTACACGATCTACTTCGCCCAGGTGCCGGTCTACGGCCAGGTGGGCATGGCCTTCTTCATGCTGATCTACGGCCTGGCGGCCGGCTACGTCTACCGCAACGCGTGGCGCAGCTATGCGCACGCGCTGGGCGCCTCGTACCTGTTCGGCGCCACCGTCCTGTCGATCTTCACGGACGCCTTCGGCCCCAGCATGAACTACCTCGTCAAGATGACCATCCTCGCGGCGCTGCTGCAATGGCTCCTGGCGCGCAGACTGGCGGTCCGCGATGCGCACTGATGTCGTCGCGCTGACGCAGGGCGCCAACGTCCCGAGCTCGCGCTTTCGCTGGCAGCAGCATCGCGCGGCGCTGGAGGCCGAAGGCCTGGCCTGCTGCGAGCTGCCCTCGCGCTGGACCGCCTACGCGCCGGCGTCCCGGCTGGCGCGTCCGCTGTGGCTCGGGGCCACCGGCCTGGACAGCCTGCAGCGCGTGATCCGGGCACGCGGGGCGCGGTTGCGGTTCCTGCAGCGCAACCTCGTCGCGACGCTCGAGTCCTTCGAGCCGCTGCTCGCCAAGCCCTTCGTCTTCGACGTCGACGACGCGATCTTCCTGGGGCGCGGCGGCGCCAACGCCGACCGCATCGCACGGCGCGCGGCCCTGACGATCTGCGGCAACGCCTTCCTCGCCGAGCACTTCGGCAAGCTGGGGCCCGTCACCATCCTGCCGACGGCGGTGGACGCCGAGCGATTCCGCCCCGAGCCGGCGCTGGCGTCGGCCGACCCCGTGCTGGTCTGGACGGGGTCGTCCGGCGGCCTGCACTACCTGCAGGGCATCGAGCCGGCGCTGGCCGAGGTGCTGCGCCGGCACCCGCGGGCGCGCCTGCGCGTCGTCGCCGACCGTGCGCCCAGCCTGCCCGCGCTGCCGGCCGCGCAGGTCGAGTTCGTCGCCTGGAGCCCGCAGACCGAGGTCACCGCGCTGCAGTCGTCCACCATCGGCCTGATGCCGCTCGAGGACGACCTGTGGGCGCGCGGCAAGTGCAGCTTCAAGATGCTCACCTGCATGGCGGTGGGCCTGCCGGTGGTCGTCTCGCCCGTCGGGATGAACGCCGAGCTGCTGGCGCAGGCCGCCTGCGGCTTGGGCGCGCGCCACCGCGACGACTGGGTCGGCATGCTGGACACGCTGATCGCCGATCCGGCGCAGGCGGCCACGATGGGCCGCGCGGGCCGCGCCCTCGTCGTCGAGCGCTACGATCGCCGCGTCGTCGGTGCGGGGCTGGCCCGCGTGCTCAGGGAGTCGCTGTGACGGCCTTGAACGTCGTGCACGTCATCACGGACCTCGGCCAGGGCGGCGCGGAGGCGATGCTCGAGAAGCTCATCCTGGCGTCGCGCGCGGCCACGCCGGAGGTGGCGCACCGCGTCGTCTCGCTGCGCAGCGTGGGGACCGTCGGCGCGCGCCTGGTCGCCGCGGGCGTCGCCGTCGACGCGCTCGGAGCGACCGGGCTCGCGTCGCTCCCCGCCTGCCTGCGCCGGCTCACCGCGCTGCTGCGGCAGACGCCGCCCCGCACGATCGTGCAGACCTGGATGTACCACGCCGACCTGATCGGCGGGCTGGCCGCGCGCCGCGCCGGCCGGCTCGTGGTGTGGAACATCCGCCAGACCGGCCTCGAGCGCGCGGACATCGGCCGGACCACGCGCGCCGTCGTGCGCGCCTGCGGCCTGCTGTCGAGCCGCCTGCCCGCGCGCATCCTGTGCAACGCGCGCGCCGCGATCGCGGCCCACGCGCGCTTCGGCTATGACACCGGCCGCTTCGAGGTGATCCCCAACGGATTCGACACCGCGCGGATCGCACGGGACGAGGCCGGCGCGGCGCGCGTGCGCGAGGCGTGGCGCCTGCACGGCGACGACATCGCGGTGGGCCTCGTGGCGCGCCTGGACCCGCAGAAGGATCACGCCACCTTCGTGCGCGCCGCCGCCATCGCCGCGGCGCGCCTGCCGGCGCTGCGCTTCGTGCTGGTGGGACGCGGCATTCCCGAGAGCGCCGCGCTGCGCGAGCTCATCTCGAAGGCGAACCTGGAAGCGCGCTTCGTGCTGGACGGCCAGCGCAGCGACATCGCCGCCGTCATGAGCGCCCTCGACGTCTTTTGCCTGTCGTCGCGCGCGGAAGGCTTTCCCAACGTGCTCGGCGAAGCCATGGCCTGCGAGACGCCTGCCGTCACGACCGACTGCGGCGACGCGCGCGTCGTGCTCGGCGACGACGCGCGCGTGGCGCCCGTCGGCGACGCGGCGGCGCTCGCCGAGCGTATCGTTCGCGTGTGCGCGCTGCCGGCGCCGCAGCGGCGCGCGCTGGGCGCCGGCGACCGCGCCCGCATCGTGCGCGAATTCGACATCCGCCAGGTCTGGTACACCTACCTGGCGCTGTACACCCGACTGGCCGGCGCCTGCGTCGCCGGCCGAGCAACCTGAGGAAACAACCATGTGCGGGATCACCGGAACCCTGTCCATGTCGGGCGCGAGCCAGGAGTGGCTGACGTCCACCGCGCGCGCGATGTCCGATGCGCTGCAGCATCGCGGCCCCGACGACGAAGGCCAGTGGGCGGACGCCGACAACGGCATCGCCTTCGGCCATCGCCGCCTGGCCATCGTCGACCTGTCGCCGCTGGGCCACCAGCCGATGGCGTCCGCCTGCGGGCGCTACGTCCTCGCCTACAACGGCGAGATCTACAACCATCTCGCGCTCCGGGCCGAGCTCGGCGCATGGAATTGGCGCGGCCACTCGGACACCGAGACGATCCTGGCCTGCATCACGCGCCACGGCCTGCACGCGACGCTGCCCAAGCTGGTGGGCATGTTCGCGATCGCGCTCTGGGACCGCGAGCTGCGCCAGCTCACCCTCGTGCGCGACCGAATGGGCGAGAAGCCGCTCTACTGGGGACGGCTGCCCGGCGGGGACCTGGTGTTCGGCTCGGAGCTGAAGGCCCTGCGCGCCCATCCGCGCTGGAGCGGGGACATCGACCGCGACGCCCTCGCGCTGTACATGCGGCACAACGCGATCCCGGCGCCCTACAGCATCTACCGCGGCGTGCACAAGCTCAGGCCGGGCGAATGGATGGAAGTCACCCGGGACGGCACGCAGCGCAGCGGCCTGTACTGGGATTGCGCGCAGGCCGCGCGCGCCGGACGCGCCTCGCCGCTGGAGCTCGACGACGCGCAGGCCATCGACGCGCTGGACGCGGTGCTGGGCGCCGCGGTCAAGGACCAGATGATGGCCGACGTGCCGCTCGGCGCCTTCCTGTCCGGCGGGGTCGACTCCTCGTTGATCGCCGCCCTCATGTGCCGCCATGCCAGCGGCCCGGTGCGCACGTTCACGATCGGGTTCTCGGAGGCCGCCTACAACGAGGCGAACCACGCCAAGGCCGTCGCCGCCCGGCTCGGCACCGATCACACCGAGCTGTACGTCAGCCCGGCCGACGCGATGGCCGTCATCCCCAGGTTGCCCGCGATCTACGACGAACCGTTCGCGGATTCGTCGCAGATTCCCACCTTCCTGGTCGCCGAGATGGCGCGGCGCCATGTCACGGTCGCGCTGTCCGGCGACGCCGGCGACGAGCTGTTCGCCGGCTACAACCGCTACCTCCTGGCCGACCGGATCTGGCACCGCCTCGAGCGCCTGCCGCTCGCCGCGCGCCGGGTGGCGGCGCGCGCCGCGCTGAGCCTGAGCCCGGGTGCCTGGAACACGCTGGGCGGGTGGCTGCCCGCCGCCCAGGCGCACGGCAACATCGGCGACAAGGTGCACAAGTTCGCGCGCACCGTGCTGCCGGTGGAGTCCCAGGCCGAGATGTACCGTGCGCTGGTGTCCCACTGGAACGAGCCGGCACGCATCGTCAAGGGCGCCACCGAGCCGCCGACGCTGCTGCAGCTCGAACGCGAGAACCTGGCCGGGTTCTCCGACATCGAGTACATGAGCCTGCTCGACCAGATCACCTACCTGCCCGACGACATCCTGGTCAAGGTCGATCGGGCCTCGATGGCCTCCAGCCTCGAGACGCGCGCGCCGCTGCTCGACCACCGCGTCGTCGAGTTCGCATGGCGCATCCCGATGCGCCAGAAGATCCGCGACGGCCAGGGCAAGTGGCTAATGCGGGAACTGCTGTACCGCGACGTGCCGCGCGAGCTCATCGAGCGGCCCAAGCAGGGCTTCGCCGTGCCGTTGGACGCCTGGCTGCGCGGCCCGCTGCGCGAATGGGCGTCCGACCTGCTCGAGCCCGCCGCCCTGCAGCGGGAGGGCCTGTTCGACGTCGCCGAGGTGCAGCGCCGCTGGCAGGAACACCTGAGCGGCCGGCGCAACTGGCAGTACCAGATCTGGGACGTGCTCATGTTCCAGGCCTGGCATCGCGAGACGACCGGCGCCGCGAGTCCGGCAACGCACGTGCGGGCCGCATGACCCCTTCCCCGAGCAAGCCGGCCCGCATCGCCGTCATCACGAACCTGGCCTGGAACATCGTCAATTTCCGGCTCGGGCTGATGGACGCGCTGCGGGCGCAGGGACACCAGCCGGTGGCCGTCGCCATTCCCGACCCGAGCGTCGAGAAGCTGCGCGCCGCCGGCCACGAGTTCCTGCCGCTGGCGCTGCAGCCGGCCGGCACGCAACCGCTGCGCGAGCTCGCCACGGTGCTGGCGCTGCGGCGCCTGCTCGCGCGCGGCAACTTCGACATCGCGTTCACGTACACGCCCAAGGTCAACATCTACGTCGGCCTGGCGCGCAAGGGCACGGCGTTGCGCCACGTGCCCAACGTCTCCGGACTCGGGCGCGTGTTCGCCAGCCGCTCGGTGCTGACGCCGCTGGTCATGCGCCTGTACCACCTCGCGTTCGACGCGGCCGACACCGTGGTGTTCCAGAACGAGGAGGACCGGGCGCTGTTCACCGGCAGGGGCATCGTCGACGTGGCGCGCACCGTGCGCGTGCCGGGTTCCGGCGTGGACCTGGCGCACTTCGCGCAACGTCCGCCGCGGCC
>FTDG01003577.1_pt1 | contig 10702 bp, 7 predicted proteins | sample 1639751 | NCBI WGS metagenome assembly FTDG01 (sample SAMEA3914869, study PRJEB12502) | metagenome | biome: forest; material: soil | place: USA | collected 2012-03-12 | depth 0.1 m
GCCGTCGATGCTGGGCAGCGCGCTGCAGCCGGACGCGGGCTGCGCGATGACGATCGGCGAGCCGGCGGCGCCGTCGACGGGCAGGCGCAGCGTCTCGTGCCACGTGCTGCCGCACGCGAGCTCGATGCGGTCGCCCGCGACCAGGCTGGCCGCGGCCACGCGCGCCAGCGTGCGCCATGGGCCGCTGCCGCCGGCGGCGGTCGCGGCCAGGCCGTCGTTGGTGTCGGCGCCGTTGGCGCTGTCGACGTGATAGACGTGCGTCGCGGCCAGGCCGAGCGGCGGGGCCGGCGTGGGCGTCACGGGCAGGCCGAGAGACAGCATCGCCGAGACGCCGAGCGCGCGCACCGTGCCCACCGCGTCGGCGATGCCGACGCTGCCCGTGCCGCTCGTCGTCCCGGACGTTCCGGACGACGGCGCGCTCGCGGCGCCGCTCGCGCCGGAGGCCGCGCCCCCGGAGCTGCTGGCGGCGCCGTCGGCACCGCTGGCGCCGCCGCTCGATGGCGCGGAGGTGTCGGGCCGCGAACCGGCGTCGGATCCACCGCCGCCGCCGCCGCAGGCGGTCAGCATGGCGCACAGGACAAGGGCCGCGACACCGGCGGGGTGCAGCGCAGAGGAGGTCGGATTCGGCATGGACGCGGACGAACGGATCGCCGCGCGACAAGCCTGGCGGAATCGGCAGGCGCGCGCTTCGCGCGGGCCCGCCATGCTTTCGGGGATTCCGGCGCGAACTTGAGGCGTTCTGCCGGAGAAAAGCGCCGCGTTCCGCGCGCTGTTCCGGACGACCCGCCGGTGCCGACCGCAAACGCCCCGGGGTATGCCATGGCCTCGGGCTCAGGCATCGGCGGCGCATCCCGCGCCGCGCACTCAGTGCACTTCGTTCTGCGTGCAGGGCCGCAGCCACTGCGGCGGCTGGTCGCCGTCGAGGCGGCCGAGCACGAGCGCGTCGAGGCCGCGCGTGTCGCCGCCGTCGACCAGGCCCTGGCCCAGTACCACGGTGGGCTCGTCGGCGCCGGTGCGGTCGGCCTTCATGAGCGCCATCGCCGCGCGCAGCGAGTCCATGTCGGCCTCCGGCAGCACGCAGCGGCGCACGTGGCTCATCGCGCCGTTGGACAGCGCGATCCACGCGGCGGCGCGGCCTTCGACGACGCACACGTGCGCCGCGGGGGCGCGCGACAGCAGGGGCGCGCAGCGCTTGGCCTCGAGGAAGGCGTGGTGCCACCACGGCGCGACCGAGCGGATGCGCACGTCGTTGAGCGCGCCGTGCCGGCGCAGCGCGTCGAGGTCGATGCCCGCGAGCGCCACGACGCCGCGCGCGACGTCGTTGTGCCAGGTCGCCAGCGGCCAGCTCGCCGCGGCGTCGCCGTGGCGGTCGACGAAGGCCTGGCGCGCGTGCGTGCGCAGGCCCGCGTCGTCGCGCCGCGGCAGCGCCGCCGGATCCTCGATGCTCTGCGTCAGCTCGCTGGAGACCCAGAGCCGCACGTCGGCGCCGGCGTGCGCCCGCATCCATTCGCGCACGCCGCCGTGGCGCGTCGCGGCCGCATAGCGGTTGGCGGGCGTCCAGGCCCAGACGCCGTGGGCGTCGGCCAGCAGCGCGTGCGCCGGGCCGCGCAGGCCCAGACCCTGGCGCACCTGGCGCGACCATCCGCGGAACGGGCGGATACGGCGTTGGATCGCGTCGGCCACCACGACATCGAAACGGATGTCTCCAGCGGTCGACACCAGCGGCACATCATTGAACAGCAGCATTTGGACCCGGCTCCTCTGCATCGGTGGGGTGGGACGCCGACCGCGCTCGAAGCGGTGCGCCGCATGTCCCCCGATTTGGTGAACCGACGATAGCCAGCGCATGTGACCTGCCGTTCCGACTTCGCGGCCCGGTTCGATAGTCCGATGAGACCAAGCCCATCCGCGGATCACGCGAATAGTCCGATCGGCCCATGCCGGCCAGGCCGCCGCGCACGATCCGAACGGCGCGCGGCGCCTGTGCGCAGGGTGCGCGCAGGGCCTGTTTTACCGCGTGGAAAACGCATTCCGGCGCGTTTTCCGGGCCGTCGAATTGTCATAACGGCTACCTAGACTGCGCAGCGTCGAAGGGTGGTGATCCACCCGGATCAGGCGAGCGACCGCGGAGGCAATCGCGCGGGCTGGCCTGTCACGAAAAGCGATGGACGGCGGCCACGCCGAGGGGGATTCAGACATGACGATCGGCTTCGACAGCGTGCTGTTCCGGCGCGTCGCAGGCGTGCTGCTCGCATCCGGCGCGGCCTGCCTGGCGGCGTGCAGCCACTCCGGCTCCGGAGGCTCGCAGGTGGTGGCCTCGGTGGGCGGCGACGAGATCACCGAGACGCAGGTCAACCACGCGCTGGAGCGCCAGGCCAACCTGCGGCCCGACCAGGTCGACGCCGCGAGCCGCAAGGCCGTCTCCAACCTCGTCGAACAGACCGTGGTGCTGCAGAAGGCGCGCGACCTGAAGCTCGATCGCGACGAGCGCGTGATGCAGAACATCGAGACGATGAAGCGCGAGGCGATGGTCTCGGCCTACCTGAACCGCATCGCCGACGGTGCGTCCAAGCCGTCGGACAAGGACATCCAGGCCTATTTCGACGCGAATCCGCAGCTGTTCAGCCAGCGCCGCATCTACACGTTCCAGGAGCTGGCGGTCGACGTGCCGGCCGACAAGGTCAAGGAGACCGAGGCCGCGCTGGCGCAGCTGAAGTCCGGCCCCGAGATCGGCGAGTTCCTGCGCGGCAAGCAGATCCCGACGCACGCCACGCAGAACGTGATGGCCGCCGAGAGCGTGCCGCAGGCGCTGCTCGCGCGCGTCGCGCAGCTCAAGCCGGGGCAGGGCGTGATCGTGTCGAACGAGAACGGGCTGCACATCCTGCTGCTGGCCGCCACGCAGGACCAGCCGGTGGATCTCGAGAAGTCCAGGCCCGCGATCGCCGCGTACCTGACCAACCAGAACAAGCGCCAGGCCGTGCAGAAGGAGCTGGCGTCGCTGCAGGCGGTGGCCAAGGTCTCCTACTTCGGCAAGTACGCCGACATGGCGGCCAGCGCGCCGTCCGCCGCCGGCTCGGCGGTGGCGATGGCGGCGCCGTCCGCCTCCGCCACCCTCAAGTAGCGCCGCACCCGCGCCCGCGCTTGCTCTCTTCCTGCGGTGCCTGGCGCGCGGCGCCACGCCGCGCGCGTCAACCTTGGCTAGCGATCCATGACACTCGTCCAGTTCCTTTCGATCATCCGGGCCCGCTGGAAGGCGATGCTGCTCGTGCTGACGCTGGTGGTCGCCGTCACCGCGGTGGTCAACGCGCTCTGGCCGCGCAGCTACACCTCCACGGTGGCCGTGCTCGTCGACGTGAAGTCGCCCGACCCGATCGCCGGCATGATCTACCCGGGCCTGAGCTCGCCGGCCTACATGGCCACGCAGGTCGACATGATCCAGAGCGACCGCGTGTCGCAGCAGGTCGTGCGCATGCTCAAGCTCAACGAGTCGGCGAGCATGCGCGAGCAGTGGCGCCAGGGCACCCAGGGCGAGGGCAACTTCGAGAGCTGGGTGGCCGACCTGCTGCGCAAGAGCCTGGACGTGAAGCCCTCGCGCGATTCCAACGTCATCACGATCAACTACAAGTCGCCCGACCCGAAGTTCGCCACCGCGCTGGCCAACGCCTATGCGCAGGCCTACATCGACGTGAGCCTCGAGCTGCGCGTCGACCCGGCGCGCCAGTACGGCAAGTTCTTCGAGGAGCGCGAGGCGCAGCTGCGCGCCAAGGTCGACCAGGCGCGCGCCAAGCTCACGGCCTACCAGCGCGACACCGGCATCGTGGGCACCGACGACCGGCTCGATGTCGAGAACTCGCGCCTGAACGAGCTCTCGAGCCAGCTCGTGACGTTGCAGGGCGTGGCCGCCGAGACGGCCAGCCGCGAGAAGCAGGCGAAGTCCGAGCCGGGCCAGATCCAGGACGTGCTGCAGAGCCAGCTGATCACCAACCTGAAGATCGACCTGGCGCGCCAGCAGGCCACGCTCAAGGAGGCGAGCCAGCGCCTGGGCGACAGCAACCCGACGATCACCGGGCTGAAGGCCAACATCGACGAGACGCGCTCGCGCATCGACCAGGAGACGGCGCGCATCACCGGCGGCGTGACGGTCAGCAACACGATCAACGACGTGCGCATGGCGCGGCTCAAGCAGGACATCGACGCGCAGCGCGTCAAGGTGCTGCACCTGAAGGAGGCGCACGACCGCATCGCGGCGCTGGTGGCCGAGGTCGAGGCGGCGCAGCACGCGTACGACGGCGTGACGGTGCGCGCGAACCAGACCGAGCTCGAGAGCCGCACCACGCAGACCAACCTGTACGTGCTCAACCCGGCGTCCGAGCCGATCAAGCCCTCGTCGCCGCGCACCACGCTCAACATGCTGCTGTCGCTGTTCGCCGGCACGCTGCTGGCGGTCGGCGTGGCGATGCTGATGGAGCTGTTCGACCGCCGCGTGCGTTCGGCCAGCGACGTGGTGCAGGCGCTCGACACGCCGCTGCTGGGCACGCTGGCGCGCAAGCCCAGCGGGCGCCTGTTCGGACGGCGCGAGCTGGCGGCCGGCAAGCCCGGCAAGGGCGACAAGCCGGTGCCCGCGCTGGCCGTCGACGGCATCGACGCGGCGTTCCGCCCCGCCGGCAAGCCGGCGAAGGCGGCGCTGCCCGACTTCCAGCAGACGCAGGCCATGGGCGCCGCCGAAGGCGCGGAAGCCGTCGTGCGCGAGGTGCCCATCGGCGAGATCTTCCGCGAGACCCACCGCCTCGACGCCGAGCAGATCGAGGCGATCCTCGCGCACCAGCGCGAGCACGGGATGCTGTTCGGCGAGGCCGCGGTGGCCTTGAAGATGGTCAACAGCCAGGACGTGCTGTGGGCGCTCAGCCGCCAGTTCCACTACCCATACGCGCTGGAAGGCCGCAAGCAGTTCGACCCCGAGCTGGTCACCGCGACGACGCCGTTCTCCAGCGTCTCGGAGACCTTCCGCAGCATCCGCAGCCAGCTGATCCGCCGTTCCGAGCAGGATCCGCAGCGCCGCGCGGTGGCGGTGGTCAGCGCCGACAGCGGCGACGGCAAGACCTTCTTCGCGGCCAACCTCGCGATCGCGTTCAGCCAGCTGGGGCGCCGCACGCTGCTGATCGACGGCGACATGCGCTCGCCGCGGCTGCACAAGGTGTTCGGCATCGACAACTCGCGCGGCCTGAGCAGCATCCTGGCGGGACGCCTGTCGTCGCGCGTGCTCGCGCCCATCGCCGACCTGCCCAGCCTGTTCGTGCTGCCGGTGGGCGTCGCGCCGCCGAATCCGCTCGAGCTGCTCGAGTCCCCCGCGTTCGGGCTGCTGATCAAGGAGCTGCTGGGCAAGTTCGACCACGTGATCATCGATTCGCCGTCGGCGCTCGTCGGCGCCGACGCCGGCGTGATCGCGGCGCGCAGCGGCGCGTTCGTGTCGGTGGCGCGCGCGGGGCAGACCTGCATGGCCTCGATGATCGAGCTGGTGGCCTCGCTGCGCGACTCGGCGACCTGCTCGCTGGGCTTCGTGCTCAACGAGCACTGACATGGCCCTGGCCGGCGCCTCCAGCCGCACGCCGCCGCGCCCGCGCGGCCTGGCCCTGCTGCCGGCGGGCGTCGATCGCGTGGCGCTGGGCCTGGTGTTCGCGGGCCTCGCGCTGCTGTACCTGCCCACGTATTGCAGCCTGGCCGGCTCGATCTGGCAGAACAGCGACCAGAGCCAGGGCCCGCTGATCCTGCTGGCCAGCCTGTGGCTGTTCCACCAGCGCGGCGCGGCGCTCGCGGCCGTGCCCGCGCGCCCGCGCGCGGGCCTGGGCGGCGCGGCGATCGCGCTCGGGCTGCTCCTGTACGCCGTGGGCCGCTCGCAGTCGATCTGGATCTTCGAGGTCGGCTCGCAGCTGCTCGTCCTGCCGGGCGTGCTGCTGCTGTTCAAGGGCTGGCCCGGGCTGCGCCTCGCGATCTTCCCCATCGCGTTCCTGATCTTCCTGGTGCCGCTGCCCGGACCGCTGGTGGCCGCGGTGACCGGGCCGCTGAAGGCCGGCGTCTCCTACGTCGCCTCGGAGCTGCTGTACGCGGCGGGGTATCCGATCAGCCGCACCGGCGTGATCCTGAACGTCGGGCCCTACGTGATCCTGGTGGCGGACGCCTGCGCGGGGCTCACCTCGATGTTCTCGCTCGAGGCGGTCGGCATCCTCTACCTCGGCATCGTGCGGCACTCGTCCCGGCTGCACAACGTGCTGCTGTCGGCGCTGCTCGTGCCGATCGCTTTCTGCGCGAACGTCGTGCGCGTCGTCATCCTGGTGCTGGTCACGTACCACCTGGGCGACGCCGCGGGCCGCGGATTCCTGCACGGCTTCGCCGGCATGCTGCTGTTCTGCGTGGCGCTGATGCTGATCGTGCCGGCCGACCGGCTCATCGGGCTGGCCTTGCGCCGACGGAGCGCGCCGTGATCCCGCCGCGCCGCAAGGCCCTCGTGTTCCTGTCCGCGGCGATGGCCGCCAGCGCGGCCGCGGTCGCGATGGTGCCGCGCGTCGGCGTCGACGAGATGACCGACGCGCGCCCGCTGGACGACCTGTTTCCCGCGGCCTTCGGCGACTGGCGCGTCGACCCGCGCGTGATCCCCGTGGAGCCGCCGGCGGAACTGCGCAAGACGATCGCGGAGTCCTACGACCAGACGCTGGCGCGCACCTACGTCGATGCGCGCGGCTACGGCGTGATGCTGTCGGTGGCCTACGGCGGCCGGCGCAACCAGGGCATGGACATCCACCGGCCCGAGATCTGCTATCCGGCGCAGGGCCTGGCGGTGCGGCGCGACACGCGCGAGGCCGCGCTGGCGCTGGCCGACGGCCCGCTCGCGCTCAAGCGGCTCGTGGCCGGCAGCGGCGCGCGCAACGAGCCGATCAGCTACTGGCTGGTGATCGGCCGCGGCGTGGCGTCGTTCGGCTTCGGGCACCGCCTCGCGTTGATGAAGTACGGCCTGACCGGCCACGTGCCCGACGGCATGCTGGTGCGCGTGTCCTCCATCGACGACGACGAGACCCGCGCCTTCGAGCGGCAGGACGAGTTCGTGCGGGCGATGCTGGCCGCGCTGGCGCCCGAGTTCCGCCAGCGCATCCTGGGCCGGGGCTGACGCCGTATGAACGCGCAGCAGATCCTCTCGGGCCTGGGCTGGTCGACCGTCGCGACCGCCATGTCCGCGGGCTGCCAGCTCGTGTTCATGGCCGTGCTCGCGCGCCTGCTGGACCCGGCCGCGTTCGGCCTGATGGCGATGGCCTCGATCGCGTTGCGCCTGGCCGGCTGGTTCTCGCAACTGGGGTTCGCGCAGGCGCTGATCCAGCGGCCCGCGATCGACGCGCGCGACACCACCGCCGCGCTGCTGATGGCCAGCGCGCTCGGGCTCGCGCTGTACCTTGCGACGCTGCTCGCCTCGCCGCTGTTGTCCGCGAGCTTTCGCGCGCCCGAGCTGCGAGGCCTGATCGCGGTGCTCGGGCTGTCGCTGGTGCTCGGCCCGGTGGGCGGACTGCCGCTCGCGCTGCTGCGGCGCGAGGCGCGCTTCAAGCGCCTGAACGCGATCGAGGTGGCGGCCTACGTCGCCGGCTTCGGTGGCATCGGGATCTCGTGCGCCGCGCTGGGCCTGGGCGTGTGGAGCCTGGTGGCAGCCACGCTCGGCCAGCAGGCGCTGCTGCTGGTGCTCGGCTTCGCCGCGCTGCGCTATCCGCTCGCGTGGCCCGTGCCGCGCGACGCATTCGCGCGCCTGTGGCGCTTCGGCTCGCGCTATTCGCTGGTCGGATTCGTCGAGTTCCTGGGCAGCAACGTCGACGCGATGGCCGTCGGCCGGCTGTTCGGCAAGTCCGAGCTCGGCCTGTTCAACCGCGCGACCATGCTCACCAGCCTGCCGGTGGAGTTCGGCGTGACCGCGGTCAACAAGGTGCTGTTCCCGGCGCTGGCCGGCATGCAGCAGGATCGCCAGCGCCTGGCCGACGGCTTCCAGATGCTGCTGCTGGGCGTCGGGCTGTTCAGCAGCGCGCTGGCCTGCGGCATCGCGGCCGGCGCGCCCGACGTCGTCGCGCTGCTGCTGGGCGCGAAGTGGGCCGGCATCGTGCCGCTGGTGGCGGTGATCGCGTTCGCGGTGCCGCCGACCTTCGCCTTCGTCGCCTGCGGCGTCACGCTGGACAGCCTGGCCGCGTTCGGCCCCAAGCTGCGGCTGCAGGCGAGCGTGCTCGCCGTCAAGCTGGCGCTGGTGCTCGCGCTGTCGCACTGGGGGCTCGCGGGTGTCGCGGCGGCCGTGGTGGCGGCGGAGATGCTGCGCGTCGTGCTGGGCCTGTTGCTGGTCGCCAGCCTGCTGGAGATCGCCGCCGAGTGCCTGGCGCGCCTGCTGCTGCTGTTCGTCGCCACGGGCGCGGCGGTGTGGAGCGCTGTCGCCGCGATGCTGGCCGCGGGCAGCGCCGCCGGACTGCCGCTGGCGGCCCGCATCGCGCTGGAGACGCTGGCCGGCGGCGCCGCGCTCGCGGGCGTCCTGCTGCTGCTGGCGCTGCGCTGGCCGCAGTGGGCGCCGCTGCAACGCTTCGAGACGCTGCGGCGCTGGCACGGCCGGGCGATCGCGGTGCTGCATCCGCGCGAGTCCCTGCCATGAAGCCGCTGCGATTCTTCTACGTGCCCAACGAGGTGAGCGAGGGCGACCAGTTCGGCCCGCGCAAGGCCTTCGAGCTGCTGCACGCGCAGGGCGTGCTGTCGGCGTATACGGCCTACTCCTATCTCGTCGAGCGCACCCGCGCGCCCAGCCACGCGCGCGCGCTGCAGGACCTGCACGCCGCGGTGGAGGCGTTCCAGCCGGACGTCGTCTACTTCCAGCACCTCAACGGCAGCTATCCGGTGGACAGCGCCTACATCCGCCGGCTCAAGTCCGTCGCGTCGCGGCCGCGCTTCGTCTGGCACGAGGCGGACGCGTACGGCCGCTTCGTCAAGCCCTTCGACGCCACGATGAAGGCGGTGCTCTCCGAGACCGACCTGGCCGTGGTCGTCGGCCTGGGCTACCTGTCCGACATCGTGCGCCGCGCCGGCGCGAAGCGCGTGCTGCACGCGCCGCATTCGTACGACGACGTGCGCTTCGGCCAGCCGTGGGACGCGCCGCCGGTGCGCGCCTACGACGCGGTGATGATCGCCAACCTGACCTGCCTCAAGCGCATCCCCTTCCTCTACATGCCGGGCGGGCGCAACCGCAAGCTGCTCTCGCGCCGCTTCCATGCCGCATACGGCGACCGGTATGCCGTGTTCGGGGCGGGGCAGGGCTGGAAGGGCGAGCCGTACTGCCGCGGCCCGATCCCGTTCGACGCGCAGGAGCGCACCATCCGCTCCGCCTGGCTGACCGTCAACTGGGGGCAGTTCGACGAGGTCTCGATGTATTCGTCGGACCGCCTGCCCATCAGCCTGGCCAGCGGCGTGCCGCACATCACCAACTACCAGCGCGGCTACGAGCACCTGTTTCCCGGCATCGAGGGCGTGTACTTCGTGCATTGCCCGGAGGAGGCGCTGGACGTGGCCGACTTCCTGCTCAGCAAGCCGCGCGACGAGCTGGCGGCCATCGGCGCGGCCGGCGCGGCCTACGCGCGCGAGCGCCTCAACGCGACGCGCGTCTACCGCGACGTGGTGACGGCGATCGCCGAACAGCTGTTCGACGCCGTCGACGCGCCGGCACAACGCGGCGGCGCGCGTGCGCGCCTGGTGGCCTGACATGCACGTCGGGATCGCCGGCCCCATCGCGACGGTCGACGTCCTGCCGCTGCTGGACGCCGGCTCGCGCCACCTGCCCGCCGGCTGCGAGGGCGCGCCGCTGATGGCCACCATCATCGCGGAGCTGCTGCGGCGCGGGCATCGCGTGTCGGCCTTCACGCTGTCGAACGACCTGCCGGCGCGGGCCGGCGCGCACGCGAGCGCGCGCGGAGCGGCCTTCGAGATCCACTACCGGCCCAACCGGCCGCGCGCGTGGCGGCCCAACGCGGGCCGGCCCGGCCGCGCGATGGACCTGTACGCGTTCGAGCGCGCCGGGCTGCGCGAGGCGATCGAGGCGGTGCGTCCCGACGTGATCCACGCGCACTGGGCCTACGAATTCGCGTGGGCCGCGCTGCGCACCGGCCTGCCGCACGTGGTGACCTGCCACGACTCGCCGCTGGGCGTGGCGCGCTTCGAGCGCAACGTGGTGCGCGGCGCGTACCGCTGGATGCGCGCGGGCATCGCCTGGCATGTGCTGCGCCGCGCCGCGCGCGTGACCACCGTCTCGCCCTACATGGCCGACCAGGTGCGCCCGCTGTGCCGCGTGCCGGTGAACGTGGTGGCGAACCCGGTGGCCGAGGCGCCCGAGCGCGTCGCGGCGCCGCGCGCACCGCGGCCGCGCGTGCTGATGGCGTGCAACGGCTGGAGCCCGTGGAAGAACGGCACGGCCGGGCTGCGCGCGTTCGCGCTGCTGCAGGCCCGGTTCACCAACGCGGAGCTGCACCTGTTCGGACGCGGCTCGGAGGAGGGCGGCGCCGCGTGGCACGCGTGGCACGGGCTCGGCGCGCGCGGCGACGTGCGCTTCCACGGGCCCGTCGCGCACGACGCGCTGCTCGCCGCGATGGCCGGCAGCGACGTGATGCTGCACCCGGCGGTGGAGGAATCGTTCGGCACAGTGCTGGCC
>FTDG01003378.1_pt1 | contig 10649 bp, 8 predicted proteins | sample 1639751 | NCBI WGS metagenome assembly FTDG01 (sample SAMEA3914869, study PRJEB12502) | metagenome | biome: forest; material: soil | place: USA | collected 2012-03-12 | depth 0.1 m
GGCCTACCGCGACTCGCGCCTGATCTCCATCGGCGGCGGCGCCGACGAGGTGATGCTGGGCATCATCTGCAAGCTCGAAGGCACGCTGCCTAAAGGCGCTCATTGAACATGACGACGCCCTTGGCATCATTCGAGACGCTCGCCGTCACGCAGGTCGACGACGTGCTGCATGTCACGCTGAACCGGCCGGCGCTGCGCAACGCGATGTCGCTGCAGATGGTCGACGAGCTGCGCGCGACGCTTGCATACGCCGAGCGGCAGCCCGGCACGCGCGCGATCGTGCTGCGCGGCGCGGGCGGCCATTTCTGCGCAGGCGCCGACGTCAAGGACATGGCCGCGGCGCGCCAGCGCGAGCTGGCGGGCGACCACGACGCCGTCGCCGAGGCCAACGCGCGCTTCGGCGCGCTGTGCGTGGCGTTCTCGCGCACGCGCATCGCGACGGTCGCCGTGCTCGAAGGCACGGTGATGGGCGGCGGCGTCGGGCTCGCCTGCGTGGTGGATGTGGCGATCGCCGGCGCCAGCGCGACGCTGCGCCTGCCGGAGACCTCGCTGGGCCTCGTGCCGGCGCAGATCGCGGCCTTCCTCGTCGAACGTGCCGGGCCGTCGCAGGCACGCCGGCTGGCCGTGACTGGCGGCACGTTGACCGCGACGCAGGCGCTCGCGGTCGGCCTCGTGCACGAGGTCCATGACGACGCGGCCGCCTCCGGCGCGACGCGCTCGGCGCTCGACGACGCGCTCGCCGCGACCCTCGCGCAGATCCTGCGCTGCGCGCCCGGCGCGATCGCGGCGACGAAGGAGCTGATGGCGCAGGCGCAGCACACCCCGGCGGCCGACCTGGTGGACGATGCTGCACGCCTGTTCGCGCGGGCGGCGCGCGGCCCGGAAGGGCTCGAAGGCACGATGGCGTTCCTGCAGAAGCGGGCGGCCAAGTGGGTGTCGCACGGGGCGGGGTCATGACGACGGGCGCGTTCGGCAAGATCCTCGTCGCCAATCGTGGCGAGATCGCGTGTCGCATCGTCCGCACGGCGCGCGCGCTCGGCTATCGCACCGTCGCGGTGTTCAGCGCGCCGGATGCCGCGTCGCCCCACGTCGCGCTGGCCGACGAGGCCGTCGCGCTCGCGGGCGAGACGGCGGCCGATACCTACCTGCGTATCGACGCGATCCTCGCCGCGGCCGCGCGCACCGGCGCCGACGCGATCCATCCCGGCTACGGCTTCCTGTCGGAGCGCGCGGACTTCGCGCAAGCCGTCGTCGACGCCGGCCTCGTCTTCATCGGGCCGCCGGCCGCCGCGATCGCCGTGATGGGCGACAAGGCCGGCGCGAAGCGCCGCATGCTGGCCGCGGCGGTGCCCTGCGTGCCGGGGTATCTCGGCGACGATCCGTCCGACGACGCGTTCCTCGCCGAAGCGCAGCGTCTCGGCTTTCCCGTGCTGGTCAAGGCCGTGGCCGGCGGCGGCGGGCGCGGGATGCGGCTGGTGCACGACGCCGGCCAGCTCGCCGACGCGGTCGCGGGCGCGCGGCGCGAGGCGCTCGCCGCGTTCGGCGACGGCACGCTGATGCTCGAGCGGCTCGTCACCGAAGGCCGTCACGTCGAGATCCAGGTGTTTGCCGATGCGCAGGGCAACGTCGTCCACCTGGGCGAGCGCGATTGCAGCGCGCAGCGCCGGCGCCAGAAGGTGATCGAGGAGTCGCCGTCGCCGTTCGTCGACGAGACGCTGCGTGCCGCGATGGGCCGCGACGCGGTGGCCGCGGCGCGCGCGGTCGGCTATGTCGGCGCGGGCACGGTGGAGTTCATCGTCGACGCGCAGCGCCGGCACTACTTCCTCGAGATGAACACCCGGTTGCAGGTCGAGCATCCCGTCACCGAGTGCGTGACCGGAGTCGACCTCGTCGAGTGGCAGCTGCGCGTCGCCGCGGGCGAGCCACTGCCGCTGCGCCAGGAGCAATTGCGCTGGCACGGGCACGCGATCGAGGCGCGGCTCTATGCCGAGGATCCGTACGCCGGCTTCGCGCCGCAGTCCGGCCGCATCGCGTATTGGCGGCCGCAACGGGCGGTACGCGCCGGCCGCGCGGACGCGGGCACGCAAGGCCTCCCGCAGGCGCTGCAGTCATCGGTTCGGATCGACGACGGCATCGCCGAAGGCGGCGTCGTCTCGCCGTTCTACGACGCGATGCTGGCCAAGATCATCGTGCACGGCCGCGACCGTGCCGACGCGTTGCGGCGTCTGTCCGCGGCGTTGGAGGACGCCCCCCTCGTCGGGCTCCGCACCAATGGCCGCTACCTGCGCGACCTCGTGCGCCATCCCGAGTTCGTCGCGGGCGATGTCACGACGAAGCGCCTTGACGACTGGGTCGAGGCTGGGGCCGCGATCAACCAGGCGCCGCAGGCCTCGGACGCCGACTGGGTCGTTGCCGCCGCGGCACGGGCTTTGTCGACCGAAGGTCATGGGGCGGCCGTCGACAGCGGGCCGGTCGCGGCGAGCGTCGCGCAACGCAGGCTGTCGCTCGCATGCGCTGGCGTGACGCGCGCGCCGGGCGCCGCGGTGTGCGCGGACGGCGTCGTCGAAGTGCAGTGGGACGACCGCTGCCGTCGCGTGACGTTCCACGCGGCGGACGAGGACGGCTGGCGCGCGATCGAGATCGACGGCGTCCGCCGCCGGCAGCTGGTCGTGATCGACGGCGACCGCGTGCACGTCGTGCGCGACGGCGCCGTGCACGTGTTCGCCGAGCCGTCGCCGTTCCCGCAGCCCGACGCGGGCGTTGCGGCGCGCGTGGCGCGGGCGCCGGTCGCGGGCGTGGTGGCGCAGGTATCGGTGCGGGTGGGCGACCGCGTCGTCGCGGGCCAGCCGCTCGCCTGCGTCGAGGCGATGAAGATGGAGATGTGGCTGCACGCGGCCGCGGCAGGCACGGTGGTGGCGGTGCGTGCCGCGCTGCGCGGCACCGTCGCCGCCGGCGCCGTGCTGGTCGAACTCGACCTCGATGCCTGAAAACTGTCCTGAAACGACGCGACAACCCTGGAAGCCGACCCGATGAACGAAGCCATCCTGACCTGCGCGCTGACCGGCGTGCTGACCGACCCCGCGCAGCATCCGGTGCCCGTCAGCGCCGCGCAGATGGCCGCGCAGGCGCGCGACGCGTTCAATGCCGGCGCCTCGATCATGCATGTGCACGTGCGCCGGCAGGAAGAGGGCATGGGACATCTGCCGTCCTGGGATCCGGACGTCGCCGAAGACGTCTGCGGCGCGATCCGCGCGGCCTGCCCGGGCGTGATCATCAACCTGACCACCGGCGTGATCGGCAAGGACATCAGCGGCCCGGTCGACTGCATCCGGCGCGTGCGGCCGGAGATCGCGGCGTGCAACGCCGGCAGCCTCAACTACCTGAAGCTGCGCGCCGACGGCCGCTGGGCGTGGCCGCCGATGGTGTTCGACAACCCGGTCTCGAAGGTGCAGCAGTTCCTCGACGCGATGGAGGAAGCGGGCGCGCATCCCGAGTTCGAGTGCTTCGACGTCGGCATCGTGCGCTCGGTGGGCATGTACCTGAAGTCGGGCATGTTCAAGGCCAGCATGGGCACGCCGGAATACAACCTCGTCATGGGTGTCGCCTCCGGCATGCCGTGCGACGTCGACCTGCTGGAACTGCTTCCACGCTGGATCGCGCCGGGCGCGGTGTGGCAGGCGACCTTGATCGGGCGCGAGGAGATCTGGCCGGTGCACCAGCGCACCGCCGAGCTCGGCGGCATGCTGCGCACCGGGCTCGAGGACAGCTTCTACCTGCCGGGCGGCGAACGGGCGAGCGGCAACGGGCCGATGATCGAGGCGCTGGCGGCGTGCGCGGAGCGCGCCGGCCGCACGGTGGCGACGCCGGCGCAGGCGAGGGCGCTGCTCGGACTGCGCTGAGTTCGATGCCGGCGCCATGGGCGCGAGCGCGAATTGGCGCGTCAAGGCGGCGATCTCGATTTGCCGCGACAGGCCCTGGCGGCGATCCGCATCGGATTGCGAATGATCGAATGGGCACCGTTCACATGCAGGAAAGCCGCGGAAAGCCCGTTCCTGCGCGAATAGTTTGATTCCGTCCGGCAGCACCGGCCATGTGGCGCTGGTCGAGGTCGAGGACGCCGGCCGTGTCCGGATCCTCGCGGGGCGTCACCAGCTCGAAGACGACGACCGCGATTGAGCCGCTCTTCGCGCGCCTGTCGCGCGCGCAGGACACGGCGTCGAACACCGCGCGCCCAAGCGCCGCATCACTTCCGCAGCCGGCGGATCCACTTGTTCAACAGCTCGCGCGATTCCTCGGGCAGCGATACCCACATGCCGCCGCAGCACAGGTCGGGACCGGCCAGCACCAGGTAGGTCGTCTTGATCGTGCCGGTCACGGGCGTGATCTTCATGCCCTCGTGCAGTCCCGGCACGCCCATTGCGAAGTTCAGCACGGTGTAGGCGGGGATGTTGAGGTTGGTCACCAGGCCCACGCCGCTCTCGGACAGGTCGCGCACGCGCAGTTCGACCACGCGACCGTCGGGCAGTTGCACGCGCGCGGGCCATGAGACCTTGACGCGCTGTTCCTTGCGTCCTTCGGCGGAGCTCGCGGCCGGCGCGGGCGACGGGAAGACAGGCGATGGCGGCGGCGCCGGAGCGTCGAACAAGGCGTCGACGTCGTCGGGTGGGGTCGTCATTGGAGTGGGAAGTTAGGCTGCTTCGGGCTGCGTCGTCGCGGCCGGATGGATGAGATGGGGAGAATGCGCGTGGAACTGCATTCTGGCGAGTTTCGCGTACAGGCCGTCGCGATGCATCAATTCGAGATGAGTCCCCTCTTCGACGATGCGGCCTTGGTCCATCACGATGATACGGTCGGCCTTCTGGACCGTGGCGAGCCGGTGCGCGATGACCAGCGTCGTGCGGTCCGCCATCGCGGCTTCCAGCGCGGCCTGGACCATGCGTTCGCTTTCGGCGTCGAGGGCGCTGGTCGCTTCGTCGAGCAGCAGCAGCGGCGGGTTCTTCAGCATCGCGCGCGCGATCGCGATGCGCTGGCGCTGGCCGCCGGACAGCCGCACGCCGCGCTCGCCGAGGAAGGTCTGGTAGCCGTCGGGCAGTCGCATGATGAACTCGTCGGCGAAGGCGGCGCGGGCGGCGGCGATCACTTCGTCGTCGGTCGCGTCGGCCCGGCCGTAGCGGATGTTTTCGAGTGCGTTGGCCGAGAACACGGTGCTGTCCTGCGGCACGATCCCGATGCGCCCGCGCAGCGCGGCGAGCGCGCTCGTGCGGACGTCGGCGCCGTCGAGGCGCACGGTACCGGCCTGGGTATCGTAGAAACGCAGCAGCAGCTGGAACACCGTGCTCTTGCCGGCGCCGCTCGGGCCCACGAGCGCGACCGTCTCGCCCGGCTTGACGGACAGCGAGAAGTCGCTCAATGCCGGATGCAGCGGCCGCGACGGGTAATGGAAGTCGACATGGCTCAGCTCGAGCGACGAGCCCGAATGCGCCGGCGGCAGCGCGACCGGTTCGGCCGGGTCGACCACCGGCGATTCGGCGGCCAGCAGCTCCATCAGGCGCTCGGTGGCGCCGGCGGCGCGCAGCAGGTCGCCGTAGACCTCCGACAACACTGCGACGCTGCTGACCAGCAGCATGACGTAGACGACGGTCTCGCCCAGGTGCCCGGCCGTGATCTTGCCGTGCAGCACCGCCTGCGTGCCTTGGTAGAGGCCCCAGAGCAGCGCGCCGAAGGTCGCGCTGATGATGAAGGCGACCAGCATCGAGCGCACCAGCGTGCGCTTGCGCGCGGTCTCGAACGCGTGTTCGGTGGAGACGCCGAAACGCGCCGCCTCGCGGTATTCCTGCGTGTAGCTCTGGACGACGGGGACGGCGTTGAGGACTTCGGCGGCGATCGCGCTCGAGTCGGCGATGCGATCCTGGCTCGCGCGGCTGAGCTTGCGGACGCGACGGCCGAAATACATCGACGGGGCCACCACCAGCACGAGGATGCCCAGCACCTCCGTCATCACGGTCGGGTTGGTGACGACCAGCATCACCATCGCGCCCAGGCCCATCACGCCGTTGCGCAGGCCCATCGACAGGCTCGAGCCCACGACCTGCTGGACGAGCGTGGTGTCCGTCGTCAGGCGCGACAGCACCTCGCCGGTGGCGTTGGTCTCGAAGAAGGCCGGGCTCTGGCGCACGACGTGGCTGTAGACCGCCGTGCGCAGGTCGGCCGTGACGCGCTCGCCGAGCCAGGTCACCGAGTAGAAGCGCAGCGCGGAGAACAGTCCGAGCGCGACCCCGACGCCGAACAGCGCGAGGAAGTGTTCGCGCAGCGCCATCACGCGCGCGCCGTTGAGCGCAGCGGAGCCGACGCCGGGCAGTGCCGCCGGCGCCGCCGGCGCGCTGCCCGACAGCCCCAGCCCGCCGTCGATCAACGAGCGCAGCGCGACCGGGAACGCGAGCGTCGTGATCGCCGCGGCGACCAGGAACACGATCGCGGCCGCGATGCGGCCCCGATACGGGCGGAGAAACGGCAACAGGCCAGAGAGCGAACGCGGGGTGGCCGCCTTCGCGCGTTCGGTGGGGGAGCTCATCACGCGAGTCTACGCAATCCGCGTGAACTTCATGGAGGTTCACAAAGGGTATACCCCCACGCAATCAAAGCCTATTCAATGATTGTTCGGGCATTCACTGCCTAAGCAAGTATATTCGCGTCCATGTCACAACCCGCCGACTCCCTCCAGGCCGCCGACTTCTACAAGGCCGACACCTACATGCAGGAAGCGAGCGTGGGCGCGCTCATCAAGGCGGTGATGGGATCCATCCTCCACCAGGTGGATCGCCGCTTGGTCGAGCACGACCTCACGCATGCCCAGTGGGTGCCGCTGTACAAGCTCGCGCACGGCGAGTGCGGCACCGTCGCCGAACTCGCGCGCACGCTGCAGAGCGATCCCGGCGCGATGACGCGGGCGCTCGACCGGCTGGAAGCCAAGGGCCTGGTCGCGCGCGTGCGCTCGAGCGAGGACCGGCGTGTCGTGAACCTGGAACTGACCGACGCCGGGCGCGAAGTCGCCGCGGTCGTTCCCGCCGTCCTCGCCGAAGTGCTGAACCTGCACCTCGCCGGATTCACCGAGGCCGAGTGGCGGGGCCTGCTCGGCATGCTCCAGCGCATGCGCGCCAACGGGGACGCGTTGCGTTCCGCTGGCAACGCCACTGCCTCCGACTGAAAGAAGACAAACATGCACTGCGCACACCAACAACAAGATTGCCCGCGCCGCGCCGAAGCGGCCCCCAAGACCGGCGAGACCTCCTCGGCCTCGCGTCCCGCGCGCCAGCGCCTGCGCCGCGGCATCGAGATCGACATGCCGCGCGTGCTGTCGGCCGGCACGTTCGCGCTCGCGGTCGCGTCGGCCGCCGTGCTGATGCTGGCCGGCTGCGCGTCGACCGGCGACCAGGTCGCGCCGGCCAAGCTGCACGGTGGCGACGCCGTCGGCCTCGCCGCGAGCGCCCAGACCACGTCGGTCGACGCCCAGTGGTGGCGCCAGTTCGGCGACGCGGAGCTCGACACGCTCGTCGGCAAGGCGCTCGCCGGCTCGCCCAACCTCGCCGCCGCCCAGGACCGCGTGCGCCACGCCGAGGCCATCGTCGACGCCACGCGCGGCACCGAGGCGCCGCAGGTCGCGTTCGACGCCTCGATCAACCGCCAGCTCCTCAGCGCGAACGGCTTGTTCCCGCCGCCGTACGGCGGCCACAGGTTCACGAACAGCGACGCGCAGTTCGGCCTCACGTGGGACGCCGACGTCTTCGGCCGCCAGAAGGCCGACCTCGCGTCCGCCATCGGCAGCGCGCGCGCCCAGCGTGCCGACGCGGACGTCGCCGCGCAGCAGCTCGCGACGCAGGTCGTGCGGACCTATTTCCAGCTGGCGCGTCTCGAGAGCCAGCGCGAGGTCGCACAACGCACGCTCGACCAGCGCACGCAGTTGCTGTCGCTGATCCTGCAGCGCGTGAAGGCCGGTCTCGACACCGTCGTCGAACAGCGCCAGGGCGAAGGCGCGATCCCCGACACGCGCGCGCAGATCGAGTCGCTCGACGAGCAGATCGACCTCACGCGCCACATGCTGGCCGCGCTCACCGCGCAGCCGATGGAGTCGCTCGCCACGCTCGCACCCACGCTCGCGCAGCTGCACTCGACGCCGCAGCCCCCGGTACTCGGCGCCGACCTGCTCGCGCGCCGGCCCGACATCGCCGCGGCGCTCGCGCGCGTCGAGGCGTCGGAGCAGGCGGTCAAGTCGCAACGCGCACAGTTCTACCCCGACATCAACTTCTCCGCCGCGTTCGGCCTGAATTCGATCGAGCTCAGCTCGTTCGCGAAGTGGGACAGCCGCACGTGGCAGGTCGGCCCGGCGCTGCATCTGCCGATCTTCGAGGGCGGCACGCTGCGCGCCGAACTCCGCGGCAAGAACGCCGACCGTGACGCCGCGATCGACGGGTACAACCAACTGGTCATCGAGGCCGTGCACGAAGCCGCCGATGCCGCGACGTCGGCCGCATCGATCCAGCGCCAGCAGACGCACCAGGCGCAGGCGCTGGCGGCCGCGGAGAGCGGCTACCAGTTCTCGCAACAGCGTTACGCCCAAGGCCTGGGCAACGAGCTGATCGTGCTGAACGCCGAGACGCAGATGCTCGCCGAACGCCGCCTCGACGTCGACCTGCGCTACCGCGCCCTCGATGTCCAGGCCCAGCTGATGAAGGCGCTCGGCGGCGGCTGGAACGCGCCGACCACGGCCAACTCCACCGCGGTGCCGCTGCCCACGGCCGCGGCTTCCGCGCCGTCCGCTGCCGCCGCCAAGAACGACAACCTCACGCCCGCATAAGAATCACCATGAACGCACCTGCCAACAACGTCGCTCCCGCCGCTGCTCCCGCCGGAAACCCCAAGCGCCGCACCGCCCTGACCGCGATCGCGGTCGCCGTCATCCTGATCGGTGGCGGATACGGGGTCTGGTATTGGGTCAACGGCCGCCATTCGGAGTCGACCGACAACGCCTACGTTCAGGCCAACGTCGTGCAGATCACGGCGCAGGCCGGCGGCACGGTCACGGCGATCCAGGCCGACGACACCGACTACGTCAAGGCCGGGCAGTCGCTGGTCAAGATCGACCAGGCCGATTCGCGCGTCGCGCTCGACCAGGCCGAGGCCGCGCTGGCCCAGACGGTGCGCGAGACGCGCATCCTCTACGCCAACAACTCGACGCTGCAGGCGCAGATGGACGCGAAGCAGGCCGACGTGTCGCGCACCGCCGCCGACCTGTCGCGTGCCCAGGACGACGTCAACCGCCGCCAGCCGCTCGTGGCCAGCGGCGCGGTCGGCAAGGAAGAGTTCGACCACGCGACGCAGCAGCTCGCGTCGTACAAGAGCGCGTACACGGCCGCGAAGTCGGCCTACGACGCCGCGCGTGAACAGCTGGCGTCGAACCAGACGCAGACCGAAGGCACGACCGTCGCCGAGCACCCGAACGTGCAGCGCGCCGCGGCGCGCGTGCGCGAGGCGTGGCTCGCCGTGCAACGCACCGACGTGCCGGCGCCGGTCACCGGCATCGTCGCGCGCCGCAGCGTGCAGGTCGGCCAGCGCGTGCAGGCCGGCGTGCCGCTGATGTCGGTCGTCCAGCTCGATCGCTCGTGGGTCGACGCCAATTTCAAGGAAGGCCAGCTCGAGCGCCTGCGCATCGGCCAGCCGGCGACGCTGGAGGCCGACGTCTACGGCAAGCACGTCGTCTACCACGGCAAGGTCGAGGGCCTTGGCGCGGGCACTGGTGCGGCGTTCTCGCTGCTGCCGGCGCAGAACGCGACCGGCAACTGGATCAAGGTCGTGCAGCGCGTGCCGGTGCGCATCTCGCTCGACCCGAACGAGATCGCGAAGAACCCGCTGAGCGTCGGCCTGTCGATGACGGTGACGGTCGACGTCACGAGCGAGGGCGGCTCGATGGTGTCGAGCACGCCGCGCGCCGCGTCGCAGGGCGCGATCGCGTCGACCACGGTCTTCGACTCGCTGCAGCACGACGCCGACACCGAAGTGGCCAAGATCATCGCGGCCAACGGCGGCGGCAAGGCCGCGGTGCGTGCGGCGCCGGCGGCAACGGCGGCGTCCGCGCCGCCGGACGCGCCGGTCGCGACGGCCGACTCGCGCGCGTTGGTCGCCTCGGCCGACGCGCCCGCCACCAAGCGTCACCACCACCACAAGCAATCATGAGCTCGCCCGCCGCACCCGCGGCGCGTCCCCCCGCGCCGCTGACCGGCTCCGCGCTCGTCATGGGCACGTTGTCGCTGTCGCTCGCGACGTTCATGAACGTGCTCGACTCGTCGATCGCGAACGTGTCGTTGCCGGCGATCTCGGGCGACCTCGGCGTCAGCACGTCGCAGGGCACCTGGGTCATCACGAGCTTCGGCGTCGCCAACGCGATCTCGGTGCCGTTGACCGGCTGGCTGACGCAGCGCTTCGGCGCGGTGCGGCTGTTCACGCTAAGCATCGCGCTGTTCGTGCTGGCCTCGCTGCTGTGCGGGCTCGCGCCGTCGATCGAGGTTCTCATCGGATTCCGCGTGCTGCAGGGCTTCGTGGCCGGGCCGATGATCCCGCTGTCGCAGACGCTGCTGCTGGCCAGCTATCCACAGGCC
>FTDG01000627.1_pt1 | contig 10605 bp, 8 predicted proteins | sample 1639751 | NCBI WGS metagenome assembly FTDG01 (sample SAMEA3914869, study PRJEB12502) | metagenome | biome: forest; material: soil | place: USA | collected 2012-03-12 | depth 0.1 m
CGTCGTGCTGCTGCTGCTGATGCTGATGCTCGTGCGTTGGGTCACCGAAGCGCCGATGCGATCCGAAGGGCTGTTGTCGTGGAGCACCTTCCTGCACGTCCTGCTCGTCGCGTTCGCGTGCCGGCACGTGCGAGAGCCCGGACGGGCCGCGGTGGTTCATCGACGCGCGACGCAAGGGGGTGCGTCGCGCGGCGTCGCCCTCCGGTCGGCGCGCCGGGAGGTGGTGCTCGATGGACGCTGAGACCCTTCCGTTCGGACCGGGTCATCGCGCCTGCGTGTCATGCGCGCGTTATCCGGCGCCGCTAAGGTGGCACGCGCGATGAATGCAGCGATCGATCAGGGACGGCTCGTGGTGGCGAGCGAGCCGCGGGGCCGCGCGCGGCGCGTCGTGCGCGTGGCGATGGTCACCAACATCCCGACCCCGTACCGGCTTCCGATCTACGAACGGCTGTCCGGCACGCCCGGCCTCGAACTGCAGGTCTTCTTCTGCAGCGGCCGCGAGCCCGACCGGCATTGGGACCTCGAGCAACTGCGCATGCCCCACGCGTTCCTGCGCGAGCGTTGTCTCGAGTGGTCCGGGCGCTTCATCCACACCAATCCGGATGTCTGGCCCCGGCTGCGCGAGTTCGATCCGGACGTCGTCATCACCACCGGCTTCAATCCGACGCACCTGATCGCGTTCGCGCTGGCCATGTCGCGCGGCGCGCGCCACGTCGCGATGACGGACGGCACGGCGGACTCCGAATCGTCCCTGAGCTTCGCGCATCGCTGGCTGCGACGCCTCGTCTATTCACGCTCGCATGCGTTCATCGGCGCCAGCGAAGGGTCGTTCGAGCTGTATCGCCGCTTCGGTGTCGCGGAGTCGGCGCTGTTCAAGTCTCACCTTTGCGCCAACAACCCGGCCTTCGTGGCGGCCGCACGCCCGCTGCGCGACATCGACCTGATCTTCTGCGGACGCTGGGTCGCCAGCAAGTCACCGCTGTTCGCGATCGCAGTCGCTGCCGCGGTGGGCCGCCGGCTCGGACGCCGTGCCGTCCTGCTGCTGCTGGGGGCCGGCGAGCTCGAAGGCGAGATGCGGCGCGCCGCCGACAACGTGGTGCGGTGGGTCGACGCCCGGTTCGGCGGCTACGCTCGCCAGTCCGAGCTCCCCGTGCACTACGCGCGCAGCCGCCTGATGCTGTTCCCGAGCGCGGGCGAGCCCTGGGGCGTCGTCGCCAACGAGGCCTGCGCCGCGGGCGTGCCCGTGATCGTGTCGCCCCGCGCCGGCGCCGCCAACGACCTCGTTCGCGATGGCGACAACGGCCGTGTGCTGCCGCTGGACGTCGGCCGCTGGTCCGATGCCGTGTTGGCGCTGCTCTCGGACGATGCGGCGTGGGCCCGGATGTCGAAGCGCTGCGTCGAGCTCGTGGGCGACTACACCTACGAGAACGCGACCGCCGGCATCGCGGCGGCGGTCGCGCATGCCGTCGACAGGGAGGCGGATTGATGGACGCCGCGCGCGTGCTCGTCGTCCACAACGCCTACCGCGAAGCCGGCGGCGAGGACAGCGTCGTGGCCGACGAGGTCGCGCTGCTCGCGCGCAAGGGCCACGACGTCATCGAGATGCGGCGCGACAATCGCGACGTCGACGAGATCGGCCGCGCCCGTCTCGCCGCCCAGACGCTGTGGTCGGCGCGCACGCATCGCGAGACGCTGGAACTGCTGCAGCGTTGCCGTCCTGCAGTGGTGCATGTCCACAACACGCTGCCGCTGATCTCGCCATCGCTGTACTGGGCGTGCGCCGAGGCGGGCGTGCCCGTGGTGCAGACGCTGCACAACTTCCGGCTCGCCTGCCCGCAGGCGATGCTGTTGCGCGACGGGCGGGTGTGCGAGAGCTGCGTCGGCCGCACGCCCTGGCCCGCGCTGCGGCACGGCTGCTACCGCGGCTCGCGCGCCCAGACCGCCGTGGTCGTCGGGATGCTGGCCCTGCATCGGCGGCTCGGGACATACCGGGATCAGGTATCGCGCTACATCGCGCTCAACGAGTTCAGCCGCGCCAAGTTCGTGCAGGCGGGGCTGCCGGCGCAGCGAATCATGGTCAAGCCCAACTTCGCGGACGTCGCGCGCGACGACACCTCGGGTCCGCGCGCCGGCTTCCTGTTCGTAGGACGGCTGTCCGCGGAGAAGGGCGTGGACGTGCTCGCGTCGGCATGGAGCGCTTGCCAGGGGCTGGCACTCCGCGTCGCCGGCGCCGGCTCGGGTGGCGCTGCCTTCGAAGCCGCGGCGGGCGTCACGATGCTCGGGCCGGTCGACCCGTCCACCGTGCAGCGCGAGATGCGGCGTGCGCTCGCGCTCGTCCTGCCCAGCATCTGCTACGAGAACTTCCCGCGTGCGCTCGTCGAGGCCTTCGGCGCCGGCCTGCCGGTGATCGCCAGCCGTCTCGGCGCGATGGCCGAACTGGTCGAGCCCGGCGTCACCGGCCTGCTCTTCGAGCCGGGCGACGCGGGAGAGCTCGGCGACCTGCTGCGCTGGGCCGACGAGCACCCGGACCACATGGCCCGGATGGGCGCCAACGCACGAGCGCGCTTCGAGGCGCTGTACACGCCGGACATCAACTACGAGTGCCTGGTCGACATCTATCGATCGGCCATCGACGAAGCGGCCAACGCGCAAAGGAATCCATGATCGATTTCCGTCAACGCCAGGACGTGATCGGCGCCAAGATCGATGTCGTCTATTGGGGCGGCGCGGTGGCGACGCTGCTGCGCTGGGCGTCCGCCCGCGAGAGCCGCTACGTGTGCGCCTGCAACGTGCACTCCGTCGTCACCGCGCAGGGCGACGAACGGCTGGCCGCCTCGCTGCGCGGCGCCGACCTCGTCCTGCCCGACGGCGCGCCCGTCGCCTGGCTGATGCGCAAGACGGGCGTCGACGCGCAGCAGCGCGTCTCCGGTCCCGACCTGATGTGGCGCTACTTCGCGGCGGCCGCCGTCTATGGCGAATCGATCTTCCTGCTCGGCGGCGAGCCGGAGACGCTGGTGCGCCTGCGGGCTCGCATCGAGGAGACCTTTCCCGGATTGCGCGTGGCCGGCGCCCATTCGCCGCCCTATCGCCCGCTGAGCGCCGACGAGGACACGGCACTGGTGCGCATGCTCAACGACTCCGGCGCGACGACCGTGTGGGTGGCGCTCGGTTGCCCGAAGCAGGAGGTCTGGATGGCCGAGCATCGCGAGCGCGTGCGCGCCGTCATGGTGGGCGTCGGCGCGGCGTTCGGCTTCCACGCCGGCACGGTGCGGCGCGCTCCGGAGTGGATGCAGCGCCTCTCGCTCGAATGGCTGCATCGCCTGGCGTCGGAGCCGGGCCGTCTCTGGCGCCGCTACCTGACCACCAACACGCTGTTCATCGTGGCGGCGGCGCGCCAGCTGCTCGGGTTCTGAACGACGGCTCAGCGGTGGCGGCCGCGAACGCGCGCGACCCGCAGCAGCATCGCGACCCCGGCCAGCATCATCGCCAGGCCGTCGGTCTCCGGGACGGCCGACACGATCAGTCCACGCACGTTGCCGGAGCCCGTGGTCGCCGTGCCGATGATCTGCATCGCGTTGTTGATGCTGGTGGCGACGAAGTTGCCGAAGCCCGGGAACAGCGCCGTCAGGTCGATCATCTTGCCGTTGCTGTACAGGAACGAATGCTGCACCGTGCTGCCGGCGATGTTGGACGTGCCGATCACGTCGCCCGACGCATCCATCGCGATCGCGTAGCTGTTGGCGCCGCCCAGCGTGCCGAGATCGGTCATCGTGCCGTTGGCGAAGACGAAGGCGTGCGTCGCGCTGTTGCCGGCAATGGTGGCGTTGCCGATGACCATGCCCGACGCGTTCACGGCGATGGCGGTGCTCGAGGTGCCGCCCAGCGTGCCGAGGTCGGTCATCGTGCCGGACGTGTACTCGAAGGCGTGCTGCGAGGCGTTGCCGCTCAGCGAGGCGTTGCCGATGACCATGCCCGCCGCGTTGATCGCCGTGGCGGAACTCGACGTGCCGCCCAGCGTGCCCAGGTCGACCAGGCCGCCGCCGTTGTACAGGAATGCGTGGCTGGCCGCATCGCCGCTGGTATTCGAGTTGCCGACCACCTCGCCCGACGCGTTGATGGCCACCGCGGAACTCGTCGAGCCGCCCAGCGTCTTCAGGTCGGTGATCTTGCCGTTGCTGTAGGTGAACGCGTGCGTGCTGGCGTTGCCCGCTTCATTGCCGTAGCCGATGACCTCGCCCGAGGCGTTGAGGCCGGTCACGTACGTGCTGTCGCCGCCCAGCGAGCCGATCGTGCTGAACTTGCCGCCCGAGTAGAGGAAGGCCTGCTCCGTGGTGCCGCCCGCGGCATAGGATTCGCCGGCGACCTGGCCGGCCGCGTTGACGTAGAAGGAGCCGCCCGAATTCCCGTTCAGGGCGCTCACGTCGGCGATCGTGCTGCCGCTGTAGCTGAACGATCCGCTGCTCGAGGTCCGTGCGAACGCCTGGCCGATGCCGTAGCCCGTATCCGCGAACGGCACCGGCCCGACGAAGCTGCCGTCCACCGCGCCGAGATCGGTGTAGCCCCAGCCCGCGGACGTCTGCGCCAGCGCGGGTGCGCACCATGCCGTGCAGGCGAGCGCCACGGCGCTGCCGATGGTGAGGCGTTGGAAGGGCGATCTCATGGCGGATTCTTTCGGCGGCGTCGACGAGTGCCGACGCGGATGCATGGCGGACAACGGGTTCGATCTGGCATCGAGCGTAGGCCGCGGGCTTGACATGCCGGTGTCTCGACGGCCGGCGCGAGCATGCCGTTCGGCCTATGCACCCCCCTGCCGTTCGATTCACGGCGACGTCGCACAAGCCGCCGATGATGCGGCGTCGCCTGCAACGAGAGCCCGAAGTGACCGACCCCCTTGTTTCCGCGCAGGCGCTGGCCGTGCGTCGCAAGCTGCTGCTGGGCGTGCCCTTCGGCCTCGCGGCCCTGCAGGGCTGCAGCGGCGCGTCAGCCGCCCCGGCTTCCGCGCCGGCACCGGCACCGGCACCGGCCCCACCGGCCGCAAGCCCGGCGCCCATCGGCGTCATTGGCGGCTGGGCGGCACGGCCGTCCGCGGCCAGCGCCACGGGCCTGGCGATCTTCGTGCCGGATGTCGGCGCCGGCGGCTCGCTCTGGTTCTCGAACGGCAGCACGTGGGTGCCGGCGTCGAACCCGCTGACGCTGGCCCACAAGTTCAGCAACGCGCGCATGGACGCCTCGGTCGGCGCGTTCGCCGACGTCCTCCTGGACAGCTTCAAGATTCCCGCCTACGTGCTCGGGCCCGCGTCGGGCCTGCGCATCACGGCGGCGTATTCGTTCCCCGGCGGCGGCACCGGCAGCCGGACGCCGCAGATCCGCGCCTGGTTCGGCGTGGGCACCTATGCCGTCAGCGCGACGCCGCTGTTCGACTCGCGCGGCCAGTTCTCGACGCAGGCGACCGTGCTGTTGAACGTCACGCTGCAGAACCAGAACTCGCTGTCCGTCAACCAGATCCGTCCCGTCGACTACGGCTTCGGGGCCAGCGGCAACGCGTTCACGCAGTCGGCCATCGACTTCACGCAGGACGTGACCATCGGCTTCGGCGCGCTGAACAACTCGGCGTCCGTGAGTGCGGCGGACGTGCAGGTGCTCGAGTGGTTCAGCGTCGAGATGCTGGCCTGAAGGACGCGCCACGATGCCCGTGACCGTTCCCGTCCTGCGAACCGGCGACGTCGTCATGCCGCAATCCGTGCCCGCGAACGCGGTGGGCGTGGCCGTGGCCTCCAACAGCTACGTGTTCGACACGACGGACGACTTCTACGCGGCCGACATCGCGCCGCGGCTGGGCACCAGCGTGCTGTCCGCGCCGCTGGTCGTCCACCCGCGATTCGCCGGCATGCACTATCACGCGCAACCGCCGACCGTCTCCTACTCGGTGGCGCGCAACGTCGATCTCGCCGGTTGCATGTGGGCCAGCATCGCGTCGGCCGGGCGCGGGATCCACGACTGGACGGCCCTCGATGCGTTCGTCGCCGCGGCCGCGGCCGCCGGACGCGACATCGTCTTCAACTTCCTCGGCACGCCGACCTGGGCGTCGGCGCGGCCGTCGGAGGCCGGACACTACGCGCCGGGCAGCGACGCGGAGCCCGCCGACATGGCCGACATCGGGTCGTTCGCGTCGACGCTGTGCGCGCGCTACGTGGCGCGCGGCACGCCGATCGCCGCGTTCGAGATCTGGAACGAGCCCAAGTACGCGGACGGCGGCGGCATCGACCAGGGCAACTACTTCACCGGCACGCCGACGGCGCTGGCGGCGATGGCCCGCGCCATCGGGCAGGCCGTCAAGGCGGTGGACGCCGACGCGCTGGTGCTGACGCCGTCGCCCACGGGCCTCGAGTTCCCGTGGGTCGCCGGCGACAAGTCGGGCACCGACAACCTCGACCGCTTCCTCGGCGCCGCCGACGGCAGCGGCGGCAGCGGCCGCGACTGGGTCGACGCCATCGCCTTCCACGCGTACTCGCACGACGGCACCAACAACCTGTTCGCGATCCCGCAGATGGTGGCCAACGTGCGCACCTGCATGGCGCTGCACGGCCTGGCGGGCCGGCCGATCTGGATCACCGAGACCAGCGCGATCACGCCGCCGCTGGACACCTTCGTCGCGCAGCACCAGCAGGACTACATCGCCCGCACGCTGCTGCTGGCGCTCGGCTGCGGCGTCGAGCGCGTCATCTGGTACGCGTGGGACGACCCGCTCGGCTTTGCCGCGCAGCCCGCGGTGGCGGCACGCTGGAACGCGCTGGTGGCCCAGCTCGCGGGAGCGACGCTGACGGTCGTGAATTCGCTGGCGACCCGCCAGGTGGCCGCGGTCGTCGGCGGCGTGCGCGTGCTGGTCTGAGCCTGGGAATCTCCCCATGTCCGAATAGTCTGTTCGGCGTGTTTCGCCGGGATTGGGCAAACGTCCATGTCACGTTGGGCACAAATACTCCGATGGTCTGCTGCAAACGCAGCGCCGTTCTTTTGTGCAAGGAGCCGCCCGGCTCCGTCTGCCCGCAGCCATCGCCGCAGCGGCCCGCCTAGGTGGGCGTGATGCCAGCGACAGGCCCGTCAGGTGGTCGTGTTGTTGCCGTCGGGGCGCATTCGCCGCCGTTCGGTTCGAGACAAAGACTTCCTCAAATCTAGGAGAGACCATGAAACTGAAACTCATCGCGGCCGTCGTCGGCCTGACCCTGAGCGCCGCCTCCCAAGCCACGATCGTCCCGACCACCACGACCGGCGGCAGCGACCTGCTGCTCGACGTGTGGGAGCAGGGCGCCCCCGGCGGCCAGCCTGACCAGTCGTTCACGCTGGACCTCGGCATCACGCTGACCCAGTTCAACGCCGCCGCCGGCACCAGCAACGCCAACCTGGCGACGCTGCTGTCCAGCGACTCGACGTGGAGCAACTTCCTGGCGACGTCCGACACGGCCGACGCGGGCGCGCTGCAATGGTCGGTGATCGCCTCCGGCAACCACGTCTTCAACAACCGCACGACGATCTTCGGCACCGCCACGGTCGGCACCGATCCGACGACCGCCGGCGCCGGCGGCCAGCTGTTCAACAGCGACCTCAACGCCGCCAACTCGCAGGTCAACACCACGATCCAGAACCTGAACACGGCGCCGAACCCGAACGAGCAAGTCGCCCAGAAGGGCACGGGCTCGTACTACCAGGACTTCCAGCTGGCCAACTTCAACGGCGCCGGCTTCTCCAACAACAACAACATCGGCGCCACCGCGGCCGTGTGGACCGCGGCGAACCTGTCGGGCGGCAACACCACCCCCGCGGTGATGAACCAGCTGGCCGGCACGATGACCTTCGCGCAAGTCGGCGGCAACTACGTGCTGAGCTACAACGTCGCCGCCGTTCCGGAAGCGCCGGGCTACGGCATGTTCCTGTGCGGCCTGGCCGCCCTGGGCTTCATCGCGCTGCGTCGCCGCAACGCCTGAGCGGCCCTTCGCTCGTTCTCCTCCAGCACCCGGCCGCCGCGTGAGCGGTGACCGGGCAGGGGCCGCGCGTGCGCGCGCGGCCCCGGAATCGACTCGTCCTCAATTTTCGGGAAGCATCATGCAACTCCGCCACATCGTCATCGCCGCCGCCTGCGCCGCCGCCGGCTCGTCCGCCTTCTCCGCCGACTTCTACCTGTCGGGCTCGTCGGCCCTGCAGAAGGTCGTCGCCAAGGCCATCGCCAACAACTGCTCGCCGCTGACCACCTTCCCCGGCCAGAACGGCTCGCCCGCCGCCGGCCCGCTGGACAACGCCGACGGCCAGTCGCAGACCCGCTATGTCTGCACCGCCGCTTCGGGCAACTCGTGGGGCGTCACCGCCGGCACGGTGTTCAACATCTACATGAACACCCAAGGCTCGGCCTACGGCGTGTTCCCGGTCGCCGGCAACACCGCGATCAACTTCATCGACCCGACGACCTGCACCGGCGCGCCCACGGGCACCGGCACGGCCACCACCTGCACGGGCGTGGCGCTGCACACGCCGGACGCGGGCCTGTCGGACCTCGAGCCGACGATGTTCAACGACGCCTCGAACCACCCGGTTGCCGCGACCAACAACGCGCCGGCCGGCACCGTGTTCTCGAAGCTGTTCGTCGGCCAGACCGTCTCGCCGAGCTCGTTCGCGTCGTCGAAGATCGCTGCCGTCCAGACCTTCGGCCTGGCCGTCAACAACGCGCTGCTGGCCGCGCTCCAGGCCGACCAGGGCCTGACCGCCTCGCAGATCCCCACGGTGTCGTCGTCGGCCTTCGCCACGATCTACTCGCCGGGCTACGAGACCTCGGGCCTGGGCTGGACGCCGCTGCTGCCCAACAGCTCGGCCACCGTGCAACAGAACCAGGTCAACATCTGCTCGCGCCTGCCGGGTTCGGGCACGCGCGCGTCGGCCCAGGCGTTCTTCCTGCAAGCCCCGTTCAGCAACTACGGCCAGTCGTTCAACACCGCGGCCTCGGCCAACGTCGACAGCACGTTCCTGGGCGACTCCGTCGGCCAGAACGTCAGCCAGGGCTACGCCATCGGCGAATACGACAACTCGGGCGCCGTCGTCGGCTGCCTGACCGGCGCGCAGGCCGGCGCGTTCGCCATCGGCCTGCTGAGCACCGACCGCGCGTCGGGCGGCAGCGCCAACTTCACGTTCGTGAACCTCGACGGCTCGGTGCCGGACGCCCCGCACGCCCGCGTCGGCAAGTACCAGTGGGTCTACGAGGCCTACTTCAACGTCAACCGCGCCAGCAGCAACATCAGCTTCGCCAACGCGTTCTACAACGCGTTCAAGACGCCGGCCAACATCGCCGCCCTCGGCTCGCCGTCGACCAACGGCGTGTCGGCTGCCGTGGCGAACTGCGCTGCGGATCCCAACAACGCGGTGTGCTCGCACGTCTCGCGCAGCGGCAACGCGCGCGCGGCGCTGGTCTGGGCGCAGTGATCGCGCCGCTCCGGCCGCCCGCGACGGGCGGCCGGGCGATCGAGCAAGGGTGCCGACCGGCACCCTTTTTTTCGTGTGCGCCCGCGCGGGGATTTTCGTTCGGACTATCCACCGATGAGCCGATCGGCTCATGCGGGTTCACTGCCGATTCACGCCCTCTGCCGAAGATGGCCGCATGAGACTTCGTGCGCGGAGCTGCCTCTGGGCGGCTCTTTTTCTTTCCTGCATGCCGGCGATCGCCCAGGAGGCGCCGACGGCGTTCGCCGCTGCCCCGGGCGCTTCCGCGTCGGCGGCCAGTGATGCGCAGCCGCGCTTCGACATCCTGGAGTTCCAGGTCGAAGGCAATTCCGTGCTCGCCGACGCCGTCATCGAGCAGGCGGTGACGCCGTTCCTGGGCCCGGGCCGGCAGATGGACAGCGTCGAGGGCGCGCGCGCCGCGCTCGAGAAGGCGTACCAGGGCGCGGGCTACCTCAGCGTGTTCGTCGACGTGCCCGAGCAGCGCATCGCCGACGGCGTCGTGATCCTGAACGTCACCGAAGGCCGCGTCGAACGCCTCAAGGTCAGCGGGTCGCGCTATTTCTCGCAGGGCTACATCCGCGCCCACGTGCCCGAGCTCGCCGAGGGCAAGGTGCCCAACTTCAACGAGGTGCAGCGCCAGCTGGCCGCGGTCAACCGCACCGAGGATCGCCGCGTGCAGCCGCTGATGCGCGCCGGCGTCGCGCCCGGCACCGTGGACACGGAGCTCAAGGTCTCCGACCGGTTGCCGCTGTTCGGCAGCGCCGAGGTCAACAACCGGTCGGCGGCCAACACGACGCCGCTGCGCATGTCGATCACCGGTCGCTACGAGAACCTGTTCCAGCTCGATCACAGCATCGCGCTGACGTTCGCCACCGCGCCGGCGCACCCGTCGCAGTCGCGCGTGCTGTCGTTGAACTACGCGATCCCCGGCGCCGACCAGTCCACCTGGGTCGCGTACGCCCTGAACTCGGACAGCAGCGTCGCGGCGGTCGGCGACGTCGACGTCCTGGGCAAGGGCACCACGGCCGGCCTGCGCTGGATCACGCCGGTGGGCGCGATTCCCGAGCAGGCGCACAGCATCTCGCTCGGCGTGGACTACAAGGACGTGCAGCAGCAGACCACCGC
>FTDG01002778.1_pt1 | contig 10591 bp, 9 predicted proteins | sample 1639751 | NCBI WGS metagenome assembly FTDG01 (sample SAMEA3914869, study PRJEB12502) | metagenome | biome: forest; material: soil | place: USA | collected 2012-03-12 | depth 0.1 m
CCGAGGTCAGCGAGGACGTCAAGATCTTCGCCACCAGCCTGGTCGCGCCGTACTGCGGCGCCAACTCCGGCTTCGAGGCCGCGAGCTGGTTCGACAATGCCGAATCGGTGGTGTCGCTCGCGCTGATCCCGCTGCGCCCGGATCGCCAGCACACCGCGTTCGGCCTGCTCGCGCTCGGCTCGCCCGACCCGACGCGCTACACGCCCGACATGGGCGTCGAATTCCTGTCCCAGGTCGGCGACATCGCCGGCGCCGCGTTGACGCGCCTGCTGGCGTCCTGAACGGAGCCCGGATGTCCGCCGCGGCCGCCCCGCACGATGCCACCCGGCGCTACCTGGAACACCTGCGCGTCGAACGCCGCGTCTCCGCCCACACGCTGACGGCGTACGGCGACGCGCTCGCCCGTCTCGAGAAGCTCGCCGGCGAGGCGCAACGCGCGCTGTCCAAGCTCGAGAGCACGCACGTGCGCCGCTTCGCCGCGCAGTTGCACGGCGCGGGTCTGGGCGCGCGCTCGATCGCGTTGACGCTGTCGGGCTGGCGCGGTTTCTACCGCTGGTGGGCGCTGCAGGCGGACGCCGCCGGGCTCGCGCACAACCCCGTCGACGGCGTGCGCGCGCCGAAGGCGGCCCGGCCGCTGCCCAAGGCGCTCGCCGTGGACGAAGCCGTCGCGCTGGCGGGCTTGGCGAGCGGCGCGGCGGGCGTCGCGACCGGGTCCGAGTGCGACGGCCATGACGCGGAGGCCGAAGCCCTCGCCGCACGCGACCACGCGATCGCGGAGCTGCTGTATGGCTGCGGGCTGCGCCTGGGCGAGCTGCTCGGGCTCGACCTGCGCGCCGGCGCCGAATCGGGCGGCTGGATCGACGCGCAGGACGCCACCGCGCACGTCTTCGGCAAGGGCTCGAAGCGGCGCAGCGTCCCGGTGGGCGCCCCGGCGCTGCAGGCGCTCGAGACGTGGCTGCTGCATCGGCCGACCCTCGTCGGCGCGCACGCGGAGCCCGCGCTGTTCGTGAGCCGACTCGGCAACCGGCTGTCGCCGAACCAGCTGCGCGCGCGCCTGAAGGCACAGGGCGACCGCGCCGGCGTCGCGACGCCCGTGCATCCGCACATGCTGCGCCACAGCTATGCCTCGCACCTGCTGCAGTCCAGCGGCGACCTGCGCGGCGTGCAGGAATTGCTGGGCCACGCGAGCATCGCGACGACGCAGGTCTACACCCGGCTCGACTTCCAGCATCTCGCCAAGGTCTACGACAACGCCCACCCGCGCGCCAGGCGCAAGTGACGGCGGTGGGCGCCGGGACGACCGCGCGCGGGGCGGCCCGGTCGCATCTGGAAACGATTGCAAAACTCGACAACGGAGATGCCCGGCCGTCGAAATCGCTGGCACACTCTGGCGTCCGGACCCTCCTTCCGCCTGGAGCCACGATGATCCATCTCAAGAAGCGTCTCGCCACGTTCGCGCTGCTCTCCTTTGCCGCCGCGCTGCCCTGCATGGCCGAAAGCTCCGCCGCGTCGTCGGTGTCCGACAGCCTGTCGGACTCGTCGAAGGGCATCTCCGACTCCATCAAGGGTTCGAGCAACTCGAGCTCGCCCGACAACAAGCAGGTCAAGGGCGAGTACAAGGTCATCGACATGGCCGACGCCGCCGGCCAACCCGGCATGGTGACGCTGCGGCTGCGGCACGTCGTCGCCCTCGGCACCGCGGAGGACGAGATCGTGCTGACGCTGCCGCGCGCCGCCGTCGACAACGGCCACGTCTCGAAGGACGTCGTCATCACGGCGCTGCAGCGTCCGTACGGCATCGAGTTCGCCAGCGGGCAGCCGCACGCTGCGTTCTTCCTCGCGCTCGCGGACGACTGGGCCAGCGATCTGAAGTCGGCGCCCCTCTCGCTTTGAACCGACCAGGCCGCGGCGCCCGTCGCGCCGCCTGGCACGTGGCCCGCGCGGCCGGCGCGCTCGTCTCGGCCGCCCTGTTCGCCACGCCGGGCCACGCCAGTTCGCTCGAATTCTGCGACCGCGCCGCCGCACCGACGGCCGACCAGCAGGACGTGCTGCTGCGCTTCGGCGCGATCGTCAAGCAGGCGCTGGCCGACTCCGGCCATGACGTCGCCCTGATCTCGCGCGCCGGACTCGACCTGCGCTGGATCGACACGCGCTACTCGCACGAAGGCGTCGCGTTGCGCGCCGACGGCGGCGGCTGGTCGGTGCGCCAGCTGTACTACTCGTGCGACGAGAAGAAGCCGCGAATCTACGACGAAGGCCTCGCCGGGTTCATGCTGGGCAACGACGATCCCGAGCACGGCTGGGTCTCGATCGTGCTGCTGCCGCCGGGGCCGTCCGACGACCTGCGCCGCAGCGCCGCCGACAAGCGCCAGGCGCTCGGCGTGCTCGGCTCGACCTACAGCGCCAACGCCTACCCGTACAGCACGCGCTTCCAGAACTGCAACCAGTGGGTGATGGAGCTGCTCGCCGACGCGTGGGACGACCAGCGCGACGCCGACGACGACGCCACCCCGGCCGCCTCGCGCGCCCGCGCGCAGCGCTGGCTATACGGCCAAGGGTATCGGCCGACGCAGTTCGTCGCGAGCGTCCACCCGATGATGTGGCTCGCCAACGTCGTGCCCTGGATGAACAACGCCGACCATCCGGACGACGAGATCGCGGGCAACGTCTACACCGTCAGCATGCCGTCGTCGGTGGAGACCTTCGTGCAGGCCAAGGTGCCCGGCGCGACGCGCATCGAGATCTGCCATGCCGGCCGGCACGTGGTCGTCCACGACGGCTGGAGCCGCATCGCCGACGGCTGCGTCGCCGGCGTCGGCGACAAGGTCATCGAGCTGTCCGACAGCTGACCGTCACGCGCCTGCACCGAGCGCGGCCAGCACGTCATAGCAGGCGCCCATGTCGTGGTAGTCGACCTTGCCCGCGGGGCTCTTCTCGTCGGTGACCTTGGCGTTGTCGGGTGCGAGGATGCGATACCAGGCGCCGTATCGGTGGTCGACGAAGAACGACCACGCGTAGTTCCAGATCCTGTCGTACCAGCCCCAGTAGTGCGCGACGTCCGACGCAGGCGCGCCGGCGCGCTCGAGCGCCACCGCCAGCCACGCCGCGGCGGCCAGGCTCTCGGCCTGCACCCAGTGGTACTTGTCGGCGTCGTACAGCGTGCCGTCCGGAGCGAAGCCGTAGACGAGGCCGCCGTGCGCGTCGTCCCAACCGAAACGCATCGCGGCGTCGAACAGCGCCCGCGCGCGCGTGCGGCGCGTCGGGTCGGCGGACAGGCCGGCGTCGGCGCAGAGGCGGTCGAGCTGCAGCAGCAGCTTCGTCCACTCGGTCTGGTGGCCGGTCTGGAAACCCCAGGGCCGGAAGATGTTGGTGCGGTCGCCGCGGTTGTAGTCGGGGTCGATGGACCAGTCTTCGCGGAAGTGCTCCCAGACCAGCGAGCGGCATTCGGGGATTGCGTCCGGCAGCTGGCCCGACTCGAGGGCGAGCTTGACGGTGACGGCATCGGCCAGCGCGATCGCGCGGTCGAGGTACTTGCGATCCCGCGTCGCACGGAACGCGGCCATCATCGCTTCGCACGCGTGCATGTTGGCGTTCTGGCCGCGGTACGGGCCGACGATCCAGTCGGCCGTCGCCTCGTCGGCGTAGAGCGAATGCTCGGGCCGCCAGAAGCGCTGCTCCATCAACTGCCAGCAGCGCTCGAGACCGTCCGCCGCGTCGGCCTGGCCAGCCATCAACGCGTGCGCATGCGCCAGCAGCACGAAGGCGAGGCCGTAGCAGTGGTTGGTCGCGTCGGTGACGTCGGCGCGGCCGTCGTGCCAGTCGAGCACCCAGGCGAAGCCGCCTTGCGGCTGCGCGTGCGCGCCGTCGACGAACGCGAGCGCGTGGCGCGCGTTCGCTCGCCACGCCTCGTTGCCGAAATGGCGCCAGCCCATCGCCTGCGTGAAGACGTAGCGCGTGCTGCTGACGAGGTGGCGCGTGCGCGCGTCGTAGACGCTGCCGTCGTCCTTGAAGAACTGGAAGAAGCCGCCGCTCGGGTCGACGCAGCGGCCTTCGTAGAACGCCATCGTGTCGGCGATGTGGGTGCGCAGGAACGCGGGCGAGCGGAAGTCCGGTTGGGGATGTGCGGGAAGCATCTGGCGATCATAGGGGAACCCCGTATGCCGTCGCCAATACGCTGATGCAACATCACGCCCCGCGCAACTCGTCCGACTCGGACGACGGTTCGTCGCAAGCCCCTGCCGATCGGAGGTGGCCTGCGCCGGATCCGCGCCCTGTCGCGCTGTGCATGTCGCTGCAGGCCACCAGAAAAACTCGGGAGGTTCCATGAAGTCATTCCTGTCGACAGCGACGGCGTTGCTGCTCGCGCTGTCGTTGTCCACCGTCGCGACGGCGCAATCGGCGTCGGCGCCGGCGCCGGCGTCGGCGCCGGCCATCGCCGCGCCTGCGTCCACGGCGACGGCCAGCGCGGCCGACGCCGCGAGCGCATCGGATGCGCCGCCCTCGCGCTTCCACATCCGCCCTGTCGACGACGCGTGGCGCAAGAGCCTGCCGCGCGACGCCGACGCCGCGACGCAGGCCTACCTCGACCGCCTGCCGGCCGACGTCGTCAAACGCTCCGACGCGTACTTCGAAGGCGGCTACTGGCTCAAGCTGTGGGACTTCCTGATCGGCCTGGGCGTCGCCTGGGTGCTGCTGCGCGGGCGCACGTCGGCACGGGTGCGCGACTGGTGCCAGCGCGTCGGCCGCGTCGGCTTCTTCCGCGACGCGCTGTTCGGCGGCTTCTGGTTCCTCGCGAGCTGGGTGCTGACGCTGCCGATGACGATCTACGAAGACTTCGTGCGCGAACACCAGTACGAGCTGGCCACCCAGACCTTCGGCCCGTGGTTCGGCGAGCAGTTGGTCAGCCTGGCGGTCGGCTTGCTGTTCGCCGCGCTGGGCTTCGCCGTGCTGTACGCGGTGATCCGGCGCACCGGCGAGCGCTGGTGGATCTGGGGCACGGTGGTCACCATCGGGTTGGTGGTCGTCGTGCAGATGGCCGGGCCGGTGCTGGTCGATCCGCTGTTCAACACGTACAAGCCGGTGGCCGACCCCACGATCAAGAACGCCGTGCTCGCGATGGCCCAGGCCGACGGCGTGCCCGTCGACAACGTCTACCAGTTCGACGCCTCGCGCCAGACCACCCGCGTCAGCGCCAACGTCTCCGGCATCTTCGGCTCGGCCGCGGTGCGGCTCAACGACAACCTGCTGCGCAAGCCCTTGCCCGAGATCCGCGCGGTGATGGGCCACGAGCTCGGCCACTTCGTGATGAACCACGTCTACAAGGGCTTGTTCGAGCTGGCGATCCTGGTCTTCTTCGGCTTCGCGTTCGTCAAGTGGGCGCTCGACCGCATGCTGGCGGCGCGCGGTACGGCATGGGGTATCACCGGCGTGGCCGACGTCGCCGCCCTGCCGTTGTTCGCGGCGGTGTTCAGCGTGTTCCTGTTCGCGGCCACGCCGGTGTTCAACACGATGGTGCGCACGGAGGAGATCGAGGCGGACCGCTTCGGCCTGAACCTGGCGCGCGAGCCGCACGGCATGGCCGATGCGGCGCTCGACGTGGTCGAGTACCGCAAGGCCGATCCGAGCGCGTTCGAGGAGTTCGTGTTCTTCGACCATCCGAGCGCGCGCAACCGCATCCACGGCGCGATGCGCTGGCGCCAGGCGATGGGCACGGAATGACGGCATCGACGTCGGCCGATCCCTGGCTGGCGGGGCGGTCATCGTGCCGGCGCTGGTCCGGCCCGTGACGGCGGCGACGCCGTTCGCGACCTGGAGCTCCGCGATCTGCCTGGCCATCGGGCTCGTCCACCTGGCCGGACTCCTGCGCACCTGGCCGCGGCTTTGACCTGCGCGCCGGGCCCGTGCGTCGTCCGGAAGTCACACTGCGCCCCTCGCCGCCGCACGGAAAACATCCGTTCAGCCGGCGCGATGCGCTACGCTCGCGGACACGCCGCCTTTTCCCACCTCGGCGGCCAACCTCCGACTCCAGCGCACACCACTCGCGTTCCATCATGGGCATTGCACAAGCCGGACTCGCTTTCCGCGCCACGGCGCCGATGGAGAACCTGGCCTCGGTCATGGCGTCGGTGTTCGGCGAGGCGGTGGCGGAGATCGCGTCGCCCGTCGCGGCCCGCTTCGATATCCGCAACCACTCCGACGTGATGGTCCAGCTGTTCGGCGACGTCTGCTTCGTCAGCAACGACGACCTCGCGTGGCCGCTGCTGAAGAACGACAGCGCGAACGCCGATCGCCTGCACGCCGTGCTCGGCGCGCCCGAGCTGATGCTCGCGTTCTGCCACTACGACGCGGGCGGCAGCCACGGCTACGCCCTGTTCGAGCGCGGCAAGCGCCGACGCACGCGGCTGCAGACCGAGAACCTGCCCGACGTGCCGCCGCTCGCCGAGAGCGGCGCGCCGCTGCCGTTCGAGCAGCGCTGGCTGAAGGCGGCGCATTACGTCGAAGCCGAGTCGCGGCCGCACGAGTCGCAGAACAAGGTCTACTACCTCGGCAATCGCGAGGTGCTGGTGCCTGCGCGCGACCTCACCGGCCGCATGCTGCAGGATGGCCTCGAGTCGCTGTTCGGCATTTGCCCGTGGGACACGCTGATCACGCCGACCTATCGCTTCTTCCGCGTCGGCCCGGCGAGCGAGCACGACGCCGCGGAGCCGGCCAGCGTGCCGCTGGTGTCGACGCCCAAGCGCGCGTGGTGGCGCCTGCGCTGACGCCGCGCGGCATAGCGGCGACAATGGCCTGATGAAAGTCATCAGGTTGCGCGAAGGCAAGGAGCGATCGCTGTTGCGGCGGCACCCGTGGGTGTTCCAGGGCAGCATCGAAAAAGGCAAGGGCGACGCGGGCGAGACCGTGCGCGTGGAAAGCCACGACGGCACCTTCCTCGCGTGGGGCGCGTACAGCCCCGAGTCGCAGATCCGCGTCCGCGCGTGGAGCTTCCAGGCCTCGGAGCGGATCGACGCCGCCTTCTTCGAGCGCCGGCTCGAGACCGCGCTGGCGCTGCGCGCGCGCATGGGCATCGCGAGCGACGGCGTGCGTCTCGTGCACGGCGAAGCCGACGGCCTGCCGGGGCTCGTCGTCGACCAGTACGGCGACATCCTCTCCGTGCAGTTCCTGTCGACCGGCGTCGAGCGCTGGAAGGACACCATCGCCGACCACCTGCTGCGCCTGACCGGCTGCACGCGGCTCTACGAACGCAGCGACGCCAGCGTGCGTGCGCTCGAAGGCCTGCCCTCGGTGCGCGCGTGGATGCGCGGCGGCACCGACGATCCGCAGGACGCGCGCGTCACGATCCACGAGAACGGCTGGAAGCTGACCGTCGACGTCGCCGACGGCCACAAGACCGGCTACTACCTCGACCAGCGCGACAACCGCGCCCGCTTCGCGCAGTTGGTGCGCCAGTACGGCTGCAAGTCGGTGCTCAACTGCTTCAGCTACACCGGCGGATTTTCTGTGGCCGCCCTCGCCGGCGGTGCGGCGAAGGTGATCAGCGTCGACTCGTCGGCACCGGCCCTCGAGCGCGCGAACGAGCACGTCAAGCTCAACGGCTTCGACGCCCGCAAGCACGAGACGCGCGACGCCGACGTCAACACGCTGCTGCGCGAGATGCTCAAGAACGGCGAACGCTTCGACGCGATCGTGCTCGACCCGCCGAAGTTCGCGCCGACCGCCGCGCATGCCGACAAGGCGTCGCGCGCCTACAAGGACATCAACCGCCTCGCGCTGAAGCTGCTGAACCCGGGTGGCCTGCTCCTGACGTTCTCGTGCTCGGGCGGCATCAGCGCCGACCTGTTCCACAAGATCGTCGCCGGCGCCGCAATGGACGCCGAGGTCGACGGCGCATTGCTGGCCCGCCTCGAAGGCGCGCCCGATCACCCGACGACGCTGTTCTTTCCCGAAGGCGAATACCTCAAGGGCCTGGCCATCCTGAAATCTCAGGACTGACGGGCGCGCGACCGCGCGAGAGCTGTCGTCGAGCTGAATCCCGGGGCAAATCCGTCACGAACCGGACATCTCCTGACCAGTTCACGCGGGACGCTCTGTTGTAATCCCAGGCTGCCCGAAGAGGGTTTGGGAGGACAAAACATGATCTCGAGTCGCGCCGTTCGCATCGTCGGCACCACGCTGGCCCTGGCTTGCGGCCTCCTTGGCGGCGCCGTCGCGCACGCGGCCGACACAGCCTTCCCCGAAGCGTCGAACGCGCCCACCGCGCCGACGTTCGAGTTTGCCCGCCTGAAGTCGAAGCCGGTGCCGGGCGACAAGATCGGCCAGCTGCATCGCGGCATGTTCTGTTCGGACCAGGGCGACCTGCGCGCCAGCGCGAAGTTCGAGGAGATCGCCAACGGCGAGGCCGCGCTCGCCTTCAAGACCGAGCTCGCCGCGTTCGGCTTGCTCTCGGCCACGCCGGAGATGTCCTCGTTCGATCCGGCGCCGCCCAAGAGCGACCCCGACTACCGCATCGGCGGCGTGCTGCTGGCGATCTCGTTCGACCAGTGCGACGACGACAAGCGCCGCAAGGGCAACCTGAGCGTCACCGTGAAGTGGGAGGTGTTCGCGCCCAAGCTGCAGCGCATCGTGCTCACGGCCACGTCCACCGGCACCTTCCATTCCGACAGCTTCGAGACCGTCGTCGGACGCGAGTTCGAGAGCCGCGCGTATGCCGCGTCGCTGGCGCAGTTGATGGGCGACCCCAGCTTCAAGGCGCTGAGGCCCGTCGCCGGCCCGGGCGTGGCGCCGACCATGGCCGCCGCGCCCGACGCGCCAGCGTTGGCGCCGCTGCACCTGAAGTCGGCCGGCGCGATCAGCGGCGGCACGCAGGCGAACGCCGCCGCGCTCAAGACGGCCGTCGTGACGGTGCTGCACGACAACGTCTCCGGCTCCGGCTTCTATGTCGCCGACGGCTACGTGATCACCAACCACCACGTCGTCGGCACGACGCACTACGTCAAGATCAAGCTGGACAGCGGCCGCCTCCTCGTGGGCGAGGTCGTGCGCGACGACGCGCGGCGCGACATCGCGTTGATCAAGACCGAGTCCGCCGGCGTGACGCCGCTGCACGTCGGCATGGCCGTGCCGCCGGTCGGCGAGGACGTGTACGCCATCGGCTCGCCTCTCGGACAGGAGCTCGCCGGCACCTTCACCCGCGGCGTGCTGAGCGGCACGCGCGAAGCCGACGGTCTCGAGTTCCTGCAAAGCGACGTCGCCGTCAACCCCGGCAACAGCGGCGGCCCGCTGCTCGACCCGAACGCCACGGTCATCGGCGTGACGGTGTCGAAGATCACCAAGGGCGTCGGCCTGTCGTTCTTCATCCCGATCCGCGAAGCCGCCAACAAGCTCGGGCTGATCTTCGACTAGCGTCCGCGGCTCAGCGCGCCGTCACGGCGATGCGCGGGTCGAACTTCGCCCGCTTCACGCTGAAGTAGCTCTTGACGTTGCGCACGTTCGCGTCCTGCGTGAACAGGCGCTGCACCAGCGCGCTCCACGCGGCCATGTCGGGCACCCAGGCGATCAGCACGAAATCGGGGCCGGGCGACACGCGGTAGCACTGCTGCACCGCGTCCTCCGCCACCGCGCGCGCCTCGAACGCGTCGAGGTGCTCGGCGCCCTGCCGATCGAGCGACACCTCCGCCACCGCGCTCAGGCCCGCATTCGCGAAACGCGGCGCCAGCAGCGCGACCTGGCGCTCGATCACCCCCGATTCGACCAGCCGCCGCACGCGCCGCAACGCGGTCGCCGCCGAGACGCCGGCGGCCTCGGCGAGCGCCTGGTTGGTCTGGCTGGCGTCGGCCTGGAGCAGGTGGAGCAGGCGGCGGTCGATGTCGTCGAGTGGCTCCGCATGCTCTTCGAGAGTGCTATTTATTGCGTTCATAGCTTGATTTTGCATTTTTATACCAGCATCATCAATCAATGAAATTTTCATTCATATTGACTGGCAAATAGCAAACTCCCGTCTCGCCATCGCTTCTACGATCGAGTCTTCGAGACCTCCGCGGCCCGCGGAGGATCAACCAGGAAGCATCCCATGTGTGGCATCGTTGGCGCCGTCAGCACGCGCAACATCGTTCCGATCCTCGTCGAAGGCCTGAAGCGCCTCGAATACCGCGGCTATGACTCGTGCGGCGTCGCGGTGCACCAGGACGGCGTGCTGCGGCGCACGCGAAGCACGGCGCGCGTCGCGGAGCTGTCGGAGCAGATCGCGAGCGACGGCGTCGCGTCCGGCACCGGCATCGCGCACACGCGCTGGGCCACGCACGGCGCGCCGGCCGTGCACAACGCGCATCCGCACTTCTCCGGCACGTCCGGCCCCGAGGCCGCGACCAGCCCGGCCGACCCGGCGCGCGCCGCGCGCATCGCGCTCGTCCACAACGGCATCATCGAGAACCACGACGAGCTGCGCGCCGAGCTCAAGGCCAAGGGGTTCGCGTTTGAGAGCCAGACCGACACCGAGGTCATCGCCCACCTCGTCAACCACCTGTACGACGGCGACCTGTTCGACACCGTGCAACGCGCCGTCCTGCGCCTGAAGGGCGCGTACGCGATCGCG
>FTDG01003970.1_pt1 | contig 10530 bp, 8 predicted proteins | sample 1639751 | NCBI WGS metagenome assembly FTDG01 (sample SAMEA3914869, study PRJEB12502) | metagenome | biome: forest; material: soil | place: USA | collected 2012-03-12 | depth 0.1 m
CGTGGCCACCTTCGGCCTGGAGGAAGTGCGCCAACGCCTAGGGCAACGCCTGCGCATGCTGGCCGGGCCGCAGGACGCGCCGCGCCGCCACACGACGCTCGAAAGCACCTTCGACTGGAGCTACCACCTGCTGTCGGAAAACGAGCAGGTGGTCTTCCGCCGCCTCGAGCCGTTCCTGGGTGGCTTCCGCGCCGACCTGGCGCAGGAGGTGGCGAGCGGTTCGGAGGAAGCTGCCCAGGTCGACGCCTGGCAGACGCTCAACGCCATCGGCGCGCTGGTGGACAAGTCGCTGGTGCAACGCAGCGAGGAGACGCCCGGGCGCTTCTACCTGCTGGAGAGCGCGCGCGACTACGCCCGCTCGCGCCTGGAGGCCGCCGGCGAGACCACCGCCGTGCGGCGGCGCCATGCGAGTGCCGTGGCGGCCTGGTTCGAGCAGGCGCGCACGGATGCCGAACGGATGACGGACGCGGAGTGGATCCGGCGCTACGTGCCGGAGCGGCACAACGTGCGCACGGCGCTCGCGTGGGCCTGCCAGGACCGCGATCCCGACGACCTGGCGCGCCTCGTGTGCGCGCTGGCCATGATCGATTCCTTCGTGTGCCGCCAGGCCGAAGTGCTGCAGTTCGAGATCCCGATGGACGTCCTGGCGCAGGCCCAGCCGCGCCTGCGCGCCGCGGCCTACCTGGAGTTCAGCTGGTCGCACTATCTCGACGGCAACCGCGAGCTCGGCGCGCGGCTGGCACAGGAGGCCTATCGGCTGATGATCGTGCTGGACGACCGCGGGGGCGCCTATCGCGCGGTGGCCCAGGTGTCGCGCCTGCACGAATCGCAGCCCGGCAACCTCGAGCTCGCGCAACGGGCCTGGGCCGCCTTCGTGCAGCTCGACGATCAGCCCGTCTCGCTGCGCACGCGGCTGTTCTGCGGCATCTCGGCGGGCCTGCTGCACCGCGCCGGCCGCACGCTCGCCTACATGCGCGAACTCGAACAGCTCGCCGCCGGCGCGGGCTTCGACGGCATGGCGGCCGTCTGCGGCGTCAACATCACCGACAAGCTGCTGAGCCAGGGCGACAACGAAGAGGTGCTCGCGTACGCGCGGCGCATTCGCCGCCTGGGCGACGGCCTGCCGCGCGTGCGCGCCGCGGTCATGCACAACGAAGTGCTGGCGTTGATCCGGCTCGGGCGCCTGGAAGACGCCTACGAGCCCGCCAGCCTCGCCTTCCAGGCGATGCCGCACGCGGGGCACTTCCTGATCGATTCGTTCGCCCTCGCGGCGGCGCGCGAGGGACGCTGCGCCGATGCGGCCATCCTGCACGGCTGCGCGACACGCATCCGGCAGGAGCGCTGCGAGCAGCCCGATCGCGCCGAGGCCGAGTCCATCGAGGAGACGGCAGCGCTGCTGTCGCAGGCGCTGGATGCGCCGCGGCACGCCGAGTTGATGCGCCTGGGCGCCGCGATGTCCGCCGCCGAGGTGCTGACGATCAAGGTGTTCCAGCGCGGTCGTCGAGATCCCGCCAGGGACGGCACGCCAGCAAGCGCGCCAGATCCATTGCCTTCACTCGGTGTTGCCTGAGCCAATCGAGCAGGAGGGCGGCGCTGCGCTCGTCGATGCCGCCCTGCTCGCGCATGAGGTCGGCGATGCGCTGCTCCGTCCTGTCGCCGAACCATAGGCCTCGCAGCGCCTCGACCAGGGCCCGTGCCGCCGCATCGGATATCCCGAGCTCGCGTCCGCGCTGCTCCAGCGCATGTCGCAGGTCCACGAGCGCGACCGACACGGGGAAGAACGGCGGTTCCGGGAAATGCAGCAGGCACATCTCGTCGTCGGTGAAGTCCTCGAAGCGCTCGAACATGGCGTGCACGTCGCCGAAGCCGCGCATGCCTTGCGCCCGGAGTTCGTGGGCGCGGATGGCGCCGATGCTGGAGACACCCCAGACCTGCCAACCGGCGTCGAGCGCGCGGCACAGCTCGGCGTGCGACACCGCGGGCGCGACGTGGAACACGCCGTCGCAGACGACCACGACGCCCGCGCCGCCGCCCTCGGCCAGCAGGCGGTCGATGTCGCCGCGACGCACGGGCGGGCGCAGCTCGATCCTGCCGCCGTCGATCAACGCGCGATCGATGCCGCAGGCGGAGGGCCCGGCGAACAGGACGGCCTCAGGCATGCCCGAACACCCTGGCCCGCAGCCGCGGGCCCATGCGCCGCCGGCGCGGCTCGAAGTCCTCGCAGCGCGGCACGACGACCTTGACCACGTGCAGTCCGCGCAGGTCCGCGGCGAAGCGGTGGCGCAGCACCGTGCCGAACCCGCGCTCGCTCAGGCGCGCGAGAACGGCATCGAGCAGCGCGGGAACCGTGCGCTCGCCGCAGGCCGTCTGCGGCACGTCGGCGAACGCGATGCGGCGCGAGGCGTCGAAGCGCGCGGCGACCGCGGCGGCGTCGGCGGCCCGGCGCGCGGCGCGGTTCTCGGTCGCGCAGCGCTCGTAGAAGTGCGTGACGTCGGCGCGGCCACCATGGATGTGGCCCAGGCGCGATTGCGCGGCCTCGCAGATGGCGCGCGCCACCGCGACGTCGCGATCGAGGTGCAGCCCGAAGCCGCCGGCGAGGTTGACGGTGTCGCTCGCGGGCTCGTGGAGGCAGGCCTGGAAGCAGGGCAGCCCGAACTCGTTGGGGATGTGGCGCACGGCGAGTGCGACGCCCAGCGCGCTCCACGCACTGGCCATGGCCGCGAAGGGCGCCGGCAGCTCGCCGGGCTCGATCCGGCACGACGCGTCCTGCGCGGTGTTCATCGTCACGGCGTCGCGCTCGAGCACCTCGAGCAAGGCATGCAGCGTCGCCTCCTCCAGCGTGTTGCCCGATGCCAGGCCAGTGGAGGTGCAGCCGAACATCGTCGTCCCGGCCGCTTGCTCGAAGGGCAGGAAGACGAGATCGGCCGGCAGGGCGATGGTCGCCGCGTGCCCCAGTTGCTCGCAGGCCACCGTCGCGACGAGGTGCTCGGGCGCGGGCCTGGCGTCGAGCGACAACGCCAGGTCCTCCAGCTGCAGGCGGCCGGACCAGCTCTCGATCAGGTCGATCGCGCTCATCGAACCCGGCGTCCACTGGGTGCCGGCCGGTTCCGCGACGGCGAGTTCCAGCGCCTCCATCAACGCACCGATGCGCGCCTCGGCCGCGTGCACGCCCTTGCCGGCGTGCACGTGCACGGTGAGGCTGCGCGGGCGCACGCTGATGAACACCGGCAGCCCGAGCCTGTCCATGCGCGTGATGTCCGTGACGCGCGAGATGCCGAACGCCGGCATCAGCGGCGCGGCGAGCGCATAGGTCTCGCGCGGGTCGCGGCAACGCAGGCTGGAGCTTTGGCGCAGCGCCGGCGTCGCCGCCGGCGGCTGTTCGGAATCGCTCATCGCGATTTCGGGGGAACCGGCCTGGACCCGGTCAGTTGGTCGGCGGAGGCGAGGGGATGCGATGCAGCATCGCCAGGTTGAGATCGACCGTCGCGTCCTGGAAGGACTTGAGCGCCTTGCCTTCCGGCGTGTTCAACGACGTGTCGACGCCGTTGGCGGCGACGAAGACCTGTTTCATCAGTTTCTCGAGCGTATCGAGCGCGGTCTTGGTCTCGGTCAAGCTTTGCTCGATGGCGGTCTTGGCGGCAACGGGGCTCCGCTTGCTCGGATCCATGACCGCCTTCTGCAGCACCAGCTTCTTCGCTCCGACATTCTTGCCGTCAGTCATCCTGTCTCTCCTCACTGATCTTGGAATGATGCAACCGAACGCCACGACGAACCGGGGAGGGTTCGCGCATGCATCGATCGCCGCCTGGTCCGCGACGTCGACCGACCGCAGTCGTCGCCATCGTCGGCAAAACCACTATGCGCCAAATCGGCGCGGCCAGGAAGACGCCGCAGGAACACCTTAGGAACATTTAGGAGCGCGCTTCGGAACGTTAAAGGACGCCACATGCCGACCGGCCGGACATTGGATCCATCGGCCAGCGCAGTTCCGCGCCTTGCCGCAGACCCTGAGGAGGGCATCATGTGGGGCTTCGAGCACAAGGCAGAGACGAGAGACTTCCACCGCGATCACGAGCAGCCTGCGCTGAGCCGGTTCCTGAGCGCGCTCATGGACCGGATCGAGTGCGGCGTGCTCGCCTGCAGGCCCGACGGCGAGGTGCTGCACGCCAATCTCGCCGCGGAGCGCGAGCTGGTCGATGGCCGCACCTTGAAGGTCGTCGGCGGCTTCGTGCAGTGCAACGCGCCGTCGAAGGAAGCCTGGGCGGCGGCGCTCAACAACGCGGGCCAGCGTCACCGCACCAGCCTGGTGAGCCTGGGCACCGGCCCGGAGAGGCTGACGATCGCCGCCATGCCGATGCATGTGGAGGGAGTCGGGCCGCCCGCGGTGGTGATCCTGATGGGACGTCGATCGGTCTGTTCGGCTCTGGGGCTGGAGATGCTGGCCAACAGCCACGGACTCACCTACGCCGAGAGCCGGGTGTTCCGCGAGTTGATCGGCAATCGCACGCCGCGCGAGATCGCAGCGTCGCACGGCGTCGCCGTGGCCACGGTGCGCACGCAGATCCAGTCGGTGCGAGACAAGCTCGGCGTGCGCAGCATCGACGCGCTGTTGCTGCGGGCGGCCGAAATACCACCGGTGTTCGCGCGCCAGTGATCGAAGCGACATCGATCGAGGTCTTGCCAAGCGGTCGCGTCCTGGACCTGATGTCGCCTGTCGTTTCAGTCAGTCACTCGCGGGCGGCCCCGATCGGCCGGAGCGACGCCGCAACCCGAACGGAGACTCACCATGGCGCTTCTCAAGCGTTTCGACCCGCCCGCGTCGTTGCGGGACTTCGATGATTTCCCGAGCCAGCAGACGGACTGGCACGCATGGATGTCGAAGAAGGTGAAGTTCTGCGCGGACACGACCCAGGCCATCCTGGATTACCTGCCGCCCAATCCGAACTCGAACTCGAAGGCGGTGGCGCAGTTCTACAACCCCGCGACGCAGAACGTGCGCGGGCCGGCGTTCGAGCAGGCCATCGCCTGGAACGCCTTTCCGAGCGAGCTGACGCGCCGCTTCGGACGCGCGCGCGCATTGGTCGAGGCCGACCGGGTGTGGCCGCTCAGGAGCGACACCGGGTTCGCGCTGGATCAGAAGCTCCTGACGGAGCGGGTGACGCGCAACAGCCTGTTCTTTCGTCCGCAAAGCGAGTATTGCGAGTGGCGTGTCGACCGCGAGCCGGGCACCGGGCGGATGCGGCAGGTCACGTTCACGTCGGAGGCACCCGAGTACTGGCAGTTCATGTTCGGCCAATGGTGTCTCGACCCCGTCGAGAACCTGAAGTTGCAGCGGTACGTGCTGGAGCTCTATCGCGAGCTCGTCGATCGCGCCGTGCAGCCGGGAGACCTGCTCGGGAACGGGCTCAGCAAGGGCGCGATGCGGCGCGCGCGGACCATGATCAACAGCTACAACATCAACAACCGATGGAACACCACCCACGGTATTGCCCACCTCACCTGCCCGTCGAACAGCCTCCCCGCCGAAATCGACATCGCCGCCAACTCGACCCTGCTGTTGAGCAACGCCGCGGACAAGCTCATGACCTATCCCGACGCGATCTGCTGCGGCGGGGGGTTCGGCAATCCCAATCGGCGCAGCGACATGGCCATCGTCGGGTCGATCAACGCGCTGGCCCGGCAAGGGATGATGATCACGCTGGCCAATCCCGCGGGCATCTGCATGGATCACATCGACACCAGCAACTGGCAGCTGCCCGGCGGCATCGCGGCGCGCGATTGCTGGCAGATCGTGCGCGGGAGCGAAGGCAGCATCGTGCGCCTCGTCGTGAAGATGCCTCCGCGAAGCGCGTACACGCTGAGCGATCTCGTCATCGCCGGCGAGCCGCTGCTGTACGGCGGACAGCTGGCCGAATGCGTCACGGTGCGGCTCATCGTCGAAGCCACGGCCGTGCAGTCGCCGATCGCCAATCCGATGCAGGCGACGAACCAGACCGACCTGCTGGTGAACGGCCATCCGCCCCGGATCGTGCAGAGCTCGGTGGTCGGTGCGCCGCCGGCAGGAGCGAGCGTGGCATTCGCCGGATTCGAATACTGAGCGCGGCCGCGATGAAGCCGCGACCCATCGACTGTCGAGGGAGAACCACGATGCCGAAGATCAGCTACAAGCCCGAGCGGGAACCGGACCTGCAAATGGACGACATCCAGGGCATCGCCGTCCCCGGATTCTTCAAGCCCCATCAGACGCTGCTGTGCCTGCGCGTTCCGGACGACCCCGAAGTGCTGGCGGGCTTTCGCAGCTACATGTCCGAGTTCGAAGTCTCGTCGGGCACGGAGACGCTGGACGACCGCAGGAAGCACCGCGACGCGGCCGAGGCCGGCCTGGATGAGCCCGAGGACTCTCCGCGTGTGCTGGTCGCGGCGGCCCTCGCCTATCGCCTGCTGCAGCGGCTCATGCCCGATGCGAGCGAGATGCCGAGCGTCGCCTTCAAGCAGGGCCTCGCGGCGCGGTCGGCCCTGCTCGGCGATCCGCAGGGTGTCACGCATCCCGGCGATCCGAGGAATTGGGTGGTCGGCGCGATCAACCACGAACTCGACGCGATCATCGTGGTAGCCGACGACTCGCGTGATGCGGTGGACGGCGTCGCCTGCGATTTCGAGTACGCGCTGTGCGCGCTCGGCGTCCTGGTCCATGTCGAAAAGGGAGACGCGAGCGAGACCAGGCGCGCCCACGAGCACTTCGGCTTCAACGACGGCATCTCGCAACCGGGCATCCGCGGATACGCGGGCAAGGGCAGTCCGCACCACATCACGCGGCGATACGTCGGCAAGAAATTCCGTCCGGCCACGTGGCTCCAGGGCTATCCGGGCCAGGATCTGGTCTGGCCCGGGGAGTTCGTGTTCGGCTATCCCACGGCCAGCCCGGATCCGCTGGTGCCGGGGCCCATCGCGACGGGCGGCCCGACGTGGACGGACAACGGCTCGTTCCTTGTCTTCCGCCGGCTGCGGCAGGACGTCGTCGGTTTCTGGACGACCATGGACAACGAGGCCAGGCGGCTCTCCGCGGTGCGAGGCTTCGGACCCATCACGGCGGAGCGCCTGGCCGCGCAGCTGGTCGGCCGCTGGCCCGATGGCACGCCCGTGGCGCGTTCACCGGACAAGCCGATCCCGGCCCTGGGAGGCTTGCCGGTCGCGAACAACAACTTCCAGTACGGCGCGAAAAACAAGGCCCAGTACGACGCGAACGACGAAGACATGTACTTCGATCCCCTGGACGTGCATCCCAGGGCCGAACCCGACCCGCTGGGCAGGACCTGCCCCTGGGCCGCGCACATCCGCAAGGTCAATCCGCGCGATGCCACCACCGACATGGGCGGCGCCGCGGACACGCTGTCCCGGCGCATCCTGCGCGTGGGCGTTGCCTACGGTCCGTTCCTGCCGGAGAGCGCTCGTCTCGACCGCCTGCATCCGGAGAGCGGAGAAGACCGCGGGCTGCTGTTCATGTCGATCCAGAGCTCGATCGAGAACCAGTTCGAGTTCCTGCAATCGAAGTGGATGAACGACAGCACCCGTCCGAAGACGCCGGGCGGCCACGACATGATCGTGGGCCAGAACGCCACGGCGGGCGAGGCCCGCGAGCGCCGCTGCACGATGTTCGGCGTCGGCGCCGATCCTTCCGAGGTTCGGGCGGGGGGGGACTTCGTCGTTCCGACGGGCGGCGGCTATTTCTTCGTGCCGTCGCTGAAGACGCTGAAGAAGATCATGCGCCCCGGCAAGCCGGCGCGTGCGGCCGCGTCGAAGAAGGCGCCGCGTCGAGCGGTGAAGTGACGGGCCGGCGGCGCGCAGTGCCTCGTCAGAAGGTGCCGGCGCTCGGGGGAGGAACGTCATCCAGGTCGTCGCGCTGCGTGTCGGGGCCGGTGAAATTGCCGTCCGTTTGCGGCGCGAGGGGGTCGTGCATCGGGGACGCGGCGGTCTTCTCGTGGGCCTTGCCGTCCCACATGAAGTGCTCGCCGCAGAACGGGATGAACCTGAGCCTGGTGTCGCCGATCGTGATGACGTCGTGCGCCTTGAGCCGCACCGGTTGCAGCACGGCGGACTTGTTCAGGTAGGCGCTGTTCTGGCCGGTACCGGGCATGAGGTAGGTGTCCGAGGTCTCCAGGTCATGGAAGACGCGCGCGTGGTCGACGCGCGAAACCTTGAGGTCGCACGCGATGCAGACTTGCATCGACAGGTCACGGCCGACCCTGTTGTGTCCGGCGCGCAGCCGGTAGTCGCGCCCCATCTCGCAACCGCCGATGCAGACCAGCCAGCCGACGACCAACTGGAACGCGGGCCGGCACGGCGAAGCGTCGGCCCCCTCGATGCCGTCGCTCGCCCGTTCCTGCGCGCGCGGCTTCGAGCCCGTGTTCCTGGCGTCGCTGGGGCCCTTGCCACACACGGGACAGTTCTTCTGGAGGTCCGTGTCGTACTTGTGACCTTGCTCGCACCAGTCCATGCTCATGAACAGTCTCCTCTCGCGTCTTTCGATGACTTCGGCGCGGTCTCGGGACACGCGATGCTTTTTCGATCGCGGCAGGCCGATGGAACCCGGACGGGATCGGAGCGACCAGGGAGCCGACATCCGGACCTTAGGGCGGGGCGGCGGCACCGGCATCAGCACGTTTGTGGACGCGCCTGAGAAGCGCCCCGCGTCGCCTCCCGGCATGCCGCAAGGCGACGTGCTGTGCGCACGCGGGTTCGCTTGCCGAGGCCGTGCTGGGCCTCAGGGGATCCCGGTCTCCGAGAGCGGGATGCGGGCGATCGTGCCGCGGTTGTAGTCCGTGATCCAGATCGCGCCGTGGCCGATGCCCAGCGAGTCGCCGCCCGGCCCCGTCCACTGGTGCAACAGGTGGCCGGTGGCCGCGTCGGTGACGCTGAGCGGCGTGTTGAACACCGTCGTCCAGACCTTGCCCTCGCCGAAGGCGATGTCGCCGCCCGGGCCCGGCGCGTGGAGCGCGATCGAGCCCGCGGCCGTGCGGGTCTTGACGGAGATCCGGGTCATCGTTCCGTCGAGCTGGTTCAGCGTCCAGACGTAGCCGCCGCCGATCGTCAGGAAGCGCGGATGCGTGCCGGTGCGAACGCTCGAGAGCACCTTGCCGGTGGCCGCGTCGACGGCCGTCAGCTCCGCGCCTTCGACGCGGGTCGCGTAGAGCGTCCCGTCGGCGTGCCTCAGGTTGAACGAGCCCGCCGGCAGGCGCACCGTCTGGCGCAGCTTGCCCGTGGCGGGATCGATGCGGGCCAGGCTGCCGTGGATGTCCGTGACCAGCCAGACGCTGTCGGCACTCGTGGCGATGCCGCCCTCCGCGCTGGGCGGGCCGATCGGCAGCACCTCTTCGAGGCGGTTCGATGCCAGGGCGATCCTGGCCAACCCCGGCTGGGCACCGCACAGTGGCACCCAGAGCGCGCCGAAGCCCTCCGCCAGGCCGGCGCAGGGCTCGCCGGGCAGGGCGACGCTGGCCACGATGGTGTTGGTGCGCGGGTCGATGCGATGCACGGCGTTCGGGCCGGTGCTTCCCGTCCACACCGCATTCGCGCTGACCAGCACCCAGTCCGCGCTGTCGCCGACCTTCAGGACGACTTGCGGCTTCAGTTCGGCGAAGGGAGTCTTGGCGGGCGGCATGGGACTCCTCTCGGGCTCGGCGCCCATGCAGGCGGTCGCGGCGAACAGGATCGCGGCGAGTGCGAGGCCGATGGCTCTCGCCGCTTCGCGGCCCTGGTTGCGGCTGAGGCTCACGAGCACTCCTGGTTTCGACCCGGGCCATCAAGCAAGGAAGCCTCGTAAATCGGCGATTTACGAGGCTGGTATCTGGCGCGCCCGACACGGTTCGAACGTGCGACCCCTGCCTTCGGAGGGCAGTACTCTATCCAGCTGAGCTACGGGCACCGAAGCCGCGAGTTTAGCCGATCGCGTCATGCAGGCGCTTTAGACTGGCTCGATGACGCAACACTCCTGGCCGGCGATCGCGCTGGCGCGGGCCTGCGACGGGCCGCCGCGCATACCGTTCGTGCTGATGGACGAGCACGGTCCCGTGCTCGGGTCGGTGGCGGTGGGCCATCTGGCCGCGCTGCGCGAATGGCCCGACGCGTTCGAGCTGCTGGCCGCGGACGACGGCACGCCCCGCGCGCTCGCGCTGCGCCTGCCCGTGCCCGCGCGGGACGCGCGCCTCGCGCAGGTCCACGCGCGCCTGCACGCGGACGGGTTGATCGTCGGCTGGCGCGACGAGCCCTATCCGCTGCGCGACCGCATGGGGGGCGAGCATGGCACGCTGGAGCGCGCCGCCAGCCGCTTCTGGGGCATGCTGACGCTGGGCGCGCATTGCAACGGCTACGTGGCCGATGCGTCGGGGCGGCCGACGCATCTGTGGATCGCCCGTCGTTCGTTGACCAAGCCGACCGACCCGGGGCGGCTCGACAACCTGATCGGCGGCGGTGTGCCGCCGGGGCAGTCGCCGCGCGAGGCGGTCGTCCGCGAAGGCTGGGAGGAGGCCGGCC